>Ga0163216_100276_pt1 | contig 110717 bp, 100 predicted proteins | sample SynspAceP_FD_167610 | JGI IMG/M metagenome (GOLD analysis project Ga0163216, IMG submission 167610) | Saline lake microbial communities from Ace Lake in Antarctica - Synechococcus sp. Ace-P (Illumina Assembly) | ecosystem: Environmental > Aquatic > Non-marine Saline and Alkaline > Saline ... | reverse complement strand
CAAATATGGTTTTCCACTCGTCTCTTGTTCTGCGTTTGTTGGGCATAATGTCCTCGATGATTTATCAAAGGCATTATTGTGCATTGCTAGATTATTTTAGAGAAGGTGTTGTTTAGCGGACGCTCACGGTTTTATTATTAAACGTGAAAATTGAACGACTTGTCCCTTTTAAACATCACAAATGTAGCGAATGCTCGGTAAAATTTTTTGTCCTGTATCCACAGATGTTGGTCATTTATCCACAATGTTGTGCATCCCAAAGAATTCCGCTGCCTTAAGTGAGCAAAAAAGACTACCTGATGGGTACTTACTTCTACATAGCTGTCGTTCCGATATATTTACAAACAAAACCCTATAAACTCTATGTATATTGAATAGAATAGTTACATCGTTTATGCCTCGCACAAATAATGATTCAATTAAAATCATGGGGAAGTAAGCGATGCTCTTACGCAGTATTACTAACAATCATAAAGCTAGCTCCGACCAGCCTGCTTGTAAATATTGAGCCTCACAGGAATTTATCTAAACAACTATTTTTATACATTTGATCCTTTGTCACCCGCTTTTACAATTTAGTATAAATAACAGTATATGGAGTATCAGGATAAACAGGATTATTACTTGGATCTTCGAAGTCGTAACCGTTATAAATGAAAAATTCATTGAGAGGTCTTGTTAAACTGCTTCTAAAACCATCACTCACACCTCGATTAAAAAATCCATTGTCGGTCATTACACATTTATATTTTTCTACACCAATCGCCCCAGCATTTATAGGGTTTGGATAAGAGTTTTGGACACCGGACTTATCAGATTCGACAATAGACCACGACATAAACCAAGTTTTAGCTGGGTCGTCTGGAAAAGAATACTCTCCTGTTCCATCAGAAAAAACATCTAAACTATATAAGGTCCCATCGGAATCCCTAACTTCCCACTGACCTTCAACTAAAGAATTATAGACAGAACAGTCCTCCCTTCCTGCTATTTCTATGGTCACTGTTGCTATATTAGATTCACCATTATTCTGAGCTGAGCCATTAGTTGCAATAAATTTAAAACTATCACTAATATCTTCAGTTATTGTTTCATCCGGGGTATACGCAAATAAGCCTCCACCGGGATAAGAAAAAGCACCACTGGTGTCAAGTATGCCGAGTTGTGGCAAGGTTATAATTTTAAATCCAGTTTCAAAATCAGCCTGTAAACGCGCATACATATCTTCGCCAATCACGGCTAAAAAGGTTTCGTCATAAGCAATAGGTGGATTTAACGTTACTTCAGCATCAACAACTGTGTTTACTAGAGTATCGTATCCGTTATCAATAACGATAAATTGAAAAGCAACATGTCCTACATTTAAGTCTTGTATGTCAAAACTTAAATTTAAAATATCACCATTTGCTATCATGTAACCATGAATATTTGTTGAAGAAAGACCAGACATAGATAGTAGGGATGGATCAATTTGTTCATACAAATAATCATTGACGTCTACAGGGCTGTCAATATAGTTGATTATAAATGCAGGGGTATTACTTGTACCGATAAGGCTAACCAATTCTATAACTGCACCTCTGACCTTGTTTACTGCATTTATAATTGAAGCCACATGAGCTTCTGCACCAATTAAAACTTGATATTTACGTGTAGCTATAAATGCCCTTTCTTTATTGTGAAAAAAGTCTAATATCCCGTCAACTTCCTTAGTAGTTTTGATTGCGGTGGCAACTTTAAGTGATGTTTTTTTATCTGCTAGTGCGAGCCGAGATTGATTGTTGGCTGAGTTAATATTGTCCAATTCGGTCTGAAAAGGGTCAAAACATAATTCCGCCATTCTATCTAAGGAGTTATTCAAAACATTCCATGACATAGCGGCCCCTAAAATAACAACGCTTGCAGCAGGAAGTCCCACACCCGTTCCAGCTAAGCCCGCCGCTGCAAGGGTAGTTGTGTAAGCCACCCCACCTGAAATTACAATGCTTATTGCTGATCTTTCGCAAGCTGTAAGGTCTGAAGGTTTAATAGAAAAAGAAGCTAAGTTGGTATCATAAATACTACTATTTACAGTTTCCTCATTAATGTAAATATCACTAATATTTTGATATATTAAGTAAGCAAGAAGGTCAACTTCGGCTGTTGTTAGTTCAGACATAATAGCAACATCAAAGCTATTTTTTATATCGATGAGTTTTTGAATTTCCATAGATGACAAGCCCTTTGATTGAGCTTTAGCTATCTGTTCATCCACTTCAGTCTGCATTTGCGCCATGTAATTGGAGACATACGAGAATGTGTCATCAATAATATCGGTAGAAGGGGTCGCCATATACTCATAAGTTACAGGTTCTCCTTCCAACTCAATTACTAAAGTTTGTATCCCATCAGCATAAAGTGAGGGGAAGTAAACTAACTTGTTATCAGATGTTACTCCAAGTTTGATTAATTCACCGTTTAAAGTCGCATCAATTAAACCTTCGGCTACATCTGCAAACGAAATATCAATAGTGGTTAGTTTTGCTGTGGATACACTTGTTTCATCATTAGCTAAGACCAAAACAGGTGTTACTGTTTTGATCGTTAAGGTGAGTGTTTCTGCAGTGGTTCGATTACCGCTATCAGTAGCCGTCGCGATGCAAGTTGCTGTGCTTTCTAACGCAACACTTGGTGCTGTATAATTATTGTTGTCTAACATACCAACATCACAACTGAGCTCAGATGTTATAGGCGTATTTTGATAATCTTCAGCGGAGTGAGTAATAACAATGGTACTACTTTCTTCCATAGAAGATGACTCGACACTTAAGGTAATCATTGGAGGTGAGACTTGCGGTGGTGGCTCTATAGCAACATCATTGGTGCCTCCACTTCCTCCACAACCAAGCATTAGAATAGGGATAACAAGTAGTAATATATTGCTAGTCTTCATAAAAACTCCGTTAATTTTGACCAGTAAACTTCGCTGATTCCATGCTAGTCATTCATATTTTTTTTGTAAACTCTACTTTACACAACTCTGTAAATAAAAATATGAAAAAAAATTATATAAAATTGTTGTTGTTTAAATATAATAAGTTAATGTTTATTGAATTGAGTTTAATTTAAAACATTCTAAGAATATTGACGGCACCACAAGCAGCTGATAAGGATAATTAAATGCCTCGGCCCTAGTAAAAAAAACAATGAACAAGTGTAAAATTGCTTGTAACAAGTAATTTCATATTGATTATTTCCACTGAAAAACATACTAAAAATCTTAAAAGTAGGATATGTACGGACCTAAAATGATTCCACTCTGTTACTGTCAGCTTTTTTTACACTTTAGCTAATTTTAGTGTTTACTTTTTCAATAAAACCATTTAACTAATTGTTTATAATAACGAAATATAAATTGGTGTGAAAATTGCATAAAAGAATAGGATGTATCGTAATGAACAATTTAAAGTCAAATGGGGTGAATTAAATAGAGCACTCCACACTAATATGAAGGGAAAAAAATGGGTATCTTATCAAGAACATTAGCAGCACTAAGCTGTAGTATAATCAGCTCAATGGCTATTGCTAGTCCAGTATACCTAGGTGATGCAGGCGAATACACCATGTTAGCTTTAGGTGGTGTTGGGGAAGGCAGTTTAATAGTAGGTGCCGGTGCTAATATTACTGGTAACGTCGGCGCAAGATGGTTTTTGAATTTAGCCCCCGGAGTGGTCATTAACGGTGATGTTGATGCTGGGATATTAAACAAACATTCTGATGTTATAATAACAGGTGATGTTAAGACGTTAACAGAATCAAAGTGGCAGGGTTTGCATAATGAGCTAGTTATTACTTCAGATGACGCCAGTAGTCTCGATGGTAAAGATTTAGATGGAATTTACGTTTCAACAACACTTTCTTCATATGATTACTTATCAGTATTTAACATTAACGGTGAATTAATGTTAGATTCGTCTGAGTCACTGACACTGAGTGGTAATGCTAATAATAAAATTATCATCAACGTTTCGGGCCTCTTCAAATTTAGTTCAGGTGCGTCTATCGTACTCGACGGTTTTAAAGCTGAAAATGTATTATTTAATTTTACAGGCACCGGTTTTGTAGAAACGGGTGGTTCAATACTGTCAGGCACATTCCTTGGCCTAGAAAGGCACTTTAGCCTTGGTGATGGAGCAACACTTTTAGATACTCGATTTTTGGGAAAAAGCATGTCCGCTAATGCACAAACTGTCATTCCTCCGAGTAAACTAACGATTACTTCAGTAGGAGGACCTTCCGCAACATTGTTAATTCTAGTTGCTCTAGCTGGCCTTTTACGTCAACGTACTCGCGCGGCGCAAGTACTGTGCTCAATTGTTCCAAAATCTCAGAAAGATTAAGCATATTATACAGTTCATGCGAATTAGCCCGTCGTCACATATAGCGCGACGGGCACTAATACTTTCCTGGCAACTTCATTTTGTAACACAAAAAATACGAACCCGAGATGATAGACTTAAATAAGATTAAAGCAGCAGTTATGGGATCGCGAGATGGAATCACTATTTCAGATTCTAGCCTCCCAGATAATCCTCTTATTTTTGTAAATCCTGCCTATGAGGAAATGACAGGCTATTCGTTTGAAGAAAGTGCCGGACGAAACTGTAGGTATTTACAGAGCCCAGATGTAGACCAAGAAGATCAACTAGATATAATTCGCAAAGCTATCAAAAATAGACAAGAATGCCTTGTGGTCTTAAAAAATTATCGTAAAGATGGTTCGATGTTTTGGAATGAACTCAGTCTTTCTCCGATTCTTAATGATACCGGTGAACCGAGTTATTTTTTAGGCATTCAGAGAGATGTAACAAATCAAGTCATTATGCAAGAAGCAATAATTGGAAAAAATGACGAGCTAGCTTTTCAAAAATTTGCACTGGACGAGCATGCCATTGTTAGCATAGCTAATGTTGCTGGCAACATCACCTATGTAAATGATAAATTCTGCACCATTAGTGGTTATGACCGTGAAGAACTACTCGGTAAAAATCATAAGATCGTTAAGTCTGATGAACACTCCGATGCATTTTTTGTGGATATGTGGAAGACTATATCGAGCGGTTGCTCTTGGCATGGCGAAATAAAGAATATCAATAAGAATGGTAGCCACTATTGGGTCAAAACGACCATTGTTCCTACCCTAAATGATGTGGGTAAACCCTATCAGTATGTTGGCATTCGTACAGAGATCACTGAACGTAAACACGCCGAAGAAAAGCTGAAACACTATACGTCTCACGATATACTGACAGATCTGCCTAACCGTGCATTATTAATAGGACACTTGAGCCATGCTATGGTTAAGTGCATACAATATGATCTATCATTAATCGTTGCATATATAGATTTAGATGATTTCAAGACTGTCAATAGAGTCTACGGGCACCATATAGGGGACCAACTGCTCGCAGCAATATCAAAACGCATGCAAATGGTTTTAGGTGAAGCTGATATTCTGTCACGTGCTGGTTCTAACGAATTTATCGCTGTTATAACTGATTTGGAAAATATGGATGATAGTGAACTAATATTAGGACGGTTATTGAAGGTAGTCTCTGAACCTGTAATCTTGAGTGAAGCCTCGATTCAAGTCTCGGCAAGCATAGGTTTTACATGTTATCCGCAAAACAAAGTTTACGAAGAACAACTAATACGACATGCCTATCAAGCCATGCATATTGCTAAACAGGCAGGAAAAGACCGTTATCAATTGTTTGATGCTGAACAAGACAATATAGTTAAAAGCCAGCGAAAAAAAATAAGTGATGTTCATTCAGCTATGGACCGAAATGAGTTTGTGCTGCATTATCAACCAAAAGTGAACATGCGCACTGGCGAAGTAATAGGAGTAGAAGCTTTAATCCGTTGGCAACATCCGGTAAAAGGTTTAGTCCCACCGTTAGATTTTTTACCAGCAATAGAAGGCCATCCCATTAGTGTAGTATTAGGAGAATGGGTCATAGACACCGCATTGAACCAAATAGACCAATGGCGAAACTTAGGAATAAATTTAGCCATCAGTGTCAACATTAGTGCTTATCAATTAACACAAAAAAACTTTCCCGATCGGTTAAGCGCATTGTTGATAGCTCATCCTGAAGTGAATCCCAGCAGCCTAGAATTAGAAATACTCGAAACTAGTGCGCTAAGTGACATCAGTCAAGTGTCTTGCATCATGAAGGCTTGTAATGACCTCGGCGTAAGCTTTGCATTGGATGACTTTGGCACAGGCTATTCATCGCTGACTTACCTTAGACGCTTGCCGGCACACTTGGTCAAAATAGACCAAAGTTTCGTGCGCGATATGCTGGAAGATCCCGACGATTTGGCGATTGTTAAAGGCATCATTGGCTTAGCTAAAGCATTCCAGCGTGAGGTAATTGCGGAAGGCGTAGAAACGTTAGCTCATGGACAGGCTCTGCTGCAATTGGGTTGTCAGTTGGCGCAGGGCTATGGCATTGCTCGTCCGATGCCCGCTGATGATATACCTGAATGGATTTGTAGCTGGAAAGCAGATGACGCTTGGCGTGCAGTAGACTTTATCTAATATGTAGATAAAACTCAGTGATCAGAGCGCAGTATTAAAAAAGCCGCCACCAGTTTACCTAAAATATCATCCCACATCCTTGGTGGGTGTGTGTCCAATTATCTTTTCACAGATTTTTCTTCACTTTGGTGTAGAACCGGACCTATTTATTTGCCAAGAAATATCAGTTTTCCAGCTAGAAATCCATTCAGGTATATCATCAGCAGACATCGGACGAGCAATGCCATAGCCCTGCGCCAACTGACAACCCAGTTGCAGCAGAGCCTGTCCATGAGCTAACGTTTCTACGCCTTCCGCAATTACCTCACGCTGGAATGCTTTAGCTAAGCCAATGATGCCTTTAACAATCGCCAAATCGTCGGGATCTTCCAGCATATCTCGCACAAAACTTTGGTCTATTTTAATCATGTGTGCCGGCAAGCGTTTGAGGTAGGTAAGCGATGAATACCCTGTACCAAAGTCATCCAATGCAAAGCGCACGCCGAGGTCATTACATGCATTCATGGTTTCAGACACTTCGCTGACATTTTGTAAAGCTGTGGTTTCTAGTATTTCCAATTCTAAGGAGTAAGGAGGCACTTCAGGATGGACGGCTAACTGCTCTGTTAAGCGCGTTAAAAAGTTTTTTTGTTGTAATTGGTACGCACTAATGTTGACACTGATCGACAGATTTATACCAATAACTTGCCATTTTCTTATTTGACTCAACGCGGAGTCTATGACCCATTCACCCAATTCAATGCTGACAAGATGCCCCTCTATCAGCGGCAAGAAATCTACCGGTGTTAACATACCACGCTCAGGATGCTGCCAACGGATTAGGGCTTCTACGCCAATTAACTCACCACTATGTATATTAACTTTAGGTTGGTAATGAAGAATAAACGTGCCCCTATTCAACGATACGCTTATATATTTTATGTTTTCTTGTAGAGTATTGGCGGCATTATTTTGTGCGGTATCAAATAAATGAAAACGGTTTTTACCTGCTTGCTTTGCGACATACATGGCTTGGTCAGCATGACGGATAAGTTGGTCTGCATCTGCACAGTCTTGTGGATAGAGAGTAATACCGATACTTGTTGAGACTTGCACTATTGCATCACCTAAAATTATAGGCTTAGCGGCGGCTTTAAGTAGTCTTTTTAATAAAGGTTCACTATCCTCAAATCTCTCCAAATCGACCATAACAGCGATAAATTCGTCACCACCAATGCGGGCTAGCGTATCCCCTTCACGCAACGCGGATTGCATTCTTCTTGCCACTGCAATAAGCAAATCATCCCCAGCTTTATGTCCGAAGTTGTCGTTGACGGCTTTAAAGCCGTCTAAGTCCATAAACGCGACAGCAAGTGAACGATTACGACGATGGCACTGCGCCATGGCTTGGCTTAGGCGGTCTGCTAGTAACACACGATTAGGCAGATTAGTGAGGCTGTCATAGTGGGCAATATGTTCAAGCTTAGAGCGAAATTTAACAAGTTCCTCGTTTTGAAGGGCAAGCTCTTTGTTGGCGATAATTAACTCTCCTGCACGCTTATCTTTCTCTGCGTTGGCGTCATTTTTTTCTTGTTCAAATTTTTTTTGCTCGGTGATATCTCTAAAAAGCATTCCGAACTGGCCATTGTCACCAGGGAAAGCAAATACCTCATAGTATTTCCCTGTATTATGATTGTAGTTAACAAAAGTGCGTGATTTTTTTGTGAGTGCAACTTCTCCATAAATTTTTATCCACGGTTTTTCAACATCTGGATAGAACTCAAGAACAGACTTACCAACAATGAAATTGTTTTTTAAGCCCGTTTGTCTTTCATGTGCTTTATTAACATCGAGGAACATGTAGTCATACGGTATATTTTTTTCATCACATATTATTTCACACAAAGCGAACGCTTCAGCCATGTGCTCTGATAAAAACTGATACTTTTTTTCTAAATTTGATTGTGGAGTTGATTTTTTATTAGTGCTACTGTTTTCATTTTCACTCATTACAACTCCGATTAAAATACTCACTAAATAAGTAGCTGAATTGGCTGAAACTATATAGCCTCGAACTAAACATATAAAAAAATAAACACAAAACTGACATTTACCGGTTATATTGGTTTATCAATGGCTATGGGGAAATGTAAACGAAATAGAGTGCCTAATGCATTTGAATGGCATAATTCTATCGTCCCGCTATGTTGTTCAACAATAGCTTTTGATAACGATAAACCCAAGCCAATTCCTCTGCCTACGACCTTTGTGGTAAAAAATGGTTCAAATATTTTATGTTGAATGGCGGCGGGAATACCAGAGCCATTATCAATTATATCTACATAGCATGAATTTTCTAATGCCTTGCAACTAAGCGTAATAATGCCTTCACCATCAGTTATTGCTTGATTTGCATTCACTATAAGGTTTATCAGAACTTGTTTGAGTTGATTGGCGTTGGCTATGATTTTCGGCTTATTTTCAGACAATTCAAGGTCAATCACCGAGTTGTATTTTACTTGAGTACTAGCGATATTCACTGCAGTCTTGAGCAAACCATTTAAACAGATAATAGCCGTAGATTTATCATCCGGGTGGGAATAAACCCTTAGATTATTAATAATATCCCGAGCTCTTATTACTCCCTCTAAAGACTCATCTATAATATCGCTACCATCATCCAATAAATAGCTTATATCGATGTCGAGTGTTTCTCGAATGTGTGAATGGCTTATTGACTGATGCCGCAGCACCTTCTCAAAGTCTGCAAGATAGAGTTTTAATGTGCCTAAGTTGCTATTTATAAAACCAAGTGGGTTGTTTAGTTCATGTGCAACGCCAGCAGCTAGTAGCCCTAAACTAGCCATTTTTTCTCGTTGCAGCAAGGTGTGTTCTATATTTTGTTGTCTCTGTAATAATTGATCTCGCTCTGCAATCAGTTTACGAGTTTCAAATTGCGTCAGTGTATTGGCAAAGAAACTAGTAAAAGAAACTAATAACTCTTGGATCTGAACATCAAATGCACCACGTTTGTCACTTAACAGTATCAATACATAACGTGAATGAGAGGTATTAAATGGATGACTGAGCATAGAGTTTACGTCTATAAAAGTTGATGCAAAATAACATTGCCACCAGTCAAGCGATGTAACATTAAAAAAATTATGTGTATCGTCTACAATCAATTCAAGCGGTTCTATGGGGAACCTATCTTCATTTAACTCCTGATTTGTACTGCCAACTGGTATTAACTTGTGCTTGTCATCATCTACCATTAGCAGCAGCATGTGCTGACAACTGATAACTTCATGTATAACGGCAAAAAGCTTTTGAAAAATCTCTTCGTGCTTATCTGATGATAATATTGCATTTAGGCCATTCAAAATTAGCGTATTGAAATGTTTGAACCGTTCAAGTTGTTTTTTCTCAAATGTCAGTTGAAGTAACTTTTCCTGTAACTGTTCATTTGTCATCAGGAGACTCCCCAAATAGCACCGCTGAGATCATTAAATTACCGTGTCTGTTTGAACCATCAATGAAACAGCCTTGCTCACCGAATGTAAAAGTAACGATAAAAGGAATATCGCCAAGTTCGGCCTTGATACCTTGCTGTACCTCATCTAAGTTTTCTTTTATAGCAAGCATGCAACCAGCGCAATATACAATAAGTGCGCCAGCAGGTTTGCAGTTGTACTGAAACATAAGTTTATTTTTCGCAATTTTTACGACCTCAGCAGCGCGTTCAATCAGTTGCTTTTTGTCACCATGCATCAACCAAAGTTGCTCACCCTTTTCCACCTCAGAAAAAAGCGATAAACTTTGATCTGCGTTTAAGTTTGCAGGATGTGACAACAAGTTTAAGGATAAGTCATTACCATGATTAATAATGCGACCCATAGGCGAAAAAGCACTTAGCGACAAGATATTTCCTTCTAACAGCGGCGCCTTATTATCACTAACTAGGGCGTTATTATAAACTAATGCTGCTGGTTGTCCGTCTATTTGTTGCAACGTACGGCCTTCTGCAGCTGTAACCGTGCCTAAGAATGATGATGCAGAATAACCGCTGCTAAAATAACTGGTAAGTGGGGTCGAGCCGTATAGTGCCAACACAACTAGTCCATTGTTAAACAATATTTTTCCATCAAATTGCAGCCAATCACCGATAATATCGTTGTCCGCACTGCTACCACCAAATATCGGTACCTGCGTACCCACCAAGTCCTGAAAACCAGCTAATACTTGCTCCTCATTACCTGGCGCCTGCAAGCACCAAATTAATGCCGGTATTTCGTTGGCTTTTCCTGCGTTTTGCATTGCCTGCTCTAAAGCTTGACTAGCACTTTTTCTGCTATCAGCAGTCAGGTCTGCTGAACCGACTCCGTAATATCCATTCTTGTCGTCTAGTAAAAATAAGGTCACACTATTTTCGGACTCTGAATTAATACCAAACTGATCAGCACAGCCCAAACAAGAAGATCCTACAAGCCATTGCTCAGCAACAGTATCAAGCGTATTTGCATGACTTAAGATGTCAATAGCTGCTGCCGTGCCAAAGCAAATCGCTAGCGATGCAGGCTCTGCCTTTCTAATTAAAGCTAATTCGGCGTTTAGTGCTGTCACACTTTGACTTAATAACCGAATGGTTTGAATCTGCATGATTATCCTCCCTTAATTTTGCTTCCATAATGGTAGATACTAGGGGCATTATTTGACGCTGCATCGTCCACCTCAAACGTAAAACGTTTCCTTTTGCCAAGTTCAAAGTTTTGAACCTTAGCGATACTCGTTATGGTGAATATATGTCCTATAGGTAACAATAAAATATGTTTATCATTATACCAATCATTTTTGAGTACCATTCCTGGTATTAAGTTATCAGAATTAATAACCGTCTTGTTAATTGTATCTAAAACATCTTTATCTATTGAAAGAAATGCCTTGAGCGCCAATTTATCGTATTGAATACCAATATATTTATTCATTTCACGAGCTGCACCATTATGTGATAGCCGGCTATTGAGCATTCTGCCTGTTCGATAACGCCAATAATCTCTGCAAATCGAAATTATTTGCGCCCCTTTCGGGGGTTCTGGTTTCTTATTAACTGGGTCGAATTGGCATGTAATAAATGCGATCTCTTCTTGAAGTGCTTGCAGCGGGGATAGCATTGTTACGGCACTATAAGTTTGGTTTTTGTACGCTTTTCTCTGCTCGTCATTCATTGCATAATACGGCATTTCAATGATTTCAGCGGCAACACTGACTAATCCGATTTGACACACTAAAGCAGCTAATTTCACAACCGTTTGCTCTTTTTCCGACAAAGCTAACTTTTTGGCTAGTTGCAGTGCACTTTCACTTACTTGACGCGCAAACTTTCCATCAATGCTTGGATGGGAGACGAGCACATTATAAAGTGCTCGCTCCATTCCTAGGCTATGCTGTTGAATACGAGTCAGTGTTGCCTTAATTTGTCGTGTACGGAGCGCTACTTTTGTTTCCAACTCTTGGTTATTTTGAGCTAGTTTTTTATTTTGCTTTTTCGTTAATGCAAGCAAACGTAAATTCTCGCGGCGCAGTTTAGTGAGCTCTATGCCACTATTAATGACATCTAAAAGCGCTTTATTACTCCATGGTTTGGTAAGATATCTATGCACTTCACCTTGATTAATTGCTGATAACATAAGTTCTATGTCTGCATATCCACTCAAAATAACCCGAAAGGAATTAGGTTGTTTTTCCTTCATTTTTGTTAATAATTGAGCGCCATTAATATTAGGCATTTTCATATCGGACACAATTACATCAATGGTTCTCTCATCGATGATGTTCAGCGCCTTTTCTGGTGTTTCCGCGAGTAAGAGTTCGACATCTAATTTGTGCAAGGTTCTGCGTATTGCTCGCAATATATTAATTTCATCATCAACGACTAAAATAGTAGGTTTTACATGTCGAACATTTTGTTCCATTTTCCACTGATTCCTATGAGTTAGTTATTGGCAGTTTCACCGTAAAGCAAGTCCCTGAGCCCAATTTACTTTCTACACTTATTTCACCGTTATGGTCTTTTATTATGCCAAATGAAATAGACAAGCCCAATCCTGTTCCGCTTCCTTCAGGCTTGGTTGTAAAGAAGGGATTGAAAATACTCTTTAGTGTTTCATTAGGCATACCTATACCAGTATCTCGAATTTTAATAACTATGTAATTGTTTTCTAAGCGAGTAGACAGTGAGATCAAACCAGGCTTGCCAGTAGCTGCTAGCGCATGACTTGCATTCACAATGATATTAGTGAATACCTGATTGATTTTGCCTACATTAATCGCAATTTTAGGCATAGAAATAAAATCGGTCTCTATTGTACAATTATATTTTAATTCGTTGTTAACCATATTAAGTGTTGTTTTTAAACATGTATTAACATCAAATAATTGGGTTTTATCGTCATCGATACGGGAGAATTGTCTTAAACCAGTGACTATTTCCGTTATCCGATGCAAACCTTCGGCAGACTCATTGACGAGGTCGCTAACATCATCGTTAATGTAATCGAAGTCTTCCTTATTTACATATTCTTTTAACCTTAAAAATGCTTTACATTTTTCAGAATCGTCTGCTTTTACGAGCTGTGAGACTTCGTAACTAAGCAATTTGTATGAGCTTGCGTAATCTTTTAATATTAAAAGGTTATTTGAAACAAAACCTATTGGATTATTAATTTCATGCGCAACACCTGCGGCTAATTGGCCCACAGAAGCCATCTTTTCGGCTTGTAATAGTTGATGTTGCGTTTCTTTCATTTTATTGTTGATTGCCAACAACTCTTGGTTTTTAAGCTCCAGCATTTCGGTGCGTTTTACGACTTTTGATTCCAGCTCATTATTTAGAACCTGCAGCTCATCCTGTTGAGCTTGCGTATTGAGTAATTCGTGTTGCAATGACTCACTTAAACTATTAAATGATATAGCGAGATCAGATAACTCATCATTGCCTTTTACTATGATTTCGACACCTTCAAATTTGCGCGTTTTGAGTGCTTTTTTTACCTTTCGAGAACCGACGTTCAGTGTTTTCAGCTGGCGTGTTAAATAGGAACCAAGTATGTACGAAAACGATGCGACTAACAGTAATTCAAGCAACGCCAGAGAACCTGACCATATTTGTACTCCGGCAATTTTTGTTAAAGTCGGTTGAATGCTAATACCTAACTCTATTCGCCCAAACACAACCCCCCCCTCAGTGATGTAAGCTACCGTGTCAAAAATACCATCTGTGACATCACTAAGTTGGTGATCTTGTTTAAAGACAACGGCTTCGGCGGATTTACCGTGATAGACAAAGACCTTTTCATTCTGGCCAATTATCTTTATATAAGTAATATCGGATTGCTTAATTAGTGCTTCACTAAAAGCCTCAAGAGATGCAAGGTCATAAGCTAATAAAGGGCCTTTAGTTGTTACAGCAAACAAAGCTGCGGTAGTTTCTGCGCGCTTAGTCAGTGTTTCATCAATAATATCAGTTAAAAAACTAATTGCCGATACGATAAGAATAGCTAACAAAACTACTTCAATTAACGCAACGCCTATGATGGTTTTAGTTTTAAGAGAGGAACGCATCCTTAGCGGCCAAGTGATAAATTTTGAATATTTAACTTCCGCACATCGTGCCGAATGGCATCGTTCACACTAGCAAATCCGCTGAGTTTGATTGTGTAATTATATGGATACATGTAGGCAATATCATACTTTTGATTGGCAAGTCTCTTTTCAAAAGTTGGAATACCTTTCGCGGTAGCAAAAATCTTTTTTTTACCGATGCCGTGGCTAATTATTTTCAGCAATGGAATCCACTTTACAGCTATTTTCTTTGCTGATTGTTGCGGCACTGCACCCAACACGATTTCTTCAGCATGTATATTTGCATTAAAAAAGAAAAGTATACCTACTAGAAATATAATTCGACTCATGGTGTCAACCCATTTATATATGATTTATGCATTAAGCACTTAGTTAAAAAACATTGGATAAAAAAAGAGACTCAAATTCAGTTATTAATTCTGATGCATCAAACGGTTTAGAAAGTACTCGGTCCGCTCCTAACGCTAGAGCTTCATCCAATTTGTTTTGGCCCAACGCGGATATCACTATTATTTTAATACCTTGAAGACCTTCTTGATCCCGCGCAAATTTCAAAACATCAAACCCATTAAAACCAGACATACTTAAATCTAATGTAATCATTTGAGGTTTGTGCATACTAAGCATTAATCCTGCCTGAAAACCGTCTACAGCAATCAAAGACCGCACTCCTGCCTTATGCGCTATTCTTTTTATCGATTTAGCCATCGCTGCTTCATCGTCTACTATAAGAACAAGCGGGTCTTCTACCTTTGCTAAGCTGCTAGGTATTGGCATTCTATTTTGGTTTAAGAAGTCAATAAAATCGGCAGTTAAAATGCGGTTGTTACCTCTACCGGGAAGTTTGTAGCCCTTGAGCTTTTCCGAATCTAACCAACGGATAACAGTACGAAGATTTACACCACAATAACTTGCTATTTCACCTGTAGTCAGTACGTGTACTTTTGGTTTCATTACGAACCTTTATTCCCGTAAATATATTTAATATTTCACTAAACCTGATGCTATAGCTACTTCAAGCATATAATATGCGCGAGGCTATCGTAGAATAACAAGAAACATAAACTTTACAATAAATTTATATACGGTAATGGTGACATTGGTGACATTGGTTGCTTTATTGACTTTTATATATTGATAAACGCGCTGACTTTATGTATTCTTTAACACCTTTTTGAAGTACTAACATAAACAGGTTCTCTTCTCGGCCTGTTAGCGACATGCATGTCGACCAAACGTAGTGCTGATAATTGCATATATTAGGACCAGAATTTGAACTTACACACGGCCTACTTTAGATATAATGAAACAATTTAATGCATCACAAAAACTAGATAGTCAACAAATGTTACCTCTAATTCTCTTGGTAGATGATGAACCTAATATTTTGAAATCGTTGAAGCGGCTGCTTCGGGGTAAACCTTTTAACTTAGTGACGGCGACTACCGCTCGGGAAGCGCTAACCATTTTGGCTGAGAATGAAGTGCAAGTGATGCTAACCGATCATAAGATGCCAAATATGACGGGGGCTCAGTTGATCGATATTGTCCATCAACAACACCCTAATATTGTATCGATCATGTTAAGCGGCCAAGTAGATTATGACCATGTAATTCGTTTGTTAAACGACAGATTGATAACTAGATTTATTAAGAAACCTTGGTGCGGTGATGAGCTTGTTGCGACTATTGAAAAAGCAGTTACAAAATATGAAGAAAATAATTAACGCTGCATGACAGAACTATGCTTTCTGTATATAAGCCAAGTGCCTCGTTAAGGTATACAAACAATATAATTGTCAGACAAGTCTATTCAGTTGTTTCAAAATGCGGTCGATGGAAACCACATGCTCGTCATTATCCCCTAAAGTCTTTAATGCCTCGGCTAATTGAAATACATAATCTCTATTTTGTCCACTTGGACCTGAACAACGATGAATTTGTTGGGCTATTTCGTGATCTGATGCATCCCCTAAAAAAGCCGCATTATCTTCACTAGCAATATAAACTAAGCCTTTTTTATATTCAGTATTCTTGATGGTGTCATGTTTAAGACCCTTGAAATAAATATCTACCTCGTAACGTAAATAGCCATTTTTTTCGCGATGATCGAGATGTTCAAAAACATCTTGGGTGACCTTATAAGCCATTCCCGAGCATTCATCCAGTGCTGATTGGATAAGAGTAACGACGCGGCCGGGTTGTTGCGGTGTGCCTCGATGATCATCGCTACCTTGCCAGAATCGACGTTGCCAACCTATAATGCTAGCTGGCGCTTTTTCAATAAATGGGAAGTCCACCTTATAAATCAGCGAACCATAGCCAAAAAGCCAGATTTCTTCGAAATCGTGAAAAGCATGCCGTTGCTTATTTTGGTTTATAGTATTAACAGACATAACAATATTTATACCCGTTTACTGTTTTTATAAACTCGTCTTCTTCAACACCGCACTTAATCCTCTCCAATCTTCTAAATCCTGATCGGGTTTTTCAGTGCGAAAGCGTGCATAAAGTTCTATGCCTTTATGATCTTCTTTAATATCAACCTGCATGCCTTTCTCCCGTAAAAAGGTTTCGCTACCTTGCGCATTAGTTACATCACCCACGACTGCTCGACTAAAGCCTCTCATGTGAAGAAGCGAGGCACATACCGCACATGGGCTGAGGCTGCTATAAATAGTGGTGTTACTAAAGTCGATTCGACCAGCATCACGAATCGCAGAAGTTTCACCATGATTGTAAGGGTGATCTTCTTGAACAAGGGTGTTATGCCCCTTACCAACAATTTTTTTTGTCGAATTATTTACTATTACCGCACCAATTGGGCAGCCACCTTCGTCATAACTTTTTTGCGCGAGTAATACGGCAATGCGCATATAGTCAGCATCGCTGAGGCTTTTCGCAAAGTCATTATCCATTAACACCGATAAACTTTTAGTTGGCATATGAGCAATCGTTGTTAATGCCGCTTCAGTAATTTCTAATTGCTTGTTTAGAAGAGTTTTCATATTAATTAGGGACCCCCTTGTGACCAGATGAATTCATTGTGCGCCTATTAATGCCGTTAGTAACATTAATCGTTAATTCGAACCATAAACTAAGCTTTATCAGAGTCATCTTCTTATTTATCGGTGTAGCAAATCCGTTCTCTTACCTTCAATAAATAAGACTCAATCTCTATTAAGACTGAATTTTGCAGGAAATAATTCCACTAATTTAGAGGATAAAATACAAGCATCGTTTAGCGTTAATTCGATCTTAGGAAAATCTAAAATGAAATCGGGTTTAAGCTGGTTTTTTTGTTTAAGACTTTCAGTCTGACTATCTAAGTCATCTGTTTCCTTAGCCCCGGGAATAATAGACTCGTTAGAGACTTTGAACTCATTTTTCTTTTCTGTTGGATAAGGGAAAGCGAGGATTGAGTCTCCATCAAGCGTTTTAGGATCTTTTGATATCCATTCATTCAAACGAGAACTTGGAAGCTTGCAGTTAAATGGATTATCACTAATCCAGTCTTTGATGTTTTCCATCTGTAACAAAACTGTTCTATCTACAGCGATGCTTTTTTGCTTAATAAGCTCCAATGAGGAGTTTTTATCCAGTCTTATCAATCCTTCATAAGTGGCACATCCAATAGATACAAACTTTCTATTTGAAAGGCTACCTACTAAGTATTTTTCTAGTTGTCTGTAAAAAACGAGACATAGGCCTTTTTTCTCGATTGCGTAACTGATATCAGCCATTGATATTTGAAATAAAGAATTAAGTTCATTCAGGTTGTAGTACTTTTTATCTAACATTTTTTAAAATGGTCCATATCGATTAGTTTGTTTGTTAAGTTTTAAATTAGTTCAAAAATGAGTAACGCTAAAAGAAAACTTTCGAAGGTATACATTGCAAACGTTTACGTCTTCTCGTTATTACTTGAGTTAATCATTATTCTGTTGCTCATTATAAAGTAGTAAACGAGGTAGTGGTATGATTAATCTAGAGCTATATAGTAACCTTTGGACACTATAAAGCTCTAGTTGTAAGCTTTACACTAATATTGAACCAGCAACACCGCTCGTCCTCATTTAAATTGTTGAGTAACTAGAATTTCAGCATTAATTTCTCTGGCAAGTTTATCTCCATCTTCAATTTGACTCGCAGTCATCTCGTTAATGAGTCTAATTTTTGATTGCGTTGCACCAGCAGACGATGATGCCAGAGCGGGAGGTTCGTCCACCATAGCGAGAGTATACCAAGCATATGCCAACACTTGGTCTTTAAACGAAGCAGTATCTTTTTGATACATATAAGCTAAGCTACTTTGTGCCTCCCTGTGTCCTTGCATTGCGGCTTTTTTATACCAATAAACCGATTCTTCGTCTCTTTGATATAAACCCCCCTTTCCGAACTGATACATAATAGCGATCATATTCTGTGAACGTGGGTCTCCCCTTTTTGCACTGACCATACAAATTTCTGCTGTTTTTTCAGAATAAAAGGCGTCTGCTTTGAGACTTTCTTTGACGCAAGCGTCACCAATTTCATCTTGTGATTCTTCACATCCATTGATAAAAACCAGTGTAGCTAGAATAAATAATTTAAAACGACCAATTTTAATTGCTTGGGACATTAACACGTCATTCCTTTTGTAAAGTTACTCGCTTGTCCAAAGAATAAACAAAATACGTTTTGTATTCAAAAATTAGTTACCATAAGTGCAGAAATAAGCGGTATCGACGGTGGTTGTTACCTTAAATTTCTTATTTGCTTCAATCGTAAACACCTCTGAAGCGGAAAATGTTTTCCACTCTTGTTGTTCTGGTAACAAAACCGTTAACGCTCCACTGACAACCGTCATTGTTTCAAACTCGCTGGTACCAAACTCATATTCACCCGGAGCCATAACGCCAACCGTAGCCGGATGAGTCGCAGTATTAAAAGCAATTGATGCTACATTGCGCTCAAAATATTCATTCACTTTAAACATATTTATTTTCCTAATTTGACATTATAAAAAGCGATATTTTACATTTTTGCAGCCTAACTGTAAGCAACCAAAGTTAATTTAATTTATTCGAGCATACCGTTTGCGCTGTAACTACTTTGATAAGCTTAAAATTGCCATTCATAAACCGACAAGGGGCCTTTGTTTAGCGCTTTTTTATCAAACTAGTTGTAGAGAGTGCAGATACTGCCGATGAACAATTTAATCAAAGTGGCTAAAGCTTGATCTAGTTGGTACTTACCCATTAATAATTGATGATACTATATTTGAAACATTGAATTTAAAAACAACGAAGGAACAAATGATGTTAAAGACTATCCCTGAATTATTGCATGAAGCCGCGACAAATGTGCGGTGCGTAAGCGCAAGCATTGCCGCGGATGAATTAAAAGAAAATCATGGCTTGCTAATCGACGTGCGTGAACCGTCGGAGCATTTATCAAAAGGGGCAGTAGGGGCTATTAATATTCCACGAGGTCTTTTGGAAATGAAATTAATGGAGATTGAAAAAGATCCTCTTCGAGCTATCTACTTGCATTGTGCGACCTCAGCAAGGGCGATTCTTAGTGCCGAACAACTTGCCAGAGTCGGCTATCAAAAAGTGAGTGTAATCACGTGCGATATAGATACAATTCAAAAAAATCATCCATAAGATTGAGTACACTTTGATCTTTCGTTTAAATACTTGATTAACGTTTTCACAGGATAACAAGCATTTGCAAAACTTACCGCATCAATATCGCGTTCAGGCTCAAGGCAGGCCAAACGAAAACTTAGACCTGTGTGTTGCCAATGTTCCTAAATTAACAGTTGCTCCGCCTGTTCAATTTGGTGGTCCGGGAGACCAATGGTCACCGGAAGATTTACTTATGGCCTCAATTGCAAGTTGCTTTATTTTGTCATTCAAGGCAATTGCTAAAGCATCCAAGTTTTCTTGGGCATCTATTCAATGTGATTCTGAGGGGACATTGGCGAGGGTCGATGGTAAAACTCGTTTTACTAAAATTGTTACCAAAGCAAACTTAGTGATACCTGCAACTGAAAGCATCGAAAATGCCGAGCGTTTGTTGCACAAAGCAGAACAAAGTTGTTTGGTCGTTAATTCGTTAACGTCTGAGTCTGAGCTTAAGTGCATTGTTACCATAGAGGCAGTCGATTAGCTTGATCCTCAAGCTTAATACGAGGCACTTTTACCCTTCGGGTTACATCTTTAAGGAGTCAAAAATATACTGGAAAACCTCCTGTCGGTTTATTTCGTTAAAATTCTCGTGCAGGTTATTTTGGTAAAATCGGTATTTAATAATCGGTGACTGAATACGTTCCATTTGAGTCTTGGTAAACTGAGGGTCTGCCAGATAATCCATTCCAGCGATCGCAACAGCCAGAGGATATTCTTTCCAGTTCGAGAGTTCTAATTCTAATTTGTCCTGCGCCTGTTGCGAGACTATCGCAAAACGAGGAGTGGCCGAGCCACCTCGTAATCCAGAATCGATGTCCATCTGATGTCGTCTCAAAACTTCTTGGTCATGAGTCAAATGACTCAAATCTATTTTCAGCGGAACCGACAACGTGGGTAAAAATCGCGCGAGCAACCTTACCATAAATGCAGGAATCGGTGATTTTGTTTTGTTCTTAAGCCAAGGTGCTGAAATGCCAAAACCACGAATGCATTTTTGATTTTTGCCTAAACTTAAGCCATAAAGCAAAGCAATTAGTCCACCCATCGAATGAGCAAAAATATAGATTGGTAGACTAGGCGACTTTTTTTGTACGCTTTTTACCAGGTCATGAACACGCTCCACGTAAACATCAAACGTTTCAATATCGAGTAAGTTCTTTTTACCCAGATTTAACTCCGCGTAAGTTCCATGCCCGGGAAGGTCGATGGCATGAAGTTCATACCCTTTCTTATTATAGAAGTGTGCCGGAAGATGCCAATCTCCAGAATGAGCCATTCCACCATGGATCGCGATAATAACTCCCTTTGGTGCCCCTGACGCATTCCATTTTCGAACGAGAAGATGTTCATTTTTTTTGGTTGGTAAAATGTAAGTACTGCTTTCGCCAAATGAATGAGTGGTCATGATTGTCCGCCTGGTGGTTGTTTTTATCGCCGGGATCATGCTCATTGCTTTGCTTAGTTGCACGCCAGAATGGGCTAAGAACATAAGCTACCCGAGTTAATTTATTGAATGAAGAGAGCGGGCCTGAATAAGTCCAATCCAAATCATACTTTTTATTTGTATGAAATGAATTGCACTTTTATTCGCTGAAAAAGCAGTTAACCAGGCTTATCAGTCACGGCTCCAGTAGAAGCAGAACTTACTGTTCTCGCATATTTTGCTAGTAGCCCTCTGGTATATTTTGGTGCAGGCTGTTTCCAGGTTTTCTTTCTTCTAACCATTTCTTGGTCACTAATGTTGAGCGTCATCACCCGATTTTGCGCGTCAATTGTAATGCTATCACCATTTTGTACCAGTGCAATCGGACCGCCTTCGTAAGCTTCAGGCGTAATATGGCCGACCACAAACCCTCTGCTGCCACCTGAAAAGCGACCATCGGTGATGAGTGCGACATCATTGCCTAAACCTTTGCCCATAATTGCAGATGTAGGGCTTAACATTTCGCGCATACCAGGGCCGCCTCTAGGGCCTTCATAGCGAATAACAATCACATCGCCAGCAACCACTTGGCCATCGATAATCGCGGCAAAACCTTGTTCTTCGGAGTCATACACTTTAGCTGTGCCGGTGAAGCTTAATCCTTCTTTACCTGTGATTTTTGAAACTGCTCCCTCAGGTGCTAAATTACCATTGAGTATCACCAAATGACTGTCTTTTTTGATGGGTTTATCAAAAGGTAAAATAATAGTCTGCCCTTCAGGATAATCAGCTACCCCAGCCAAATTTTCGGCCATAGTTTTGCCTGTTACTGTCATGCAATCACCGTGTAACATACCTGCATCTAATAAACGCTTCATCAGAGGTTGAATGCCACCGATTTCAATTAATTCCGACATCAAATATTGACCACTTGGACGCAAGTCCGCAATCACTGGTGTTTTTTCACCAATACGTACAAAGTCATCCAATGTTACTTCCACACCGATGGCGTCGGCCATCGCTATTAAATGAAGTACTGCGTTGGTAGAACCGCCTAGGGTGATGACCATCGTAATTGCATTCTCAAATGCTTTTATGGTCATAATATCGGACGGTTTAATATCATGTTCGAGAAGGTAAACAATAGCTTTACCTGCATCAACGCAGTCTTGTTTTTTATTATCTGAAACTGCATTTTGTGCAGAGCTATTGGGCATACTCATACCCAAAGCTTCAATCGCTGACGCTAGGGTATTAGCCGTATACATCCCGCCGCAAGAGCCGGCGCCAGGGATCGCTGTTTTTTCAATATGTTCCAACTGCGTAATGGGAATATCACCGTTAGCATAACTACCTACAGCTTCGAATACGGATACGATATCGGTGTGGTTTTCACCAGGCAAAATCGTCCCGCCATACACAAAAATAGAAGGCCGATTTAAGCGAGCTAAACCCATCAAACATCCGGGCATGTTTTTATCGCAACCACCAATAGCAATAATACCATCATGTCCCATACCGGCCGAAACTGCCTCTATCGAATCGCAAATAACTTCACGCGATACCAATGAATACTTCATACCTTCGGTGCCCATGGAGATACCGTCAGATATGGTAATGGTGTTATAAATTACACTTTTAGCACCCGCACTATCTACGCCCTTACCTACTTCTTCGGCAAGCGTGTTGATGTGCATGTTGCATGGGGTCACCATTGACCAGGTTGAAGCAATACCCACCTGTGATTTTTTAAAATCTGCATCGCCAAAGCCTACCGCTCTCAACATAGAGCGACTGGGAGCCTGAGCAGCACCGTCTACGATTTTTTGTGAATATTTGCGAGGTTTATCTGTACTCATATTTTACTCTTTATTTTCATTTTCATTTTTAACTTTAGTAACTGCACTATAGAATTGTATAAGCGACACTGTCAATCTATCACATGCATCGGTAACTGCGGAGTAATCCAAATATCAAAATACTAAAATATGCCCAGCTTATCGCGGTCACATCCAAGAACGCTTATCGACAACAAGTTGATCTAGCATACGATTGATAATGTGTTTAACGTCAGTCGCGGGCATATAAGGAATAAGCTTTGCGCCTGAAGCCAAGACTATCTTTAAGCTTGCCAATTTATAGCGGCGAATAAATATATTTTGCTTAAATTGAGCTTGCTGTACTTTATACATTGGGAAACAGTAATAATTAACACCCAAAAAGCCCTTTCGAAGGTAAAAATACTCTTGGTCATAACTGTACCCCCAGCGCTTCCACCTGATAACCAAGATGGTGGTAATGATTGCAAACGCAGAAAAAGCTAAAATCGTAGCCGCAATAGGATCGTTGCTAAAGATCGTAGCAAAGAGTAATCCTCCAACTGGTAGCGCAAAAAATAACAATCCACGCAATATATAACGTTTAGAAATAGGCTCGAATACTTGCTCGTCTAACTTTTGCGACGGCATCGCGTCATGCATTAATGCTAAAGACTCATCGATGGTTACCGATGGCACCAGAAGTTTATTCGACATCTGTGCACCTCCCTTATTAGCATTGGCTACCCCAGAAGTATTTTGTTCAAACGACAAGTTAACTCTGCCGAGTAAAACATCAAGCCAGTCTTGTGCTTGCACCATTATTTGAATACGGCTGAGCTTCATACTCACTTCGTGCTTAGTTAACAAGCCTGAGCGACGAATATAGCGGTCCTGAGTTTTGCTCAGTGTGTATTTGTAAAACATCAAAATAGCACCGATAACTGACAACGAGACAATGACTAGCATAATTAGCATAGCGACCGACAAAACATGTAAGCCGAATTCCCACCAAGCTTGTGTTTCTAAACTAAAATAAACCTCAGCATCAAAACCTATCGATTCGAACAATTGAGACAAAAAGTCCGATATAGCATTATAAAATGGGGCGAGTGCGCCTAGGAAAATCCAGATACGATTGTTAGTTAAACCATGAATAACTAAATCACGCATACTTCGGCGATTCAAAATTACTTCATTTGAAGTATTCTCTGAATCAGCGCCAGAAGAGGCCAAAGTTTCATTACTTTTTTGTTCGGGTGCAGTCTCTAAAATCTTAATGCGAAGTTGAGTCGCTAAACCCGTTTTTAGCGCTACAATTTTTGCTTCTTGTTTTGCACTGCCCGCAGTATCAAGTTCAATACAAGAATAATCGTTAATGCGGTAATACAGCGGTTGTGACAACTTAACGTTCTGAATTCGCGCAAAGGGTAAATCAATATGTGACTTCTTAAAAATACCTTGTTTTATTTCTATTCTGTCACGGCCGACTCGAAATCGATAAAACCAGTAATTAAGCACGCCCAGTGCAACAAATAAAGCCAAAATAAGGGATGCCACAACGACAATAATAAACGGTTGTTCTTTTATCTTGTTAAAGTTAAGCGCGAGAACGGGTATCAAATAAAAAAACGTATTCGCCAAATCAAAGATCGAACGCATAGTAAAGTAAACAATGCTAATGGGAGAAAGTTTGTTCCATTCCGCGTTCTGCAATTCAGCAACTTGCTGCGTATCAGCGTTGCGCTGAGAAAAGTCACTATTACCCATTTTGGCTAACATCCTTGTGATTCAAAATAAATTGGCGCAGTTCAATCGCTTTTTCATATACCAAGCCTGGAATTTCAAACGCATGGGCAGCCCCACCTGCACTGTAAACCTGTAAAGTCGCCAGACCAGCACTGCGCTCTATGGGGCCGCGTTCAATTTCAATATGTTGAATACGCATTATGGGCTGGCTCACAGTGCGAGAAAATAGTAAACCCGATTGAAAATGCACGTCAAATTCTCGAATTGCATACTGCTTTTTGGGGTCTGCTAAATAGCTATATAAAACAGACCAAAACGTTAAAAATACAATAACCATTATCGCTATATAATAGTGGTCGAGATATTTTTGTGGCATTGAAACCAAAGGCTGAATTGCTAACAACATGATAATGCACACAATCACAAAGCCAATAATTAAAGAGATTATAATATGTAAACTGCGATACTTAGGTGATAAGGAATGCAATACCATGTCCTCAACTTTGCATGCTCCCAAAAGCTCAACCTGTTGATTCGATCCAAGTTCAATACTCATCTTTTATCCTTTACTAACTGCATTTATATAAACTAATACTATTTGGTTAGTGTGATTGAATTCTTTGATTTGTACAATTGTCGCTCTTGAAAATATCGACAAAATACAGATATTGGTCATTTAACACGCTAAATTCAAGATAAAATCTGGAATACTGCAGTTTACTCATACTCTACGCTATAAATATATACGCTCAAACCTACGCTATTACTGTCAATTCAAATCTACATCTCTATAATCTTTTTGATGCTATTTAAAACAATCAGATCAACCTTAACCGCCTTCAATGGTTTAGCTATTGTTGTTTTGTGTGCGGCCGTTTTAAGTTTTTCAATTTTCGTACACGAAGACCTTTATAGCGAGGCGGTAACGGATAATCTCGATGGTTTGTCTAACAATATGGCTCAGGATTTATTTTCTATTTTGGGTTCCCCAGAGATAGATAGAGTATCAATATCTGCCATGCTACTTCGTTTAGAGGAATACGAAAATGTACAGTTAGCAGCAGTATTCGACGAAAACTACAAGCAACTAGACATATATGCAGGCAGAGCTTTACCGACAACCCAGAAGCTTGATATCAAAGTTGATTTAGAACAACTAAGCGATATTAAAATTGGTATGTCGACAAAAAACGGCAAACTATTTTCTTTTAAGCTGATTGGAGAAAAAGTCAATCCATATGGTTATTTGCTGATAGTAAATGACTTGGCTAACCCGCTTAGTCTAAGTAAATTATCTCTCTTATTAAAAGTACTCCCATTGACCTTTATTGTTGTCGGTATTGGTATAGCGTTGTCGTTATGGCTTAACAGTAAAATGCTATTACCATTTCAGAAACTAGCGCGCCTAGCTCATCAAATCAAAGAAACAAACGACTACAGTATCGATATAAATGTTGAAGGTAAGCAAGAAGTTATCGATTTAAGTAACGAAATTAGCAGCATGATGGATACGATCCATTCAGAAGAAATTAAAAACAAACAATATACTAAACAGTTAATGCAGCAGCGCAAAGATATGGAAAGGCTAGCTAATTTCGATAGTTTAACTGGTTTGCCTAACCGTCAGTTCTTCATGGAAACCTTACGCAAATCGTTGGACGCTGCCGAGGGTGAAAACCAAGATATGGTGCTTATGTTCTTCGACCTCGATGGTTTTAAGGGTGTTAACGATACTCATGGTCATGATGTGGGTGACAAACTACTGATTGAATCAAGTAAACGTGCACAACGATTTTTACGCCATGGCGACCTTATAGCGCGTCTTGGTGGTGATGAATTTCTTATTTTACTATACAACGACCCAAACGATATTGTGGTCATGGATATCGCTGAGCGTATCATTAAAGAAATAAGTAAGCCTTTTGTCATCCATAATTGGGAAATATTTATTAGTGTCAGCGTTGGTATTGCTAGAGCAGCTGATGCAAAATATAACTTGAGCGATTTTGTAAGTAACGCAGACGTTGCGATGTATAAGTCGAAAGTGAAAGGCAAGAATACACACACTATTTTCATTCCTACGATGATGGAGGATAATAAACGCCGACTTCTTATAGCGAACAGTATTGCAGGGGGCTTAAGAAATAACGAGTTTAAAGTTTACTACCAGCCAAAAGTGAATACCCACGAGCAAATTATTGGCTTCGAAGCGCTACTTCGTTGGACTAACCATGAATTAGGTTTTGTGTCACCCAGTGAGTTCATTGGGATTGCAGAACAAAGTGGTAAAATAAATCAAATTACTGAATGGCTCTTACAAGAAGTGATGTTCGATTATGCCAAAATACTCGAACATTTTGGCGAGAACACCTTAGTTTCAATTAATTTATCTGCTCATGATTTAAAGAGCACGAAAACATTAGCTCTTATCATTTCACTTTATCAACGCTATCTAATTAATCCTAAATGCATTGAATTTGAGGTTACTGAATCGACTTATCTTGAAAACTTCGACATGGCAAACGAGTTCTTTGAGAACATCAGAAGGCTTGGATCTTCAATTGCTCTTGACGATTTTGGTACCGGCTATTCATCACTTAGCTACTTGACGAAAATCGAGCTCAACACACTCAAGATTGATAAACAATTCGTGGATGATTTGGGGATATCCAAACGCAGTACGTTAATCACTAAAACGGTCATTGAAATGGCTAAACAACTTAATCTGAACATTTGCGCTGAGGGTGTTGAAACGCGTCAACAGATGGACTTTTTGATAGAGAATGGTTGTCATCAATTGCAAGGTTACCTATTTGGAAAACCAACTGATTTAGCGACATTGTTAGCGACGCCTCATCAAAAAGAAAACAAAAATAAACTCCCATTCGCAGTTTAATATGACCTCACTATCTTGCGCATAGTATATCTATTTAATGTAAGTGAAACCTAATCGTCGCTCTAATCGTCGCTTCGGTATAAAATAACGATTCCGGCTTTAAGCTTAACATCACTACTAACATACGAAACTGTACCCTCATGCTCTACCAAATAGTCAATTAACTGTTCTTCGCTATCGAACTCTCTTGGTGGTTTTTGACGACCGGAAAATCGCATTTGTGCCCAATAAGACTGAATTCTAGACTCCGTCATACCAATGATTCTTGCATTAAACAAAGCTCTAGTTTTATTTTCAGCCGTTAAACCAACCGCGGTTAAGTTGTAGGAAGTTGCTCCCCCAATGAAAATCGCTTTTACTTCTGATTTACTCAAGCTAATTGGCTTATCAATATTTGCAACCACAAGAAGAGAGGCATTTACTAATGCAGGTGCAAGGAACAAATAGAATAGTAATAGTTTGCGAATTGGTTGTAGTATTGGCATTCTCATTAAAACACCCACTCAGCAGCAAGCTGGAGTAACACAGCTTGCCTTTCTTCTATTGCAGTGGTTTTTACATTGAAAAATGCTCTTTCATTTTTGTCGCCGTTTAAGAAACTCACTTCAGCTTTAAAAGCAATATTTTGCTTCCAGTCATAACGACCACCAATAGTAAATGAAGTTAAACCGTCGATGGGTAAAGACATAAAAATTTGTTTAACGCCCAAATGTACATTATCTAAAATCGGATTAAGCCCAAATGGAACTTCATTCACTGGATCGTTATAGCGAGCTTCACTATTAGCAACAGTGGCATGAACCGTAAAAGGGTAAAAGTTATAACCGAGAGTTAAGTATGCGGCATTTACGTTTGCAGTGAAGGCAGAATCTGAAGTGATTTTATTAAATTCTGATTCAATAAAATAGTTGAGGCTATTGTAACTGAGACCTAATTTTATAAAACTTACGGTATCATTAATACCAAGCTCATCTGCAGTTTTTACATAATCAAACATTCGTAATAAATCTTGGATTTCTTTAAATTCGGGTATCTCTACCTTCACTTTACCTTCATGGTAGGCAGCGCTTAAAGTAAAGTTCTTGTAATTGATCTTTGAATATAGACCAACGACATACTCAACTTCAGCATCTAAAGGCGGTCCTGACTGTGCAATGGGACCATCATATTGACCTGCATATGCTTCCAATGAGCCCGATAAAGATTTTGTGGAAAACTCATAGTGACCAATAACACCGTCAAACTCTGAAAAAAGATAATTTGCATAAACTTGTATTGGTGGTGTTATCCAAGGATAGGCAAAACCAACATCAATCACATCGCTATAGGTAAAAAAAGGAATTCGCTGCCTACCCAGCTTAAATGACCAATCTTGAGTAGGTCGGTAGTCAAGATATAACCATTGAACACCATTTTCTCTGGTTGCTGACGTATGCACTAACACTTATGCTACGACAGAAATCATGTCGCTAATAGGCGCATCTGCCCGCAAGGCAAATAAGCTTTGTTCGCTAATAGAATATCCGTTGTCGTAGCCAAGAAAAATTAGGTTGTCATCATTTAAATTACCGACAACTGCACGTGCAAAACCAGAAAACTCGATTTTAGACTCTTCAGCCTGACTAAATCCCGACGTTATAATTAGTCCAACAATGAATAAACTAGCTTTTAATCTATTAAGTAACCGCATTCTTAAATTTACACTCTTTATGTTCTTCTGTAGTAGAATTAAGCTAATTGGTAATCGATTACCATTATGTTATTTTGCAGGTTAGCAAGTTTAGCCCCTGCATGCCTTCTGTTTGAATATGTTAGGATCCGTCAACATTTAACCGCAATACCTATCTTGATACCCCTCGTTCAGATTCTGTTGGATCAATAATATCCGGTTACAATGCAATATAATGATAGGTGGTCAGCCATATTAAGTTATCGACCAGATTATCTTTTTATTTATTACTAAATATAAATATTCATACTCAATTATAAGTCCTTATTCCGCAACCTTGGCGTAATAAGGTATTATCTAATGCTATTGTAAAGTCAAAGAGAAAGCATGTTGCGTATAAACAGTCAAACCAATAGGCAAATGTTTATCGCATTTGTCGCATTGATTATTAGCCAAAGTCCACTTGCCAAGGCACTTGTTGTCCAAGTTGTGGATAAAAATGGCACAGCTGTCCCTAATGTGGTTATCTCATTTCCAAGACTTAAAGCAAAAAACCAAACAAATATGGCCACTATGGACCAAGTGGACAAACAATTTGCACCTCGTGTTCTAACAATCCAAAAAAATCAGATGGTCGATTTCCCGAATAGTGACAATGTGCGACATCATGTATACAGCTTTTCACAACCTAAGCAATTTGAAATTAAATTATTTAGTGGTAGTGAAGCACAGCCTATGCTCTTTAAAAATGCCGGCGTCGTTGTCCTTGGTTGTAACATTCATGACGACATAATTGGCTATATTTACGTAAGTGATGGCGAATTAACAATAATGACCGATAACATGGGAAAGGCATGGATAGATTTGCCGGATGATGCAAGTTCAACCGAAATAACTGAGGTTAACATTTGGCACCCTCAACTATCGGCGATGCAAACACAACGAATAACGATGCAGTTACCCAGTAATATTAAGAAGCATAGCATAACGCTGCCATTTGGCTTAGATATTGAGAAGCCGAAAATTAAAACTGGGTATGGAAAAAAATTTGGTGATTAACTAAACAATGCAACAATCTTTAAATCGACGAATCAACAAACTTATTATCGGGATAGTCGTTCTAACGACACTCGTGCTCGTGTTATTTGTTTGGAAATCAACTAGCGAGGAAGCCGCTTCTCGACTGAAAAATGATTTAGCCGTTGCACACAATGTATTAACATTAGTTTTAGAAAACCGAGAAAAACAGTTAGCTAATTCAGTCACTGTATTGACTGATGACTTCCCTTTTAGGCAGATGGTTGCAAGTACAGTATTGACCGATGACTTCGGCTCTAAGCAAGCGCTTGCAAACAAAGATAAGCAGACCATTGACAGTGCTCTTGTAAATCATGGCGAGCGCATTGACGCAGACCTTATGGCCTTATTTACACTCGACGGTAGAACAATTACCAGCGTACCAGCGATATTAACGGCGCAGTCTCCATTTGTTTATCCAGAACTCATTGCGTTAGCAAAATTAAACGGCAACTCAAGCTCAATATTGCCACTAGGCGATAAGCTTTATCAAGTGTTTTTCGCAAACGTTAAGGCACCGCAGTCAATTGCTGTCGCCTTAATGGGCTTTGAGGTTGACCCAGCACTCGCTGAACAACTGAAACGAATTACGCAACTTGAAACGACCATCATCGTTTATATTGACGGCGACGACGCCTACCGAATAAGTACATTAGAACCCAAGCAATATAGCCATACTATTCAAATTGAAAACACAAACGCATTATTTTTGCCGTTTCTAGCCTACTCTTCGGACAGAAAACTCATTTCAACTTCTGTTAATTTACTAGAGAAAGAGCGTTTAAAAATAGACATCATGTTGTCTAGCGATGTTAAAACTGTTTTTGCTGATTTTATTACATTACAACTAAGCATTGGCTTGATCGCACTTATCGCGGTGATTATTGCCATATTCTTGGGCGCATTATTTTCCAGAAAATTAGTTAAACCGATACAATCACTGACAATCCATGCGAAGAATATTTCAGACGGTATCTACGATGAAAAAATTGATGTTGATTGGCATTCAACAGAGCTAAGCACGCTATCTCACGCGTTCGATACTATGCAAGAAAATATCCAAGATAGAGAACAAAAAGTTATCTATCAGGCGCAACATGATGTGCTTACAACGCTATACAATCGTAATCATGCTGAGACTTTATTAAGCAAAAAATTTATCCGTAACGAGGAATTCCAAGCTATTGGTATCAACATATTTGGGTTCAGAGGCGTTAATGATACTTTTGGATATCACAATGGTGATCTTTGTTTGCAAGAATTAGCGCAACGAGTCATTAGTTTAGGCGGACTGTCGGCAAGGTTAACCGGCGGTGAACTGCTTTGGGTCCCTGACCATCTGTTGACTGAAGACGAACTGGTACAAATAAAAAGCAAGTTGGATGGTAATGTAATTAGCGGTGATTTAAGTATTCCCATGACAGTCGCTATCGGTGTTATAAATTGCCCATTGGAGACTCACTCGCCAAGTGAATTATTTAGACGCATGAATATCGTTATCGATGAGGCTCAAATTACCCGCCAGTTTATACTGCATTTTAGCGCTGAGTTGGAACAAAAATACACCCGACGTTTATCCATTATTACTGAATTGAAAAAAGAACTATCCAACACGCAGGGTGAATTAGCTCTGTTTTATCAGCCGAAATTAAACTTAATACATAAAAAAGTAACCTCCGTTGAAGCACTTATTAGATGGAATAATGCCGAGCTCGGTTTCGTATCACCAGAGGACTTCATTGCGGTAGCAGAACACGCAGGTTTCATCGGTGAGATTACTGCTTGGGTGTATCAACAAGCTATTCAAGATATTCAGAGCTTCAGAGCGCAAGGGATCGAAGTAACCGTGGCAATTAACATTTCTGCCCAAGATGTTATGAATCCAGAGTTGTTACCAACAATAATGTCACTACTGAAGGCATATGACCTGCCGACCAGCGTATTGTCGTTTGAGATGACAGAGGGCCATCTTGTTCAAGATTTAGGTAAAGCAGTTCAGCAGCTCTCACTGATGCGCGACGCAGGATTTAAAATTGCCATTGATGACTTTGGTACTGGCTATTCTTCGCTGTCTTATCTAAGCCGACTACCAGCGGATATTTTAAAAATAGATAAAAGCTTTGTTTTGAAATTAAATGAATTGGTTTCTGATCAAAATATCGTTAAAAGTGTTATCCAACTGGGCCACCAGTTTAATATGGAAATAGTTGCGGAAGGCGTTGAAAACCAAGAGTCGCTTAACTTATTAATCGAATACGGTTGCGAGTGGGCGCAGGGTTACCATATTTGCCGACCAATCGATGCAGCTAGCTTCGTGCAATGGTTCCAAACATACAAATATTAACGTCTCCTTTTTTTTGAAAGTTCGGTCATGAGATACTTATGTCACACACACGTTTATTTTTTTCGCTCTGTTTATTATGTATTTGTTATACAGCAGCACCGGTAAATGCTAATGACGGCAAGTTACTAGCAACAGCAGGACTCGGCTAAATAGAAGGTGCCGGAGGCGGCGGCATTGTGCCTTGGGCAACGCTCTCCGGTTATGACAGTCAAGATCAAATATCGGTATCTGCTGTATTTTCACAAGTCGACTTAACAGACTATCGACTTAATGTACAAGCCATCAGTGCGTCGTTCTACGATAAGGTTGAGGTGAGTCTCGGACACCAACGTTTTGACTTAAAAACCCTCGGCGGTGACATCAAAATGAATATTATCGGTGCCAAGTACAAATTGTATGGGGATGCCGTTTATTCAGTATTACCGCAAATAAGTATTGGCGTTCAACACAAGTTGCTAGAAGACAAAGGTATTGCAAATGCCTTGGGTGCTAAGGGTACCTCGGGTACTGACATTTACCTTGCAGCAAGCAAAATACATTTGGATGCTATTGCTGGTTACAACGCATTATGGAATGTGACTGTAAGGGCGACTAAAGCGAATGAATTAGGTTTATTAGGTTTCGGTGGGCAAGGTAATGAAAGCTACAAACTCATGTTCGAAGCTTCCGCCGGTGTCTTATTTTCTCGGCATCTGGCCATTGGCATAGAGTATCGTCAAAAGCCGGATAATTTGGGTTTAAAAGAAGATGATTGGCTCGATTTTTTTGTAACATATATTCCCAGTAAATCAGTTTCGATTACTGCTGCTTACACGAAACTAGGAAAGATAGCGGGAGCTGATGATCAAAATGGATTGTATTTTTCAATTAATGGACATCTATAATGCTTAATAATCGATTAACATTAAATAAAAGCGCATTCTCAATAATACTGTTGGCGCTGTTTGTTATGACAGGTTGCGCCACCCCAGCAAACAACACCCTAAGTCTTTACGAAGCATTAGGCGGCCAATCAAAAATTGAAGAAATAGTTGATAATTATATAAATGAAATCGCTTTTGATGAACGAACCTACGCCTTTTTCAAGGACAGTAATATGCAACGTGTAAAAGAAAAACTATCCGAACAATTATGTGTAATGGCAAAAGGTCCTTGCACTTACACGGGAGATACGATGGAGCAAGTTCATTCTGGCATGAATATAACCGAGGCTGATTTTAATCATGGCGTCGACTTGTTCATTAACGCAATGGATAAAGCAGACATTTCACATAACCTACAAAACCGCTTGCTAAAAGAAGTAGCAAAGACCAGAGACCAAATGATTTATCGTTAAAAAACGGCTTTTTACGTTTATCTATTATCTATTATCTATTATCTATTATCTATTATCTATTATCTTGTCAATTTTAAGCAATCTTATTGCACCGTCTATTAGTATATGCTGCAATAATGGAATTTTTACCTAGTACTCGCACGGAGTCGTGATGGCGCATCTTGTTTTTCATCCCATATACAGTCAACTCGATTTACCCGTTCGACATCGCTTTCCAATACAAAAATATCAAGGCATTAAAGATGCTTTACTAAAAGAAAATGTTCCGGCTGACTGTTTTCATCAGCCAGTTCCTCTAAATATCGATGCGATATCTCGTGTTTATGACCCTGTGTATATTGACCAGTTGTGCTCGGGTCAACTAGACCCAAAAGCCATGCGCCGAATTGGTTTCCCATGGTCAAAGCAACTTATTGAACGCACCTTAATGGCAGCTGGTGGCACGGTACTTACCTCATCATTGGCGTTAGAACATGGTAAAGCATTGAATCTTACCGGTGGTTACCACCATGCTTTTGCAAACTTTGGTTCAGGCTTTTGTATGCTTAATGACTTATATCTTGCAGCGCTGAATATGTTGCAAGCAAGAGGCATTGACAAGGTTTTGGTGTTTGATTGTGATGTCCATCAAGGCGACGGAACAGCTAAATTAGCAGCTAACAACAATGCCGTTTACACAGTTTCCATTCATGGGGAAAAAAACTTCCCTCATCGCAAACAAGTATCCGATTTAGACTTTGGCTTAGCAAAAGGAACAGGCGATGACGAATTTTTAACAACTGTTGAGCAAGCTTGGCAAATGGCGATAACGTACTTTCAACCTGACGCGGTTATCTATGATGCCGGCGTTGACGTGCATGTTGATGACGACCTTGGACATTTAAATATAACTACCGGAGGTGTATTGGCGCGAGACCGGTTCGTGTTTGCACAATGTGAAAAGCTAGGTCTTCCGGTTGCGGCTGTGATTGGCGGTGGTTATCAGCGTAATATTGATGCGTTAGTAAACGTTCATATGCAGCTATTCAAAGCGGCTGGAGTTTTCTAATTCTGCATTGCGGTAACAATAATCATGACAATACGTATTCTATGAACATGTTAAGAATAAATAATATACTCGCCCATTTCAACTTGCATTAATTTTGTCCGGCAACTTCAGTTTAATTTAAGTTTCATGTGATATTTTTGACACTTAATCGTCTTTATATCGCATCGCACAATGAGCTCTGAGAAAAATGACCAAATTTCTGTTGCTAATACCGGCCGATTTATTACCCAATGCATCGGTACATTTGGGTTAATTACTGCCCCTTTGTATGCAGTTCAAGCACAGGTAAAAGTGCCACAAGAGCAATCATTATCAATGATTCAGTGTGCCCCATCTGACGCCACCAGCAGCCTTCAAATTCAGGCAGAAAGGCCGTCAAATGAGCACGTGAATCGAGCGCCAAACTCTGGAAAACTGGCGACGCATAGACGCAAAGTAGCTAAAATATCAATTAACAATAATACCATTTTTGATGAGTCTGAAGATGACACCATGGCGATTCATTACTTCGCGAATTGGATGCATATTACGACTAAAGCAGGTGTTATTCGCGAACGCTTGCCTTTTAAAGAAGGCGATTTGCTGACCGTGGAAGACTTACTTGAAGCCGAGAGAATTATTCGCAGTCAAGCCTATATTAGAGACGTTAAGATCACCTTTAAGGAAAACTGCAATATTAACGACCCGGCACAAATTGATATCCAAACTTGGGACAACTGGTCACTGATCCCAACAATCAGTTTTGGCCGCAAGGGTGGTGAAAACAAACTATCAGTAGGAGTCAAAGAAGACAATGTTTTAGGGACTGGTGTCCGCGCTCGGTTCAAATATAATAGCGATGAACAGCGCAGTGGTTATCAATTCACGCTGAGATCACCATTCCCAGCGATCCCCTACTCAACCATATTTTTAGACTTTGTCGACAATGATGATGGCCAACTAACCCAACTAGAGTTGGACAAGCCTTTCTATCATATACACTCAGACCACATGTTTAATCTTTCATTTTTAAAAAATGAAAAAACTGAAGATATTTTTCAAAATGGATTGACCCGTAATAGTTTCTTTGAAAATAGTCATCTTTATTCATTATCTGGTGGCTGGCAGTTGAGTCAGCAAGAAAACCAAAGCATGCGCATTAAACTTGGCTTTGTCGATGATTCAGCCAAGTTTGAGCCGGTTCAAGTTCTTAGCAATCAAGATCGTTTATTTTTACCGCAAGATAGAAGTTTCCAATACCCGTGGATTGGTTTGGAATATATAGAGCGCAAATTCAAAACGATGTCCGATATTTACTTAATCAACCAAACCGAAGATATTAATTTGGGCTGGCACCATGAAGTTAAATTCGGCGTTGAATTAAACGATGTTGCACAAGGCAGTAACGCTGGTTATCACGTAAACCTATTATCAAGCAAAGGTTATGAAGTTAACGATGCATTAATTTTATTATCTGCAGAGGGTCAAGCGAATCTAAATACATCAAACCCAGACCAATACTCCTTGTCGGGTAATATTGAGTACTTCAGTCGATATAACGACTTAATTGCTATGTATGCTAGATTTTCAGGAACGTCATCGAAAAATAACTTTTTAGATAAACCACTCTCCGTAGGCGATGACGGCAGCCTAAGAGGTTACCCGCTGCAATATCAACATGGAGATATGAGTTTTTCAAGCTCAATAGAAGCGCGCTTTTATACCGACTACAATATTTTAAAAATACTCGACCTTGGCTTTGTTGCATTTGCTGACGCAGGCAAAGCCTGGGGCGGCGAGCAAGCGGTATTTAACGAAACGGATGCATTGCTTACAAGTATTGGTGCCGGGGTTCGTCTTTATTCGTCTCGTTCTAGTCACAAAAGCGTTGTCCACATGGATATCGCCAAACCTTTTGAAACATCTGACAACGTTGACTCTTGGCAATGGCGATTGCAAATTAAGCAATCCTTCTAACCCAATTTTTATAAATTAAGGTAGTTATGACCCAGGCCTATAACAAGAAAAATGGTGACGGTATTGAGCGAATATTCAAAGCCACAATATGCTCATTTCAAGGATTTAAAGCAGCATGGTTGAATGAATCAGCTTTCCGACAGGAGCTAGTTCTCAGCCTTATGTTGCTCCCTTTTAGCTTTTATCTGGCACAGTCACGCTTACATTGGTTACTCCTGTTTGGCTGCTTGTTATTTGTCCTTTTTGCTGAAATTATTAACTCAGCTCTTGAAGCATTGGCCGACAGCATTACACTTGAGCATCATATGTTAATTGGGCGTGCGAAGGATTTGGGTTCATCAGGTGTATTTATTGCGCTTTGTTTCTTGGCCGTCGTTTGGGGCGAAGCCCTGATAAGTCTATTTATGTAGGTTATTGCGAGAACCTCCGTCAATTCCAATTGTATTGTGCTTTTTTAACTGCTGTTGTTGTTAATAGTGCGAATCCGTTAATTTTTTTGGACAAAAAACCACCTTGATTACTCAATCCATCACACAATTTGCTAGTCGTGTTCGTGAACATCATTTTACTACAAATCAACTTATTGTGTTCACTGCTGTATATGTCGCACTTGTTTGTAACTTGCCATTTTTGCTTAGAGCAACATCTGCAATTACCCAAACACCTGATTATAATCTTGTGTTTTTGTTGTCAGTCCCGGTATTTTTGATCAGTCTTATTGTTATAGTAAACAGTGTCATGGGTATTGGTAAAGCATTAAAACCAGTATTGATTCTCAATATACTGTTGTCAGCATTTTTACTATATGCAACAGCAAGCTACGGTATAATTTTTGACTATTCGATGATCCAAAACGGTGTTGAAAGCGATTCAGCAGAGGCGTTTTCATACATAAATATATACGCTATTCTCTTTGTTATTATTGGAGGTCTTCCTGCACTCGTTATTTTCTATGCAAAAACAAAGACTCTATCTTGGGGGCAATCGCTAAAATCTAGGTTTGGTTTGATTACCTTGCACACCCTACTCATTATACTAATTGCTAGTTTCTTTTATGCTAACTATGCGTCCGTTGGCAGAAATAATAGAGAATTACTTGGCTATGTGACTCCTTATAAATTTCTAGACGCCTCAATTAAATACGTACATCGCCATTATTTTTTAACACCATTGCCTTTTAAGATATTAGACAATGAACCAACGATGAGTATAGCGCATGATAATGCAAATGTGACCATACTTGTGGTAGGTGAAACCGCGCGAGCACAAAATTTTTCACTAAATGGATATAAGCATGATACAAATCGGTATACGAAGAATTCAGGTATCGTATCATTTTCAGAAGTGACCTCCTGCGGGACTGCGACCGCCGTATCCTTACCTTGTATGTTTTCGCGGTTAGACCGAAAAACCTACGATAATAGAAAGGCTAACTCACAACAAAACTTACTGGATATTGCCAAGGCAGCAGGCATGGATGTGCTTTGGGTAGACAACAACAATGGAAGTTGTAAAGGTGTGTGTGCCCGAGTTAAGTATATTGATATTAACACGAGCAAATCTAACCCATTATGTGACGGTAAATATTGCTTAGACGAAGCGTTGTTATCACCATTACAGGACAAACTCAATAATTTGACTGCAAAAAATACATTAATTGTATTGCACATGATGGGATCACACGGCCCAACCTACTACAGGCGATATCCGCAAGACAAGAAACTATTTTTGCCCGATTGTCAGCACAGTGATATCCAAAACTGCAACGAGCAAGAAATTATTAACACCTACGACAATACTATTGCTTACACGGACTTTGTGCTCAATGAAATCATTGCTCGTTTAGAAAAATTAGAAAGCGTATCAACAGCAAAAACATCGATGCTGTATATATCCGACCATGGTGAGTCACTCGGCGAAAAAGGCATGTATTTGCATGGCTTACCTTATGCGTTTGCTCCTGAAGAACAAACTCATGTACCTATGTTATTTTGGCAAAAAAAACGCTTAGTTGGTCACTCTAACCATTGTCTTGCAGCGGTATCCGGTGAATCGATTTCGCATGACAACTTGTTCGATATTGTTCTTGGCGTGACATCAGTTAGCAGCAATCAGTATATCGAAAGCAGAGATATACTGGCTAAATGCAGAGTAGGTGATGATATGCTAGCGGCTACAGATTAGGGCTAACGGAAAAAAGTCCTAAATCCATTTCTTTCGCCTAAAGAAATAAAGCATACTACAAATCATCACTGCAATAATGCCCCACACCATTAAATAGCCATACTGCCAATCTAGTTCAGGCATGTTCGTGGTGCTGGCGGCAGAGTTAAAATTCATTCCATAAACGCCAACTAAAAAGGTGGGTGGGATAAAAATGGTAGTGAAAATAGTTAAAAACTTCATGACGTCATTAAGCTTAAGGCTCACGCTCGTTAAATACAGCTCCATTAAACCTGAAGTCATTTCGTGATAGGTTTCTAACATTTCCATAATAGAGATAACATGATCATGGCAATCTCTAAAATGAAGTAGTGTATTTTCTTGTAGAAGAGGATTATCGTCGGCTCTTAGCAACTCATTAATTACCTCTCTTTGTGGCCATAACCGTCTGCGAATAAGCAGTAATTCTCGGCGCAGTTCATGTATTGAACCCAGTAAGCGCTCGTTTTTGGTTTCCATCAACTCATCTTCTAACGCCTCAATTTGCTCAGAGTAGATTTCCAGCAGAGGAAAGCCAAAATCAATAACCGTATCGACGAGTGCATACATTAAATAATCTGTTTGCTGTTTACGCAGCTTTCCTATTTTGTTTTCTAGCCTTTCAATGACGCCTGCAAACGGATTAACTTTACCTGTTGAAAAAGAAATTAAGGTGTTTTTGACTAAAAATAGGCTGACTTGTTCGACATGAGCATACCCATCTTGCTTTACGGGCAAATTAAGAATAAGAAATATTTGGTCGTCATTAACTTCTACTTTGGGCCTTTGCCCTACATTAATAATGTCCTCGACGTAAAGCTCGTGAATACCCAAATCTTTCCCTAATAACTTCATAGCGTCGGCAGATGGGTCGCCTTGAACATGTATCCACGTGCAATTTTCGCTTTCGATAAACACCCTGCAAGTGACGACATCAGCATTTAATTCCGCTTTAAATTCCGTTGCATTGTAGTCATAAAGGTCAATACTAAACACTGGATTTTCAGTGGTTTTTAACGTACCCGGTTTGGTGCCTGGTTTGTGATACTTTTTATTAAATAGCTTCACGGCTAATCCTTTACCTTATGATTTATATCAGATGTCTAGCGCTTATTTTTAAACCATCAAAACCTAATAAGCGCAAAAAGTAAATTCGCTATAAAAGCATTTCACTGCAATTTATAAATACTAATATACACATTTACTGCAATATTTCGTTAAGTATAAGCAAAACGGCTCGTAATATACCAATACTGTTTGCGCTAAAAATGGAGGCAAACCGCACTCTCATCTGTTCAAATTGAGGTTTAGTCAATTCTCTATTTTACCTAAAACTCGGCAACGTTGAAGCAATCATTTTGATTGCACACTGGTCATTTATACACTATTCTATTAACATCGTTTTCACCTAAAAAACGATGTTGCGATGAACGTAATTAACGGAGATTGAAAAGAGTGAACACCACCGAAATCATAAATGAAATGCCGCATGCACAAAGAGAACGATTGGCGTTCATCGACTTTTGCTTGCACTTTTTTGGGCATATTACACGCAATGATTTAGTTAACCGCTTTCAAACCGGATTAGCCGCTTGCACTAGAGATTTTGCCGCGTACCGCGAGTTAGCAAGTACCAACTTAGTACTCGACCACTCGACCAAGCAATATTATCGTACTCCTACATTTATTCCACTATTTAAATACCAACCAGATATTATTTTACAATCGCTCAGTCGTGGTTTTGGTAATGGCATTTCAAATGCAACACAGCCATCAGAACAGTGCTTTGACGCCGTTCAACTGATCCATCCGAACAGCAGTATCATTGCCGCTCTGATGCGCGGTATTCACAATCAAAAAGCGTGTGAAGTTGGATATGTATCGGTTTCTTCAGGCGAATCAGTCAGGCTGTTTATCCCGCATGCGATGATTAATAATGGGCATCGATGGCATGTGCGCGGTTACGATTGCAAAAATCAAGGTTTTAGAGATTTTGTATGTACCCGCTTTACACACATCACCAGCACTGAGGAAGAAATATGGCCGCATCAACAAGCCAGTGCCGACGTTCAATTCAATCAGATTGTTAATCTGGTTATTGTTCCCCATCCAAGTATTAAAAACCCTCTGGCTATTGAAATGGATTTTGCAATGCAAGAGGGAAAGAAAATAATGACGACAAGAGCAGCTCTAGCTGCTTATATTTTAAGGCAGTGGCAAGTAGACTGCTCTGAAGGGCATCGAATTCGGGGCCAAGGATGTCAGCTAGCACTTGAAAATATTGATGTTTTACAACGTATTGAGAACCCGACATTAGCTCCCGGCTATTCAATGTAAAGCGAACCAGCGTTCGCATCTTCAGTAAAGTAATCGGCTTATTTTAATAACCTTGCACTTTTAGGGAACTTTACTTAAATAATTCGGGTCTTTATAACTTACAAATGTACTTTTCACACCAAAGGTAGAAATTATGTCTGAACTAAATCGATTAGATACTAGCCAACATCAACTTCACAACGAGGCTTTGATTAAGTTAACTGTTTTGCTCTATCAAATTGACGGTAAAGTGACGTTAACTGAACAAGATTACTTCGATGAACTTTTGCAAGAAATGTCTTGGCACAGTGGCATTGCAAAAGAGGCCTTTGTCAGCGACGCAATTCACCAAGCTAGAGAAGCAATTGATGCTTCAGCGGCTGCAGACTTTATCCGCTCTTTATCAGATGAATTAAATATCGACGCCGCTCGTTCTTTAGAAGTAGCAATGGCTATTACTAAAGTTGACGGTATACGCAGCGAAAAAGAAGTTGAATTGCTTGCGCTATTAGCCAATCGAGTACTCGCCAGAGGTCTTGTCGCTTAGACAGACAGAAAGCGAAGAGAACGCTGGGTTAGCAATATACTCGAATATCATCAGTAAAATTGAGGCCCTTAGCTAAGCTATTTTGCTTGCAGTGGAGCTTCCCTCATTATATTAAATAAGCTTTTGTATTTTTTATACATAAGCGCTGAAGCTTTACTGACAATGACTCCTGGCGCAATCCAAAATTAAACCGTTGTGCGGCTTTTGTTCCTCGCCATTACTTTCATTATTGTCATCGCTATCTATTTTGTTGTTCCATTGTCTATACCGCAATATTGATGGTTGTATGGAGTGTCGATCTACCCCAATTAATGAAGACTAACATGCCATTAATACAATTAAGAATGATGATATCTACATAGACATTATTCTAATGGTCACTAGGATGCCCAACTTAGATGGCATTCAAACACGGTTAAAGCGATATGAACTTTCTATCCAAATCCCAGTGGCAATAGTGACCACTTTCGATGTTCACAAATTGGTTATCAAGGCTACTCAGGCGGGTGCAAAAGGGTATTTATTAAAGAACGTGTCAAGTATACTAGCGAAATTAGGTGTTCTAGACCGCACACGAGCGGTAGTAAAAGCGATAGGGTTAGGTCTTATTTGAGTATTATTAGTTGAGTGGTGCATTAAAAACAATTTTATTTTTTGCTACTTTGTTAGCGGGGCTAACTTGGTTATTTTCCTCTATGCTAGGACCTGATACCCGCGGTGTTAAGCGTTTCAATAACGGTGTTATTCAATATTTTGGGCCTATCGATATAGAGCGCGTTGAAAAATTTAAACGATTATATCAACCGGGCGACCGGTTACTGGTAAATAGCAATGGTGGGAGCCTTTATGCCGGTATAGAAATGGGCAACTTCATTCATAGAAACAGGATGACTGTGGAAGTAGCCAGCCTGTGCATCTCTAGCTGCGCAAATTATGTTTTTTTGGCTGGTGAAACGAAAGTACTCAACAAAGATTCATTAGTTATATTTCATGGTGGACCTAAACAAGCTAATTTTTTGTCATTGATGGAACAAGCCGACGCCTCTAACGCTCCCCCCGGAACTACTTTTGGACAAGCCGATTACGAAGGTGTGGTAACTATTGAATCAGCATCCGCTCAACGAGAGTCAAAAGCATCAAATTATGGTAACCCCTGTGAAATTGGTGAAATGATGAATGTTAATGGTGACTGCGAAGCCATTACTGCCAAACAACGTCTACAATTTTTAATGGCTTTGGAAAACCAATTATACACTGACCTTAATGCAAATATGGATAGAAACATTCCCTACCTTGGACAAGTCGGTGAGTACGAACAAGTGTATCTTGCATATAAATATTATGGCTTTTTTTATAGCATAGAGAGTCTCAAAAACCTTAATGTAGCAAATGTGTATACCAAAGATGGCGACTGGTCACCGCAAAATAATCCGTTGTATAACAAAGTTTATGAAGTTGTCGTTAATCGGTAAACAATACAAGTTTTTAGGTGTCATCTATGGGTGAAAATTGATACACAGTTTTTTTGCATCTTCGTTTTAGCTAGGTTTCGCCAGACTACTTCAACAAGCTTTCTATTGTCTTGATATCAGAAGGCGCCGCTGTTTGATATGCTTTTAACGCAAAAGGTTGCAGAAGTTTTTCAGCGCGAATAAGGGCAATAACGTAAATCATGAAAACGATAAGGAAGAATATCTTTGTCGTATCTCAACAAAGAATTGAACAGATCCCCCCAGCTTAGAATCTGGCGTCAACCCCAATAAAAGGAGTAGGCAACCCAATCAGCTAACTTTGTGAAAATGATAACATACCGCTTCTTGCTATTTACTTCTACCAAACCAATTGACGAAAGCCAGCGGATTTACGATTGCTTGACTATTACGATTATGAATATAATGCGGCATGCGAAGACAAACATTGTGCTACGTCAATAAACAGAAACACTTTAAGGACCATGATTTTGCATGTTTATTGATCATTTCCGCTATTTTTTGCATATCAACCTCAAACCGCAGATGCCAAATTAAGGTAAATGAAATGCGTTTGATCACTAAATTGATGTTAACACTGAGTATTAGCTTAATTGCATTGTGCTCATGGAGTATTCAAAATCCCACAATGGAAAAACGTATAGATTTTAGCAATCCTAAAGAAGACCAAAATTGGGTCATTGTCAACGACACCGTTATGGGCGGTCGGTCGCGAGCCGGCTTTGGCATTGAAAAAGATATGCTGATTTTTACGGGTGATTTATCCTTACAAAACAATGGCGGGTTTGCCTCCATTCGCAGAATATATGAACCGTTAAGTTGGCACAGTAGTGAGAAATTGGAAATAAAAGTACTCGGTGATGGACGCAGCTATCAGTTTAGGCTGCGTACTAACAGAAATGCAGATGGCGTTGCTTATGTTGCTAACTTCACGACCATAAAAGATGAAATCCAAAGCATACAATTTGATATTAAAGACTTCACACCTCAATTCAGAGGTCGCTTAGTGCGCGGCGCACCCGTATTAAGTTTTTCAGATATTGCACAAATGGGTTTTATGCTTGCTGATAAAAAGACAGGTAGATTTGTTTTACAAATTTCTCATATAAGACAAATACCAGAGACCATTTAGTATTCATAAACGGCAACAATCTAAAACTTGATTAACTTGGTATTTTGTATTCTAAACACCTATATAGTATATAATTGAATACTATTTCCATAGGTTGAATACGTAACCTTGTACTTGCGACTGTATCCTTGGGTCCAATAAAAAACCAGTGGTAACTTTCGTGAACTTCCGACTTTCAACTCTCGCTATATACCTATATATGGGCAGCACAGCCGCACATGCAAGTGACCCTTTCCAGCACATTGGTACAAGCACTACAACGGGTAATATCAGCTTTCAAAAAAGCATGGCAAGTATTTCTAATAATCCGGCAGCCGCTTCGTATTTCATGCAAGATGAATCAGGTTTGGTGGTTAACATTTTACCACCACTTGGCGCAGGCTATGAAGTAGGTAAAATTGACTCGTTAATTGATGAACTAGATGATCTCATCAATATTTTAGAAAACGATAATCTAACTGCACAAAATGCTTTGGACGCAAAAGACAGATTTGATCCGTTTCTAAAGCAAGCGAGTGAAGACGGCCTTCTCAAAATAGCAGGGCATGCTGGTATTCCTTTTTTCCCCTTGTTTTATTTCAATAGTGAACTAGGTACTTTTACTTTAAATGCTAAAATAAATGGTAGTTTACGCAGCACCGTTATCGACGATACCATCGACATTGTTGGATTCAATGACAGCTTTAAAATTATTACGTCTGCCGCTTTGTACGTCAAAAGCGCAGGCTTAACTCAATTCAGCGCGGGGTATAGCCGACCTGTTTGGAGGCGTGACGAAGGCGTTTTGCATGCAGGTGCAACGTTAAATATCAATCGCTTGAGTCTATCTAAAAACCTCATCTCACTTGCCGGGTTAGAAGACGGTGTCGATATAGCTGATGCTATTAAAGACGATTACGAAAACAACGAACAAAGCAGCACAAACCTATCGTTAGATGTGGGTGCGCTTTGGGTCGACACTCATTACAGCTTGGGCTTGAGTGTAAAAGACATCAACCAACCCGACTATGAGTACAAAAGCCTAGTTAGTGATTGTGGCCAAGAACAGGGCATTTCGTTGGATAATTGCTTAGTTGCGCAAGAAGCAATCGCACAAGGGCGAATTACAGGAGAGGAAACCTTCACGGCTAATTCCCAAGCCACTTTAGAGGCCTCTGCTTGGCTTGGAGACGAAAACAAATGGCTGTTACATACCTCTGTTGATCTAAATGACAAAAACGACCCGCTTGGCGATATATATCAATGGGCCAATGTGAGTGCTTCGGCACAATTCAATAACTGGTTCATTCCTCAATTAAGATTGGGCTACAGCCAAAACCTTGCGGGCACAGAGCTGGGCTATTACAGCTTAGGTGTGACCCTATTCAAACGCGCACAACTTGATGTTAGATGGAGTAGTGACAGCATAGAAGTAGATGGGTCTAGTATTCCTCGTTCAGCATTTTTTAGTTTTTCAATTCAATCACAATTTTAAAGGGATAGCTTAATGAAAACTATCGCAAAATATTCACGCATTGCACTTGTTGCAGCCATCGGACATTCGCTTTTTGCATGCGGTGGTGCGGATGAAAATCAAGATGGCATTTTGCCTCAAGACTGGGTTAACCCAAGGCAGTGTTGAAGTAAAAGTAGCCAAAGGAATTAAAGTACTAACCGGTGTTCCTTTTTGCAATGTTATCTCAACGACAGTCGACTTAGCATCGGCAGTAAGTAACTTCAACTCTCTTATAGACTTAGGAGCGAAGCCAATTGGCGATACACAAATATGGCAGCAACAAGTAGATAGTGCAATGGTTGCATTCGGATAATACATCAATTAACCAGAGTTATGTTTTACTAACAACAACCATTTTACCTGTAACCAGCACCGATTGTGCAAGTTACCTTTCATTCCAAGTCCAATAGATAACAAAAAGCCTCGATTAACACTACGTAATTTGTAGCTTAAATCGAGGCTTTTTTATCTACAATAGATGAGTTGGCCGTTAAGCCGGGTTCTGTCTAGGACAATCATTCGTCTAGGCCAATAATCGCTCATTGGCTCAAGCAACCTACCCGTTCCCAACGCGGGCCGCGCCATAAGGGAACCTATTTGGTCTTGCTCCGGGTGGAGTTTACCTTGCCATCCACTGTTGCCAGCGATGCGGTGCGCTCTTACCGCACCCTTTCACCCTTACCAAGTGTAAACACTTGGCGGTCTCCTCTCTGCTGCACTTGTCGTCGGCTTGCGCCGCCCAGACGTTATCTGGCACCCTGCCCTGTGGAGCCCGGACTTTCCTCCCCTCTAAAACATATAAATATGAATAGAGCGGCGATTGCCTGGCCAACTCGCACAGTAGTATAAACTAAACGTTAGCGTTGTGATATACGTTTTGCACGTCATCACAGTCATTCAACATATCCATGAACTTTTCGTACATAGGTATATCTTCTTCGCTAATGTCTTTGCTATCTTGTGGTACCCACGTAATTTCTTCAACATCAATTTCCAAATCAGGAAACGCATCGTTCAATGCTGTTTTACATTTGAAGAATTCAGTGTGAGGAACGAAAACAGTCACCACACCATCCTCAACTTCAACATCGGATACGTCAACGTCCGCTTCCATTAATGGCTCAAGCACAACTTCATCGTCATCGCCTTTAAACGAAAATATCGCAAAATGGTCAAACATAAATGCTGAGGAATTCTGCGCTCCAATTTTACAATTTGTTTTAGTGAAACAATTACGCACATCAGTAATAGTTCTGTTGGCATTATCAGAAAGGCAATCAACAATAACCATGCAACCACCGGGACCGAATCCTTCGTAGCGCATAGGCACAAAATCTTCACCAGCACCACCGGCGGCTTTCTCAATCGCTTTTTCAATAACATGGCTTGGCACTTGGTCTTTTTTCGCTTTTTCGATAAGTCGACGAAGCTGCAAATTAGCATCAGGATCAGGACCACCACTTTTAGCAACAACGTAAATTTCTTTACCGTAGCGTGAATAAACCTTAGTTTTTGCACCCGCGGTTTTAGCCATGGAGACTTTTCTTACTTCAAACTTTCTACCCATTTTTAATTCTCTTTTTTATGGATTTTGTATATTCGCATCGCCATATAGGCACTGCGTTTTGTTTCAATAAGCAAGATTGTACTGTTTTTCGCTTGCTCTGTCAGCGTTGTATCGCTCTTTGTGATAATTGCTTTGCTACTTTTTAAGCAAAGTGCATGGTTATCTTTTTGTCTATTTGTTTAATCGTTTAATCGTTTAATCGTTTAATCACCAATGAAAATCAAGCGATATGTTGCGAGGCTAAGTATTCACGTGATTGCATTTCTTGCAATCGACTTAAGCAACGTTGAAATTCAAAGTTCAAACGCCCTCCTGAATATAAGTTTTCTAACGGTACTTGGGCCGACATAATCAATTTCACTTTACGTTCGTAAAATTCATCAACCATGGCAATAAAACGCCTAGCGATGTCGTCTGTATTGGCCCCCATCTGTTCAACATTTGCCACCAAAACGGAGTGATAACAGCGACTTATTTCAATATAGTCCGACTGGCTTCTAGGCCCGTCACATATAGCACGAAACGTAAACATAACCACACCGTCAGCTTCTCGCATGGCTGGAATAGTCCGCCCCGCAACGTTAATATTCACATCAAAGCCGCCCTCATCAGGAGCAAGTTGAGTGAAGTACGTTTGTAAATTAGTCGTTGCGTCATCATCTAATGGGTAATGATATATTTCGGCTTGTTCGAGAGTTCTAAGTCGATAATCTACGCCACTGTCAACATTAACCACACGAGTATTTTGGTTGATTAATTCAATAGCAGGTAAAAATCGAGCACGCTGAAGTCCGTTATGGTAAAGCCTGTCGGGGATGATATTAGAAGTTGCCACCAATACAATGCCGTGACCAAATAATTCTTCCATGAGGGTACCTAAAATCATGGCATCAGTAATATCTGACACAAAAAACTCATCAAAACAAATTACTTTTGCCTCGACCGATAATTTTTTTGCAATAATTTTCAATGGGTCTGCTTGACCGCCTAACAGCTTTAATTCGTCGTGAATTCGATGCATAAATCGATGAAAATGGACTCGCATTTTATTTTCAAACGGCAGGCATTCGTAAAAAGTATCAACAAGGTAAGTTTTACCACGGCCAACACCGCCCCAAAAGTAAATACCCTGAATACTCGGCTTGGACATCCCTTTACCAAAAGCTTGCTTAATTTTGAGGCGCCAAGAGGGCTTCCTGCTGGGATTAGTTAACTCGTCATATAAACGTTGCAATTCATTAACTGCATTTTCCTGAGCCGCATCGTATTGAAAATCAATGAGCGACAAATCATCTTGATATTTTTCCCAAGGGGTCATTAAAGTTCCAAAAATCATTTCGTATGGGTTGAAAATAAACCCGACAGCCTATACTTATTATAATAAGGCAAAAAGTTCGTGTTGTATTACGTGAAAAGATGGCAAACGGGTTTTGTGGCAAGTATACAGCCCTTAGGTTAAGTTGAAAATCGCGACAACAGTCTTATCACAATTTAATACTAATAAGCGCTTGCATGGAATCAATGAATAGCTGATCATTTGCATTAAGAAATCCTCATTTTGGAGACATCATGGAAATCGGCACATTAATTATTGGCATCATCATCGGGTTCATTATTGGCTGTATTTTAGGTTTTATCGCCGTTAAAAATATGCAGTCAAACCCTGACAATAAAGTTAACCACACAGAGGCCGAGCGTAAAGCTTTATTAGCAATACAGGCTAGACAACACTTGGATATTTCAAGACAAGCATTAACTGATATTCAAAATAAAACGGCTGATTTAGCAAGTCACTTAAATGACTACGAAGAATCGTTGACACAAGCGACAACGAGTTCGGGCGATACTAAAGATTCGTTTTTTGGTGAACATGCAACCGTATTTTTGCGTAATAGCTTAAAGGCAAATAAAAATGACCTTGCATTAGCACAACCAGATACTCAACCACGTGATTTTGCAAACAGTGGTTCAGGAGTCTTTGTTGGCGCGAAAGCTAAAACATCAAAAGAGAATAAATCACAAGGCAAGTGAACTAAAGTTGTTTTTCACTAGTCTTTGTTAGGTATTCAACCTTATAGATATATTTGGAGTATCGAGATTAATGAACGCATTTCTTCGTAAATTAGCTGTCGGCGCAACTGCCGGCTGTATTATTTTTGTAACCCTATCGAGTGCCAATGCTGCACTACCTTTCTTCTCAACAAAAAAAGATGACGTTCCTTCGTTAGCGCCCATGATTGAGCGCACCTCGCCAGCAGTTGTTAGTATATCAGTTGAGGGTACTCAGGTGACTCGCCAGCAAGTACCCGAAATGTTTAAACGATTTTTTGGCGCACCCGATGAGCAAGTTAATGAACAACCATTCCGTGGAATGGGGTCTGGAGTTATCATTGACGCAGCAAAAGGCTACGTTGTTACCAATAATCACGTTGTTGATAATGCAGATGAAATAATCGTTAAATTAACTGATGGCCGCGAATTCACAGCTAAAAAATTGGGTGCGGATGAGCAAAGCGATGTCGCTCTCTTACAAATAATCGCCGACGACCTGTCGCAATTACCCTTAGCTGATTCTGACAAATCACGTGTGGGTGATTTTGTTGTCGCCATAGGCAATCCATTTGGGCTCGGACAAACAGTCACTTCAGGCATTGTCAGTGCATTAGGTCGTTCAGGATTGAATATTGGTGGACTTGAAAACTTCATCCAAACCGACGCTGCTATCAATCGTGGTAACTCAGGCGGCGCATTGATTAATTTAAACGGCGAATTGATTGGTATTAACACAGCAATATTTGGCCCTAATGGCGGCAACGTAGGTATTGGTTTCGCCATTCCGAGTAATATGATGAAAGGATTGATTGACCAAATCGTTGAGTTTGGCGAAGTACGACGTGGTCTACTCGGTATTCAGGGCGGAAATGTTGACGCTAAGCTGGCCGAAGCGATGCGCTCTCCAAGCAACAAGGGCGCTTTTATTAATGAAGTGGTTCCTGATTCTGCTGCCGCTAAAGCCGGTTTAAAATCAGGCGACATCATTACCAGCTTGAATGGCAATGAACTCAGCAGTTTTGACGAACTGCGCGCAAAAGTAGCCACTATGGGTGCCGGTGCTAAAGTGACATTAACCATTGTTCGTGAAGGGACAAAGCAAGACGTCGATGTTGTACTCGGCGATGCAGGTCTGCCTGTCACCGCAGCTAAAGAGTTACACCCTGCCTTTGAAGGTAGTGAAATGAATAATGGAATGGACAATGAGGGCAACGATGGCGTTGTTGTCACTGATGTTCAACCTCGCTCACCTGCAGCCAGAATTGGGCTTAAGTCCGATGACGTCATTGTTGGTTTAAACAGACAACGTGTAAGTAATATTATAGACCTTCGTCGCCTAGTTGAAGAGAGTGAAGGGAATGTCATGGCACTGAATGTAAAACGCGGTACGGCTACTATTTATGTTGTTATTCGGCAGTAACTGAGCAACATAATTTATCCTTCCATGCAGCTACCTTTTGAGTAGTGCATGGAATGTTTATGTCACGATGCTGTAACACTATGGATTAATTTGGTATTCTTACCAATTAACTACAAGCATCGAATTAATTACCATGTCTTCATTGCAACGTTTTTTTATGGCTCTCCTGAAACCAATCATGCTTGGTTTAACCGTTGCAGCTATTCTCCTTATATTTATTCCAGAATTTCGTCAAGGTAGTGGTCTCAGTGTCGACTGGCTGCAGAAATCAGACAACCCTCCTGAACGCCTCAGCTACTATGACGCAATAAGCAGAAGTGCCCCCGCTGTTGCGTACATTTATGGTGTTAGTATTGATAACCCAAATCCAAATAGTATTTTCAGGGGCCGAACTACAGAACGGACCAATTTAGGCTCTGGCGTGGTGATGAATGAAGATGGGTATATAATGACCTGCTATCACGTAATAAAAGATACAGACACGATATTTATTAGATTACAAGACAGTCGCACTCTTGAAGCGCAGATTGTCGGATTTGATGTAGAAACCGACCTAGCCGTATTAAAGGTCGATGCTGAAGACTTACATGTAATGCCACAAATCCCTAAAACCAGACTTCGCGTCGGTGATGTTGTTATGGCGATCGGTAACCCACTCGACTTAGGCCAAACCATTACCCAAGGAATTGTGAGTAGAATTAGTCGGAACAACCTTGCAAATTATTTTGATTTCATTCAAACCGATGCGGTATTACACCCAGGAAATTCAGGTGGTGCACTAGTCGATAGTAATGGCTATTTAGTTGGCATTACAAATGCGAACTTTAAAACGCGAGGACCAAGTGGTCGCGGACTAACAACCGTCGACGGCATTAACTTTGCGGTTCCTTATGAGTTAGCAAAAAAAGTACTGGAAGAAATTATCGTGTCAGGGACTGTTGTGCGCGGACAATTGGGCTTCGTAGGAAACGCGCTAATAGAGCGCAAGGGAATGGTGGTTACAGATGTCACTCGTGGAGGCCCTGCTGACAATGCGGGGTTGAAAATAAAAGATATATTACTGGCTATTAACGGTTTTGAAATTGAGGAAAATGACACAGGCCAAGCTTTGAATATGGTTAGCCAAACTGCCCCTGGAACCGAGATTACGTTGAAGATCGAACGCAATGAAGAACTCATTACGCTAACCGTCGTTGTCGGTTCTTCAGCGTCGTCTTAGACAATATCAATTGAGAATTAAAATATCCTTCGGTTCATCATCCTGTGCTGATGACTCGTTTTCAAGATTGAGACTCTTTCACGCGCTTGATATTAGCACCCAAACCACCTAGTTTATGTTCAATGGCTTCGTAACCTCTATCTAGGTGATAAATTCGGTTAACAATTGTCTCTCCTTCAGCAACTAAACCAGCAATAACTAAGCTTGCTGACGCTCTCAAGTCAGTTGCCATTACTTGTGCACCTTTGAGCCTCGAACTACCTTTAGATAATGCACTGTTGCCTTCTAGTTCTATTTCCGCTCCCATGCGCTGTAACTCAGGTACGTGCATAAAGCGATTTTCAAAAATAGTTTCGGTGATAACACCTGAACCTTGAGCAACAGCATTCAAGGTCATGAATTGAGCTTGCATGTCTGTAGGAAAACCTGGATGTGGTGCAGTTTTCAAATTAACCGCTTTTGGTGATTTGCCGTGCATATCCAGTTCAATCCAATCTTCGCCGATGGTTATTTGTGCGCCAGCTTGTTCAAGCTTACTGAGCACTGCGTCAAGTGTTGATGGAGCTGCTTTTTCACAACGTACGCTGCCACCGGATACTGCGGCAGCAACTAAAAAGGTTCCAGTTTCAATGCGATCCGGCAGAACACTATAGTTGCAACCTTTCAGGCTCTTCACGCCGGTGATTTTTATATAGTCAGTGCCAGCTCCGGTCACTTTTGCACCCATGCTATTCAAACAATTGGCTAAATCAACAATTTCAGGCTCTCTAGCGGCATTCTCAAGTATCGTCTCGCCATCGGCTAATGTCGCAGCCATCATCAAATTTTCGGTCGCACCAACACTCACAATATCCATAAAGATCCGAGCACCTTTTAAGCGTCCATCGACCTCTGCTCTTATGTAACCTTCATCGACTTCTATCTTGGCACCCATTTTTTCAAGGCCCGCCAAGTGCAAATTAACAGGGCGAGCACCAATAGCACAGCCCCCTGGTAATGACACATTTGCTTTTCCATGTTTGGCTAACAATGGTCCTAAAACCAAGATTGAAGCCCGCATTGTGCTCACGAGGTCGTAAGACGCGGTAACGCTATTTAAACTACTTGCGTCAATTTCGACATGGTTTTTATCGACTTGGTTAATGCGTGCACCAAACTCTTTCAATAACAGTAACGTGGTGCTGATGTCTCGCAATGCAGGGACATTTTCAAATGAACAAGTTGAATCAGCTAATAAGCTCGATATAAGTAATGGTAGCGCGGCATTTTTCGCACCTGAAATTGTAACTGAGCCAGATAATGGCGGGCTTTTAGTGATTACTAACTTGTCCACGAATACTCTCTTTTATATGTATTTTTATTAGTATAGTTTTATTAGTGTCGTTTTATTAATGGCGTTTATACTCGTTTTACGAATTAAACAGCTTCTCGCGTTTCCATTGGTCAACGGTAAACGTTTTTATTGTGATCGCGTGCATAGTACCATCTGCGATTTGCGCTGACAGCGGCCCATAAATCAGTTGCTGTTTTTTTACTCTTGGCATTGTTTCGAAGCGATTATCGATAGCAATAATCTGAAAATGTGACCCTTCGCTCTTAACTTTAACATCAGCTAAAGTTAGCTCAGACTTCAATAAACTCGCAATTTCTTCATTTGTCATTCATTTCTCTATTCTGTTCTCTATTTTGCTCTCTATCTTGTTCTAGAAAGCTCTCAGCATTACTTAGTTTTGCTAATTCAATTAATTTTGTAGGTGAGTTGTGGATAGTAGCATTAACGTTATGCTGTTTTAAATCACGTTTTAAATTAATTAACCAAGCTAGACCCGCACTATCCGCTCTCTGGACTTCATCAAGACAAACCATTAAGTTAGCAGCACTCTCTAATTGCTTTTTAGTATTAGCGTTTATTGAGACCCAATAGTCTTTGGTAAGGGTAAGTTGATCAAGGTCGCCTTTCACCACTAACATTAATATTTTATCTCGCTGTTCGAGTTCAGCTTGCATTTATGGTTTGACCTTATTTATCTAGTTTTTCGTTAAGTTTAATAGGCTCAGCGATATTCTGTCGCATTAATTCAATCACTTTATCTATGCCATCCTGACGTAAAATGGATTCAAATTCAGTTCGCTTGCTAGATAGTAAACTAATCCCTTCAGCTACCATATCATACACTTGCCATTGATCAGATTGACGGTCTTTACGAACCTTAAATGCGACTTTAATATCAGGGCGATCGCCATCTTTTATAACCGCACGTACGGTTACGTCTGAACGTCCATCAAATTCCAGCGCGGGAGCAAATTCAACAAGCTGGTCGTCATAATAACTAAGTGCGACAGCATAGCTGGTGATTAAGTATTCTCTGAACACCGATACAAATTCTAATAGTTTTTCTCTTGGTACTTTACTCGCATATTTGCCCAACACTTTAAATGCCGAAAAACGATAGTCGATATACGGTAACAATTCTTCTTCCATGACCATGCGCAGCAGTTCTGGATTCTTACTAATTTGCTCTTTTTCACGTTTCATACGGTCAAAGGTCAACGAAGCAACTTCATTAATCATGAGGTAGGGATCGCTTTGGTCTGACGCAATTGTTGTCGTTGCTGGTACCATAAGAATCATGGCTGTTAAAATTGATAGAAACCATTTATTTAGGCCATCAAAATGCTTATTCACACTATTCCCCTTCTCTACTAAAGCTGTCATTATTCTTATTTTGAATCTTTGCCAAACAAAAACTGACCAATCAGATCTTCCAACACTAATGCTGATTTTGTATCAACGATGTATTGTGTTTCACCTTCTTGATCACCAATATAAATAGGGTCTTCACCAGGAAATACGAACCCCGGTGTTAACCCAATATATTGTTCACCTAGCAAACCAGCTGTCAGTATTGATACTGAACTTGTTTCAGGAAATGTTTTTACATAATTTGATGATATTTCCATTTCGACCACAGGGATGAGTTCTCGTTCATCTAAATATATACGAGACACTCTGCCAACGACAACACCGCCTACTTTTACGGATGACCTCGCTTTTAGCCCACCAATATTGTCAAATTTCGCGCTCACTTTATAAATTTCACCACTGCCGCTCATACCTTGGTTGGCAACTTGCAAAGCCAGTAGTAAAGTTGCAGCTATTGCTAGAGCAACGAATATACCGACCATTAATTCTGTTTTTTTGCTGGTCATTTTATTTCCTAATTAATTCCAAACATCAGTGCTGTAAGCACGAAATCTATACCTAAAATAGCTAACGAAGAGAACACTACGGTTTCTGTCGTTGCCTTACTAATACCTTCTGATGTTGGTATCGCATCGTATCCTTTATAAAGTGCAATCCAAACCACGACTAAGGCGAACACAATACTTTTGATAACACCATTGATGACATCTTTATCCCAATCGACCGTTGACTGCATGATCGACCAATAGCTGCCCGAATCGACACCTAACCAATCAACACCGACCAAATGCCCTCCTAAGATTCCGACAGCACTGAAAATGAGTGCTAACATTGGCATCGATATAACACCCGCCCAAAAGCGTGGCGCTATGATTCGACGCAATGGGTCAACAGCCATCATTTCAAGGCTACTTAATTGCTCAGTAGCCTTCATTAAGCCAATTTCTGCAGTCAATGCTGACCCCGCTCGACCAGCGAAGAGCAAGCCGGTAACAACTGGTCCTAACTCTCTCAAAAGAGATAAAGCAACCATTGGGCCTAAGCTTCCTTCCGCTCCATAGTTGACCAGAATCGTGTATCCCTGCAATGCCATAACCATGCCGATAAACAAGCCGGAGACGATTATAATCAGCAGACTTTGCACACCTACAACATAAATTTGCTGGATAATGAGTGGAATATTCTTCAATCTTGGAAAAGCAAACAAACCTCCCCACAGCATCAAGGATGCGTTACCGATGGCACTCAATCTAGATAGCGTGTTAGCGCCTAAACTAATCAACCAATTCACTATTTAGCCCCCATAAAGGTTTCTTGCATAGAGGGTGCAGGAAAGTGAAATGGCACAGGACCATCGGCGTTACCTTGCAAAAACTGCTGTACTAATTCAGATGAAGAATTTCGAATTTCATCAGGAGTACCGGCTCCAATAATTCGCTTATCAGCCAGAATATAAGCATAGTCGGCGATAGTAAGTACTTCTTTTACATCGTGAGTGACAACGATACTAGTTAAACCTAAAGCTGAATTAAGCTGTTTAATTAACTTAAGGAGTACGCCCATGGAAATTGGATCTTGCCCGGCAAACGGCTCGTCATACAATATCATGTCAGGATCCAACGCAATTGCTCTTGCTAATGCTGCCCGTCTGGCCATGCCACCTGATAATTCATTTGGCATTAAGCCAGCTGCACCGCGCAGACCAACCGCTTCTAACTTCAACAAAACGATGGTTCTTATGATTCCTTCAGACAGCTTTGTGTGCTCCCTTAGAGGAAACGCCACATTGTCAAATACTGAGATATTGGTAAACAACGCACCACTTTGAAACAGCATGCTCATTTTTCGACGAACATCATACAAGCGCTTACGACTCATTTGATGAATGTTTTCGCCTTGAAATAACACCTCACCACTGTCTGGATAGAGTTGGCCACCAATGACTTTTAAAAGCGTAGTTTTACCTATACCGCTCGGTCCCATCACCGCTGTAATACCGCCTTTTTTCACTTGCATTGAAATGCTGTCATAAATGACCCGACCACCTCGTTGAAAGTGCATTTTGTTGATATCAACTAAAATGTCTGACATTAGATTTCTTTTATTCCTATTTGAGTGATTTTCACTTTTAATAGCGTATTCATATTAAATTCTATTAAGGCTTATTTATTTAACTCGGTGTAGCGCATTATTTTAGAATACCAACTAAGCTCTGCTATACAGCCGTCGTTTGAAAGAGATTGCTCAACGTTAAACGTAGACAACTACCCATAGAGACGGACCTACACCACTAAAAGTTCATTACATTACCAATATTTAATGACTGTATGCTGAACAAGACCCGACTTTTTGAGTTTTTCTTTTATTTTTTTGTAATTTTATACAAGAGTCAATAAAACAGTCACCCATTATAACTTAATAGCACAGGGATGTTGTTATTGATTATTACTTTTAAAGGTCTAAAAAGGCATAAATCTGTAACAAAAAATATAAAATAGGAATTGACTACCAAGCGAAAACAATAAAAAAGTGTATTTGAATGATATTTCGCGCTTTTTTAGTGTCAAACCGGTGGGCTTTTTGCGACAATAGAAAAACCATTTAGAAGAGATTTAAAACTGCGTGATTACACAAATCATTATATTTTTAATAGGTTTAGGCGTGCTGAGTTGGAGTGCGGACAAATTTGTTTTTGGTGCTTCAGCACTCGCTAAAAACTATGGCGTGTCCCCTATGATGATAGGACTAACGATAGTTGCCATGGGTTCAAGTGCTCCTGAAATTGTGGTTTCAGCGACAGCATCCTTAAATGGCAACCCAGACACTGCAGTAGGTAATGCAATTGGTTCAAATATCACGAATATTGCGCTTGTCCTAGGGCTAACAGTGCTTATTAAGCCTCTTTTGGTTTCATCCACAACCTTGAAACGTGAATTACCCTTATTATTGTTAGTAACGCTTATTGGTGTTTATTTTCTTTCAGACAATTACCTTAGCCAGACTGAAGGTGTGATACTAATCACTTTATTTGTATTCGTGTTAGCGGTAATGGCTTGGTTTTCGTTTAAGGTAGATAAAAACGATCCTCTAATTGCCGAAAATGAAGACGAAATCCCCAGTAATGTACCTACTATAAACGCGGTGATGTGGGTAATCGTTGGCTTAATTATGCTTCCGTTGAGTGCCCACTTTTTAGTAGAAAGCGCAGTTTACATTGCCCATTTTTTTGGTGTTAGCGACCTCGTTATTGGCTTAACTATTATCGCTTTAGGAACCAGTTTACCTGAGCTTGCGGCAAGCATCGCAGGTGTCCGAAAGGGTGAAGATGATTTAGTAATAGGAAACATCATTGGTTCGAATATTTTTAATATCTTAGCGGTACTCGCCATGCCAGGCCTAATTATCCCGAGCATATTAGACATGAATGTTGCAGTTCGTGACTCATACGTCATGCTAGGGTTAACCATATTGCTATTCGTGTTCTGTTTTAATTTACGGGGCACTAGGCGAATTAATCGCTATGAAGGTGGTATTTTTGTGCTGGCATTTTTTGCATATCAATACTTATTATTTATGTAGTAACCCGCGTATACGATTCAGAAACAATTCATATAAGGTAGTCTATGATAGTTACCGACACGGATAAAACAGAAGGTTGCTGTAACAGCATGAGCGAACGAATTAGTTTTTTAAAAACCGCTAAAACAGTCTTTCAAAACGAAATTGAAGCTTTGCAAAAGCTACAACACAGTTTAAATGATAGTTTTAACCAGGCCTGTGAATTAATGCTTAATTGCACAGGAAAAGTGGTGGTATGCGGAATGGGAAAATCGGGGCACATTGGTAATAAAATTGCGTCAACCCTAGCAAGTACTGGTACTCCAGCGTTTTTCATGCATCCAGGTGAAGCCAACCATGGCGACTTAGGCATGTTAGCCAAGGGTGACGTGCTTATTGGCATATCTAACTCAGGCGAGACACACGAGCTAACCGGTCTTTTGCCGGTTGTTAAAAGACTGGGTGTGCCGGTTATTGCGATTACTAACAACCCAAATAGCACCTTGGCAAAATTCTCAGATGTTGCATTGGATATAAACGTTGAAAAAGAAGCCTGTTCACTCGGCCTTGCCCCGACAACAAGCACGACAGCAACGCTCGTATTAGGCGACGCCTTGGCAGTTGCATTGCTCGAAGCAAAAGGCTTTACGGCCAACGATTTCGCATTGTCGCACCCTGGTGGTTCGTTAGGTAGAAAGTTACTACTCACCGTTGACGAAATTATGGCTGTTAAATCAGAACTCCCACTTGTGCGTGAGTCTGCAACTGTAATGCAGGCTTTGTTAGAAATATCCGACAAAGGATTAGGCATGACCGGGGTGATTGATAGTGATAACAATTTACTCGGTGTTTTTACTGACGGCGACTTGCGCAGAGCTTTAGACAAACATATCGATATTCACAAATCGACAGTACAACAAGTGATGACTCCTAATGGGATCTCTATGATCCAGGGTAAACTGGCGGTAGATGCACTAAACTTAATGCAGAAACATAAAATTAACGCGATGTTTATTGTGAATGATGAGCATAAACCAGTGGGCGCAATCAAAATGCATACATTATTGAAAGCAGGTGTTGTTTAATGCCAAAAGTCGATACCTTATACGGTCAAATTGATGCGGATTTATTTCAGCGTTTTAAGGCGATTCAATTACTAGTATGTGATGTCGATGGTGTTTTTTCAGATGGCACTATTTTATTAGGAAATAAAGGCGAAGAACTCAAAGCATTTAATACGAAAGACGGTTACGGTATCAAGGCATTAACCAAAATCGGTGTCAAAGTGGCTGTTATTACTGGGCGTAAATCGAGTATTGTCGAGCAGCGTATGAGGGCACTGAATGTTGACCACATTATGCAAAATAGAGAAGATAAACTCACCGCAATAAACGAATTAATAACCGAGTTTGGCTATACAAGCGCGACTATAGCAAGTGTTGGTGATGACATGCCTGATTTAGGTATGTTTAGTGCCAGCGCCATTGGTATTGCAGTTGCTGATGCTCATCCGTTCGTTAAACAGCAAGCAACATTTTGCACAACATTGCCAGGCGGACGCGGCGCAGTTCGTGAAATTTGTGATATTATTTTGCAGGCAAAAGGAAGGCTTTTTGATATTCATGGAGCAAGTGTATGAATAGACTAGTGATCAGCATTATCTTAATATTCGGCGCGTCTTTTGCATTATATTTGCCAACGTGGCTTGCTGACGAGCAAAAAATAATCGTCAGTGATAAGGACGCAGCTTTGTTTCCAAATTACGAGGCCAAAAACCTGCGCAGTAAATTATTCGACAAGAATGGTAACTTGACTCACCAGGTCAGCGCAGAGAAAATGGAACATTTTGATATGCTTGGGTTTGTTAATTTCACACAACCCGAATATACGATTTACTTGCAGGGAGATGGCTCACGCTGGCAACTCAATGCAGACGAAGGGACTTTTTACGATAGTAATAAAATCGAATTGGTAAATGGCGTGCAAATCCGTAACTTGCAACCCGAAGACTATCTTCAAACAATATCGACTAATTTTATAGAAATCGATTTGTCGACTAAAACAATTGCATCCGATGAACCATTAATTATTTCTGGCGAAAACTTTATCATTAATGGTATCGGATTCGAGGCCAATTTAGAAACCCAAAAATATGAGTTAAAAAACCATGTTCAAACTGAATATTTACCTGTTCGCTAGTCTACTCTTTTTAGCAGGAGCGAACACATTAAACGCACAGGAAGTTATCAAAAAAGATGACTTTAACAAGCCGACTATGCTTTCATCTGACAAAAGCTTTGGTGATGGCAAAGAAAAAGTTGCCGTGCACGAGGGCAATGTAAAGATTACTCAAGGTACATTAGAAATCAAAGCCGACAGCTTAAAAGTATCAGCCGCACTTGGTAAAGACAAAGAAGTATTTGAAGCGACCGGCAATCCAGCAAGCTATACGCAGCAACTTGCTGACGGCACCATGGTCGTGGCAAAAGCAAACAATATTAGATACGAAAAAGCTAATAAAATCATTTCGTTAAAAGGAAATGCAGAGCTTTACCAAAATGCGTTTAGTATCAAAACTGATTCTATTATTTATAATATTGAAAAAGAGCAGTGGCAAGCTCAAAAGAACACCGACAGTCAACAGCAAGTTGTCACCGTATTTGATGGTGCTACGTTGAAAAAAACGAAAGAAGCGATTGAAAAGAAGAAGGAAATCAAAAAGTGAGCACACTAGTTGCTAGACATCTCGCTAAGTCATATAAGTCCAGACAAGTGGTCAGAGATGTAAGCTTAGAGGTATCAACGGGTCAAATTGTCGGTTTATTAGGCCCTAATGGTGCGGGCAAGACAACCACTTTTTATATGATTGTAGGTTTAGTGCCTCTTGATAAAGGCGAAATTTGCATTGACCAACTAGATATATCAATCCAGCCCATGCATGAGAGAGCTCGACATGGCATTGGTTATTTGCCGCAAGAGGCGTCTATTTTCAGAAAGTTAACCGTATACGAAAATTTAATGGCGATACTGCAAACCCGCAAAGAATTGACAAAAGACCAGCGTGAACAAGAGTCTGATGATCTTATGGATGAATTTAATGTCAATCACATAAGAAATAATTTGGGCATGAGTTTATCAGGTGGAGAGCGCCGCCGCGTTGAAATTGCGCGTGCTTTAGCCGCAAATCCAAAGTTTATTTTACTCGATGAACCATTCGCCGGTGTTGACCCAATTTCTGTTAATGATATAAAGAAGATCATCAAACAATTAAAAGAACGAAACATTGGTGTGTTGATCACGGATCATAATGTTAGAGAAACCTTAGATGTCTGTGAAAAAGCATATATTGTGAGTCACGGTGAGCTGATTGCATCAGGAACATCTGATGAAGTACTCAGTAACCAAAAAGTAAGAGATGTATATCTCGGCGACCAATTTGTATTATAGGTGTATCATGTTTAGTAATCGGTTTTATTCGCAGCTAGAAATCACTGAAGGACATCAATGAAACCTTCATTGCAGTTAAAATTTAGTCAACAACTAACAATGACGCCTCAACTTCAGCAGGCAATTAAATTACTACAACTGTCAACACTCGACCTTCAGCTAGAAATTCAAGAAGCATTGGATTCCAATCCTCTATTAGAAATTGACGAAACTGAACAAAATAGCGGTAACTCAGACAACGACTCTGAGCCTCAAGACTATACAGATAAAAACTCGCTTAGCGCTGAAAATTCTGACAACGTTGACAGTCACGATGCACTTGAAAACAATCAAATTCCAGATGATTTGCCACTCGATAGTTCTTGGGATGAGTATTTGAGTTCTTCATCTGCGCCAGCCAACATATCCAATGGCCCGGCTGATGACGACTATATATTTCAAGGTGAAACCACCGAAAACATCCAAGACCATCTTATATGGCAAATGGAATTAACTCCTTTTTCAGATATTGATCGTTCTATCGCAATTGCCATTATTGATTCAATTAATGAGTCTGGTTATCTTACCGTTAGCAGTGACGAAATTTTAGATAGTTTACAAAACGAAGAAATCGAATTAGACGAAGTTGAATGCGTACTTAAACGAATTCAAATGTTCGACCCCATTGGTTCAGGCTCTCGTAATCCACAAGAATGCCTTATGATTCAGTTGGCACAATTTGATCCCGCGACACCTTGGTTAGCCGAAGCGCGACTTTTACTAACCGAGCACAGCGATTTACTAAGCAGTAAAGATTACCGAACATTGATGCGTAAAACGAGGCTAAAAGAGGACCAATTGCGTGAGGCAATGCGCTTATTACAAACCCTTAACGCTCGTCCTGGCAGTGCGATTCCGGTAAAGGATGCCGAGTATGTTATTCCCGATGTATCGGTCGCAAAAAAGAACGGACGCTGGACTGTCGAACTCAATGGTGACTCTCTACCGCCGTTAATAGTTAATAAAGAGTACGAAGCGCTCAGTAAAAGTACAAAAAATACGAACGATTCACAATATATAAAGTCACACTTACAAGAAGCTAAATGGTTTATAAAAAGCTTACAAAGTCGTAATGAAACACTTTTGAAAGTGTCGCATTGCATCGTTCAGCAACAAATGGGCTTTTTTGAGCATGGGCCAGAAATGATGAAACCCATGGTTTTGAATGACGTTGCTGAAATGGTGGACATGCATGAGTCAACTATTTCTAGAGTAACCACTCAGAAATACATGCATACTCCTCGCGGTATTTTTGAGCTAAAATACTTTTTCTCTAGCCATGTTTCAACTGAATCTGGTGGTGAGTGTTCCTCTACGGCAATTAGAGCATTGATTAAAAAGCTTGTTGCAGCGGAGATTGTCAGCAAACCACTTAGTGACAGCAAGATTGCGCAATTGTTAGCCGATCAAGGCATTCAAGTTGCTCGGCGCACAATTGCGAAATACCGAGAGTCTCTCTCGATTCCCCCGTCGAACCAAAGAAAAAGTCTACTGTAGACTACACAAGAGGACGTAACATTATGCAAATAAATCTAACTGGTCATCATATTGATATTACCGATTCACTAAGAGCATACGTCGCCACTAAATTCGAAAAATTAGAAAGGCATTTTGACCATATTAGTAATGTACATGTGGTGTTAAATGTAGAAAAAATAAATCAAAAAGCCGAAGCAACACTGCACCTGAAAGGTGAGGTTGTTCATGCTAATGCAGAACATACTGATATGTACGCCGCAATTGATGGACTGATTGACAAGTTAGATCGCCAGGTCATTAAGCATAAGGAAAAGTCAAAACGGCATTAGCCGCCTAAATATTATGATTATTTCCGATATTATTTCACTCGACCGCACTGAATGTGTGGTTGAGTGCAGTAGCAAAAAACGAATTTTTGAAATCATTAGCGAAATTGCAGTTAAGGGAAATCCACAACTAGACATAAGCGATGTGCTCTCAAGCATGTTGGCTCGCGAAAAAATGGGCAGCACGGGTATCGGTAATGGAATTGCTATCCCCCATGGCCGAATTGAAGGGATCGATGAAATCGTTGCCATCATTGTAACAAGCCACGAGCCTATCCAATTTGATGCCATCGATGACAAGCCTGTCGACATTTTTTTTGCGCTATTAGTGCCCAGGGAACAAACTCAAGAACATCTTCAAACACTTTCTTCTATCGCAAAAAAACTTAGTGATAAAAATACGGTGAAGGCAATCAGAAATGCGAACAGCAAAGACCAAATTATCGCAGCGTTAGCATAACTTAGACTGCGGCAGCCTTGCCTGCCACTAAACAAATGTTATCAACCACGAAAGGATATGTATACGTGAAACTCTTGATTATCAGTGGTCGCTCTGGCTCGGGCAAATCAATTGCATTAAGAGCCCTAGAAGACCTAGGTTATTATTGCGTTGACAACATACCTGTCAACCTACTTCCGACACTCACTCATACCCTTGCTGATGAAAGCGAGAAAGTGGCTGTTAGCATTGACGTAAGAAATATGCCTAAAATGGCAAATGAACTGAGTGAAATAGTCGATTTTTTGCCTAGCGCATGGGACGTTACAATCCTTTATTTAGATGCTAGCGACGATGTCTTGATAAAGCGTTACAGCGAAACAAGGCGCCTTCATCCTCTATTTAAGCTAAACAAATCACTTGCAGAATCAATTGAAGCTGAGCGAGAAATACTAGTTCCGGTATCAGAAAAAGCAGACTTACATATCAATACTGATAATTTGTCACTGCACGAACTATCTGAGCTGATCCGAGAGCGAGTTTTAGGTAAAAAAAGTACCAATCTCGTTATGGTATTTGAATCATTCGGTTTCAAATATGGTATTCCAAGAGATGCCGATTATGTGTTCGATGCTCGTTTCTTGCCTAATCCACATTGGGAACCTGACTTAAAACCTCTGAATGGGCTTGATGCACCCGTGCAATTATTCTTAGGAACGCAACCCCTTGTCACAAAATTCATTTGGCAAATCCAAAACTTGCTATCAACTTGGTTGCCTCACTTAGAGCGAAATAACCGTAGCTATGTAACCGTTGCCATTGGCTGCACTGGCGGACAGCATCGTTCGGTATTTGTCTCAGAGGCACTCGCAACTAGCTTCCGTGCGAGCCATGGCGACGTACAAATTAGACATCGCGAATTGAAATTAGTTAAGCAAGAAGAGACTACTGATACTTCTGCCGAGAAGCCTCAAACATGATAATAGAAAAACAACTCACCATTGTTAACAAATTAGGTTTACATGCTCGTGCTGCCACACAATTAGCCAAGTTAGCCAATCAATTTGAAGCGACCATCACCATGCATCAGGGCGATAAGGACGCATTTGCTAACAGCGTTTTAGCACTGATGATGCTTGAAAGTAGTCAGGGTAAACAAGTTCTGCTGCGTTGCGATGGCAGTGATGCTGAGAATGCAATGCAGGCTATTGAAAACCTGATCGTAAATAAATTTAACGAAGACGAATAATGACTCCTCTTATTAACATCGATTAAGTTTTTCGGTTAGTTTTTCTATTCTAAATAGCCTACCTAAACTAGCTAGTTTTTACAAACTTGATGCTATACTCATATGCATATTAAAAATTAAGCTCACAAGTCGCTGCAATGGTATCTTCATTGCGGTTTTCAATTTAGATTTGGCGACAATAATAATAGGCTCTTATGGCTGAAACTTTTGAACTAAAAAATGTCCAAAATCAATTAACCTCGATAAGCGAATCGCTTAGCGACGGGACATTTGTGCAAGTTCGAAAGTTACTACACGACTTACAACCAGGTGACGTTGCTCTTTTATTAGAGTCAAGTCCCAGTAAAACTCGAAATGAACTTTGGCAACTTATTGATGCTGACTTTCATGGTGATGTGCTTGAAGAATTATCGGAAGATGTTCGCAACGGTATTATTTCTAAAATGGTGCCCTCTAGTGTCGTTGATGCACTCGAAGACATGGATACCGATGACCTAGCTGAAACGCTGAGCTCCCTGCCCGATCCGGTCCTCCAAAGCATATTAAAATCAATGGATGCGCAGGACCGTTTACGGGCGGAAAAAGCTCTATCCTATGGTGAAGATACTGCCGGCTTCATGATGAACACCGACACTATCACCTTGCGTCCAGATGTGACTATTGACGTAGTATTACGCTATTTGCGCTTAAAAGGTGAATTACCAGAAAATACCGATACTTTATATGTGGTTGATAGTCATGATAATTTAATCGGCACCGTACCGGTCACCAAACTACTTACCTCATCCCCTGATATCAGCGTAAATGAAATCATGAATGAAGACGCAAAAACTATACCTGTCAACATGAGTGATAGTGAAGTTGCGGGTATGTTTGAACGTTACGATTGGCTGTCAGCCCCCGTCATAGATGCTAATAAAACACTAGTCGGGCGTATTACAATTGATGACGTTGTAGATATTATTCGCGAAGATGCTGAGCACTCGATGATGAGTATGGCGGGTCTCGATGACGAGGAAGATACATTTGCTCCTGTCGGACAAAGTACAAAGCGTCGCTCTATTTGGCTTGGCGTTAATTTAGTGACTGCTTTAATGGCGGCTGCCGTGAGTGATTTATTTGAAGCAACATTAAGCCAACTCGCCGTATTAGCAATTTTAAATACTATAGTACCAAGCATGGGTGGTGTCGCTGGTAATCAGACTCTAACCTTAGTTATTCGTGGTATGGCCTTAGGGCACGTCAGTCAGAGCAACGCGGTCTGGCTGGTTAAAAAAGAACTAGCAATTGGTTTCTTAAATGGCATCATATGGGCGACGCTTATTGCCTCAGTTATTGCCTTGTGGAAACAAGACTTTATGCTGGGTGTTGTGATCGCTTTCGCAATGTTGATGAATATGATTGCTGCCGGTTTGGCAGGCGCCACTTTACCGATTATTATGAAAAGATTAAATATTGATCCGGCACTCGCTGGCAGTGTTATATTAACCACAATCACCGACGTTGTGGGTATATTTGCATTTTTAGGTACCGCTACCTTATTCTTGATTTAATGGCAGTGCGCAAACTAAGGCCATATTCAACACATCGGCTTGTCCAATAAACACGTCGTTCTATTGCTCAGGTCGGTAAATAGCAATATTATCAGACGTGATATTTATTAACTCCGCCTCTAATGCCGATGCTTCACTAACCGCCACCGCAAAGCTATTCATAACACTGCTGTGATAAGTTTCTACAAGTTCTTGCACTGTATAGTGTTGCAGTAATCGACTGACTGCAGGCTGAAAGCGATAGGCATTCTTGGTGTTCCGTTGGGCTCACCATCGTCACTCATTGAGCGTTCAGTGGTGTAAGGAGAGCCGTCGATATAGGCCCAACAAACATGCTTAACTTGCCCTCATGTCTATTCTCGATGCCTATCAATAAGAGTATCAACCAATAAGAGTATCAACCAATAAGAGTATCAACCAATAAGAGTATCAACTCGTGTTTAGTCGTCTATCTTGTTTGCATTGACCCACTCTAGCAAATGATCAACGTCTTTATCGATTGCCATGGCGAGTTCTTCTACCCAATCATGAACGTTCTCCCACCACGCAGGATGATCGCCTTCTTGAATTTTGTTGGCGATTTGGAGCACACGCAATAAGCCAACTGAGCCTGCTGCACCCTTAATTTTATGAGCTTGAGAACACACTTCAGCTTTTTCGTTTGCGGCAAGGGAGACAGTCAATAATTCCATATACTCAGGTATCTTGTCTTTGAATATACCCAGACTTGTGCGCACCATGTCCTCACCAATAGTATCAATTAGCATCTGCAGCATATCGACATCTAATATCTTATCTACTTTAGGAATACTTATTACGTCACTAGTCGCGACTCTTTCTTCGTGGTTTTGTTCTTCACCAAACAATTCATTAAAGACTTCGATCACTCGGCTCTTCTTGATCGGTTTAGTAATGATATCGTCCATCCCATTTTGTAAATATTCTTGACGTTTTTTAATCACATTTGCAGTCAATGCCACTATTGGGGTTTGTAACACTAACTCTTCTTCATGAAGTATCTTTGCCACGTCAAAGCCGGTCATATCAGGCAGTTGGATGTCCAGTAAAATTAGATCATATTGTGTTTTTCGGGCCATTTCAATTGCAGCAGTGCCGGTCATTGCAACATCAACTCGTTGTCCTAATTTTTCTAATAGTGCTTTAGCAACGAGCACGTTCAATTCTATATCTTCGACTAGTAAAATGTGTAAGTTACTGACTTCCAATTCAGGCAATCTAGCTTGTTGCTGACTAATTGCCACTGGCAAAACGATTTCAAAGCACGTGCCTTGACCAACGACACTGTGTAGAAGAATTTCACCATCCATTTTATCAACCATTTGCTTACAAATTGCCAGTCCAATGCCAGTTCCAGTTGCAGACTTGTGATCAGGGTGATCAACTTGATAATACATAGCAAATATTTTATCTAACTCACCTGCGGGGATACCAACCCCAGTATCCGTTATCCTGAAGGTGACTTTAGTATTACCAGCGCCTTGTTCTGCAGCTTCAACCGTGAGCTTCACCTCTCCTTTTTGAGTGAACTTAATCGCATTAAACAAGATATTCCAAAGAACTTGACGCAATCGTGTTCCATCAGCTTCGATAGCAACTGGAATCGGCTCTAAAATTTCAGATCGGAATGTTAGATTTTTTTCTTGTGCGAGCAAACTCACGATACTACTAATTTCATTGGTAAACTCGCGCAAGTTCACTGTTTTTAAATCGATCTCGACTTTATCTCTATCAAGCTTATCGAGGTCAACAATGTCGTTGAAAATATTACCTAAAGTAATCGAACTCGCATAAATAGTGCTCACCCAATCGTATTGCTCTTTGCTTAATTGGGTGTCTCGCAGCATTCGGCTCAAACCAACAATACCATTTAACGGTGTGCGCAGTTCATGGCTAATAGTTGCAATAAACTTAGTTTTGTCCTTACTCGCTTGGGCTATTGCGCTTTCTGCTTGTTTACGGTCGGTCATGTCGCGACCAAACGCCAGCAAACCTAATCGATGTCCATCGTGGTCAAAAAATGGCACTTTGCGCATTTCGAAATAGCGCCTGCGACCGTCAGCGAACTGCAACCATAATTCTTCAGTTAAACTCGCATTTGTCTCCAATACTTCATGGTCGCTCGCTGCAACTTGCCTAGCAAGTTGTTCATCGTAAACTTGATGTGGTGTTAGTCCTAATAGTTCGGCTTCTGTTTTACCAGTAACTTCCTCAGCAACTCGGTTACAACCAGCAAACCGCCCTTCTTCATTGCGGTAATATATTAAGTCAGGAGATGCATCAATAATAGATCGCGTAAGAGTAGATAACCTCCTGGCCTCCATTTCCTGTTCAGACTTTTCTTTTATTTCTCTTTCTAGCTCTTTAAAAGCCAGCTCACGTTCTGACTGAGCGTTACGACGCTGTTCTATTTCGTAATTTAATTGGCGAATATTGTTCTGTAATTCACGATTTAGGATGACATCGTGTTTTCGCAGACGCTCTAATTGACTGACAGCCTCTTCTAAATTAATTCGGCTATGCTCTAGCTGTTTAATTAACTTGCTGAAAAAGAACAACAGCCAAGGTGCACTCAATAAGGTGAGTACTAGCGGGCTAATGAAGTCGACAATTTCAATTTGGCTACCTAAACTAGTCCTTATTAAATAAGAACCCGCCACAGTAAATAGAAGTGTAAATATTACAAATAAAATACTGATTTTTAAGGTGCCAAAACGGTCAACAAATTTTGCAAATTTGATGGCCCAAGAATCATTTGGTGTTTTTAAATACATAACAGAAAATCGTCTTAAACTAGAGGTAGAGAGCTATGCTACCAAGAATGTAAAATAAGTGACAATAAAGAAGTGAATTCAAATCAAGTGAGCACGAGCCTGCGTAATACTTATGTAGTTAATTATGCATTTAAATTCAAAAAAAACTGGGGGCAACTACTAAAAAATCAACATTCATGCCATAATTTTAATATCATTTTTTAATATCATTTATTAAAAACTCATAAAAATTTACTGTGAATCAGATACAGCAAGCTAGCGTACCCTTATTATTACTGAACAAAAACAACATTCATGAAATAAATGTTGATATTACTCCTATTTATAATTGATTTTCTTGCACGGAATAGGTAACTTGTCTGTCCGGCATTTGAATGCATAAACATTCGCAATAGCTGAATATCAAAACGGCTCAACAATTCGGTTAAAACTGACAGCAAAAAACTCAAATAATAATAACAATAAAAAGAAATACAGCGACTTCGTCGCTTTTTTAACGAGTATCACGCTTGTTCAAGGACAACGTGTCCTCGGAAATGTCTACCGAGGAAGGAGAAAAATATGAGTTTGTATCATCAAAATGATTCTAAAGACAATTGTGGTTTTGGACTAATTGCACACACAACAGGTGAAGCCAGTCACCAATTAGTCAAAACGGCAATTGAAGGGCTAGACCGCATGCAGCATCGCGGAGGCGTAGCCGCCGACGGTAAAACAGGAGATGGTTGCGGGCTCTTATTGCAAAAGCCTGACGCTTTTTATCAGATAATTGCCCAAGACAAAGGCTGGAAACTAACCAAAGACTATGGCGTGGGCATGATTTTCTTAAGTCAAAATCCAACACTAGCAGAACAATCTCGGCAAATTCTTAATGAAGAAATCGAACGAGAAATGTTGCCAATTTTAGGCTGGCGAGTGGTTCCTGTTGATAAAACTGTCCTTGGCGATTTAGCGCTAACCGGCGTTCCACAAATTGAACAAGTCTTTGTTAACTGCCCTAGTGGGTGGAGAACAGACGATCTAGAGCGTCGACTGTATATGGCAAGACGCCGTGCCGAGAAACGCTTAGCAGATGACCCCGACTTCTATGTTGCGTGTTTATCCGCGTTGGTTACCATATATAAAGGCTTAGTCATGCCTAAAGACTTGCCTACATTTTATCTTGACCTTGCTGACGAAAACCTACAATCAAGTATTTGCGTATTCCATCAGCGTTTTTCAACCAACACATTACCTAAGTGGCCGCTTGCTCAACCTTTCAGATACTTAGCACACAACGGTGAAATTAATACCATAAAGGCCAATCGCGATTGGGCATCTGCGCGTGAAGGTAAGTTTGCAACACCCTTAATACCCGATTTAATGCAAGCAGCACCGTTTGTAAATACCGACGGTTCAGACTCAAGCTCGCTTGATAATATGCTCGAATTATTTTTAGCAGGCGGAATGGATTTATTTCGCGCAATGCGTTTATTGGTGCCACCTGCATATCAAAATAACAAAACTATGGGTGACAAATTACGTTCATTTTATGAATTTAACTCCATGCATATGGAGCCATGGGATGGCCCCGCCGGTATTGTACTAACTAATGGTCGCCATGTTGCATGCAACCTAGATAGAAACGGATTACGCCCTGCTCGATATGTGATTACCAAAGATGGTCTTATTACACTCGCTTCTGAAATTGGTATTTGGGACTATAAGCAAGAAGATGTCATTGAAAAAGGCCGCGTCGGTCCGGGTGAAATGCTCGCAGTAGATACCTATACAGGTAAAATTTGGCGTACTAATGAAATTGACGAAGACCTACAGTCTCGCCATCCATACAAAGAATGGCTAGACAGTAATATCAAGCACCTTGTTCCTGTTGAAAGTGCAGACCACAGTAAAATAGGCCAACGCGCGTTTGATGACAACAAAATGGCGACCTATCACAAACTGCACGGCTACAGCTACGAAGAAATGCAGCAAATAATAAAAGTGCTCGCAAAGGATGGCCAAGAAGCGGTAGGCTCAATGGGCGACGATACGCCTATGGCTGTTATGTCGTCAAATAACCGCACGTTATACGACTACTTTAGACAACAATTTGCACAAGTGACCAACCCGCCTATTGATTCATTACGTGAAAACCACGTTATGTCCTTAGCAACGTGTATCGGTCGTGAGCAAAACGTATTTAATGAAACTAGTGGCTATGCAAACAGGGTACTTTTTCAGTCACCTATTCTTATGTATACCGACTTAAAACAGTTGCGCGAGCTTGACGAAAAACACTACCACAACGAAAAAATTCAGCTTAATTATTTACCTGAAGAAGGCCTCGCTGCTGCAATCTCCCGTATCTGCGATGAAGTAGAAGCGGCAGTTCGCGAGCGCGGCGCTGTTTTTGTTGTGCTAACAGACAGAGATATTAGCCCAAGCACATTACCTATTCCCGCAGCAATGGCTGTTGGTGCAGTGCAACGCAGGCTGATAGATAGCGCGTTGCGTTGCGATGCAAACATTGTTGTGGAAACTGCCTCTGCAAGAGACCCTCATCACTTTGCCGTCCTCATAGGCTTAGGCGCAACCGCTATTTATCCGTTTTTAGCGTATGAAACTATTGAGCAAATGGTCGAAAAGAAAGAATTAGATCTTACCCCGATGCAGGCCGTGTTAAATTACCGTAAAGGCATAAACAAAGGCTTGTATAAGATAATGTCGAAAATGGGTATTAGCACAATTGCCAGTTACAGAAGCTCTAAATTATTTGAAGCTGTGGGCATTAGCAGTGAAGTCATATCACTTTGCTTTAGAGGCGTGCCAAGCCGTATTCAAGGTGCTTCCTTTATCGACTTTGAACAAGATTTAATCAACCTATCAAGAGTTGCGTGGCTAAAGCGTAAACAAATTTCACATGGTGGTTTGTTAAAATACGTTCACGGTGGCGAATACCATGCTTATAACCCTGATGTAGTGACCTCATTGCAAAAAGCAGTTGTGAGCGGAAAGTATGAAGATTATAAAGTATATAGCAGTTTAGTGAATGACAGAGCACCTGCTCATTTGCGCGATCTAATGGAAATAAAGAGCTTTAAAGAAGCCATTCACATTGATCTGGTAGAGTCTGCAGAAAAATTATATCCACGCTTTGACACTGCAGCTATGTCAATGGGATCATTAAGCCCCGAAGCACATGAATCGTTAGCTATTGCAATGAACCGGTTAGGTGGGCAATCAAATTCAGGTGAAGGCGGCGAGGATCCAGCACGTTTTAATACCGAGAAAAACAGTAAAATTAAACAAGTTGCCTCTGGCCGCTTTGGTGTAACCCCACATTACTTAATGAATGCGAGTGTTATTCAAATTAAAGTGGCTCAGGGTGCTAAACCCGGTGAAGGTGGGCAACTGCCGGGCGACAAAGTTAACAAATACATTGCTGATTTACGCTTTTCAGTGCCTGGCGTCACCCTAATTTCACCACCACCGCATCACGACATTTATTCAATTGAAGATTTAGCACAACTGATATTTGACCTTAAACAGGTTAACCCTAAAGCATTAATCTCAGTGAAATTAGTTTCTGAGCCCGGTGTGGGTACGATTGCAACAGGTGTGGCGAAAGCTTATGCCGACTTAATTACAATTTCTGGATACGATGGCGGCACAGGAGCCAGCCCATTAACCTCGGTTAAGTATGCGGGTAGTCCTTTTGAATTGGGTTTAGCTGAGACCCAGCAAGCACTGGTCGAAAACGGCTTGCGCCACAAAGTTCGATTGCAAACTGATGGCGGTTTAAAAACTGGATTGGACGTAGTTAAAGCTGGAATTTTAGGCGCTGAAAGCTTTGCTTTTGGTACAGGTCCGATGGTCGCTTTAGGCTGCAAGTATTTGCGTATTTGTCACTTAAATAATTGTGCAACAGGTGTTGCAACACAAGACCGATCTTTGCGTGAAAATTACTTCATTGGCTTACCAGAAATGGTAATGAACTACTTTAAGTTTCTTGCAGAAGAAGTGCGCGAGATCATGGCCAGTATAGGTGTCATTCATTTTGAAGACTTGGTCGGTAGAACCGAATTATTGACATTGTTGGAAGGAAAAACAGCTAAACAACAACGTCTTGATTTATCGCCCTTATTAGTAAAACCTGAAGCCGGAAAACATACTCGTTTATTTTCCTCAGGCACAAACAATGAACCGATTGATAAAGGCGTATTGAACAAACGAATCTTAGAAGACAACAAGCATGCCGTTGATAGTTTGAAAGGAGCGCAGTCAACTTACAATGTTCGCAACACAGACAGAAGTATTGGTGCAACCTTGTCTGGCTATATTGCTAGCATACATGGCAACCAAGGCATGATAGATAATCCTATTCAACTGACATTGACCGGTACTGTCGGCCAAAGCTTTGGTGTTTGGAACGCAGGCGGCTTGAATATGCGCTTAATTGGCGATGCCAATGATTATGTAGGTAAAGGTATGGCAGGCGGAAAGCTAGTCATTCACCCACCGCGTAACGTGTCATTTGACACGCATAACAGCACAATTATGGGCAATACTTGTTTATATGGCGCAACCGGCGGAAAGCTTTTCGCCTCAGGCCGTGCTGGTGAACGTTTTGCTGTGCGTAACTCAGGCGCAGTTGCGGTTATTGAAGGTATGGGCGACAACGGTTGTGAGTATATGACCGGTGGTATTGTGGCTTGCCTTGGTAGCGTCGGGATTAACTTCGGTGCCGGTATGACAGGTGGTTTTGCCTATTTGTATGACGAGTTTAATGATATGGATAACAGAGTAAATGAAGACCTTGTTGATATTATGAGCGTTGATGACAAGCCTATTTTGTCCGAGCATTTACGTGGCCTTATCAACCGCCATTACGAAGAAACCGGTAGTGACCATTCACTAGCGTTACTGACTAATTTCGCTGAAGAAAGTAAGAACTTTAGGTTAATTAAACCTAAAACCAGCGACGTCAAAAACTTGCTTGGCCATATCAGCCGTTCTAGCGCAGAACTACGCATACAAGCGCAATAGGAAGGAAGAAATATTATGGCTAAAAATGTATATCAATTTGTAGACGTTGAACGCATCGATCCTCCCAAAAAACCCATCATGGTCAGGAAAGAGGATTTTGGCGAAATTTACCAACCACTGTCGCAATCGCAAACCGAGGGACAAGCTGACCGCTGCCTAGACTGCGGTAACCCTTATTGCGAATGGAAATGTCCTGTACATAACTTTATTCCGCAATGGCTCGCACTCGCAAATGAAGGTAAAATTATTGAAGCTGCAGAGCTTTCACATAAAACCAATAGTTTGCCTGAAGTCTGTGGCCGTGTTTGTCCGCAAGACCGTTTGTGCGAAGGCGCATGCACTTTAAACGACGATTTTGGTGCCGTCACTATTGGTAGTATAGAAAAATATATTACCGATACTGCATTTAAAATGGGTTGGCGTCCGGATATGTCTGATGTTGTTTGGACCGATAAAAAAGTAGCTATTGTTGGTGCAGGCCCAGCCGGTTTGGCTTGTGCTGATGTGCTAGTACGAAACGGGGTAAAGCCTGTCGTGTTTGATAAGTACCAAGAAATAGGAGGATTACTAACTTTTGGTATTCCATCCTTCAAACTAGAAAAAGAAGTCATTAAACTACGCCATCAGATATTCTCAGATATGGGTATTGAATTTGTTTTAAATACCGAAATTGGTAAAGATATTCAATTTCAAGACTTAATAGATAGTTACGATGCTGTTTTTTTAGGAATGGGCACATATAAGTCAATGAAAGGTGGCTTCGAACACGAGAACGCACCCGGCGTTTATGAAGCACTCCCTTTCCTTATCGCTAATATTAATCGCGTAATGGGTATCGAAAAATCGCCATCTGATTTTATCGATATGAAAGGTAAAAAAGTGGTCGTGTTGGGTGGTGGTGATACTACGATGGATTGCGTTAGGTCCTCCATTCGTCAAAGTGCTGAGTCTGTAACTTGCGCGTACCGACGAGATGAAGAGAGCATGCCAGGTTCAAGACGCGAAGTAGTGAATGCGAAAGAAGAAGGTGTGCATTTTCAATTTAATCTGCAGCCGCTCGATATTGCAGTCGATGAGAAAGGCAAAACCATAGGCGTTCGTGTCGTTAAAACACAAATGGGCGACCCGGATTCAGCAGGGCGTCGCCGTCCAGTAGAAATTCCTGATTCAGAACATATTTTAGAAGCTGACGCAGTCATTATTGCGTTTGGATTCCAACCTAGTCCTGCGCCTTGGTTTGGCGAGTTCGGTATCATGCTGGATGAAAGAGGCAGAGTAAGAGCCCCCGCAAAAGGTCGCTTCGCATTCCAAACATCTAACCCTAAGATATTCTCAGGTGGTGATATGGTCCGAGGTTCAGATCTGGTGGTAACAGCCATAGATGAAGGTCGCAAGGCGGCAGATGGTATACTTGACTATATGGACATTTAATTAAGTAAAGTATAAAAAAGTATCATGATTAGGCGAGTGTACAGCATAGGAACATAGATAATTTGCTGTTTACGCTCGCCATTTTTGTACCTCTCAACTTCGTATAAAACACCTCCGAAGTATTTTAAACTCGCACTAAAGTGTTTTCCAAATTCATTGAAATGCCTTATTAGGTTATTACTTACCATACCTAGCTATTATCTAGCAGACTACAAAGCTTTAGTACAGCTAGTATCCTGCCGATGATACTTCTATAGTCCGTATGACAGGACACCACTTAAGATTGCATAGCATTGTATGCTGTAAGGTAATTGACAAAACTTACTGCATAGTGCGAAAGCGACAAAAACCATTACCGACATTCAGTATTGGTGACGCAAATAGCAATTTAGTGAGAGTCAGCATTTAAGGCAGGTGAACACAGTGAAAAATTCAATGAAAGCTAAAAATTATCAGCACACACCATTGGCCAAACTAATATCGAACTTAATGGCAGGTGTTGTGATCGCGTCTTTATCTACCTCTGCGATAGCTAATCCAATCAATCCGAATTCAAAAACGCCAGCTCAAGTAGAGCAAGCGTTAACAGCACTATTAGATTCTAGGGGCAATAATCTTCAATTGGCATCCTACACAGGCAAACAGTCATCAAAGAGCATTAGTAGTTCAGTGCCTAGTCAAGTAACCGTTAAGAAAGTCGATTATTCGCAAAAGTCTATTGCGGAATTAGTGCTCGCTGGCTTAGCTATTACTAACGAAGCTAAAGACGAATTATCATCGACGACGACCTTAAGTGAGACAAAATCTACGGCTATTGCTCAAGACTATGCCGTCGCCGATATTGTGACGGTAGAAGAATTAGATGCAGCTCAAGAGTCAACTATATTAGACGCCGATGCATCGGCATTTACACCCATTGAAGAGACAGTTAGCGCATCTGCTGATGCAAACAAGCAACTTTCCAGTAATAGTAGCGAATTCCCCGAAGATGCACTTCCAGCATTACCTGCACCTATTGCAAAAAAGCTCAACAAAGAGATTGCATTAGCGGCAACCAATAGCCTCTATATAAGCGGTCTTGATGAAACAGGCGTTGTGGAAGCGGAAGATTTAGAGGCTGACGTTGCAAAAGTCGACGTTGTAGGAGTCGACGTTGTAGAGCTTGAGATTGCACAGACCGACGTCGTAGAAGTCGACGGTGCTCCCATTGCCATTTTGGAAGAACCAGCCCCAACACTTTTAGCCCGTTTATCGACATACACGCAAGAATCACCAAGCGATATCACAGACAAAACAGAGATTACTCCTGCGAAACCTGCTCCCACTATGGTCACGGACAACGTGGGTGCTAACGTTAACGTAGCAATACGCAGCGCAGGTTGTCCCGAGAAATTTAACCAGGTTAGCATTCCGGTTAACGGCAAATTGTGCCAAATATTTGCCGCCGACTTTCCGGCATCAATGATTTTATTCATTCCGCAAACACCTGAAGAGGTCGTTCAATATTATTTAACGTCTTCTGACAGCTTTATTGAACCAAAGAAAATTAAGAACAGAACCATGCTAAAAAGTGCCGACAACAACACAACCCTAATCATTTCTAAAGACGGTGGTGGTACTCAGGTAGATATTCTTGTTAAGTCACCCATGTCATAAAAATCATAAAATTCATAACGTTATATTTATAGTATATCGATAAAGTCAGTAATTATAAGCATCAATACTGGCTTCCTACTTTATCCACGATGCATAATCTGTACTTCATATAGCCAAAATAAACGACTCTTTATTTGCTCCTGCATTTTTATTTTTTACTAACAATATCTATTGGCACATCAATTGCAAATCTCCAGCTTGTAATGGGAAGGTTCCCATTTTCTTTTGATTTGGTCTTGATGAGTTTCTTCCTCACTACAAAATTGAAGAAACTAACTAATGTATTAGGAGTGGTTATGGAATTTGCAATGGTACTTATTATGGTATTAATAGTTGTTGCTATTGTTGCTGTAAAATTCAGTGTTGAGGAAGTTAGCTTTCCTTTTACGAGTAAACCTCAACTTTTTTCTCCTGTTGAACATCAATTTCTCGACATGATTGAAAAAGCAGTGGGCAATGAGTTTAGAGTTATGTGTCGAGTTAAACTAACCGACGTTTTAGCTTTGCGCAGAAACACCAATAAGAAAATGGCGAAAAGTGCATTACTAAGAGCAGGCAGTAAGCAACTCGATTTTGTTTTAGTGAATAAAACCGATATGACGCCAGTATTGGCGTTGGATCTTGTGCATTCTCTAGGTAAAGAAGGGCATAAAACAAGCCGCGACTTTTTTGTAACTGGTGCGTTGGATTCAGCTGGTATTCCACATGCACGCATAAAGGCAAAACATGGCTATAAAATTGAAGATATCAAAGCATGTATTGAAGCTAAAATTATGCCACTTAGACGCCGTCAAGGCAAACTGCCAATGCAAGCGGTTGAAGAAACACCAAGTCTATTTACCCCAACTAAGCGCCCTACTCGTCCCGTTCGTTCATCAAGACAAGTAGCTGCTTAAACATTCACTATTAATTAACGCAAGAATTCATATGATTTCTTGCGTTTTTGCACATGCTTAGTAAACTTCTGATCAGTTGAACAAAGAGATAACACATGAAAATAGCAATCTTAGGTGCAATGGATGAAGAAGTTAAACTCATCAAGGAGTCACTCAGTCACTTACAAGAAGTTACTTACTCACACTTAGTATTTTTTACTGGTGAATTACATGGTCATGAGATTGTTTTGGTCAAGTGTGGCATAGGCAAAGTAGCAGCAGCGGTTGCTACCACTATGATTATAGAAAAATTTGGTCCCGACTTCGCAGTGAATACAGGATCTGCGGGCGGTTTTGACAAAGAACTCAACATTGGTGATATCGTGATTAGCGATGCAGTGACTCATCATGACGTTGATTTAACGGTATTCGGCTATGTACCCGGACAATGTGCTGGCATGCCTGAAAACTATGTGTGTAACGAGCAGCTAATTGAGGCCGCAGAGAAATCAGCCAAACAAATTGAAGGGGTCAAAGTGAAAAAGGGCTTGGTTTGTTCTGGCGATAGCTTTGTTGGTAGTGATGAACTGGCATTAGCAACGCAACAAAAATTCCCATCAATGATGGCAGTTGAAATGGAAGGCGCAGCTATTGCACAAACGGCTTACTTAATGGGCATTCCATTTTTAGTCATTCGCAGTTTATCTGACATAGCCGGCAAAACTTCTACGCTTTCATTCCAAGCCTATCTAGAGCAAGCGGCGAAAAACAGCGCACAGTTAGTGATGGGAATGGTTAAAGCGCTCGATTAATCCATGAACAGCCTCATCAGCTTTGTTACCACACCTGCTATTTTACCTTGGTTTATTTTATGTGCCGTGGTGCTTTTTGAGCGCTTTTGGCAATTACCTACTCGTGCAGACCCGCTCGCTTTTGTTCGTTTATTAGGGAGCAGAATGGCCGATCGAGTTTGCCCGAATACTGCCTCTACAGCAAAATCTCAGCCTAAGAAAACACAATTTTGGATATCCGGTTCGCTTGCCGCATTCATGATAATCACGCCTAGTCTGATCATTTTAGTCATCTTCAGAGAATTCGTTTATTATCCAGAATTATTCGATGCCATTATTTTATATTTGTGTATTGGGTTTTCATCCCACATCCAACGTTTTCAGCACATTCGACGCGCATTATTAGCAGGCAAAAAGAAGCTTGCTAAGGATCTATTGTCGCCCATAGTATTGCGAGAAACGGCAATGTTGTCTGACGTTGGAGTGAGTAAAGCAGCAATTGAAACATTGTTACTGCGTTTTCATTATCAAGCATTGGTATGCTTCTTCCTATTTATCGTTTTTGGTCCATTCACTTTATTGACCTATCGATTATGCTACGAGTTACACCTCGTTTGGAACACTAAAATTTACGCTTACTGTGAGTTCGGAAAGCCGATGGAGAAGTTAGTCATGTTTTTTCAATGGCTACCTATTCGACTAAATTCTTTGTTATCCATCATATTAAATCGAGGATTTAAGGTATTTTATTATCTTAAAACAAAAAAACTTTCGACCCGCTGGAACGAATCCCATGGATCAATATTACTTCGTGCAAACCACTTTGCATTGGATATTAACCTCAGCGGCGCTGTATTTTATAACGCAACAAAAGTACGCCGAGCTAAGTATATTGGCAGAGGTGAGCCAACCCCGCAGTTTATGCCTAACGCAGTCGCTATCATTAATCGTGTTCTTGCTATTAACCTATTGCTCTTGCTGTTAACTTGCCTAATAATCAATACTATTTTCATGAGCATATAAACAAAAAGAGAGCACGCTTATCGTCCTTTTTAACTCCCATAAATTTTATGCTGCATTAAGCTTACTATTGATAATTAAAAGTAAAGCGACAACAGCGGGTTCAATCCTGCTGGTATTAGTATTATCGTTAGGTGCATTACCGAGCCATGCTGAAAATGTAAAGCAGCGCATTGTAAGCTTGTCGCCTCACCTTACTGAAATTGTCTTTGCGCTTGGTCGAGAGCAACAATTAGTTGGAGTGAGTGACTACAGTGATTATCCTTATTCTCAAGGATGTATTGATAAATTTTGCGCCATTAAATTATCATCGATAGCAAGTTACCAAGGTGCTGACATTGCTGAGATTATTAGATTAAAGCCGACTATTATTCTCGCTTGGGAAGGTGGTAACAAAGCCCAAGACATCGCTCGACTAGAACAATTGGGTTACCCAGTTTTTCGTTCATCTCCAACTAATATTGAAACCCTGATGCAGGAAGTCCTCAACTTGGGAAGGATCTTAAATGCAGTATCAAAAAGTAACACAACGCATGCAGAGATGACTATGCAAGCTCAACAAATCAAATCAAAGTATGCTGACAAACAGGCACGAGCGCTGTATTACATGAGTCAGCAACCATTGAGCGGTATGGGCAGTGACAGGTGGCTCAATTCGTTACTTTCCTTGTGCAACATTACAAATATTTACGAAAATCTGCCAACTGCTTATGCGCAATTTTCTATCGCTGATATTATTAGAAAACAGCCCGAAATTGTTATTGCGGCAACGAATCAAAATCCTAGCTCGGCGAGTGCTTTTTGGGCACCTCATTTGCAAGTTTTTAACCCCAAAGTGGTTACAGTAAACCCAGATGCCTTGCATAGGTTTACGCCAAGGGTCTTGCCTGAGTTGGCGCGATTATGCGAAAAAGTGCATTTTTAAAATTATTAGCTAAAATAAGAGTACTGACTTAACAATTGGTCTTTGACAACAAATTAAATGGAAGTAATACAATGAAAAAATCCACACTAACAAAAAATAAAAAGTCGATAATTAACTTACTTACATGTGCCTGTTTATTTTTTGTTCCAGCTGCAACATTAGCGTCAACAGATATTAGCCCAGAGGTTATGTTGGCTATGGAAAAAACGGACCGCTTGCTGTTAGACGTTAGGACTGTTAAGGAATACAAAAAAAGCCATATTCCGACTTCGGTCAATATTCCACATCAGGAAATAGAAACTCATTTATCTAGCCTTTCCGATTTCAAAAATTCTGCAGTGGTTGTGTATTGCCGATCGGGGGTTAGAGCAGGTAAAGCGATTGCCTTGCTAGAAGCCAATGGTTTTACTAATGTGATGCACCTCGAAGGCGATATGTTAGGCTGGGAAGCTGAGAATCGCCCGACTAATCAGTTAGGGCAATAGAATGCGTGGTAGTCGTTGACCTCCAACATAATGGCAATGAGTGTCACAGCAAAAATAAAGCAAGCGATTAATGTAAACCTTGGACCTGGAGTTATCCTGGCGGTATTTGCGCTTAGCACAGTGCTATTTTATTTATATTATTTTCCAGCGCAACCTACTTTTCAATATTTTACTATGGGGATTTCTGGGCTGGCTTATTGATAGCTTTTATCAACTGCAGTGACACTAGTATATCGCATGCCACCAGCGCTGCAATTAGATGGACACAAATTCGCACTCAATCGGTATTGAATGCTAATTTGAATTCAAAGGAATCTCTATTTATACTAACCTGATTCGAGCAAACTTGCGCTTTCCTACCTGATAGACACTTTCACTCTTTTCTAGCAAAACTAATCGTGTATCGGTGACTTTTTCACCATCTATTTTTACAGCACCTTGTTTGATCATGCGTATCGCGTCTGATGTTGAAGCAACCAAATCCGCCTGTTTTAACAAGTTCCCAATCGCAATACCTTCTGCGCCGATGGTAATGTCGACTTCAGGCATTTCAGCTGGTATCGCATTTTTCTGGAAACGTTGAATAAAGTCTTGCAGTGCAACTTCTGCGGCTGCTTCAGTGTGAAAACGTGCGATCAGTTCCTGCGCTAAAGCTATTTTAATATCGCGCGGGTTTTTACCATTTTGCATATCTAGTTTAAGTTGCTCAATTTCTTCAATCGGTTTAAAGCTAAGCAAATCATAGTAACGCCACATTAGCTCATCAGAAATAGACATCACTTTACCGAACATCTCTGTCGGTGAATCGGTAATTCCAATATAGTTATTTAATGACTTGGACATTTTCTGCACGCCATCCAAACCTTCAAGCAGTGGCACCATTATTACAGTTTGGGGTTTTTGACCTTGGTCTTTTTGCAATTCACGACCCATCAACAGGTTGAAACGTTGGTCTGTGCCGCCCAACTCTACGTCAGATTCCAACGCAACAGAATCCCAACCTTGTACTAATGGGTAAAGAAACTCGTGAATAGCAATAGGTTGCCCGTTGGCATAACGCTTTTTGAAGTCATCACGTTCTAGCATTCTTGCTACTGTTTGACTCGCCGCTAACTTAATCATGCCAGCAGCGCCTAATTTATCAAACCACTCAGAATTAAAGCGGATCTTGGTTTTTGCAGGATCCAGAATTTTAAATACTTGTTGTTGATACGTTTTGGCATTTTCAAGCACTTGCTCTTTGGTCAGCGGTTTGCGCGTCACGTTTTTACCAGTAGGGTCACCAATCAAGCCGGTGAAGTCTCCAATCAGAAATGTAACTTCATGTCCTAACTGTTGAAACGTACGAAGCTTATTTATTAAAACCGTATGTCCTAAATGTAGGTCAGGCGCAGTAGGATCAAAGCCCGCTTTAATTTTTAAAGGCTTACCGGTTTTTAGCCTTTCAATAAGCTCATCTTCAATTAAAATCTCATCTGTTCCGCGTTTTATCTCTGCGAATGCTGTTTGCCAATCTGCCATTACTTATTCCTGTCGTATGAAAAGTATAAAGTGAGCCACTTTACAACTAACTAAATTTATTAGGTTTTAGTTAAAGTACTTCGCTGTTTAGAGAAATACGCTCGATATTTCGATGATAACAACGCTTAAATTGAACCTTTACGCTGGATTCGAGACTAAAATCATTATATTCTATTGTTTTACTAACTATGCATTTTACGGTCGTATGATTACGAATACAATAAAACAACTGCCAAAACAACATCGCTGGACACTTGCGTGTGTCGCGTTAGTGTTGGTGTGTTTAATACTATTCCCATTTGATTCAGTGAAGGCCTCCAAGAATGTTGAGGTCAAACAATTATTTCCGGGCATTAAATACGAATTACATCTCCCTTTGCTTGCCATCGCAGCGACCGCCTCTATAACTAACGATGATATAGATAACTGGCAAACCTATAAAGTAAAAAGTGGCGATACATTAGCCAAAATATTTTCGCAAGTTGGATTAACTGCGCGAGATACCTATGATGTCAGTGAAGCTGGTGAACTAGCCAAAAACTTAATCAAGATAAAACCAGACGACCTTTTATATTTGCATCTCGACGACGCCAATCAGTTCGTGTCTTTGCGCTACCCTCTGTCTAAAACCGAAACCTTAGCTGTCGAAAAAAATGTCGATGGCAAACTTGTTAGTGATGTATCAATCAAACAAGTCGAAACATTGCTTAGCTTTGCACAGGGCGAAATACGCAGTAGTTTTTGGAATGCTGGCACTGAGTCGGGCTTAACTGATAATCAAATAATGCGTCTAGCTGGCATTTTTGGCTGGGATATCGATTTTGCACAAGAAATACGTGAAGGTGATACATTCAACGTCATTTTTGAGAAACAATATATTGATGGCGAATTTATTGGTTTCGGCGATATTGTAGCTGCGGAATTCAAAAACCAAGGTGAAGTTTTCCAAGCGGTTAAATACGACGACGGTAATTTCTACACGCCAGATGGAAAAAGCATGCGTAAAAGCTTTTTACGCGCCCCTGTTTCTTTCAAATACATTAGCTCTAGCTTTAAGAAACGCCGCTTTCATCCTGTTCAAAAACGATGGAAAGCACACCGCGGAGTAGATTATGCTGGAAAAGTAGGTACCCCCGTGATGGCAGCAGGTGATGGAAAAGTCATCAAGTCAGCCTATGACAAATACAACGGTCATCATGTTTTTGTTCAGCACGGCGAAAAATATACAACCAAATATTTACATTTCACCAAACGCGCCGTAAAGTATGGCGACGTAGTGAAGCAAGGACAAACCATTGGTTATTTAGGGTCAACTGGATTAGCGTCTGGGCCTCACCTGCATTATGAGTTTCTGGTCAATGGTGTGCACCGCAACCCAAGAACAGTGAAACTACCGCAAGCAAACCCAATTGCAAAAGAGCATGCACAAGAGTTTAAGCTGATTGCTCAAAAACGTGTTGCACAACTTAATAATAACAAGCGCATTATGTTGGCGATGAATTAAGCAACCATTGCTTGAGCACGCGTCACTAAACTTAGTTTTTCAAGTGAAGCAATCCAACCATATTGTTGATGAAGCATATCTTCTTCGCGCCTAAAACCACTTTGAGAGAGTTTAATTGATGTAGTTGTGGCGTTATCACAAGAGAACTCAATACCCACCTGAGTTATGTCGTTTGTGTCCTCCCAGCGCCAACTAAAATACAAACTCTGGCTTAAGTTAATCGTTTCATAGGTACCCACGATAGTCTGTTGAAAACCGTCAGGAGATTGCAGTATTAAACGATAGTTTCCCCCTTCAATGAAGTTTGACATGAACTGAGACACCATCATATTTCCGGGTGCAAACCAACGCACAAGTATATTTGGGTCATGAAAAGCGGTATACACATCATCAAGTCGTGCGTTAAGGGTACCGTTAATGGTGAAATCATACATAGAATCTACTTCGCTTATTATTCTCAACTGTGATAAAAATAGTATCGGCACCAACGCCATTTTCTTCACCGTCAATTTCATCAAATTTGGATTATTTTGCATGCCAAAGCTAGCTATTATTTCCCGAGAGTATCCTGCCTATAAAAAAGCGCTGCATGATTTGCAGTCAGCGGGTGAATTTAATGATGTTGAACTCATTTGGGCAGATGAGCATGCTAATGGTGCCTGTCTGTTAGACATAGAATATGCGTTAGCGAACCCAAATATCATGTCGCAATACATTGAAAAATGTCATAACCTTATCTGGCTACAATCAACGTGGGCCGGCGTTAACCCCCTTATTAATAAGTCAAAAAGAGACTATCAACTGACTGGTTTAAAAAACGTATTCGGTGCTCAAATGCGCGAATATGTAATTGCTTATTTGCTCTATTTCCAACGTCGCATTCCTGAATTAATTACGAATCAGCAACAGTGCCAATGGCAACAATATCGTATTCCAACACTTCAAAATCAAACCATGGGTATCATGGGTTTAGGAAGTATTGGGAAAGACGTAGCGCTGGCTGCTAGGGCATTTGGAATGAACGTTTATAGTTTAAACGCAGCAAGTAAACCGCCCGAGGCTAACCAACATTTTAACTTAGCTCAGTTACATGAATTCGCCAGCAAAGTCGATGTTATTGTCAATTTGCTGCCACATACAATCGAGACAACCGGTATTTGTGATGCGCAATTTTTTGAAAACATGCGTTCACACGCTATATTTATAAATGCAGGGCGGGGCAATATCATTAAAGACGATAACGATTTAGTCAATGCATTGAGTAACCGGAATATTCGAGGCGCTGTTATCGATGTATTTAAAGCAGAACCACTGCCCACGGATCACCCATTTTGGCGTACTCCGAATTTACTGATGAGCAACCATACCGCTGCAACAAGCCAACATGAGTTGGTCTTCGACGTATTCCAAAATAATTTGCGTAAAAAATTGCAGGACTTACCTCTTGATTCATGCATAAATATCAAAAAAGGTTATTGAATGGCAAAGCATTGGAAAGAATATAATACGTTGCCAAAGTAATCGGTACAGATATTCGGCAGGTATCAAACGAAGCGCAATCGATGCTAACATGCTGTTTTAAATTCAGTTTTAGTCCTTTAACAGCCTCGTCATTCCAAGGTTAAATAGACGCAGCCAACGACCACTGAGTTTGCCTTTAAATTCTTTATTGATGGCAATAACCGCTTCTTTCTTTGATATTCGTTGTTGCTCTTTAGGGTTTACCAAACCATCATATTTATCTAGGATAGCGAGCAACTTTGCACCATCACAGATCTCGTCATTTTTGAGTCCCATCGGGTAACCCGACCCATCAACAAGTTCATGATGCTGCATTACCATTTTTCTAGCTTCATCCCATGTACTTAGGTTCTCTAGCAAACGTGCACTTTTGTATACATGAGAGCGTAATAAGTTTTGCTCCAAACTAGTTAAAGGTGTCTCTTTATTTACCACCTCTACTGGCATAAAAGATATACCGAAGTCATGCACATAGCAGGCTACCGCTAGCTGCGCATGATCGATGGGTTTGTCATTCAATGCGTTAATGTAAAAAGCCAGTTTGGCTATTCTATCGCCTCGCCCCTCGGTATACCCTGCACGCTTTTCAATTGGCTTCATCAAATCTCGAAAAAAGAGTAAATCTACTTGTTGTTCTGGGGTTAAATTTTTGGGGATCCCAGTACGCGCTAGGTTAACGATATTTTGCGCCGGCGCATCATCTTGGTGTAATTGTCGAGACGGCTCAATGAGGTTAACCGCTCTCGCAAGTAAGCCCTCATGGCGAGGCTGATTGGTCGAATCTATTTCAGATATTATATCAATAACGGCATCATGCAACTCGCCGTCATATTCTGCCTCGCCTGATTTCACGCAACTTTCAACAAAAACTTTTACTTTATCCATGAGCAGAAGAACGAGGTCACTCATATTGCTGGTGTATTCAATTTCGCCTTTTCGAAGTAAATCAAGCAAGTCTTCGAGGTGCTGTAAAACATCAATCATCGGTGTAAATGCAACTAAGCCTAAATCACCTTTAATAGTATGCACTGAGCGAAACAACGCGCGTTGTAACTCATTATCTTTAGGCGTAAGCTCTAACTCCATTAGTGTTTGCTCACTCGCTTCATACAATTCATTAATTTCTTCAATTAAGTCGTGAAGAATATCGTCTTCTAATTCTTCATGCTTAAAAATAGACATAGGTGCTCACTTACCAAAGATAAATAGAAGGCGATAGTATATCGGTACTGGTACAGAATTCATGCATTAAATCGACTGATAAGGTATCTTCAAACAAAAATCTCCGTATAATTGCGCTCAATTAAAGCTTTTTGGAATGTTTGTGTTAGCTATTATTCGAATCATAACGTTATTAGTCTATTTTATCGGAGTTAATGCCGTACTCTTCTTAATTTACCTGACTCGTCCTTTTCATAGAAATAACGTTTATTTAGCTGGGCAATTTTACTCAACGATGACCCGAATTCTTGGTTTGAAAATAGATTTACGGGTATCAGGCAAAGTCGACCCTGAGCAAAATTATGTGTTTGTTGCTAATCACCAAAACAGTTATGACATTTTAACGATAAGCAAAGCTGCATTACCTGGTGTGGTCACTGTTGGTAAAAAAAGCATAAAATGGATACCTATTTTCGGCGTTATTTATTGGTTGTCAGCGAATATAATGATTGATCGTAAAAATACCGGAAGGGCTAGAAATACATTGGACCAAACCCTTGATAAAATGAACGAAAAGAAACTCAGTATTTGGTTTTTCCCTGAGGGTACACGCAGCTATGGACGCGGTTTATTAAAATTTAAAACAGGTGCATTCAGGTTAGCGCTAACAGCGCAAAAAGCCATAGTCCCTGTATGCGCAAGTGAAATGCATAACAAAGTTAAGTTCAATCGTTGGAATAATGGCACCGTCATTGTTGAAGTGATGGACCCGGTTGACTTGCCTGAAGGAATGAGCGCAAAGCAACTAGCCAAACATCTTCATTCCATTATGGCCACAAAAATTACTCAGCTAAATGTAGAAGCTGACAAACTAGATAACGTATAAGGTCGGTTGACCTAGATTTATAAGACGAGGGTAATATGAGTCAACATGACGCCAATGAATGGTACGAATTTAATAAAGAAACAATTGAAGCATTAATAGAAGATGGAAGTGATGTGGAGCTTCCACACACAATTGAACATCATTTGGCTTGCAGTGACTTTGATGCACTTGAAAAGGCCGCTGTGGATGCTTTCAAAGCAGGTTTTGAAGTGACTGATGCGGAAGAGCTTATGCTCGATGACGGCGGCACTGTTTTTTGCTTTGACGCTGTTGTAGAAAAGAAGTTGGATATTGATACCTTCAACGCTGACTCAGATAAACTTATTGCAATTGCCGACAAACACGACGTTTATTATGACGGTTGGGGTACCTACTTTATTGGAGAGGGAGCTCTTGAGCGTGATGAAATCGAGGATGATAGTAACTACGACTATGACGATGACGACGATTGAAACTAAAACTGGTGCGCTGGTTGCCGTATAAAACGGTAATCCTCCCACTGCATTTGCATAAGAACACTAGATAAAATGAAAGAGTGTAACCAATGTGGAAAATGCTGTATCAAATATGGCGATGGCGCTCTTTCTGCTACGACGGAGGAAATTGATCTGTGGGAGTTATTTAATCCAGAGATTTTCAAATTTGTTAGAAATAACGAAATTTGGTTCAGTCCTGAATCCGGCTTACGCTTAACAAAATGTCCTTTCCTTGAGATTGAGCCATCCAAAAATCCACTTGCTCAAATCAAATATACTTGCCGCATATACTTAGACCGACCCGAAGATTGTCGTCACTATCCTAGTCTTATTTCTGAAATGATTAGAGATGAATGCGAGATGATTGACGTAGTCGATTTAGGTAATCACAAGCGCGCTCAAATTAAGTTAGATTTATTAATGGAAGATAGTCGTCCCGCTAACCATTCATAGCAATTTACAGATGTGAATCGACTATACCAACGGTTATGGTGTCGGCAACGAGGTGGATAGGGCGATCGAGCGAGCTTTGGATAATATCATCTCTACTCCAGTCAGCTGCCGTTCAGTTTAATTTCAGATGAGGTTCAGGTTAGCAACTGCATAATGCGCCTTAAGCATTAAACTTACGGTGACACATCATGAAAGCGTCTAAAAATAAATTTCTTCCTACAACCCCATTTACAGTCAGTGCATTGGTCACGATTTTCGCTTTGGTTTTTTTTTCGGCAGCAATATTAGCAAAAGATATGACATCCCAAGCTAATACGACGTTTGAAGATGTCGTTGTTAAAGGAACCGAATATCAACCAAACTTCGTGCAAGAGGACGGATCTCATTTAAAAGTTAAAAAACATTTACAAGCCACTGAACCGCTCGTTGCTAAATTAACTAAGGGCGAAACGCTAACACTAGCTAAAAAGATGCCATTGTCGAGAGACAATGCTAGGAATAGTGATGATCCTGATTTTTGGATATATGATAGCTTTGTCTCGTTTACAGTAGATATTGACTACGACGGTTACTACTCATCTTTTACACTCGAATTCGATGTTGACACGGTTTATACATCGGCACCTATTTATGCCGTAATTTACACGTCGACATCCGACGTATTCACGCCGTTTTATACAACCAATATCTACAATATTAACGGCGACAATACGCAAGACGCGATCATTATTGAAAACAACTTGGTAACTGGCTTTCCAAGCAATGACTATGAACTTATGGTTATGATATATGATGCTGATACCGACGAAGTCGTTGCTGTTAGCGATGGCACTGATGACGCCGACTTAGCCTATCTTAGCTTGGAAAGTGAAAATTATGAGTATGTTGAGACCGTTGATGTTGTAGTTATAGAGCATGGCGGTGCGTTAGGTATTTTGTTAGTTGCAGGATTCGGCTTTGTCGCTCATAGACGACTTAAAGCGTGATTACTCTGCAATAGCGCGCTTTGTTGTGCATATTAGCTTTACTCTATATGCCGTTACTGATTAATTACTCGGTTATGCCGTGCGCAGTTAACATAAATGCAAACTCTTCAGCATAATCACGTAAACGGCCATAGCGGCCACTGTTGGCGAAATGCCCCGCTCCCATATTAATGCGCATCACTAACAAATTATCATCAGTTTTAAGTTCGCGCATTCTAGCCGTCCACTTTGCTGGCTCCCAATAAGTTACTCGAGGATCATTTAAACCGCCCGTCACTAACATTGGAGGGTATTCTTTCGTAACAATATTGTCATACGGAGAATAGCTTTGAATAAAATCAAATGCGATGGGATCTTCAATTGGATTACCCCATTCACTCCATTCCGGCGGTGTCAGCGGCAAATTAGCATCAAGCATGGTATTTAATACATCAACAAAAGGGACACCGAGGGTCACTGAACTCCACAGCTCAGGTGCTTGAATAGTTGCCGCTCCCATTAATTCGCCACCAGCGCTGCGACCAGATATACTAATATTTCCTTGAGCAACATATTTTTCAGCTATTAAATGATGAGCAACATCAATAAAATCATCGAACGTGTTCATTCGTTTGTCTAATTTACCATCAAGATACCATTGGTGGCCCAACATATCACTGCCACGAACATGCGCAATTGCGTATGAAAAACCTCTATCGAGAAGACTAAGTCGCGTGGTTGAAAAGCTAGGGGTTATGGTCATTCCGTATGCACCATAACCATATAGATGCATGGGTTGGCTGGCGTCTTTTTTGAAACCTTTTTTATACACCAAAGTTACTGGTATCTCCACACCATCGCGCGCGGGAGCCATAATGCGTTCGGTGACATATTGTGATTTGTCATACCCTGATGGAATTTCCTGAACTTTTCTAGTAATTAATACTTTGCTAGTTACTTTATAATCAAAAACCGTACTTGGGGTTATCATTGAGTTGTAGTTAATACGCACGAAATCTTGGCTAAATTCTGGATTGTTGCCGCTTGATATAGAGAAAACTGACTCCGGAAATTCTACATCATGTTCATCACCAGCATAATCATAGAGAGTAAAGCGCTCCATACCGTTTTCTCTTGAGGTGATAACCATGAAGTTTTGGAAGTTTTGCATGTCCATAAGATAGCGTTTATCAGAACCGGCAATCACTGTTTCCCAATTATCATAGCTAGGCTCTTTATCCGATACTTTCGCTAATCTTGAATTTGTATGGGTATCGTTTGCAACGATGTAAAAATGACCGTTCGCATGGTCAATATTATTCAAAAACGCCTGTTCCCTAGACACTAACTTAACCGGTGTTGTCGTGAAGTCCGAAGTGGTTAAAACATAGGTTTCAGAGGTGTCGCTTTGACTACTTGAAATAACTAGATATTGCTTGCTACTAGTGAGACCAAAACCAAGAAAATAACCATCATCGCTCTCAGCAAATATAATTTTATCATTTACTTGTTCGCTACCTAACTTATGTACGTTAACACTCTCGGTATACCATCGGTCGCTCGCTAATGCGCCATAAACGATAGACTGACTATCCGAGCTAAACACAATTTCACCATTGGTGTCACTAAGTTCATCAGCAAGCATCTTGCCAGTATTTATATCTCTTACTACGATCCTATACCGCTCATCGCCGTTAGTGTTGTAAGAATAAGCAATAAATTGATTATTTGGGCTTATTTCCCAATCATCCATAGTAAAATACTCAAATGCTTCGGCCAACTCTGTCACGCTCAAGAAAACCACGTCTTCATCACTATCTAATTTACGACGGCTAAAAGTCAGATATTCCTCACCTCGCTTATAGAACGACTTATATTCATAGCCATTTTCTATCCAAGGCACTGAACTCTCCGTATCATTCGTGCGACCTTTAAACTCATCAAATAGCGTATCTACGAGTGGATTTTTCGGTGCTAAAAACGCATTAAAATAAGTATTTTCTTGTTTCAAATAGTCAATAATAGGTTGCTCATTTACTTCAGGATAACCAGGGTCTTTTAACCAATTGAAATGATCAGTAATAGTGTGACCATGATACTGGGCACTAAACGGAATTTTATTTGCTTGTGGTGCTGGAATACTTAGTTGTTTCAGTCTTTGTCTAAGAAGTGTCGGCTTTACTGGCATTTGATACTCTTGTGAAAAGTTACAGCCTACCAAAATCGGAAGACTGCATATTGTTATCGCAGATAAAAAAGTTGGCGCAATACGATTATTTCTTTTTAGTTAAAATCCGTGTTGCAATGACTCAAGGTTTATATAGCTTCGATTTCTGCTTTTTGCGCTTGAATTTTACCCAATTGCATTTCCATGTCAGCGAGTTTCGAACGCTCTTTGTCAATCACTGCGGCAGGCGCTTTACTCACAAAACTCTCATTACTGAGTTTACCTTTTGTGCGCTGGGCATCTTTCTCAATCTTATCTGCAGCTTTGTTTAACCTAGCAAGCTCAGCTTCTTTATCGATCAAACCAGCCATAGGAATCAGAATCTCCATCTCACCGACTAAAGCCGTTGCCGAAGCGGGTGCTTTCTCTCCTGCAGCTAAATGTGTCACCGACTCAAGCTTAGCCAGTTTGGCTAAATAGCTGCCACTGTTATCTAATCTTGATTTGTCGTTTGTGCTGACGTTCCTGAGCAATACAGGTAGAAGTTTTGATGGAGGAATGTCCATCTCTCCACGAATATTTCGAATACCCACAATGAATGATTTAACCCATTCAATATCATCGATTGCAGCTTGATCATGTTTGCTCTCATCAAATTCAGGGAAAGCGTCGACCATGATACTTTGTGCGGTTGTTTTATTGCTCGATAGTGGCCGAACTTTCAACCAAATTTCCTCGGTAATAAATGGCATAAACGGATGCAATAAGCGCATCATATGCTCAAGTACATTAATTAATGTGTGTCTAGTGCCACGTTTTTCCGCTTCAGTGCTTTGCTCTGAATTTAACACTGGTTTGGATAGTTCCAAATACCAATCGCAGAATTGATTCCAAGTAAACTCATACAAGTGCTGAGCAGCAATATCGAATCGATATTGCTCTATGGCGGTTTCATAAGCCTTTAAGGTTTCTTGGAATTGTGACCAAATCCAGCGGTCAAAAACGCTAAGCGACATTTCGCCACCATCACGACCATTGTCGAATTCTTCTGTATTCATTAAGACAAATCGGGTGGCATTCCAAATTTTGTTACAGAAATTACGATAACCCTCAACACGGCCCATATCAAAATTAATATCGCGACTAGTCGACGCCATTGCCGCAAAAGTAAAGCGCAACGCATCTGTTCCATAAGCGTTGATGCCATCAGGAAATTGCTTTTGAGTCGCCTTGCCTATTTTGGCTGCCATTTTTGGCTGCATCATACCCGATGTGCGTTTTTCCATTAACGAGTCGAGGTCAATGCCATCAATCAAGTCGATAGGATCAAGTACATTGCCTTTTGATTTGGACATCTTATCGCCGTTCTCATCACGAATAAGACCAGTAATATAAATGTCTTTAAATGGGACTTTGCCAGTGAATTTTTTGGTCATCATGATCATTCTGGCAACCCAGAAAAAAATAATATCAAAGCCGGTAACGAGCACTGAGCTGGGCACAAAGGTTTCTAGTTCAGGTGTTTGCTTTGGCCATCCCATGGTTGCAAACGGCCATAGTGCTGACGAGAACCAAGTATCTAAAACGTCTTCATCTTGTCTCAACTTAACTGAATTTGGAATATTATTCTTTTCTCTTATTTCAGCTTCATTGCGTCCAACAAAGATATTACCTTCGTCATCAAACCAAGCAGGAATGCGATGTCCCCACCACAATTGGCGTGAAATACACCAATCTTGAATATTGTGCATCCATTGGTAGTAAGTCTTGTTCCAGTTTTCCGGTACAAATCGGATTTCGCCATTTTCTACCGCTTCTATAGCCGGTTTTGCGAGTGACTCCACAGCCACATACCACTGATTCGTCAGATAGGGTTCGATAACAACACCTGATCTATCACCTCTGGGAACTTTTAGCTTGTGCTCATCAATTTTAATCAGCACACCATTTTCTAGCAAGTCAGCAACAATAGCAGCACGGGCATCAAAACGGTCCATGCCTTGATATTTAGTTGGCGCCACGTCGTTCAACTTGGCGTCGTCAGTCAATATATTGATAATTTCTAAATTGTGACGTTTGCCCATCTCATAATCGTTGAAATCATGTGCTGGAGTTATTTTAACGCAGCCAGTACCAAACTCTTGGTCGACATAATCGTCGGCGATAATAGGGATCTCTCTGCCAGTTAGTGGTAACGTAATGGTCTTACCAATAAAACTAGCGTAGCGCGTATCGTCTGGGTGAACCGCTACTGCTGTATCGCCTAACATAGTCTCAGGACGTGTTGTTGCCACCACTAAATAGCCAGAACCATCCGTCAACGGATACCTCATGTGCCACATGTGACCATTTTCTTCTTCGCTTATAACTTCTAAATCAGAAACTGCCGTGAGTAATGCCGGGTCCCAGTTAACTAAACGTTTGCCGCGATAAATCAAGCCTTCTTCATGTAATTTGATGAACACTTCTTGCACGGCATCAGATAAATTATCATCCATAGTGAAAACTTCACGTTCCCAATCCGGAGACGTACCTAAGCGACGCATTTGCTGCGTAATAGTGCCGCCCGACTCTTCCTTCCATTCCCATATTTTTTTCACGAAACCATCACGACCTAAATCATGACGAGTTTTGCCTTCCGCATTTAATTTACGTTCGACCACCATTTGCGTTGCAATGCCCGCATGATCGGTACCACATTGCCAAAGTGTATTCTTGCCTTTCATACGGTTGTAACGGATCAAAGAATCCATGATGGTATGCTGAAAAGCATGCCCCATATGCAGGCTACCTGTCACGTTTGGTGGCGGCAATAAAATACAATAAGGTTGCCCTTCACCAGATGCTTTAAAATAGCCTTGTTTCTCCCACTTCACATAACAGTCTTTTTCAATGTTGTGGGGGTCGAATGTCTTGTCCATTAATTACTCTCGTTTATTTGATTAGCCGGGGTAAACTGCATAGTGCATCCGGCTAATTTATACTGCTTGTACCTTTCTCGTGCCTGCTGTTTTTGCGTTTCTTCAACGGGCACAAAATCAATAATATGTTGATATTGGCGATGGTTCTCTATCATGCTTTGCGATAAATTAATGAGCGTATGACGACTACTTAACGCTTGGCCTAACCAAGTAATTTCAGCGGGCGTACCTTGTTTGGGGCCCTCGCCCACTAAATTATGCGGGATGAAATTATCCACAGGGTGTTGCCAAACAAATTCGTCAACATCTTCTGCCTGTTGTTTGTCAGTGCACAATACCGCTGCCCATTTGCGTTTTTTTAACGTCTCTAACAACAAATGAGAACAGGCTTTTAAGATATCCTGCTCTGCGTCTTGGCTACTGTCGTCCAATTGATAAAAAGTCACGATTGGCATTATTTATTACGCCCATCACCAAGAAGGTAGCCTGCTCTCACCCCTTCTTGGTTTGCTATTTGCGATACAAGTTGAATCGCAGAGTCTTTACTTAGCGTTTTCTTGTTTAATTGAACAAGCACTTGAGCGCGCGATTTATGATAAGCAAAATTAAACATTAATCTTCACTAACTAACCCTGCTTTGTTAAATAAGTATTGTGACAACATTGGTACGGGTCTTCCTGTCGCGCCCTTGCGAGCGCCACTTACCCAAGCTGTTCCAGCTATGTCTAAGTGTGCCCAGTTATACTTTTTGGTAAATCGAGACAAAAAACACGCTGCTGTAATTGTACCAGCGGGTCTGCCGCCTATGTTCGCCATATCGGCAAAGGGGCTTTCAATCAATTCTTGATATTCATCCCAAAGCGGCAACCGCCAGGCCTTGTCAGAAGACTGTTCGGATGCATTAATCAATTCATGTGACAATGGATTATGAGTGCTTAGCACGGCGGTTGCATGAGGACCTAAAGCAATAACACAAGCGCCAGTTAACGTGGCTATATCGATGACTGCTTCAGGCTCATATCGTTCAACATAAGTGAGAGCATCACACAATACTAGACGCCCTTCAGCATCAGTATTGAGTACTTCAACTGTTTGTCCTGACATGGTTGTTAGGATATCACCAGGGCGATACGCATTTGCATCCGGCATATTTTCACAGCCAGCGATCACGCCAATAATATTAATAGGTAAATTCAACCTAGCTACCGTATGCATCACACCTAGCACTGCACTTGCACCACACATGTCATATTTCATTTCGTCCATGTTGGCACTTGGTTTTATTGATATACCACCAGAATCGAAAGTCAGTCCTTTACCCACCAACACAATAGGTGCTTGCGAGTCGTCAGCGCCTTTATGATGAATAATACTCATAATTGATTCATTAACCGAACCGCGTCCAACGGCAAGATAGCTGTCCATTTTCAGTTCAGCCATTTGTTTTTCACCTATCGTTTCAAGACTCAACGAAGCATATTCTTCAACTAGCAAGGCCGCTTGCTCATTTAAATATTTAGGATTACAAATATTCGGGGGCATGTTGCTAACATCTTTAGCAACTAAAACACCCTTGCTAATAGCAGAACCATGCTCAACTGCACGTTCACCTGATGTTAGTTCTTTGCGCGTTGGCACATTGAAAACCATTTTACGCAGTGGACGACGAGGTTCACCTTTCTTAGTTTTTAATTGTAGAAAAGTATATAAAGAATCATTAGCTGCCTCGACTGCTTGGCGAACCTTCCAATAAGTGTCTCTGCCTTTAACATGCAATTCGGTTAGAAAGCATACTGCTTCCATAGAGCCCGTTTCATTAAGGGTTTGAATTGTTTTTGCAATGATTTGTTTATATTGTCTTTCATTTAGCTCACGCTCTTTACCACAGCCGACAAGAAGAATGCGCTCACTTAAGACATTGGGTACGTGGTGTAACAACAACATTTGCCCAGCTTTCCCTTCTAGGTCGCCGCGGCGTAACAAGTTACTAATGTAACCGTCGCTTATTTGATCGAGCTGCTCAGCAACATGAGTAAGGCGGCGAGGTTCGAACACGCCAACCACAATGCAAGCACTGCGCTGTTTTTCTGGACTACCGCTCTTGACGCTAAATTCCATGATATTTCCTCAATGATTATGCTTAGTTTCTCTGTTTACAAACCAGTTTTCGTTGTTTTTCAGATCCATGCGAATAAAAATTTATTTATCTGTGTTAGCAAAAGAATTCTTTATGCTAAACTTATACGCGATTTATATACGTTGTGTGCATTAAAACAGTTAGAAACACTCAGTTTACTGATATATCTGCACCTTTCCACTAAAACCTATGTTTTCATCAGTAACTAAATGCTAATTTTCCGATATTTATTGCGCGAAACATTCAAATCGCAAATTGCTGTATTTTTAATACTCATGGCAATTTTCATCACGCTTAAATTTGCAAGAATTTTAGGTGATGCTTCTGATGGTGATGTGCCTGCCGATTTAGTACTCGGTTTCATTACACTTTATAGCCCAATTTTAGCCTCGCTAGTACTGCCCATAAGCCTGTTTCTGGGCGTCATGCTCGCACATGGTCGTATGTATGTCGACAGCGAAATGACTGTTCTAAAGGCTTGTGGGGTGAGTGAATGGTATGTTACCCGAGTCACTTTGCTTTTTGCTGTCGTAATGGCAATCGTCACAGGGGTTGTTACGCTTTATCTCGCGCCTGCTGCAGCAGAAAAAGAATATCAATTGCAAGAACAAGCCACTGCAAAATCTGGTCTTGCCTCGGTAATGCCTGGCCGTTTTCAACAAACCGGAAATGATAAAGCCGTAATATTTGTTCATGATGTTGAGTCTGATACTGACCGTTTGCAAAAAGTTTTTTTGTCGCAGCGCAGTCAAGACGATAAAAAGATACTTCTTATATATGCTAAAACGGGCACCATCCAAACTAGCGAAATAGGTGACCAGCAATTGGTGTTGTTTGATGGCAACCAATATGAAGGTTCGAGCACCGAGCAAGCCTTTCAAATAATTAATTTTGACGAGTATCGCGTGACGATAGCGCCAAAAGACCAAGAACAAAAACGTCGCAAACTAGTCGCATTACCCACCTCAGAATTAATGAAGTTGGATAATATTGAGGCTATTGCAGAACTACAATGGCGCATTGCTATTCCACTTTCGCTACCATTTTTAGTGCTTATCGCCGTTCCACTCAGTGCAGTTGACCCTAGACAAGGCCGCTTTGGTAAAATGTTTCCAGCGTTGTTATTGTATCTTGGCTACTTCTTGCTGTTACTTGCCAGCCGTCAAGTGTTAGAGGATGGAAAATTACCGCCAGCCCTTGGATTATGGTGGGTGCATATTGTGATGTTATTGGTTGGTATGGGATTGATCGTCAGAGATCGCAAAACAGGCGTAATTTTACGTCAAATATTTTTAAGGAGAAAAGATGTTTAAACTCCTTGATTTATATATAGCGCGCACTCTTTTAGGGACTGTAACGGTTACACTTTCGGTATTGGTTGGCCTAAGCGCACTGATCAAATTTGTTGAGCAAATGCGCCGAGTAGGACAAGGCGATTATGATATGACCTTGGCTGCTTTGTATGTGCTGTTGAGCCTGCCTCGTGATATCGAACAGTTCCTGCCGATGGCAACGCTGCTTGGTGGCCTCATCGGTATGGGCTTATTAGCCCAAAACAGTGAGCTTGTTGTTATGCAAGCGTCTGGTCTGAGTCGATGGAATATCATTAATTCCGCCATGAAATCACTTATCATATTGATTATTGCAGTGATGATGCTGGGCGAGTGGGTGACTCCTCGCAGCGAAGCAAAAGCAAAAGAAATTAGAACACAAGCTTTGTCAGGAGGTAGTCTGATTTTATCAGACGAATTATTCTGGGCCAAAGATGGCAATGATTTTGTGAGCATTGGCGAAGTGCTCACAAAAGAAACACTGCGAGACATTACGGTTTATCAATTCAGCGCTGAACTTGAATTAACGAATGTTTTAACAGCTGATGCTGCCCTCTTCAAGAATGAAAATTGGGAGCTTAAGAACGTTAGTTTGCTAACTTTCACCCCAACAAAAATAGATAAATCACAAGCCAAGACTTTGTCTTGGAATAGCACTTTAACACCGGATAAATTAGGTATTGTAGCCATAAAACCTGAGGCACTTTCTATCCAAGGTTTAGTGGGTTACGTTAAGTATTTGAATAACAGTGATCAAGACTCTGCCCGTTATGAGTTGGCCTTCTGGCGGAAGATAACCCAGCCGATTTCAGTGGCAGTTATGTTATTAATGGCCCTCTCATTCATCTTTGGACCTTTGCGCAGTGTAACAATGGGCGCAAGAACGATTATGGGTGTAATGGTTGGATTTTTCTTCTTTATTGCAAACCAAGTGTTTGGACAAATTAGTCTTGTATTTCAGTTACCCGCCTTTATCGGCGCATTGCTCCCTAGCCTTGTATTTGCGGGTATTGCTATGTTGTTATTGAGACGCCAATAACATTGGTGTCACCAACTTTTATGATCGTTTGCTTCTTTGGAAAGATACAGCACTTCAGTTTGCGCAATTCTATCTTGCAGTGACTGCTTGCTCTTCACATCCAATAGTATCAGCAGCGTTCCTAGGCCTAAAAAAGAGCTAACTAATCTGAGCAGAAGTCGAGCATAACTAATATTCTCTTGATCTTTTAAGTTATATATCTTAAGCCTCCAAGCACGCATACCCAATGTTTGACCGCCATGCTTCCAGAACCACAAAAAGAAGCTTATAATCCACAACGCCACCCAAACATTAGCAATGAGTTTAAGTAAGTAAGAGGATTGAAAATAATCCATGTAGTTTTCAAAACCACGATTTTCTAGCAATTGAGTTTGAAACAGAATAAGCACGACAACTTGAAAAATTAGCCCCGACAACATACCTACGGCTGTGGCGACTAAGGCATCGTATATCATGGCAGCTAAACGTCGAAAAAAACCAGCACGCTGAAACGCTTTTACGGTTTCTTGCGAGTCTGGATTGTTTTGTGATGTGAATTTACTTTTTGCCAACGTTTACAACCTCTAACAAAGGAGAACAAGAGTGATTAAGTTACGCATGTTATCACTGTTTTGACTCCCAACGACATCTCCAAACATACTTTTATTAGCAAAATAGCTTATCTTTTGTGCATAAGGGTAAAATAACACTTGATACATGATCTTAGATAGATATAATGCTCCTCCATTCGACGCATGTCGTGTGGCACTCTGTGCCAGAGTGGCGAAATTGGTAGACGCAGCGGATTCAAAATCCGCCGGTAGTAATACTGTGCCGGTTCAAGTCCGGCCTCTGGTACCACAATCAACCTGTTGAATTTCAACAGGTTTTTTTGTTTATGAGGTTGGTTAATTACTCCTAAACACCTCTTTGAAGCATTAAAGATCAGGGGGGTTAATACGATTTTGTTGATATTGTGTGGTCAAATCAAGTATTAATGACAGCTACTCGTGCTATTTTAAGTGAAAGCTCGATTCGATAGCTTAGGAATTAATACGGATGAAAACGAGTAAATATAAAGCGCCCAAGTATCAAGCTATAACCTATTACAGTTGCCCGTTGTCACTCATTATTGGCAGTTTTTTTATGCTAACTGCCCAGGCGCTTCCACAGCATGACAAAGCCCCCATAGCAGATACAACAGTGCCTGCAATTAATATTAAGGAATGTCGGCTAGCCAACTATATGGTTGAATTTGACTTGAAACGCGGCAATGCGAATGTTGGTAATGCAACTCGAGGATTGAAACAGCTATCACAAAGCAATGATATGAGCTTGTTTTCAAGCTTGACCGCTTCTATGGTATTTATGAAGTTTACTCAAAAAGAATACAGTGTAATTACAAATTATGACGACCTTGGTTTCTATTCATCTCAATATATTAAACAGGCAAAAAAACCATTTAAAAAAGAAGAAAAGGAAACCTATTCTGTAAATCAGATGGTTGATGAGCATCCAACTAATTTATTAGACCCGTTATCTGTATATGATCACTTAAGAGAATTATCCTGCTCTGGACTGCGTTCAAACATTACCCTTAAGGTAAAAGAAAAAAAAGACATTCAGCCATATTACTTTGAGTATAAGGGCGAGAGGAACTTAGCATTGCCAATGGGTCCCACCAAAACCATACTTTTTGTTAGAACAAGAAAAACGAGCCGCCGAGAAACATCGATTTGGTTTAATAAAGACTACCATTTTCTGCCGGTTAAAATTGAGCAACAAAAAGACGGTTATAGCCAAGCTGTTTTAACAGTTAAATCAATTTCAGCAACTAAAGTGGAATTTTAGGGTTAATTATAACAAACATAAATATTTTACAGCGACATATCGGCTAATCCATTTCCATTAGTGAGATAATATTCACCCCTTGTGTCAGACTAGGCACAAGTGCTGAGCAAAAACCCAATCAAGTCTGGCGTTGGGGCATCAGCTATAGTGTGTTCAGAGTTCAGCACTCGCATCAATGCTTAAATGAACCACAAGTCTATTTGAAATTTATAAATGAAATGGCAAACACCGTCCGTTGGAGATACCTACTTTGCGAGACAGAATTGTGTAATGTAACATGCTCATGGCAATAGAGCGGATATAGGAAAATGATTTCCATTCAGCATATTAGAGCTTTAGACCGCAGAGAAGTGTTCATCACCGCATTCGAACGGTTAAGTTACAATCGATTTAACGACTTGCTTTGGCGCTTCATTAAAGCAGGCCACATCGAACGTAATTTATTCGGTGCAACGAGTAAAACCTTCATATCGTACCACCAACAATGCGGTATTCTAATGACGTTCACACAACTATTAGTACGAAAAATATAAGAGATGACTAAACTACACAAACTTGCGAGCCAACTGTCTCAATAACCAAACAACTTTAGTTTGTCACTCGCGACACCACTTCTTGTTTCAAGTCATTTGGGGAGTTCTTGTTATTACGTTTAGTCATTTTGATACCTCAACAGTTGGAGTTTATCCTTTATTGAAGGGTCTTTCTAATTCAACCACAACAGGCACTGCGGAGTAGAAAGATGGGCTGCTTTAAACTTTCTTGAAGGAAACAAATAGTCATTAAATGTTAAAGCTGAGCTTAATATGACTGGCCATGGTCTCTCTTGTACATTTTGTAATTTCAAATTGAACAGAGCTTCCATACCAAATTTTATATACCTTTTGGGGCTAATGTTATTATTCGCTTACACTATGTGCTGAATCCACTGCCCAGTGCAAACGTTGCAGCCATCGCTATAGCTCCCCAAAAGGTGACTCTTAAAACACCTTTGTAGAGTTTAGCGCCGCCTAGAAACGAAGATATAGCGCCAAGCGCTGCAAGGGAAAGTAAGGTAACGAGCACGACCATCGTTCCTATGTTCTCATAGCTAACAAAAAGTACGATAGATAGAGGCAGCAATGCACCAACGGTGAAACTAAGTGCAGATGACACTGCAGCTAAAACCGGTTGGGCTTTCGAATTATCCACAATACCTATTTCATCTCTGGCATGAGCGCCAAGCGCATCTTTGATCATCAACTGTCGTGCTACTTGCAAAGAAAGCCCGTATTCCACGCCGCGATTTTGATATATTTCAGCTAACTCGACTATCTCTTCATCGTAGTTATTTTCTAACGCTTCAGCCTCAAGCAACAAGTCACTTTTTTCTGTATCTGATTGTGCGCAAACTGAGACATATTCACCTGCAGCCATAGAAATAGCGCCCGCAACGACTGCAGCAAGGGCAGTAATCAATATTGACTCATATGCTAAGTTTGCAGCTACAACTCCTATAATGAGGCTGGAGGTAGATATAATCCCGTCATTAGCGCCCAAAACCGATGCTCTTAGCCAACCCACTCTGTGTTGACGATGTTGCTCTTGATGTAACAATATATTTAACCCTTATTGATATTTCTACTTTTCATCGCAATGATGGAAACTCTTTTATACACAAATCGTACTTTGAATAGGGTATCGCAATTTTATCTATTTTGAATTGATAAAATGTCTGACAGTATAAAAGTTCGATTAGCCTTCGTCTCAATGCCCGTTATTCAACCTATATCAACAGTTCACAGTCTAAAGCAGAACCACTAAAGCGTCGAAACCTAACTCGCGGCTCTGGGTCTGGGTCTGCGCAAACTAACGGGTATCGACCATAATGAACACACCAAAAAACGGCTCAAATTAGTACTTCGACTGACTTCAATGCTGCAGGCTCGAATGATCAAAATTTAATCAACGCATAATGGCCCATCGAGCATATTGCAATATCTCAGTTCTAAATGCCTTTAGCGCATATTCTTAGCCTTTACCTTGTGTACGAGTGCGATGTGGTTTTGCATTTTTTTCAATAAATTCAAAAACCAAATCAGCCACATCTTTCTTAGTTGCCGCTTCTATGCCCTCTAATCCAGGTGACGAGTTCACTTCCATTACCACCGGTCCACGAGATGAACGAAGTAAATCAACACCGCACATATTTAAGCCCATTATGTTGGCTGCAGCAACCGCTGTAGCTCTTTCTTCTTTGCTAAGCTTGACCAAAACGGCTGAACCTCCACGATGCAAGTTCGAACGAAACTCACCCTCAGCTCCTTGTCGTTTCATTGCAGCGACCACTTTGTCGCCAACCACAAAACACCGAATATCGGCACCGCCGGCTTCTTTTATAAACTCTTGGATCAAAATGTTTGCATTGAGTCCCATAAATGCTTCGACAATAGCCTCTGCCGTTTTAGTTGTTTCTGCTAATACAACACCTATGCCCTGAGTACCCTCAAGCAGCTTAATAACACAAGGCGCACCGCCAACATTTTTGATTAAATCTTTAATATTATCTGGTCGGTTCGCAAAACCAGTTCTTGGTAAGCCAATCCCCTTTCTTGATAGTAATTGCATTGAGCGCAATTTATCTCGAGAACGACTAATTGCGACAGATTCATTAATACTATAGCTACCCGTCATTTCAAACTGTCTAACAACTGATGTGCCATAAAATGATACCGAAGCTCCAATGCGAGGAATAATAGCGTCATACTGTGGCAACTCTACGCCTTTCATTCGAACCGCTGGGCGGTTACTCGTAATGTCCATATAACAATGCAGAGTGTCTATAACATCAACTTCGTGACCTCTAGCCTCTCCCGCTTCTTTTAAACGACGAGTTGAATAAAGTCTTTTATTTCTAGATAGAATCGCTATTTTCATCTTTATTACCTTTTTTATCAGCACTTAAAAATCTTTTTATGTTGTATTATAAGATAATGTAGAAATAATCAAAATAAAATTTACCTGGTTTGAATTAGAAAGTGTTCTTAGTATTTGCTATAAATGATTTTTTTTTACTAAGAACTGCTTGTATATTCTGGTCCACAGTAAACATCTATTCGTGCATGGGTGCTCAAAATCACCGGTGTATAAACGACTAAAAAAGAGAATTACAAGCGCTCTTCACAGGGTAAATTAATCTCCTGTATTAATTATCCCTAAAGCATCTCAGGTTTTTTTGTAGAAACAACTCCATCGTTAACTAAAAATTAATTATTAATTATTAATTATTAATTATTAATTATAATTAACTTAATAGTTTTAAATTCGTGTCGATATAAAAACTATAAGTAAGTCATAAATATGGCTTTTAAGATCAAATTACAGGACGATTTCGATGATTAAATTTTTAGCAAACATGAATATTGGACGCAAGATATCTTTAGGGTATGCATTAATAATCATGCTAATGACAATCGTCTCAGCAGTTGTATTTTCGAGTATCTCTTCAATTAGCGATGCATCTCGATGGGTCACGCATACATATGAAGTCATCCGCACTGCAGAATCTGTTAGTGCAGCTATGATTGATATGGAAACAGGGCAACGTGGCTTTATGATCACGGGTAAAGACGAATATTTAGAACCCTTTAATTCAGGAAAAATTGAATTCAGTAGTCTTATTCAAAATGGTAGAGGACTCACGAGTGACAATCCACTCCAAATTAGTCGTTGGGATAAAGTTCAGGATCTGCAATCAAAATGGATTAAAGAGGTTGCCACTCCTGAAATTGATATTAGAAGAGATGTAGCGAAGGGATCTGAAGCAACCCAGTACTTTAAACAAATTTCTTCAAGAATAGTGGGAAAACAAATTTTCGATAATATCAGAGTGATGCTCTCAAACTTAAATACCAAATTTGATAACGAACGCAATAACAGAGGATTAGCGCTAATAACTTTAATTACATTAGATTTAGTCAATATGGAAACTGGTCAACGCGGTTATTTATTGAGTGGCAAGGAAGAATCACTTGAACCTTTTAATCAAGGACAAATCAGCTTTAGTGCGCATTTAGAAGAACTAAGTAGAATAGTCGCTAACTCGGCAGTCAATATGAGCGATTTAGAAGATTTAGAAAATAGAATAAGTGATTGGATAAGCCAAGCTGCGCAACTTGAAATTAATGCTCGAAGAGACATGAACCGTTTTTCAATGACTATTGAAGACATTGCAATCATGATGGACAAAGGTAAAGGCAAGTTTTACATGGACCAAATCCGTAGTGTTTTACAAGATATTATAGCGGAAGAAGAGCGTCTTATTATCGTTCGAGGGGAGGAGCAAAGCTCGGCATCTCAAACTGCGAAAACAGCCAGCATCATTGGTACACTTGTAGCTATTATGTTGGGTATTGCAATCGCAAGATTGATCGTAATAGGGATCGTAAAGCCCATTACGAATACTAATTTTATTTTAAAAGATATAGCTAATGGTCGCGGCGACCTCACCAAACGATTAGTCATAGAGAGTGACGACGAAATCGGCCAATTAAGTATTCATTTCAATGAATTCATGACTAAGTTACAAGCAATTATCACTGAGGTTGTTAGTTCGGCGAGCCAGTTAGCTGTGGCCTCTGAGCAGATGACAAGAGTCAGTCAACAATCAACTAAAGCGTTATCTCAGCAGAATAATGAAACAATGCAGGTAGCGACTGCAATTAACGAAATGGCGTCGACAGTGGAAGAAGTTGCCAGAAATACAGAGAACGCCACTACTGCAGCAAAGAATGCTGATAGTGAGGCGAATTCAGGTAATCAATTAGTCAGTGAAACCATCGATTCAATTAAAGTCCTTGCATCAGAAATAGATAGTTCAGCCGAGGTATTGGATCGACTTAAATTGCATAGTGAAAGTATTGGAACCGTGCTTGATGTAATCAAAAGCATTGCTGAGCAAACGAATTTGCTCGCCCTTAATGCTGCTATTGAAGCAGCAAGAGCAGGAGAGCAAGGCCGAGGCTTTGCAGTGGTAGCTGATGAAGTTCGCACACTTGCTAAACGCACACAAGACTCGACCTCAGAGATCGAACGCATTATTTCGGATCTGCAGTTAGGAGCTGAACAAGCAGTTAATGTAATGGAAAGTAGTAGAACCAAATCAAGCGCTACCGTTGATAAAGGCCAGCAAACTGGTGAGTTTTTATTTTCGGTAACTAACGCAATTAATACAATTTTGGAAATGAATACCCAAATCGCTGCAGCAGCTCAAGAACAATCTGTCGTTACCCAAGAAGTCAGTCGTAACATTACTAATATTCAAAGTATCGCTCAAGAAACCTCTACTGGCGCTGAAGAAGCAAATCGAACTAGCCATGAAGTTGCTCAATTAAGCAGCGAGTTACAAAAGTTAGTCGCTCAATTTAAGGTTTAATCCGTTCAGATATAAAAAAAGTCGAGCCGCCTATCAAATAGTAGGAGGTTCGCACCACAAAATTCGTTACGCCTCTATCATGGAATTATCGTCAAACTTAACTTTGGGTGCATAACTAGCAATCTCAGTTATGCCCATCCCCCTATAGATATAGGACTTTTTAGCCATTTTTCTCGCTTGTTGCTACTGGATTTCTATATCTAAATGATAGCCCGAGTATTTTCTAACATTAATTACTCGGTCGTTATCAAGTAAAAGATATTGGCCCTTAATGCCTCGTAATTGCCCTTCAAAAACAAGCTCTTTGTCTAAATTTATCGATTTTATCTTGGTGGGATATTGCTCAACTGGGTAACTGATATCAATAATATCTGAGTCAATATCAGCTAGGGATTGAAGACCAAATTGATTTTTTAAATCGTTAAGTTCCGGCGCTGCATTTTTCAACAAAGTCGCTTTTAATGCCAGTAAGTCGATAGGCTCAGCCTCACCTTGTAACATTTTGCGCCAATTAGTTTTATCTCCAATTTGTGCTTTTAGTGCAGTTTCAACCAAACCACTCATTAGTCGATTTTGAACGCGCAAAATAGGAATTGCTTGAGAAGCCCCTTGATCAATCCATCTAGATGAAACACCAGCGGTTACAAACCGAGTTATTCCTACTTTTGCATTACCCGTATTTGAGAGATAAACAAAATGCGACTGCAAACAGTTTCTCTCCCCCCACGAAGGTTCACGACAAGTTCCTTTATCATAATGACACTTTTCAGGCTTTATTATGCATATGTCGCACTGTGCTAATTTCGTTAAACAAGGATAACAATAACCTTGGTTAAAACTTTTTTTGGTTTTTCTTCCACAATGAACACAATTTATCGTTGCTTGATAGTTAACCGAAATATGTTTTCCGATAACGTCATTCATTTTGATTGCGGTATCACCTACATTCAATTGATATTGCGCCATATTGTCCGCGTTTACATCCACAGACATCTTTTTAATATTGCCAGAAATTACAGTCATATTACTCTTAATGAATACTTCAATGCGGTGATGATAAGGTGATTAGGTTTTGCTTACAAATAAGATGTGAAAATTAGTTATAATAATGTAATTTATTTTGGGCGTAATAGACACATGTTAAGCGAGATGAAAATAGACTTAACGAAATAAAAATAGCTAAGCAGTAACAAAATGAAGATGATGCGAGATAAATGCCCTACGTAACATGTATCTTTATTTTACGTTGGTTTATTTTCTGTCGGTTCATTTATGTATGGTTAAATTGATCATCCAATTTATTTTCAATATTCTGTTTGCAGATAGCGTTGTTAGAGAGTTATCTTTGGTCACCTGTTGTACTTCAGTACTCGATTGTCGCTGCTGCAAAATCTAATGGACACACTATGTTAACTAATAATCCTGATAACCTTGAGCATTTGTTAGAAACTGCGAAAACTGAGTCCATTAAGTACTTAACAACTGCAGACAGCTTTCCAGTTTATCCATCAAACCATGCATTAACATTACTTCAAATGTTTAATGAAAAAATGCCAACTCAGCAAAATAATGCAATTGACACCTTAAGAAGACTTGCTGAAATAGGCTCACAAACGACAGTTAATCAAGGCGGAGGCAGATATTTTGGGTTTGTTAACGGGGGTATTCTCCCTATTGGGATCGCTGCACGTTGGCTAGCTGATACTTGGGATCAGAATGCAGCTTTACAGGTAATGTCTCCAATTTCAGCAAAACTAGAAGAAGTTTGTGAAGAGTGGTTAGTACAATTGCTCAATTTACCACTCACGACTAAAATGGGGTTGGTTGGCGGAACCTCTGTGGCAACTCTTTGTGGATTAGCAGCGGCTAGAAATCATCAATATAAAAAGCTAAATTGGGATGTAAATGAACATGGACTCATTGGTGCTCCTAAGTTGCGCATCATAATGGGCGAGCAAACTCACGGTACTGTTACAAAAATGATAAAGCTTTTAGGCTTTGGTTCACGGTCTATAGAAATAGTTCCATCCGATGAGCAAGGGCGCATGATGTTTGATTACCTTCCAGCTCTGGATGAATCTTGTATTCTTATTTTGCAGGCTGGAAACGTTTGCTCTGGTTCATTCGATGATTTTACTGTTCTATGCAGCAAGGCCAATGCCGCAGGTTCATGGACGCATATTGATGGTGCCTTCGGACTTTGGGCTGAGGCCTCTCCTCGTCTTAGACATTTAACCTCGGGTATTGAATTAGCTGACTCATGGTCAGTCGATGGACATAAAACCCTAAATACCCCGTATGACTGCGGTGTTATATTATGTCGGCATCCAACTGCGATTACAGAAGCTTTGCATCAACAAGGCAGCTATATAGAATTTGGCCAAACCAGAGACAATATGATTTATACACCAGATATGTCGCGACGTGCACGTGGGATTGATCTTTGGGCTTGCCTACATCATTTAGGTAAAGAAGGCGTCGCTGTATTACTTGATAAACTTCACGATGGCGCCCTTTACCTCGCTAAACATTTAGAGCAAATAGGTTATGTTATAGAGAATGACATTCACTTCAATCAGGTTATTGTGCATGCTGGGAGTGAAGAACTGACCAGAGACGTATTAAAAAGATTACAGTCAACTGGTGTTATATGGTGTGGTAGTGCCATTTGGAAAGGAGTATTTATTATCCGTCTTAGTGTGTGCTCATGGCAGACCAATGAGACTGATTTAGCAACAGCAGTCGCGGAGTTTAGGAAAGCACTTAACTACAACAGCTGTGATGGCGCGTAGAGGTTGACCGTATAAGGCGTATTTTATGCTTATCCAAGACGTATTTTGTGCGTATCTAAAAATACAGTGTCTAGAAAGAAAAAACCCGTCTCAAGGACGGGTTCTTAAATGGGAGCCTGACGGTGTGCTACTCTCACATGGGGAAACCCCACACTACCATTGCCGCTA
>Ga0163216_100274_pt1 | contig 111222 bp, 85 predicted proteins | sample SynspAceP_FD_167610 | JGI IMG/M metagenome (GOLD analysis project Ga0163216, IMG submission 167610) | Saline lake microbial communities from Ace Lake in Antarctica - Synechococcus sp. Ace-P (Illumina Assembly) | ecosystem: Environmental > Aquatic > Non-marine Saline and Alkaline > Saline ... | reverse complement strand
AGATCGGTCTTCAGTTGTTGATCGAGGGAGCAAGTACACATGACCACGGACAGGTATTAGCTGTCGCGATGTCCAGCGTAGAACTGGGTGAAGAAAAGGTGTCCGGTGAAGAAGCCAAATGAAGAAGCCAAATGAAGAAGCCAAATGAAGAAGATTAGGGTGTCCGGTACCGATTAACCAATCGACTGCACTGGGGAACCGAAGGGGGTTGAGACGCACGGCAGTTTGCGGAGTGGACCGCCGTTCGGAGGAGTGCCGGGTGTCAGGTAGCGAGTTGGCAGGCGGCTTGTGCTTGATCACCGACAGGGTTAAGTAGAGTCTTTTCACTTCAGGGGCACGATTGATGACGACGAATCCGAAACCAGATCCGCCACCAGTATGCCCCATCGAAGAGTGCCCGTGCTTAAAGGAGGATGGCACCGCAGCTGGTGCTGATCGCTTGGAAGTCGATTTAGCCAATGGTGCCGTGGAGGTCAGCAAAAGTTATGTCGCCACCGACCAGGAAGGCAACTTCCGTCTGACTTGGTTCAACCAATGGAACAATGGCGGCGAGCCCGCGAATTACTACGGGCATGTCGGAACGAACTGGTCAATCGACAGCTTCGCGTCGTTCAGCCGCTCCAGTAGTGGGGACTTGGTGTTTGTTTGGAGTCCAGGACGCCGAGGTAAATCAGTTTGGTTCAGCCAAAGCGGTGAAGGCTACACGCCCAAGTATGGAGCCCGGCAGACACTCACGCGTGATGGAGACGTTTATCGGAGAAGATTAAGCACTGTCATGGTCAAACTTGAAAATTGACGTGCGCGCGAACCGATAGCGGCACTATCCATAGGGTAGTTTTTTTGGAACTCGTTGTCCAATGATTTGTTTGCCGCCGGCACTTCTCGGTCAGCATGGTGTGGTTCAGTCTCGCCACCCTGGTAGATATCCGAAGCTCGGTAGCCTCACACTGTCTTATCCGGCGTTTGAACCGCTGACAGAGCGTCACGCTTAAGTCACGGGCTTTGTGATCAAGGCAGGTGCCTCGTCGATGCCCTCGGTGTCCATGGACGTTGTCAGTGTGCCTGACGGCGCAAAACAAATCACTGTGGGCTACGAGCTTCGGACGAGATTGATTCTACTCCAGATTCCTGCCTCACTCCAAGTCGAATTAACAATGGCAACAATAATTCACCGATGGATGCCACGCCTCGATGTTTCTTTTTTGCGAGGTCCGCAAGTGGCTTCGCCTCTTCGGCGTAGATGGACTTGGGAAGCCACGCAAACGCTTCGTTCATATCACGCACGGTTTGCTCGACCGGCGAGTGATGAGTGCGATGAAATTCGCGAAGTTTGTAAAGCAGATACTCGCGATCAACATGCTTGCCACGCCAAACTTGCCGACCGCTGACAATCTGAAAAACCATCCGATTGGCACGGTTCGCAATCCTGCATTGCTGATCGACGGTAGCGATTTTCTTGATCTTCATGAGAGCGGCTTGGCCACGATAATAGGAGTGGCACTTAATTAAATTGGTGGCAACCATCATGCATGCAGCACGTAATCGCCGATTGCAACTCTTAGCGATCTTGCTGCTTCGGTCGACTTCATCGCTTTGGTATCGCGACGGATACAGTCCGGATCGTCCATTGAGTGCCGTTGCCGAAGCGTAGTGTTCAATCGGCCCTGCTTCTCCTGCCAAGCCGCCTGCTGAAACAACATTGATTCCAGTCACCGACAGCAGCAGGACATAAGGCGTTTTTGCCAGGAAACCAGCCATTTCTCGCTCTGTTTGCTCCACTTGGGTCGTGATCATTGCGTGCAGTTCGGCAAGTTGCTTCCATTGCCCGGTGATCATTGAACTAAGCGGATCAGGATCTGCGGCAACCGCTGACCAAGCGACAATGCGATCAATCGTTCGGATTTGGAATCGAATCTTTTGTGACTTCAAGTACTTGGCGATCGATTCGCTACCAGGGACCGAATCTGGGGACAGAGCATATTTCTGGGTGTTGCATTGACTCCAAAGGGAGGGTAGCCTGAGTTTTCTGTTTCTGTCAGTTGCTCTGATTTTTCCGTCTGAGAGGTGTGTGATGGCTCGTTTGGCTCGCAGTGAAGTGTTTGATCCTGATGAGGTGGCGATCGGTCACTTTTATAATCGCACCACCCGGCGGTGCTTCTTGATGGGAGAGGACCCGATCTCGGGGAAAAACTTTGACCACCGGAAGGTTTGGATCGAGGAGTATCTGCGCGAACTAGCCGGGGCGATGGGCGTGGATCTGCTCGGATTCGCTATTCTCTCTAATCATTTCCATTTGATTCTGAGATCGCGTCCTGATGTCGTGGCAACGTGGGATGATCAAGAGGTGGCTCGCCGGTGGTTGATGCTGTGCCCGCAACGGCGCGGCCCCGATGGATCGCCGATGACGCCGACCCAGCCCGAGATCAATTCCATCGCCGGTTGCCCGATTCGCCGGGCGGAGATTCGCAAGCGATTGAGCAGTTTCAGTTGGTGGATCCGACTTCTGTGCCAACGCGTGGCCATGCGGGCCAACCGCGAGGAGCAGGAAAACGGCAGATTTTTCCAGGATCGCTACAAGGCCACCCGGTTAGCAGATGAAGCCTCGTTGCTGGCGTGTGCGGCCTACGTGGACTTGAATTTGATCCGGGCCGTAATGGCGGAAACCCTCGAAACGAGCGATCACACGTCGGTGCAGCGAAGAATCGAAACGTTGAGCCAGGACTCTGCCGAGGTCGCCGCCGTGGAAGCGAACGAGACCGAAGATGCTGATGAGAGGGAGACACTGTCGTCGCCCGAGAAACCCGATCGTTTTCTGTCTCCGTTGTCGATCGACGAGTCCTCTGACCCGATCGGTCCGTGTGCGAGTGAATCAGGCGAGCGATGTAGTGACAAGGGCTTTTTGGCGTTGCCGATCGAGGACTACCTGGAACTGCTGGATTGGACAGCCCGGCAGGTTGTTCCTGGCAAACGGGGCAGTACACCGAGCACACTGCCGCCCGTCTTGGCCCGGTTGGGATTGGATGTGGCGTGCTGGTGCGAGCTGGTAAGCGACTTCGGTCGGTTGTTTTGCAGTGTGGCCGGTCGTCCGGAGTGCGTCGATTCGATGCGATGTCATCGAACACAGCGAAGATACCACCTTCGCCGCCGCGCCCGCGAACTTCTCACGGCGGGCGACTAACCCGTCGGCTCCCCTCGGATCAAGAACCGGATGAAACAAGCCGATCAAGATCGATGCGCGCTCGTCCTGGCATGAGCGTACGGCTAACGCATTTTGTGAGCTTCGCGGCGGTCGAGTCGTCTGCGACAGCGACGCAAAGCCGAAGAACTCGATCCTGGCTCAAAGTGGGTTAATTCGAGCCACCCGGAAAAGTGCTCTGTCCCTCTGTTTGCTGCCCGCCTTTTTTAGGCGGCCTTGATATCAGCCAGTTCCGTGGTGAGCATTGGAGCAGGTTGCCCGGCGAAGTTGACTTCCATTGCTTTGACGAGGAAGTCGTAGGCGGATGTTTTTTGACGACGACAGGTTTCTGATATCGTCAGTATTCGTTCCAGAAAACGACTGCCACTGTTGCTTTGAGTTCCAAAGCTCAGCTTGCGTTGGACGGAATCTTTCCAAATGGAGAATGCCCTCAATCAGTCAATCTCTTTACGCAGCAATGGTCTGTATTTTGCCGGGGACGTTCGGTGTAAACGCAATTCACTGCAATCATTGAACGTTGCGAATGCGAGGAGTTCTTTTCGCAAAGCACGGAAGAAGTCGTCGTGCCGGTCGAGAGTCGGTTCCATCGCCAGGTGCAGAATATGCAGCAACGATTCCTCGCGAGCTGCTTTGCAATCCATGCGTGCAACCAGCTTTCCGTCCCACAAGATTGGCAGCGAGAAATAGCCGTACCGACGCTTCGCTTCCGGTACATAGCATTCGATCCGATATTCAAACCCGAACAACGCGTTCATGCGTTTGCGTTGGATCAGCAGATTGTCGAACGGCGACAAAATTTTGAGTTTGCGGCGAGCCAACGGTTTGTTGAGCAGTTCGAGCGAATCCGGCAACGCATAGTAGGTTTGATCGGCGACGTGGATTTGCAAAACCTCCCCGCTACTTGCCATTTCCTGCAAAGCATCGGACACCGACGGTTTCGTGTTCTTGAGGAGGTAAGCGATCTCGGCGGGCTGGCCGAGTCCGTTGGTTTTCAAGAAACGTGTGACTAAGAATCGGGCATGCTCGGCCTGCGTCGGCATTGTGGTGTCGGTGCTGGCAGGCAAAACGCGTTCGGTTAGATCATAGATCTTGTGAAAGTTCTGTCGACCAGGGATCATCAAGTCGCCCATCATGAACAACGTTTCCAACGCTCGCTTGGCAGGTTTGCTGCCCCACCCGCCGGTCTTCTTGCCAGTGTTTTCAAAGTTTTTGGCCATCAATGGCCCTTCGTCCGTGATGCGTTTCAACACCGAATTCATCAGCCGCTCGTCACGCACATACCAATGCTTTTGGTCGCCGTCGGCGATGTGCCTTTTCGGAACCAGACTGTGCCGGAAGTCGCGCATCGGAAGGTAGGCGGCGGCATGCGACCAATATTCAAAGACGTGTTTATCATCGAACAGCTGATCCAGATGGGCGGGTTGGTAACGCGGGTTGCGATTCCACAAGGTGTGATGGTGGGCACGTTGGACCGCCGAGATCGTGTCGATTTGAACGTACCCGAGGTGTTCGATGGCTAACAACGTGGCATCAATCGCGGATCCAGACTGCTTCGTCGGCGGAAGCCGCTGGCAATGCAGAACCAGTTTGCGAGCTTGGTCAATGGAAAGTTGTTCTGTCATTGACCAAGAAAAGGTGACGGGGGTAGTATTTTGCGGCCGATCAAAGGTGACGGGGGTAGTTTCGAAGTGTTGCAATGTGTTGTACCGGAGGGAAGCGAAGTGGGCGAACGCTTCGCGTGGAGTCGGACTAGGGTCTCGGGTTTCAAACGGTCGCCGACAGGCTGCCGTTTCTCATTGGCGGACACGAAGTCCGCCACGGCTGTTCGCGGCACGAAGCCGCCCATGCTTGAAGAAGATTAAGCACTGTCATGGTCAAACTTGAAAATTGACGTGCGCGCGAACCGATAGCGGCACTATCCATAGGGTAGTTTTTTTGGAACTCGTTGTCCAATGATTTGTTTGCCGCCGGCACTTCTCGGTCAGCATGGTGTGGTTCAGTCTCGCCACCCTGGTAGATATCCGAAGCTCGGCGAGGAAAAGGGGTCACGGCGAGGAAAAGGGGTCAGGACTCTTTACGGCGAGGTTGAAGGTGGCTAAGCTTTGCGGATGCCCCGTCCCAAACGCGCCGATGAGAAGAATGCGATCTACCATGCCTTGAATCGAGGCAATGGACGCTCGACCATTTTCCTCAAGGAGGGTGACTACGAAGCGTTTGAGAATATTCTTGCCGAAGGGCTTGTGCGTTATCCATGCCGCATCCTTTCGTATCAGTTGATGCCGAATCATTGGCATTTCGTGCTCCAACCGACCGAAGATGGAGGGATGAGCAATTTCTTGCGTTGGGTTACCCTGACGCATACGATGCGATATCACGCCCACTACCACACTGCCGGCGAGGGACATGTTTACCAAGGCCGATTCAAGAGTTTTCCCGTTCAGGATGACAGCCATTTCCACGTTCTCTGCCGGTACGTCGAACGCAACGCACAGCGTGCCAAACTGGTCGAGGGCGCAGAGGAATGGCGTTGGGGGTCTCTGTTCCGTTGGGTTCAGCCGAGTGAACCTTTGCCACGACTGTTGTCCCCATGGCCGTTGGCCCGTTCGGCCAACTGGGTTCGCCGTGTCAACGAAGAGCTCGACGACAAGGAGCTCGATGCGGTTCGCTGGTCGATCCGGCGTGGCAGTCCGTTTGGACGCGAAAATTGGGTGGAGTCGATCGCCCGTCGGCTGGACCTCGAATCCACACTCCGGGCACGCGGACGCCCGAAAAAGAAGCCCCTATCAGGCGATCAACGAAAGAAAGAGTCCTGACCCCTTTTCTTCGTTGACCCCTTTTCTTCGTCCTGCTAAATTGTGGCGAAGAAAAGAGAAGCGGAGGGGGCGAAAATAATGCGTATCGAATTTAATGGACTCGGACGACTCGTCACGCAAACCCCGTGTCATCGGTGCCGAGGGCGGCAGTGATGACACGGTTGTTACCGACCGAATTACGGTCGTAGTTTTTGCTGAATTGTGACTGTGTGGATTTGGGGCCTCCGACGGTCGTTTTGGCGAATTGTTGAGAATTTTGGAGAGCGGGTTTGGGGGTTTGCGATGGGGGCGATCGAGTCGAAGCTGACCAAGAGAAAGTGACGGACCAAGAAAAGGTGACGGGGGTAGCATTTTGTAGCAGACCCGATTATGCTCTCTCTTTCTGACGCACATACTCGCGAGGTGAGCCATGCCACGACAGAAGCGATCCGACGAAGCAGGTGTTATTTACCACGCACTTAATCGTGGAAATGATCGAAAGACCATTTTCAAGAAACCGGAGGATTACGATGCTTTCATTCGCATCCTCGATGAGGGTTTGCGCAAGTACCCCGTGGAGCTATTCTCGTTCATCTTGATGCCAAATCACTGGCACCTTGTCTTGCGCCCGAAGAAGGACGGTCAGATGGGGCGGTTGCTTCGGTGGGTTTCTGCGACGCACTCGCTGCGATATCACGGGCATTACCATCGTCACGGTCACGGTCATCTTTATCAGTCGCGGTTTAAGAGTTTCCCGGTTCAGAGCGACGAGCATTTTTATGTGGTCTGCCGATATGTTGAACGCAATCCCTTGCGAGCGTGTTTGGTCGAAGCGGCAGAGGACTGGCCGTATGGTTCACTCTTCCGTTGGTGCATTCGCCCCGAACCGACACCGAAGATTCTCTCACCATGGCCGATTCCACGCTCTCGTGATTGGCTCAAGCGAGTCAATGCGGCACTCTCGGAAAAGGAACTGGAGGCGATGCGAACGTCCGTCAATCGCGGTCGCCCCTTTGGTGACGAGACATGGACTGACGAAATCGCAGAACGACACGGATTGTGGTACACAATGCGATCAATCGGACGCCCCAGAAAGAAGCCGAAGCAACCGAAATGACTCAATACTCGCGTTTATTACCCCCGTCACCTTCTCTTCCCCACCGGGTGCGTTGAACAAGTGATGAATCTTCGGGAAATTAATCAACTCCGGGCTTTTCGATTGTCGAAGTACTGGTTCACGATTTGCTGCTGTCTGTTAACGGTGGGGTGGTGCATGCTGTCGTATAATATCGTTTCACCTGTAATCGTCCCAAATCAAGAATTCTCTGTTCAGTTCTATGCTAAGGAAGATCGCGTTTGGGGCTTTCCATTCCTTCTCACGGTGGAGCCGAAGCGGAATTTGGTGACGGGTATCGGATTAAACTTCGCTTTTTGGATTGCAATTGTCCTTTTCACTGAACTGCTATATCGACACGTAAAAACAGGGTTGCTGAATAAACGGTTTGGACTAAAATCCCTAACGGCAGTCGTTACACTAAGTGCGGTTCTCGCTTCTTTGTTTGTTGCATGGGATCGCGAGTGTCGATTGCAATCAGAAGCGATGACTCAAGTTGGAGCCGATTCGTTCATTGCTTCGGATGCCTTGCCATCAGTGATCGTGGATTGGCTGGATGAAGATACGGAGTGTGCGCGATCCGTAGTTGCACTCAGTTGCAAGGGTTCCGAATTGCCGCGTTTAAGTTCGGTCTCGTCAATCAGCATGATTGAGATTACATCAGAAGCAAGCAACGAAGACCTTCGTTGTCTTGCAAGCTTTCCAAATCTTGTCTGGCTGAAAATTCACTCTGTGGGAGATGCTGCTGACGTACAAATCGGCGGGACTGAAAGATCACTTGTTTTACCACCGCTAAAACGACTACAGAGCTTTTCAGTAGTGCGTTCGTCCTACGCGGGCGTAGGACTCTCAGGTATGCCTAGTTTGCGTCGGCTTGAATTGAGCGAACTGGAGTTAGCGGACGGTGCGGTTGACGAAATCGTCACCTTGAATAGCTTGAAACGCTTGGTTGTCTACGGAACTCAGGTTTCTGAACGCCAACTCACGCAAATCCGAGAAACGCTTCCGGATTGTGAAATAATAAGATGACGAAAGAAAGGGGGCAGGGCGAAGACGAAGAAGAGCATTGTCATGGTCAAGCGAATCTGGGGACAGAGCATCTTTCTAGGTGTTGCATTGACTCCAAAGGGAGGGCAGGCTGAGTTTTTTGATTCTGTCAGTTGCTCTGACTCTTCTGTCGGAGAGGTGTGTGATGGCTCGTTTGGCTCGCAGTGAAGTGTTTGATCCGGATGAGGTGGCGATCGGTCACTTTTATAATCGCACCACCCGGCGGTGCTTCTTTGATGGGAGAGGACCCGATCTCAGGGAAAAACTTTGACCACCGGAAGGTTTGGATCGAGGAGTATCTGCGTGAATTAGCCGGGGCGATGAGAGTAGATTTGCTCGAATTCGCGATTGTCTCCAGCCACTTTCACTTGATTTTGAGATCGCGGTCGGATGTCGTGGCAAGGTGGGATGGTATGTGAAGGTGGCTCGCAGCTGGTGGATGCTGTGCCCACAACGGCGTGGGCCCGATGGATCGCCGATGACACCGACCCAGCCCGAGATTAACTCGATCGCCGGATACCCGATTCGTCGGGCGGAGATCCGCAAGCGACTGAGCAGTTTCAGTCGATCGACGAGTCATCCGACCCGATCGGCCCTTGTGAGAGTGAATTGGGCGAGCGGTGTAGTGACAAGGGGTTTTTGGCGATGGCGATGGCGATGCCGATCGAAGACTACCTGGAACTTGATGTTGACGGAACACTAGCTCAAAGTAGGTGAAGCCTCGCCACCCGGAAAGTGCGCTGTCGCTCTGTTTCGCTGTCGCTCTGTTTCGCTGTCGCACGTGTGGATTTCGGCTGGATGTCGGACATGACAGAAAAATATTGCATTGTCATTTTTCTGATGCGGAATTTTTCTGTTGATCGTAAGCACGTCGGAAGACACGATATCGGATGACGTCTCGCCGTTATACGAGTTACACCGAAAGACATCAGCCGACGTGCTTAGCAGATGGTGAAGTACTCGCAATTGCGCAAGCGGTTACCAGATGGTTTCGTGAGGCGACTTGCAGGCTAGCAGCCTGCACTACGGCCATCGCATAGCACCGATGAGCGTTGCGATGAATCCGACGAAGCCCATCACGGTGAGCGTGGCTGAAAAACTTTTTAGCGTTTCGCCGGGCGTCATTCCGCTCAATCGCCCGATCACCCAGAAACCGCTGTCGTTCATCCACGGCAACGGTTTCGACCCGCAACCGATCGCGAGGAACAAGTAGACCGGATGAAACGGGAGCGTCATCGACGTCGCCATGGGAGCGATAATTCCTACCGCCGTGATCATCGCCACCGTCGCTGATCCTTGCACGAACCGGATCATCATCGTAACGAAGAACGCCACGAACAACACCAACACGCCCGCCCCGCGCGTCGGCATCATGTCGACCAAAACGCCCGCGATGCCGGTCTCCCGGATCACTTGCCCGAGTGCCCCGCCGGCCGCCGTAATCAAAATAATGGAGCCCGCGTCCGCGAGTGCTTGCTGCACATGTTGGGACAAAGGCGTTTTGTCTCGACGAGGTGAAACGGCCAGCAACATCAACGCGACCGCCGCCGAAATTGTCAACGCGATGTTCTTGTCCGATGCGAATTCGAGCACGGAACTCGTCCATGAGGCAGCATTCGCCTGCTTCGCTCCCGAACCGGCATCAATGAGTGCCTGCCAGTTCGCGCCGGACGCCAACAAGATCAACGGCAACAAAATCGGCAACAACGACAACCACAACGGCGGCAGATCCCCGACGGATTCCGAAGGCGTGTTTACGTCTGTTTCCTCGTCCAGTTCCGGCACCACACTCCAACGCCGGTTACTGATCCATGCGAACAGATAGCCGGCGATCGTGCAGATCACGCCGACGGTCAAACCGGCTTTGATCGCGACCCCGAGATCGATCTTCAATTCGCTCGCCACCAACAACGGCCCCGGCGTGGGAGGGACAAGCGAGTGGGCCATCGTCGCGCCGACGACGATCGACATCACGTACAACAAATAGTTTGCCCCCGTCCGTCGGTAGAGGGCTTTGGCGAGCGGGATCAAAAGATAGAACACGGTGTCAAAGAAAACCGGAATCCCGAGCACGAAACCGCTGGCCACGAACCCGACCGACGCACGTGAATCACCGACGAGCGAGCACGCCGTTTGAATGATCCGCTGCGCCCCGCCGCTGCGCAGCAAACAGTGCCCGATGATCGCCGCCATCGCGATCAGAATCCCGATCTTGCGACAGGTGTCACCAAACCCCTCGGCGACTCGTGTACCCACACCACGCTGCGATCGTTTGTTTGAACTCGCCCAATCGCGGATGGAAATCAGACGATCGCCTGGTTGGATCGCGATCGACCCCGCCCCCACGACACCGGGTACCGAATCAGCGTCGGTGGCGTCAAAATCACGCGTCACGATTCGCACGACGCCGACCGGTTTGATTTCCTGATCGCTCGCCAGTCCGCGGAGAACGTGGTAGGAATCCGGCGAGAGTTTTTTGCTGGCGATCGCGTTGGGCGTCAACGCGTCGCCATCCAAATCTTCGGCATTGACGCGGGTCGCTGATTCACGCAGTTCGTTATTCAGCAACGCCGGCGGCGACGTCAGTACGGCGATTGCCAGGGCGGCCGCAATCAGCGATAAGAACGGGTGCCAACGGAAATACACGATCCCCGCCAAAACGACGATCATGCCCACGAGTAGAATCAATAGGGGATGCATCAATGGAGTCGAACACTTTGAGTAAGAACGAGTTTATGCCAACGAACGATCCGTCTTCCGAAGACACGGCTTCACGCGACGAAACATCACGCGATCCGGCCAACCTCCGCAGTCACCGTTGGTTCGGGCCGGACGATTTGCGGTCGTTCGGTCATCGCTCGCGGCTCAAAGGCATGGGGTTGGCTGACGACGATTACCGGGGCAAACCCGTGATCGGGATTCTCAACACGTGGAGTGATCTTAACACATGCCACTCGCATTTGCGGCAACGTGCCGAAGAGATCAAACGCGGCGTTTGGCAGGCCGGTGGTTTTCCGGTCGAAGTGCCGGTGCTGTCGCTCGGTGAAATGTTGATGAAACCCTCGGCGATGCTGTATCGCAACATGCTCGCGATGGAGACCGAGGAACTGCTGCGATGTCACCCGATCGACGCGGCCGTGTTGATGGGCGGATGCGACAAGACCACGCCGGCACTGATCATGGGCGCGATCAGTGCCGACATTCCCTCGATGTTCTTCCCCGCCGGCCCGATGCTCAACGCACGATGGGGCAAAGAAACGCTTGGTAGCGGCAGTGACGCGTGGAAGTATTGGGACGAACGTCGGGCTGGGAATTTGTGCGATCAAGCCTGGTGTCAGATCGAAAATTCGATCGCTCGCTCGCCCGGCCACTGCATGACGATGGGCACGGCATCGACGATGACCGCCATCGCCGAATCGATGGGCATGACTCTGCCGGGTGCCTCGTCGATCCCGGCGGTGTTGTCCGAGCATTCGCGTTTGGCCACTCGCTACGGTCGCCGGATTGTCGAGATGGCTTGGGAGAATCTGCGTCCCTCGGACATTTTAACAGCGGCGTCGTTCGACAACGCGATCATCACCGACATGGCGATCGGTGGCTCGACCAACGCGATCATTCACGTCATCGCGATGGCCCGCCGCGCCGGCGTGCCGCTGACGCTCGATCGGTTTGACGAGTTATCACGCACGACGCCGGTCGTGGCGAACGTGCGACCGTCGGGAGATAAATTCCTGATGGAGGATTTTTACAACGCGGGCGGTTTGAGGGCGTTGATGAAACAAATCGAAAGTCTGCTCGACACGAGTTGCCGCACCGTCAGTGGTCACACGATCGGCGAGAACATCGCGGACGCGGAAGTATTCGAAGACAACGTGATCCGATCGCTCGACAACCCGGTTTCCATCGAAGGCGGCACGTTCATTTTGCGTGGTAATTTATCGCCGCACGGTTGCGTGGTGAAGCCCAACGCGGCCGACCCACGGTTGTTTGACCATATCGGTCCGGCGGTAGTTTTTGACAACTACGCAGACATGAAAGCCCGGCTCAACGACGAGAGTTTGGAGATCACGGCTGACTCGGTACTCGTGCTCCGCAGTGCCGGGCCGCTCGGTGCTCCTGGGTTTCCCGAGTGGGGCATGTTGCCGATTCCGGACCGGTTACTCAAAGCCGGTGTGCGTGACCTTGTTCGGATTTCCGATTCCCGGATGAGCGGCACGAGTTACGGAATGTGTATCCTGCACGTGACCCCGGAATCGCATCTCGGCGGTCCGCTGGCGCTCGTGCAAACCGGCGACCCGATCGAACTGAACATTCAGAAGCGGCAATTGAATCTGCTCGTCGACGAGGACGAATTGTCTCTCCGTCGTGACGCCTGGAGGGCGCCGCCGGTATATTACCAGCGCGGTTACGGACAACTGTTTTGCAAACACGTGACGCAAGCCCACGAGGGCTGCGATTTCGATTTTCTTCACCACGGGCCACCCACGCCTGAACCCGAGATTAACTAGCATGAATCCTGCCCCGATTACCAAAGAACTGCTCGAACGATCCGTTATCGCGGTGCCCCCACTCGCTCGCGACGAGAACCTCGTGATCGATCGATCCGAGAACCGGCGGATGATCGAATTTCTCGAACGTGGCGGGGTGACGACGTTGTTGTATGGTGGCAACGCGGTGTTCTACCACATCGCCTTGAGCGAGTACGCGGGGTTGCTCGAATCGCTCGCGGCCGATTCCGGTGATAACACGACGGTGATTCCTTCGGTCGGTCCGTCTTACGGTTTGATGATGGATCAAGCGGCGGTGGTGCGTGATCTCGGTTACCCGACGGTGATGTTGCTACCTCAAGACGCGATCGCGACCTCGTCCGGGATCACGACCGGGACGCGTCGGTTCGCCGAAGCGTTTGGCAAACCGATCGTGTTGTACATCAAACATGACCGTTACCTCGCGCCGGCCCAAGTCCGCAGTTTGGTCGATGACGGGTTGGTGTCGGCGATTAAGTACGCGGTCGTTCGCGACGATCCCGCCGACGATGTTTATCTGCGCGAGATCATCGACGCGGTGGGTACGGATTTGATCGTCAGTGGCATCGGCGAGCAACCGGCGATCGTTCACTTGCGTGATTTCGGTTTGACGGGATTCACGGCAGGTTGCATTTGCGTGGCACCCGAGTTGAGCATGAAGATGCTCGCGGCGATCCAGGCGGGACGCTACGACGAAGCCGAATCGATCCGCGAGATGTTTGTCGAGTTAGAAGATTTGCGAGACAACATCAACCCGATCCGCGTGCTGCATGAAGCGGTCGCCTTGGCCGGTATCGCCAAGACCGGCCCGATCACGCCGTTGCTCGGCCCGATCACCCCAGCGGAAGCCGCCCGGGTTCAAACCGCCGTGGACCGGTTGCAACGTACGTCAGCCTTTCCAGGCTGACATGGGGATTGTAGGACAATTGTCTCAATTGTCCCGCGACGCTTTCGAGCTTCGCTCGAACAGTCGTTCCCATCCAATCCACGTCGCCTACGGCGACGTCGGGGACAATTGAGACAATTGTCCTCCAATCGGCAAACCGACTGGGAATGGGATGCCGCCGGTGAGGCCTCGGTCGATGACCCAGATGTTGCGGAATCGAACCGGGTCGCCGTGGTCTTGGATTTTCGTCGGCAACAGTGTCGGCGATTCTGGTTTTCCGGCACCGGTCGGCCCGGGGAGTTCTTCATCGTCTTGGACGATCACTCCGTTGACCCACGAGGTCACTCGCGCGTTCCGCAATTTCGAACCGTCGGCGGCGTAACGTGCGCCCGTGAAATGAATGTCATACGTTTGCCACGTCAGCGGCGGGAACGCCATGTTCATCTTCGGAGTCTTGAACCGGTACAACGCCCCGAGCCCGTTGAACAGGTTCGCCTCGCCGAACGAATCGAGCACCTGGCACTCGTAACGACTCTGTAAATACAAACCGCTGTTGCCGCGTTTCTGTTCGGTTTGTTTGGGCATGTGGGGAATGCGGAACTCCAGGTGCAAATCAAAATCGCCTAACATGAAGTTGATGTCCGCACCTTGAGCGAGCAGTTTTTCCTCCGTCATCGTTGCTGTTGAAAACGCCGACGTGTCGGTTCCATTGAACAACACCATCGCCCCTTGGGGAGGCGCCGCCCCGAGCGTGGGACTAACGCGATTCTCACGCGGCAGTTCTGCGAGCGTCGCGCCCTCGGCGTTGATGATCCGGCACCGCTCCGGTCCTGCGAACATCGCCCAGGGACCGCCTGACAAAACCAACGTTTCGCCACTACGTCGACCGAACAACAGCATTGGCTTCTTGTTTTCAAAACCATCTTGGCCGGGCAACCCGCCTTGGTAAGCACGCGCCTCGAACTGGCCATTGCCGAGGGCTCGAATTTGGACGCCGAGCCGAGTGGCGGGGGCGTCTTTTGATTTCGGTTCGTCGGATTTCAGTTCGCCGACATACTCACCGACGAGAGAAAAATCGACCGCCTCGGGGCCTCGGGTGGGCGGCATCGTCCACACGCCTTTGGCGACCCAAGTCGGGTCCGCGACCGGTTCGGGTTTCGGTGCTGGCTCGGGCTTGGCTGGCTCGGGCTTCTTCTTGGCTGGCTTCTTCTCGGCTGGCTTCATTTCAGCGGGTTTGGTTTCAGCCGGTTTGGTTTCAGCCGGTTTGGTTTCAGCGGGTTTGGTTTCAGCGGGTTTGGTTTCGGCGGGTTTTTCACTATCTGGCTTCTTTTCTTCCTTCTCCGCTGGCTCAGGCGACTTCGGTTTCGTCTCGTCAGGTTTCGTCTCGTCAGTTTTCGCGTCCGACTCCGCAGGCGGGGATTCCGGCGCGGGCGTCTTTTCCGCCGCTTTCTCGGGTGCCGCAGTTTCTTGGGCACTCACGCTGGCACTGGCCAACGCCGTACAAACAAACAACACTCCAACGGCGAGACGCGTCGCCGAGCGAACGCAACGAGGAATTGCCAAATATCGAAATAAGCTCATGGTCATCGGGGGGACTGGTTGAGGTAGGAATGGGATTCGTCAGCCTATATTGTAATCTGCACGAGCGTTGGCGTCAGAGTTGGCAGAGCGATTGAAATCACCATGAAAATTGAGAACATGCGAAACGAACCCCCTGCCATCGCGGGAACGATTGGCGTTGAGTCCCTCGCGATTGACCGTTTCGAGGCAAACGCAGACGCGATCGAGCAGCGGCCGATCGAACTGCGTGGGTGCCGCGTCAACAATTTGAAAAACATCGACGTCGACATTCCGCGCGGGAAACTCGTCGTCGTCTGCGGTCTGTCCGGCAGCGGCAAGACCTCGCTCGCTCTCGACACGCTCTACGCCGAAGGCCAACGGTGTTACATCGAGAGTTTTTCCGCTTACACGCGGCAATACCTCGCCCGGCTGGAGAAACCCGATTGCGATTCCATCACCGGCATCCCCCCGGCGATCGCCGTCACCCGGGCCGCTGCGGTGAAGAACAACCGCAGCACGGTGGCGACGGCGACTGAGATCGCCGAGCACGTCCGGTTGCTGTTCGCCAAAGCCGGCGATTTGACGTGTTACTCCTGCGGCCGGCGCGTCGAAATCGACAGCCCGCAATCCGTCGCCGCGGAAATGATCGATCCGAGCAGCGGCGTCGCCCGGGCGATCGTCGGTTTCGAAATCTGGTTACCCGACCGGGTCGCCGCCAGCGAAATTTTGCTTGGGCTGCAACAGGAAGGTTATCTGCGTTTGATCCTCAAAGGTCAAACGTTTCAGTTGTCCGACGAGGACCGCGGGCCGCTCGCCCGCCGGATCGGAAAACTCGGTGCGGCGGCGATCGTCGTCGTCGATCGGCTCAGCGGCGAGAGCGAAATCTCTCGTTGGACCGAATCGCTCGAAACCGCCATGGCCGAAGGCAACGGCCGCGCCGTCGTGCTCGTCCAATCGTCTGCCGTTACTGATGCCGAATCCGATCACGCGGACAACCTCACCACCGTCACGATCGATGACCGCGAGATGATTCAACGCATCGTCAGCGACCGACGGCGTTGCGATCGCTGCGACATTGAGTTCCCTGATCCGGTGCCGCGATTATTTAATTTTAATCATCCACTCGGCGCCTGTTCGACGTGCGAGGGTTTCGGCGACGTGCTGCGTGTTGACATGGCACGCGTCGTCCCCGACCCGTCGTTGACGATTCGCGAGGGAGCGATTGCGCCTTGGAATTCGCCGTCGTACAATCACGAACTGGAGGAGTTACTCGCGCTCGCCGACGATTTCAACATCCGCGTTGACGTGCCGTTTTCAAAATTGAAGAAAACCGAGCTGAAGAAAATTCACGGCGGAGTGAATGAACGCAACTTCGGCGGCCTCGACGGTTTCTTTGCTTGGTTGGATCGAAAGAAATACAAGATGCACGTGCGCGTCTTTGCCGCCCGCTATCGGTCTTATTCGACGTGCCCGACCTGCTGCGGCGAACGGCTCAAACCGGAGGCACTCGCCTACCGACTCGACGAAAAAAGTATCGCCGATGTTTTGTCGATGCGTTGTGACGAAGTCGATCAGTTCTTACGAGAGTTGGTGATCGAGGAAGACGAGCAATCGCAGGCCCCGACCGAAGCGGACGCCTCACCGCTCGCGATGGTGGCCGAGGCCCGTGAGCAGCGGCAGTACCGAATCGCGAGCGAACCGGTGCGGCAAATTCGTGACCGGTTGCGGTACCTCGACAGCGTCGGGTTGGGATACCTGCAACTCAACCGACCGTTGCGAACTCTATCCGGCGGCGAGACCCAGCGAATTGCATTGACGTCGGCGTTGGGCAGTACGTTGATCGGGATGCTGTACGTGCTCGACGAACCGACCGCCGGTTTGCATCCCGACGACGTGACGAACCTGATCCAAACGATCGAGCGACTTCGTGACCGAGGCAACACAGTCGTCGCGGTCGAGCACAACGCTCAAATCATTTCCGTCGCCGATCACGTGATCGAGATCGGTCCCGACGCTGGGCATAACGGTGGTTACCAGACGTTCGCCGGGTCGCCGGAGGAATTGATATCGGACGCGCATTCGATCACGGCTGAATTTCTCGATCCGGAATACGAGTCGGAGCGTCCCCATCGCCAACCACGGAAACCGACACACTTCCTCGAACTCCGCGGCGCGTCGGGACATAATTTGAAAAATGTGGACGTGTCCTTTCCGCTCGGCACCTTGTGCGTGGTCACGGGACGTTCGGGCAGCGGCAAGAGTTCGCTGATTCACGACACGTTGTTCGGGGCCGTGCAAACGCAGTTGGGCAAACGACGTGGCGAAATTCCCGGCCCGAATGCCGCCGAGACTTTGCCGTTCACGAGTTTGCATGGCGTTGAGAAGATCGAAGATTGTTTGCTCGTCGATCAATCACCGATCAGTCGCAGTCCGCGCAGTTGTCCGGTGACGTTCGCCAAAGCGTTTGACGAAATTCGCAAAGCGTTCGCGGAAACCGTTGATGCGAAGATCCGCAATTTCAAACCCGGTCACTTCAGTTTCAACTCGGCAGCCGGTCAATGCGCCGCGTGCGAAGGAGCGGGCGTGCAAACGATCGACATGCAGTTCCTCGCCGACGTCTCGATGAAGTGTCCGGAGTGTCGTGGACGTCGGTATCGTGATGAGGTGTTGCAGGTTCGTTATCGCGACCGCACGATCGCGGATGTGTTGGAAATGACGGTCGGCGAGGCATACGGATTCTTTCGCAGCATGCCGAAGGCGCAGGCCCGATTAAAACGGCTCGTCGACGTCGGGTTGGATTACATTCCGTTGGGGCAACCCGCCACGACCCTTTCGAGTGGCGAGGCACAACGGTTAAAACTCGCCGCGTTCCTGGCCGGATCGACGCGTCGGCGGACGTTGTTCTTAATGGATGAACCGACGACCGGTTTGCATTTCGCGGACGTCGAACGATTGATCGGATGTTTCGACGCGTTGATAGCCGACGGGCACTCGCTCGTGGTGATCGAGCATCATCCGATGCTCGTCGGCGCGGCGGACTGGATCATCGAGATCGGTCCCGCGGCCGCGGACCAAGGCGGAGAGATTGTTCGTTCAGGACGGCGATCCTAGCCTTGAGCGAGTCCACTGGGGGAGGGATTGGTGCGGGCCGGTTATTTTTCCATCTGTTTTTCACGAGTTCCGTTTAGCAGTTCGGTGGTGAAGAATTCCATGACCGTCTTCTGAGTTGTTGGGTGCATCAGGGTGACGAGATGGCCCTGGTTTTCGACGACGGTGAGCGCGGCAGCGGCGCCAGCATTTTTCAACGCCTCGGCGAAACTCTCGCTGCTTTGGACCGGGACGATCATGTCCTTCTCGCCATGAATCAGATGCGTTGGTGGGTCACCGGCGGAGGCGTGGGCGGTCGGGGATGCGGCGGTGTAAATTGCGGGGAATTGCCGCCGGGTGCCGGTCAAGAAAAACGACAACGCCTCGCTATCGATCGGCACGACTCGCAGATCACAGGGCGGGCCGCCCGCACAAACCGCCGCCACCTTGGGCATCCGCGACCAACGCGGATCGTCGAGCGACCAATCGCTCGACGATGCTTGGACCTCGGGGGTTTCGTCGGACATCACACCGACGAGAGCCGATAGATGTCCGCCGGCGGAATAGCCGAACAAACCGATCCGCGCCGGATCAATGCGGTACTGATCGGCATGGTCGACGAGAAACAAAATCGCCTCACGCACGTCATCGACCTGCGCCGGGAATTTGGAATACGGGGCCAACCGGTAATTGATGTTGAGGACGCAACAACCGGTCTCGGCGAGTTGTCGACTGTAAGTGGCCAGGGACCATTTATCCCCGACGAACCAACCGCCGCCGTGAACGACCACGATGGCGGGACGCAGCGGTCCGGAAACGTGGAACGCAGCGGCCGAGAGGGCATTGCCGGACACCCTCTTCGAGTCTGTCTCCTTGAATTGCTCGGTCGGTTCGGCTGGCTCGATCGGTTGCGTTGAAACCGCGTCGCCTGCACGCACCGGGACGTACAGGTCCGCCAAACCGGCTTTGTTGACCTGTAATTCCGGCGTGCGACTAAAACGAATGTTCCAGAACGTTTTGACTTTGATTTCACTGACATCGCCCGTCCCTTGAATCTCGTCCGCCCGCAGCGTCGCCGAATGAAACGACGACACGACGAGCAGGAGGACAGCAATACGAACGTGAGAGCAGGAACCCATCGTTTGACCGGCGATCAATTGGCACGGGCCAAATTCTGTGCCCGCAATCCGTCGACGTACTGATGGGTAATGTTCATCACCTCTTGGTTGTAGTAGGTGTCGCGGTAGATCTCGTTGTTGCCGACTTGGGATTCGAGTTCCTCTTCCTCTTCCTCTTCGTCTTTTTGGGCTTTCATTTCGGCACGTCGCTCCATGAACTTGGCTTCGTTGATCGAGATGCTTTTCTGATCTTTTTGATCGACATAGAGCGCGATTCGCCGCAACAGTTCGTTGAATTCGTCGTTCTCGGCGACCCGTTTTTGCGAGGCAGTTCGCAGCGAGTTGATCAAATCCATTGGCGTCATGCTGTAGAGGTTGTGTCGTGCCGGGTTCACCCGGTCGTGCTCCAACGCGTAGTCCAAATCACCTTCGGCGACGGGTAGTTTGCTGATCATGCTGGGCAGGATCACATCCGCAGCGACGCCTTTGAGCTGCGTGCTTTCGCCGTCGGGCAGGTAGAACTGTTGCAGCGTGACTTTCAAAGCGCCGTAGTTAGCCCGTTTGATCCGGAACAACGATTGGCCGATGTCCATCAACGTTTGCACGGTGCCTTTGCCGTGGGTTTGGGGATCGCCGACGACGATGCCTCGGCGGTAATCCTTGATCGCTCCGGCAAGAATCTCGCTCGCACTGGCGCTGAGTTTACTGGTCAACACGACGAGCGGTCCGTCCCAGACGGTGCCGCGTTGATCGTCATCGTATTTCTGGACCGATCCGTTGGCGTCTTTGACTTGAACAACGGTGCCTTGGTCAATGAACAGCCCTGTCAGACTGATCGCTTCGGTGAGCGAACCGCCGCCGTTGCGGCTGAGGTCGAGCACGATGCCGCCGACGTTTTCTTTCTTAAAATCCTCGAGGATACGTGCGACGTCGCGGGTGCTGCTGCGGAAATCAGTGTCGTTGCGTTTGGCTCCTTCCATGTCCATGTAGAAGCTCGGCAGGTTGATGTAGCCGATTTTGAGTGTGCCGGATTGGCCGGGGACTTGATGCTCGATGATTTTGCCTCGTGCGGCGGAGTCTTCGAGTTCGACGCGAGCACGAACAATTTTGAAAACTTCCATGTTACCGCTACCGCCCGGGCGGACGCCCAGGCGGACGGTCGTTCCGGCTTTACCGCGGATGAGTTGGACCACATCTTTGAGCGGCATTTCGATGATATCCATCATCTCGCCGTCATCGCCTTGTCCGACCGCAACGATCGCGTCATCGGGTTTGAGTTTGCCGTGCGAATCGGCAGCTCCTCCGGGAATGATCGCTCGGACCTGCGTCGTGCCATCTTTTTCGCCGAGGGACGCACCGATACCGTCGAGGTTGAGACCCATCATGATTTGGAAATCTGCCAGCGACGCGGGCGACATGTAGGTCGAGTGCGGGTCGTAGCTGTTAGTGACGGCCGTCAAGAACATCTCCAAAATGTCGTCACTTCGTGTCGTTCGCCAACGGCTGGCGAAACGATCGTATCGCCGCATCAATTGATCGCGGGCTTCTTGGTCAACGATCGGTTCGTCGGAATCCTTCAGGTCGAGCAGCGAGAGTTTGAGTTGTCGACGCCAGCGATCGGTCGCTTCGTCGGGGGCGCCCGCGTACTGCGCGGTGTCTCGATCGATCACGACTTGCTCGTCGATGTTAAAGTCGAAATCGGTTTTGAGCAGTTCGCGAATCGTTTCGACACGTTGGTCGACCCGCTGGGTGAACACGTTGAAGATATAATAGGCCAGATCCAGGTTCCCGGCACGGACGTGATCGTCGATGACGGCGGCGTATTTCTGGAACTGATCGACGTCGCTTTGCAGAAAGTACAGTTTCAGCGGATCGAAGGCTTCGACGTAGATCGCCAGGGCTCGGGAGCTGAGTTCGTCGTTGAGTTCCTTGCCCGAGACATGCTCACTCGGCATAAGACGAGCGATCAGGCGGGAGACTACGCCGTCTTGGGGGGCTGGCTTGGGGGGAGCGGGGGCCGGCGCTACCGCAGGTTTCTTGGGCTGGTTGGCTCCGGGCTGGATCGCATCCTGGTTCGGGATCAACTCGACCGGTTGCTCGCCGGCGGGAATCGTCTTCCGGAGCGTCGGTGCGTCTTGGGCGGCGACGGGCGAGACGGCACCTGAGAGAGCCGCGAGGAGCCCCAGGGTCGCGATTGCGAACTTGGGAGCATACGAGCGAAAGCGTTGCGACATAGAGGTTCTACGTGGGTGAGGTGAACTTGCTCTCTGACGGAAACAGCCGGTCGATCGGCGGACCGCAGCGGAGGTTTTCGTCAGTGAACAAAAAAACGAGAAAGGTAACTTCTTGATAGTAGGAAAGGGTGGAAAGTCCGGCAACCGCGATTTCTTACGTTGTTTATCTTACGCGATGCACGCGATCGGGTTCGGATCGTGCAGAAGATGCTGATTTTTCCGGCCCGGTTGTGCCGATTGTTCGGGATTTATCGAATGTTACCGGCAAGATTTGCCGATAACTCAGCTTGAAGCGGTTCTGCCGGAACCGGTGGTCGCTTCGTTTCGAGAAAACCAATTCTTCTCGAACCGCCAACGGATCTCGACGATCGGTCCCGTACTCAGGCAAAGCATTGATTCAGGAATCAGGGATGAACATTCGCTCACAACACACCTCGATACCGACGCACCGCTCGGCAACCCCGACGCGGTCGATCTTGGCCGCGGCACTGGCAGCAACTTTGCTGGCCTTTGTCGTGCCGAATCCTGCGTCGGCCGCACCGCCCTCGCCCGAAGATGACATCGATTATGCCGGCAGCGGCTTTCGATTTCCGCCCGGAGTGAACCCATCGGCTTGGTCCACCGCTGCCGGGGCAAGTGCCGCAGGCGGCATGAACTTCGCTAGCCAACCGGCGATCAGCGGCCCGATGATGGGCGGCCCGATGATGGGCGGCCCGATGGTGGGCGGTCCGATGACGCGGGCTCCCGGGATCGGTGGGCCCATGATGGGCGACACACCGCTAACTCAGAAAATACCGACTTCGTTCCCCTCGGGGCCGATTCCGGGGATGGCACCTCCGGGAATGGCGGTTTCCACCGGGCTTTCAGGACCGATCGGACCCGCCGCTTACCATGCCGCGATGCAAAATTCGCAGGGTGAGTTGATGCCGATCAGTTACCAAAATGCTCAGATGGTCTACCCCCAAGGCGGCTACGACGGCTATCCCGGCGGTGTCTGCGGTTGCGATTCGGGCTACGGAGGTTGCGATAATGCCTGTGGCGGCTCGTCCTGCGGTAGCGGTGGCGGGTTCCGTGGGATCTTGCCAGCGTTGATGAACCGTTGTGGTTCGTGCAGCGGCCAGGGTTGCGGTATCTGTCATTCGGAGGCTTACCGCAGCGGTTGTTTGGGCTCCGGCGGCATCCTCGGTGATTGGTGCTCGGGCAAGTGCATGCAGGGCGACTTCGGCCTATTGATGCGAACCATGGGCGGCAACGCGGCGGCGATCTGCGAAATGATGCAACCGTACAGCGAGGCCGGTAAGTGCGCCCAACGCTGGTACGACGTCTCGGTCGAAGGGATGTTCCTCGGGCATAATTTCAGTCAAGGCAACACCGTGCTCAGTAGCCGAGGCGCCGCTGGTGGTCCGGCCCTGAGCTCAAATGATGCCAAGGTCGGTGATTTGGCAGGCGGCGTGCGAGTCTCAGCCGCAGTGATCTTGGGAGTCGGTGGTAATTTGGAAATGGTTTATGCCGGGGGGCATGAATGGAACAACAGTGCTCGGGCGACGTCGGCGGACCCGACCAACCCAGACCTATTTTCATATCTCTCCGATTTCGGCACCGATCCGGGACTGGGTGGTTTGGATGACCCTGACCGCTCGGTTTTCCATGAAGCGTTCACCGAATCAGTCTTCCACAGTGGTGAGCTGAACTACCGTCGCCGGACTGTTGGCCCAGATTGCCGGTTCCAAGGCTCGTGGTTGGTCGGGTTGCGATACCTCCGACTCGACAACGGTTTCGGATTCAATGCGGTTGGAACGTTGGACGACGGGACCGGCGGCCTCGCCCCGAACGGCGAACGTCGGTTTTACAGCTCGGCGACCCACACGAAGAACAACCTCTTTGTCGGTCAAATCGGGTACGACGCGTGGTGGAACATGATGCCTGGCATCCAACTCGGCTTTGGCATGAAAGGCGGTTGGGGCCAAAACGACTGGGAACGCTCGACCATGCTTCAGGCCAACTCGGCCGCAACGGGGGCCACCGCAGGCGGCGATACGATCAACGACCGCGATCGTTTGTCCACCGTGATGGGCGAATTAGAAGCCAAGATGGTCTACCGGTTGACGCACTCTTGGTCGTTCCGAACGGCGTACCACTTGATCGCCGTGGACGATATTGTTAACACGGTCCCTCAGCGGGGTTTTGTCCGTCCGGCGATCCTCGAACTTACCAACGGCAGCGAGATCACTCTGCCGCCGTCGCGAGGATTCAGTTCGGTGGTCCTGCAAGGTTTCACGGTTGGTGCGGAATACATTTGGTAGTCCTCACCGGCTGCTCAAAAGATGAGAAATGTCTATAGTACGGCTCTCTGTCCTATTCCGATCGCTCCGACGTTTCTCTTCATGATTCCACGCAAACCGATTTTCCCAGGTGTCATCGAGCTCAATTTCCAAGCCGGTGAGGTGCTCGGTTGTAATTTGTATCTGGTCTACGACCAGGACGAATGGGTGCTGATCGACATCGGTTACGAAGAAACGGTGGACGATTACATCCAGATCATTCGCGATCTGGATTTCCCGCTTTCTCGTTGCCAATCACTGATCGCGACCCACGCGGACGTCGATCACATTCAGGGTCTCGCCAAGGCGAAACAGGCTCTCAAGACCACCGTCACGGCCCACCCCAACGCCGTCGAACCGCTACAGACCGGCGACACGCTAAAAACCCTTGCGTTGATCGAAGCTCAAAACCTGCGTCTCGAAATGCCACCGGTTCAGATTGACACGTTGGTCGACGACGGTGATGTGATCCGCGTCGGGGGGATTGAACTCGAAGTTTGGCATACGCCCGGGCATACCGACAGCCAACTCGCGTTCCGGCTCGACGATGTCTTGCTCTCGGGCGACAACGTCTATCGCGACGGTTGCATCGGTGCGATCGATGCTCACCACGGCAGCGACATCAAAGCGTTCGTGAAATCCCTCACCCGAATTCGCGACAGCGACGTCAAGTGGTTGGCGCCGAGTCACGGGCCGATTTTTGCCAAAGACAACGCAATGCTCGACAAAGTGATCGACCGCGTCCAAGGTTATTTGAAAATGTCCGACTTCGGAACGCTCGCCGAGAGTTGGCCGTTGATGGACGATTGGGACGACGAGGTCGCCCAGGGGATCCTGCCTGCCGGTTTGAAACCGCCGAAATAAGACCGCTCGCTTCCACCCACCGCGTCGCCGTCGCGTCGTCGATGCCAATGAATCCGAAACCGCTCACATCGCTTCGGTCACCCTTAACGGGCGACGTCATTTTGGGCGGAGGCGTTTGCGGTTGTTTGCTCGCCCGGCAATTGTTGCACTTAACCGCTCGCCCGGTTTGTTTGATCGAAGCGGGTGGCGCACAAAACGAGAACACGTCGGACCGACTTCAACCGGCCCGGTGGTTGCACCTGCTCGGTTCGTCCGACGACGACGCTCACGTGACAATGCCCAACGACGCCTTGGCCGGTCGCCGCATGAGATGGCCACGCGGTCGCGGGCTCGGCGGGTCAGGCCGAATTAACGCGATGATTTGGTTGCCGCCGCACGAAAGCGATTTTCAAATGCTCGCACCAGCCGGTTTGAATCCGGAGGCGATGCAAACGGCATGGAAAACCGCGCAGCAGCGAATCGCGATCGAGTCGCCTCGTTATCTCAGCGACGTTGCTCAGCGTTTCTTGGACACGGTGAACGGGCATAGCGATCTCGGTGTGTTTGCAGCTCATCAACGCATCAACGTGAACTCTCGACGCTGGACGACGGATCAATTATTGACCGATCTCGCCCAATCGGACCCCGACGCTTTTTCACGGTTGAGCTGCGTTCACGCCACCGTCGAAACTCTGCACGTAACCGACGGGCGTGTCGATCGCGTGACGCTTCGCGACGCGAGCGATCAACAAACACTGACACTCGCGAGCGACGCGCGGGTGATCGGTTGCCTGGGCGCGTTGGCCACGCCCGCGTTGTTGATGCGAAGCGGAATCGGGGACGCCGAAACACTCGACCGGGCGGGCGTCCACGTGCGAGTCCACTCGCCCAACGTCGGTCGAAATCTGCACGATCATCTGATCATGCCAGTCGTCTATTCGCGTCAGGAACCCGCGTTCCTGCCCGGCGATCCGACCGCCGATCATTTATCGAAGTGGGAACAATCCGCATCCGGTCCGTTGGCGTCGAACATCGCCGAATGCGGCGGGTTCGATCCCGAGGCGAAGTTTCAAATGCACGTTACCCCGACCGACTATCTGCGTTATCCCAGTCCGAAGGCGGGCAGCGCGATGACACTGGGCGTGCAATTGACCCGCCCGGGCTCGCGCGGATGGCTCGAAATCGATGGACGCGAAAACAACTCACCCAAGACTCGCCTGCATCCCATCATTCACAGCAATTACCTCAGCGATCCGAGTGACGTTCTCGAACTGCTCATTGGCATCGAGTGGGCCCGCCGGATCGGCGGAATCCTGTTCGAGGCCGGTTGTCATCAGGGCGAGCGGATTCCGGGACCGCGTCGTACCGAGGCGTCGGCATTGCTCGCATCGATCGCCCGCTACGCTCAAACGCTCTACCATCCCGGCGGCACGTGCGCGATCGGAACGAACCCACACAACGCCGTCACCGACCCCGAATTCAACGTTTTCGGCGTGGACGGATTGTCGATCGTCGACGCGTCCCTGTTGCCCCAACCCGCTGTCGGAAACCCGACCGCCACACTCGCGATGCTCACCTGCTACGCCGCCGAGCGGCTAGCCCAAAGCTCCGCCCGTCAAGCCGAGTGGTCTGGGACAGTTAAAAATTCGGGTTGGCCGTTGTGAACGAGGCTACGAGTCCTCCCCCAGTTTCGCTCGGGAGGGTGAAGACACCCGAAGAAACACAGGAAACAGAGAAACACAGGAAACAGAGGGACAGAGCACTTTTAGGAAACAGAGGGACAGAGCACTTTTCCGGGTGGTGTGGCTTTGCCTGCCTTGAGCTCGAACGCACTCCGGACGACTGGCCACACTGCAAAACAGCCGTCCGAAATTGCTCACGAGTTCGCACCAGCACGCCGGATCCACCACCTGAAACTGCTCTGTCGCTTGCGGATCTCCGCCCGGCGAATCGGGCATCCGGCGATGGAGTGTGACCGATCGCCACCTCATCCGGATCAACCACTTCGCCGGGAGCCAAAGGAGCCATCACACACCTCCTGGACAGAAGAAACTGAGCAATTGACAGAATCAGAAAAGCCGCGATACCCTCCCTCTGGGTCAGCGCAACACCTGGAGAGTGCTCTGCCCTCAAAATCCCGTCCCTCAAGATTCCAATCGCACCACGCGATTTGCCACACCAGAGCCAGTTGCGAGAGTAGTTTCAGCAACGGACTCTGCGGATGAGGAAAAAAGATGCTTCACGCTTCCGCCGGATGAACCACAAGTTCGGGCGTTTTTTGGTAACCCGACGCGTTAGCATTGCTAGCTCCACTGAAGGAATTCAACGCCGAGACAACACAGGACTTTTTCAATGCTCGACGGAGATCAACGATGGAGGAGCAACCGATGACGCCGAGAAACGAATCATCCGATTGGGGGTTCCGTGGGTTACTGCTCGTGATCGTGCTTTGTGCGGCCTGGTTACTGGCGACGCCGTGGGTTCCGTTCGTCAGTCATTGTTGGATGAACCGTTATCACTTGCGGACCGGTTCGTTCGTCGGTTGGGCGATTCAGCAACCGATCCCGAGCATGTACAGCGGTCGGAACACGACCGAGGTCCGCAATCTGCCTCCCGGCGCGAGCCTCGTCGGTTTGATCGATCCGTTTTTATTGGACCCGTTGTTTGGTGATCCGGCGTTGTCCTTGTCCGGTGGCGATTCCGTCGGGATTCTCGCCCGGCGAACGATTAATCATTTCCCAACGCGTGAGATCACGTTCGCCAACTCGCGGGCTCGATTCCTGTCCGATCCGCAAACGAAATGGTTTGTCCTGGAGACGAGCTATCGCGGGCTGAGACTGCGGAGCGTTTACGAACTGCAACGAACCGACTCCGGCGAGTGGACGATAACATGGGAAGAGCAGCTTTGAATTCGGACCTGGTATTGAAATCGAACCGAGACAACATTCGTTCCCAAATAACGTTGTTCGTCGTGATGGCTTGTACGTTGCTAGGGCTCGGATGGAAGTGGTCGTTCTTCCGGTTTGCCGACGCGACTTATGAAACGATCGTGATACGCGACTCGTTTTTTCCGGCGGTGTTGCAGTCGGCCATGACCTTGCGGGTCGTCTATTTGGGCTGCCTCATCGCGATCGTTTTGTCGATGCTAACGATACGGATGCGGCGTCTGCGAACGCTGCTCGTCGCGTTGGCTCTGGTCGCGTCCACAACCTTGATGCTGCATCAAGGCAGCTACAACGACATGACGTTTGTGACGTCGTGGTGGAGTCTCGCGTTTGCGTTGTGGTTCTCGACTCGGATGGAAATCGACTCACCCGAATCGCTCGCGGTTAAAGCGTCGCTGCTGAGCCGGTTGCTCGTCTCGATCGTTTTATTAGGCGGTGCGGTGGGCAAATGGACGGGCGAGTATTGGTCGGGGCAGGTGCTTTACGAAATCTATTTCGTTGAGCGTGACTTTTGGTTTTTCAACCTGTTGCGGGCACGTCTTGATGCGGAGCCGCTGCGGGAATTCGCGACCGGGTACAGCCGGGTGGTGATCGTCGTCGAGTCGCTCGGCGGTTTGATCTGGTTGCTGCCACGGCGTGTTGCGGCGGTCGCGGGCATGGGCGTGTTTCTCGGCATCGGGTTGATATCGAACTACTCGCTGTTCTCGGTCTTGTCCCCGATGATCGGTTTGGCTGCGGTCGGGTTGCTAAGCACCTCGGCGGAAAAAGTTCGGCGGAACCTCACGTAGGCGAGTCTCTCTGAGACTCGCAATTCTCAGCGTCTTAGAGAGACGCTGCTACGTGGTTCGGCCGAGTGAATTGTGACGAAGTTCGTAGTCAAAACGGGCAAACCCGACCATGGGGCCAATCAAGGGTCTTCGTCCGATCGCGAAGCGGAGGGAACGGGAGAAGCGGTGGGCGGGGGATGATTGCCAGGCGTCCGCAGAACCCTGGCAACGACGATCCCGAACAGGAGCCCGGCGGCACTGACGCCGACGCCGGCGAGTTCGTGAGGCACCAGCCATCCCCGCGGTTCGGCCCATGGTTGCAAGAACCATTCCCATCCCAAGAGGTTGTGCAGCGTCCAGCTGACGATGCCCCAGGCCATCGCGAACCAAGCCGCTTGGGGCGGCAGGCTTTTCAGATGAATCCCCAACACGAAGGGGATGAACAGACTTACCAGCGCCATCGAGTACGACGCTTGGACGAGTTCGTAGGCCCCCTGGCCGCTCAACGCTAAACCGGCCGAGACGGCCGTGACCAGCACGATCGCCCCACGTTGGAGCAACAGTTTCCCCCATTGCGACATCGCTTTTTCTCGCCGCCAAATGATCGCCGGTTCGACCAAGTTATGCGCCATCACCGCAGCCGGAGCCATCACCGCGTTGACGATCGTCGACAGCACCGCCGACACGATCGCGAGGAAGAAAACGAGCAGCAAGGCCGGGTTGAGCAGCTTTTCAGCGACCAGCACCACGACGCCGTCGAGTTCGCCGGATTCTCGTGGCAGTAACAAATGAGCCGCCATGCCGGTGCCGACTGGGAGGACGCCCATGAGCAGGTACCCACCGCTGGCGACCAAGCACGCTTTGACCGCGACGGAATCGCTCTTGGCCGAAAAAATCCGCTGCATCAGATCCTGCATCGGCAGGTTTCCCAACGCGCCGATCGCCAGCGCACTGATCGCGACCATGGTGTCACGCCAAAACGTTTCCGGGTCCGCGATCCGCCAACGGTCCACCGCAATGTCAGTCCGCATGGTCGTCACGCCACTGGCGAGACTGCCGTCGCCGAGGTGGACTAAAATAGCGTAACCGAGCACGAGCAGCCCGATCAGAATCAAACCCATCTGAATCGCATCGGTCCACGTGATCGTCCACATTCCGCCGAGCAACGTGTACCCGGTCCCCAAGCTCGCAATGACCAAAATGCCGACGTCCTTGGGTAACCCGAAGAACACTTCCAGGATCTGTGCCAGCGCGACGAACTGGGCCGCCACCCAACCGAAGTAGCTCGGCACAATGATCAGGGAAGCGATCTTTTCGGTGGCCGTCCCGTACCGGACGCGAAAGAAATCCGAGACCGTCAGGATTCCCATCCGCCACATCGGCCCGGCGACGAACAATCCTGCGAGCAACAAACAGAGGGAGATCCCGAGCGGATCGAGCATCGCCTTGCGCAGCCCATCATTGCCAACCTCGTCCGCCGTCGTCATCAACGATTCGGCGCCGAACCAGGTCGCGATGATGGTGATCGCAGCGAGGGACGTCGGTAGCCGCCGGCCCGCTAAAACGAAGTCCTCGACGTTGCGAATTCGCCGACCCGCGATCCACCCGATCCAGTACAAGCCGATGCAGTAAGCGATCAGCGCGGACACGAAAACGCCGTACATCCCTGCCGGCAGATGAGTGGATTCGTTCATGGGCGAAAGGGGTAAGAGGAAACAAACCAGAACGGATTTTTTCGCGGCGGCAACTTAGCGAAATCGAACGCCACGGCGACTAGAAAAACGCCTGGAAAAATAGTTTTTACCCGGCCCCTCCCAGGTCGGAGGGCTTTTGGGCTTGTCGCCGCGGTGTTTTTCCCGTTATCGCTGATACGGAGCGTTGGTGCGGATGCCAATGACTCGAAAAATCACATTTGAATGATCCCTTCCCCGTCACAACGGAAGCCGCACGATGCGTCGGTCCCCGCTGACTTTTTTATTGCTCGATTGCTCCCTCCTGTCTTGGACGCGAGTGGCCGCGAGCTGCCTGTTGCTTCTCGCGTGCAGTTTGCCGTTCACGACGGCGATCGCGCAATCCGGGACGGCCAATCGTTTCGCGGCCGACTCGAGCACCCCGGCGGAACCGAGCACGGTGGTTTCCGATCCGTATCTCGTGTTCGTGGCCGAAGAAGCGGCTCATCTGCGCTGCGGCCCGAGCGGTGATGAGTACCGAACCGATCCGCTGCGTCATGGCCAGGAGCTCGAGGTTTATGTGGAAACCGGTGACGGCTGGCTCGGCGTGCGTCCGACCGAAGACAGTTTCTGTTGGATCCCCGCCGATGCGACCCGGTTGCTGCCCGCTGACAAAACGGCTGATGCGAAAACCGATGCGATCGAGGCGGAAATTGTGGAAGACAAAACCGTCGCTTGGATCGGCACCAATTTGGGCCGCGCCCGTCGCTATCGATGGCAGGTCCAGCTCGGTGAAGGCGAAACCGTCACGATCCTCGGCCGCAGCGAACGCGACGGACCCGACGGGCCACAAACCTGGTACCGGATCGTTCCCCCGTCGGGCGAGTTTCGCTGGATTCACCGCGATCAAGTCGTCACGACGGCCGAAGAATTGCTCGCTGATTTAAAAACGAACCCGGACGCCGCAGCGATCGAGTTTTTGTCCGGCGGACCGTCTCGGCCAACCAGCCCGATCTCCCAAACCGCGAACACCCGCAACGCGTCCACCGATAAACCGGACACGGGGCTGCGGCGCGTTTCAGACGACCAACCTTATCGCGAAAACGCTCCGGCGGAGTCTCGGCAGAATCGCGCGAAAGCGTTGGCTGAGATCCGTCGTCTCGACGAAATTGAACGCAACATCGAATCCCGCAGCAGGATGCTCGCCGAGCGATCCGGCGATCTCGCGGCGGGCGAATCGGTTCTTCTCGACAAACCAGAACCGGGCTCGCCCGAGGAATTTCAATCGCAGCACGCGAACCCGGATCACCAGATGCGAAGTTTTTCCCAACGTGTCACCGAAGGGTTATCGACGCTGATCGGAGGCCGCCGGCCGCCGGCTAGCGAACTGGAACCACTGACCGAGTCGAGTCGTCGCGTGCCGGAGTTGGTCCCGATCGGCAGCGGATTGGCGGCGTCGGCATCGCCGTCCCCGCAATCCGTCGCATCAACGGACACAATATCTGCCCCCGCAGCGATCGCGGCACCCGCCCAATCGTCGCGAACGTTGCCGACACCCACCATGCCGGCCCCCGTCGCCCCGCCGATCGCGAAGACCGTCCCGGCGACCGATACCCCCGGTTTTCGTTCCGGCGAGTCACAAATCGCGATCACGTCGGCCCCGCGATTGGTGAATCAATCGCCCCCGTCGGGTTTCGCCGCTTCGGGTTTTACCCCGGCTGACAATGCTTTTCCCCCCGCGAAGATGCGAACGATCACTTCCGAGCAAATGGTTCAGGTCCAGCGATCGGTTGCCGAGTCGACTGCCGATTCGCTGCCGCTGGTGATGTCCTCGCTGATGGCACGCGGCGCCTCGGCGCCTGAGATTCGGTTGGTGGCGGACGCCGCCCAAGCGTTTTCGCTGAACGAGCTGGCCCAACGGGCACGGCAATACGAGGCGCTGGCTCGCCGCCGCGACGGCGACACTGTCGTTGCCACGAGCACACTCCTATCCCCGATCGCCGTCGCCGCGTCCAACGTGTCGGCTCCGAACACCCCGTTTCCTAACGCGCCGTCGCCGAATAACAGCCCGCCGCCTGGCAATACCTTCCTACCGAGGGAGACTTCGCCGGCGAATGGGGACGGGTTCGGGCCGGTCCAGCCTGCCGCGTTTGTCCAGTCCGGTGTGCATTCGGTCCAGCTCACGCCTCCACCGGCCGAACAAACCGGAGTCCTCGTCGAGGTTTATTCTGCGGACCCGACGCGGCCACCCTACGCGATCACCGATCGCACAGGCAGGACCGTGGCTTACGTCACGCCGGCACCCGGAATCGAAATCAGGAAACATCTCGGTAGCGAAGTTCGGGTGCAGGGCGAGAGTGGGTATTTGCAAGGACTCGACACACCCCACGTGCTCGCGACCGCAGCGGAGAGGTTGATTCGATGATCAGATGGATTGACATTGAAGCGGGGTTTCGATAGCTTGTTGTGAAATACACTTCTGGCAAACTTTGTTGGCCCGGGCCCGATTGGTCCGGGCTAATTTTTTTATCCATCTTCGATTCTTCCTTCTCGCCCCCTTTTCGTCGCTATGAACCCGCAAGACATTTTGCGCTACGTCGATTCGCTCCATCGCGAAAGAAACATCGATTCGGAACTTCTTTTCCAAGCCATCGAATCGGCCCTCCAAAGCGCGGCCAAACGGCAATACGGTGAGGAATCCGACGTCATCGTTTCGATCAGCCGGGAGAACGGCCAAATCTCGGCGACGCTCGAAGGAGAACCCCTCGGCGACGACCAAATCGGACGTATCGGCGCCCAAACCGCTAAGCAAGTCATCATCCAAAAGGTTCGCGAAGCCGAACGTGACGCGTTGATGATCGAATACCGCGACCAGATTGGTGAAATCGTCAGCGGTATCATCGGACGCGCCGACGGCGGCGTGGCGACGGTCAACCTCGGGAACGTCGAAGCCATTTTGCCACGCAGCGAACAAATCCCCGGCGAGAGTCTGCACGCCAACGAGCGAGTTCGCGCGATCGTCTACGAAGTCCGCCCTCAGGGCGGTAACCGGGTTCGCGTCGTGCTCAGCCGCACCCGGCCTCAGTTCGTGCAACGACTCTTCGAACAAGAAATTCCCGAACTCACCGACGAAGTCATCGCGATCAAATCGATCTCCCGCGAACCCGGCTACCGAAGCAAGGTCGCTGTCAGTAGCGAGGACAGCAACGTCGACCCGATCTCCGTCTGTGTCGGGTATCGCGGCAGTCGCATCAAGGCCGTCCGGGAAGAACTCGCCGGGGAACATATCGATGTCGTCCGATACGACAGCGATCCGGAAATCCTCATCCCCAACGCTCTGCAACCAGCCGAAGTCGATCAGGTTCTTTTGTGCGATATGATCGGTCGGGCGATCGTGTTGGTGAAGGAAGATCAGCTCTCCCTGGCGATCGGACGCCGTGGGCAAAACGTGCGATTGGCCAGTAAATTGTGCGGTTGGGATATCGAAATCATGACCGGGGGCGAACTCGAAGAGCAAATCGAGCGTGCCGTGACCGGGTTCAGCCAGATCCCAGGCATCACCGAAGAAATTGCGCAAACCCTTGTCGAACAGGGTTACCTCTCTTATGACGACCTCTCTGTGATCGAACCCGATCAATTTGCCGAGATGACGGGTTTGACCGAAGAACAGGTTGACGAGATCGTTAATATTGCCGAAGCTCGCGCCGAGGATGCCGAGAGAGCTGCTGCGGATGAACGCCGCGTCCGCCGCGAAACGGAGAAACTCGATCGCGAACGGGCAGAAATGGAAGCTCACATGCCCGATTCCGAAAAAGGCCCACAACCGGGCGAAGAGGAGTCGAAAACGAGTGAAGACGAGTCAGACTCCGAAACCGAACCAGACTCCGAAACTGAGTCAGACTCCGAAACCGAGCCAGACTCCGAAACCGAACCAGACTCCGAAACCGAGTCAGACTCCGAAACCGAACCAGACTCCGAAACCGAGTCAGACTCCGAAACCGAACCAGACTCCGAAACCGAGCCAGACTCCGAAACCGAGTCAGACTCGGAAACCGAACCAGACTCCGAAACCGAGCCAGACTCCGAAACCGAACCAAATTCTGAAACCGAACCAAATTCCGAAATTGAGTCAGACTCCGAAATCGAGTCTACTTCCGAAACTGAGCTAAATTCCGAAACTGAGTCAGCACCGGAACCCGAAGCCGAGCAGGAACAACCCACTTCAGACGACGAAACTGGTGGCGAACCGGTCAGTGAAGTCGTTGACGAAGTCGATCTGGCAAAAGAATCCGGAGGAAACGCGTCAGTCTGACGAGGAAGCCATTTTCATATTTCCACGTTTTGCGTTATCCTATGCCCAGCCAGGGCCTAGTTAGCTCACCGAGCCTGGAAACATCACTATTTTTTACCGCTATGAAATTCCCCGGTCGTCTGTTTCAGCAGGTTGCCGATGGAGGTCTTTTTATGCGATTTTGAACAAAACACCATGAAGCTGAGAACCCCGAGCGGGGTCGACGGACTTCATCAATCGAATTTGACAGGATTCCCACCCAGTGCCAGTACGCATTTACGCGCTTGCCAAAGAACTCGACATCGATAGCAAAGATCTCGTTGATCTGGTCAAAAAAGCCGGCATCACCGGCAAAGGATCGGCGTTAGCGAGTCTCACCGACGACGAAGCCGTCCAAGTTCGCGAAAGCCTTTCGAGTGCGCCCAAGCCGGCGCCCCCGGTGCCGCCCGCCGCGACGGCAACGAAGGAACTGCCGACCCAACCGGTCGCGCCCGTCCGAGACTTGGATCGTTCGGCAACGCGTCGTCCCATCGCCATCCAATCTTCGCGGCCGAAGACCCGGGAAATCTCGCCCTCGGAAGACACCGAGTCCAAACGATCGGCGCCCGCTCTGAGATCGCCGGCGCTCAAACCGGCGACACCCGCAGCGCCACCGAGCGAGCCCACCTCGCCGAAACCGGAGGTGCGTCTGAAGGATGTCATGCCGTCACGACCGTCAGGTCAACCCGCGAAACCTTCCTCCGCGCCAACGAGCACTCCGCCTGCCTCGACACACAAACCGGGCACTCCGGCTTCGCTCGCCAAATCGGAATCCGGCGTCCCTACAGCAGAGAGCGGCACGACGGCAACTCCGCCCGGCAAATCCGACGCCACCTCCGGTGCCGGCGCCACTGTGAATCCGCCTGCCGGTGGCATGGCCAGCCGAATTGCCGACCGCATGGCCAGTAACTCGGGAGGACGCGTCGTCCCCAACCGACCCGGCGAACCAGTCCGGCGTGACGGTATGTCCTCGGGCGGCAAGATGCGTTCCCTCGATCGGGCCGTCGCACGCACCGGCGGTGACAAACCCGTTGACCCCGCAAAGGCGAAGAAACGCGAACCGCGTATCAAGGTGAATTTGGCTCAAATGCCCACGGCGCCACCGCCGAAGGCACCGATCGCATCGAGCGGCCCCGCTCAAAAACCCGACATCAAACTGACGCGAGACGTCATCGAAGGCCACAAACAGGGGATGAAAGCACCCCTGGCACGGCTCGAAAAGGACGACGCGGACAAAAAGCGTATCAAGACCGAAGCGGAGGCCGGAGCAGGACAGGTTGGACGTCGTAAAATCGTCGAGGAAGAAGAAAAGCCGCGTGGCAAAAAGGGCCTTTCGGGCATGGCAAGTGCCCGCGCCGACCGGGCTCGTGGTGGCGGCGGTCGACGAGTCATCGGCTCGGGCGATCAAGATCGGTCGCACATGCGCCGAAACCGACCGCGGATCCGACGCAAAGGAACCAACACGGCGGCGCCTCGGAAAGAACGCGTTCAACTCGAATTGCCGTGTACCGTTCGTAGCTTCTGCGAGGCTGCCGGCGTGACCATGTCCGATGTCATGAAAACACTCATGGGCATGGGCATGATGATCAACATCAACTCCCAAATGGACCTGGAGACCGCCGTACTGATTGCAACCGAACTCAGCCTCGAAATCGAATTGAAGGCGGCTGAATCGCTTGAAGACGAATTGATCACCGAGATCGAGACGCAAGAAGACACGGCCGAGTCGTTGCTCCCACGTGCTCCCATCGTGACGTTCCTCGGTCACGTCGATCACGGCAAAACCAGTTTATTGGATCACCTCATCGGCATCAACGTCGTCAAAGGCGAGGCCGGCGGAATCACCCAACACATTCGCGCTTATCACGTTGAACGCGATGAAACCGGGGTCACCTTTGTCGACACGCCCGGCCACGAGGCATTCACCGAGATGCGTGCCCGCGGTGCCAACGTGACGGACATCGCCGTGCTCGTCGTGGCCGCCGATGACGGGGTCATGCCGCAAACCGAAGAGGCAATCAGCCACGCCAAGGCCGCCGAAGTGCCGATTGTTGTGGCACTCAATAAAGTTGACCTCGAAGGCGTCGACATCAACCGCGTCATGACCCAGTTGACCGAATACGGCCTAACACCAAGTGAATGGGGCGGCGACGTCGAAGTCGTGCGCACCAGCGCGACGACCGGTCAGGGCATGGATGAACTGCTCGAAACCCTGCTCACCGTCGCCGAACTGAACGAGTACACGGCCAACCCGAATCGCTCCGCTCTGGGCGTTTGCCTGGAATCCGAGCAACACGGAGACAAAGGCGTGCTCGCCAAAATCGTCGTCCAAAACGGCACCCTGCGTGTCGGTGACATCATCGTTTGCGGACCCGCTCACGGACGTGTTCGAAGCCTGCGAAACACGTTGACCGGGAAATTGATCACCGAAGCCGGCCCGAGCATGCCCGCGACGTTGACCGGTTTGGACACACCTCCGGGCCCCGGCGACCGTTTCCACGTGCTCAAGGACATCACCCAGGCCCGCGAAATCGCTGGCTCACGGGAAGACGAGTCCAGCCGTCAATCGCTCTCCGGAATCACCACCAAGGTCTCCTTCGATTCGTTCCAGGACATGCTCGCCGGCGGCACCCTCGGTGGCGAAGAACCAGCGAAATTGAACCTGATCATTCGTGCCGACGCCCGGGGATCACTCGAAGCGATCGACAAGGAACTCAGCAAATTCGATCACCCGGAAGTCGAAATTCGCGTGCTCCAGCGTTCTGTCGGCGGCATCACGCTTGCCGACGCGACTTTGGCGAGTGCGTCCGACGCCGTGATCCTCGGATTCAACGTCGTCCCCGACGAGAAGGCACGGCTCCTCGCGGACCAACGCAATATCGAGATCCGTCGTTACAACATCATCTACAAACTCACCGATGATATTAAGATGATGATCGAAGGCCGCCTCAAACCTGAGGAACGCGTCGTCGAACTCGGTCGCGCGTTGGTCAAACAAGTCTTCTCGATCAGCCGCGTCGGCACGATCGCGGGTTGCTACGTCGCCCAAGGTTCGATCCTCCGCGGATGCCGCATCCGCGTCAGCCGCGACGGACGCGTCATCGGCGAGTACCCACTCGACACATTGCGACGGATCAAAGAGGACGTCAAAGAAGTGCCCCGGGGAATGGAATGCGGGATCCGGTTGTCCGGTTTCAACGACATCAAACAAGATGACGTTTTGGAAGCCTACCGGATCGAGCAGGTCGCCCGAAAACTCGAGTGATCTGACCGATTTCGCTCGGCCCGACGCCGCCGTCCGACGGCGTGCTCAGCCCCAAGGAATCGTGACCACCGAAGTCGGCAGCTCGCAATCGCTGATTTCCTGTCGATTGCGTTGCATTGCCGAAGATGATTCCTGCATTCCCACTCACCCATTCTCCATTCTCCCCCCATTCTCTTGTCCAGTCGCCGCCAACTCAAAGCCGCCGAAGCGATCCGTGAAGTGATCGCCACGTCCGTTCTCACCGATATCCGCGATCCGCGGGTTCGCGAGGTGACCGTGATTGCGGTCGACATCTCCCCGGACATGCGGGAGGCGAAGGTCTCGGTCAGCGTGATGGGAGACGATGCCCAAAAACAATTGTCGATTCGCGGATTACAGAACTCCGCCGGTTTTTTACAAAGTAAAATTGCCAATCGCCTCGACACCAAATACACCCCTCGACTCTCCTTTGAACTCGATCGGGGCCAAGAAAACGTCGCGACCGTGAACGAGATTCTGGAGCGGATTCGAGCCGAACAGGAATCGAAATCGGCTCCGATGACCCCGAACGCTTCTCCCGAACACGATCAGATAACCGACGGCAACGACGAGCCGAAATCCGAAATCTGATTTTCCCGAACAAGTAACTTTATCGTCTATGTCCGCAACGAATCGTTCGAAACTGATTGCCAAGCTGCAAGCCGCTCTCAAGAAAAACTACACCGTCCCACCGGCGACTCCTTCGCGATCGCTCCTCGAACACGCGCTCTATGCGTGCCTGCTCGAAGATTGCCCTGGCGAACTCGCAGACGAGGGATTGGCCAAACTCGAGGAAGATTACTTCGATTGGAACGAAGTCCGCGTCACCACCGTCACGGAATTGTCGGACGTTCTGTCCAGCCTGCCCGACGCCAACAAAGCCGCCACTCGGTTGAAATCCAACTTGCAAGGCATCTTCGAGGAGTTCTATTCGTTCGATCTCGATCATTTGAAGAAAGAGAACCTCGGCAAGGCGGTCGCGAAATTCGAAAAACTGCCCGCGATGACGCCCTTCGTACTCAGTTACATCATCCAACATGGACTCGGCGGGCATTCCATCCCGATCGACTATTCGGCGATGGTGGTGATGCTCGTCAGCGGCATCGCGAGTCAGAGCGAAGCCGCCGACGGACGCATCCCCGGTCTCGAACGGGCGATCCCCAAAAGCAAGGGCGTCGAGTTCGCCAGCCTGTTGCATCAACCCGCTGTGGCACTCTTGATGGACCCTGCCGACAAACCCGCCCGCGCGTTCCTCGAGTCAGTCGTCAAAGGCAGTTCAGTTGGACTCGACGAATGGTTGGTCAATAAGAAAGCCGCGAAGAAACGCGTGGCCAAACGCAAAGCCGCCGAACGCGAGACGGCCAAGCAGGAAGCCGAGACGGAGGCCGCCGCCGTCGCCGAGTCGATCGTGAAAACGCCCGCCGGTAAAAAGAAACCGATCCGATCTGCCGCCAAAGCCACGTCCACCACCAATAAACCCAAAGCGGCGAAAAAAGTCAGCAAAGCCGCTGAGACGAGAGCGGCCCAAGAAAAGAATGCCCTCGACAAAGCCGCCCGAGTCGAAGCTGCTCAGGAAAAAGCCGCTAAAGAGAAGGCTGCTCAAGAGAAGGCCGCCCAGGAAAAAGTCGCTCAAGAAAAAGCTGCCCGAGCCAAGCCGAAAGCGGCCACGAAGACGTCTGGAAAAGACACCGACTCCGCATCCGTGGGCACGAAAAAACCGGCCAAGAAAACCACTGCCAAGAAACCGGCAGCCGCTGCCAAATCCGCGTCCAATAAAACCGTTGAGGACGAATCGTCCACCGATTCGGAGGCCAGCACCTCCGGCGGCAAGAAGGCCGCCAACCGCAATTTGACCAAACGAAAACCACGCTAATCCAACTCAGGAAACACGAAAATGGCAGGGCACTCCAAATGGGCCAATATCCAACATCGCAAAGGACGCGTGGACGCCGCTCGTGGTAAACAGTGGAGTAAGCTCAGCAAGGCGATCATCGTCGCCGCGAAAACAGGTGGCGGTGACCCCACAGCCAACATCCGCCTCCGCAAAGCCATCGACGACGCGAAAGCGGTCTCGATGCCCAAGGACAACATCGAACGGGCGGTCAAACGCGGCACCGGCGAACTCGGCGGTGAGGCCATGGAAGAACTCCTCTACGAGGGTTACGGTCCCGGCGGCGTCGCCGTCATGTGCGCCGCATTGACTGATAACCGAAACCGAACCAACCCCGAACTGCGAACCCTATTCGGAAAGCACGGCGGCGAACTCGGCAAAACCGGTTGCGTCTCGTACCTCTTCGAACGCAAGGGATTGTTCCTCTTTCCTAGCGAAACCGACGAGGAGAAAGTCACCGAGATCGCGCTCGAAAACCGTGCCGAGGACGTCCAGGCGGACGAGGACGGACAGATCCAGGTCACCTGCCCGCCCGAAAACTTCGACGCACTTTCGAACGCGTTTGACGCCGCCGAATTGACCGCCGACCTCAGCGAGGTCGCCCAAATCGCGTCCGTCAACATCGACGTCGACCCATCCTTTGCCGGTCAACTCATCTCACTGCTCGAAGCACTCGACGATCACGACGACGTGCAAAACGTCAGCACCAACGCGAATTTCCCCGACGAAGAGTAATCGCCTACTGCCCGAGATCCGATTCCAGCTCGCGAAGTTCTCGTTCCGTCGCATCAATCACCTGATCATCCGCATCGACCTCCGCCCCAGGCGTGTCGGCGCCGTCAGGCGACGCAATCTCCGCTGTCGCACTCACCAGCCTCTCTAAATCGATCGGTTTGCGACTGCCATCGGGCATCACCAAAAATGCCTTTTCGAGCTTCGCATCGTTCGTCATTTTGACCGAGACCTGGAACGGTCCGGTTTCCGATTGCCCGTCGAGAATGACAAATTCTGGATTCGATTTGCCTTCTTCGACCGTCTCGAAAAAGTTCATGCTCAACGACTCGATGTCGCCCACCTCTTCCCGGACATCGGCGAGCTGATTCAATTCGACTCGGGCCGGTTCAAAGATCGCCGAACCGTAGTTCTGTACAAAATACGCACCGGCGCCGCAACAAACGATCAGACTCAGAAATCCGCCTCCCAAGACGGTCAACAGCACCCATAGCCAAACCCGACGTTTCTTTTTCGGCGGACCGGTCGGATCGAAGGGGGAGGTTTCGGCAACGGGCGAGCCTGATGAAGGGCGACGGGCGTTCGGGTTTGAAAACGGGTCTTGCGACATGGCGTCCGTGAGTCCAAGAAATGAGTGTAGGAATGAGCCGTTTCGGCGCGAGCGTTTTGTTGACTTCGCAACCCGACGCGTCAGCGAGGCACCTAGTTGCTTCCCTCGCTAACGCGTGAAGTTACGCATCGGTGTAAAAACGCGACCAACACGTAGCCTGACTCTCCGAGTCGGGCGTGAGAAGGAGCAACAACGCTCGACTCAAAGAGTCGAGCTACGCAAAAGCGCAACTTCAAAACGAACGCGTCGGGCTGGTCAATCAACAGCACGCGAGCCACGGCGATAATTAAAACTAGAAACGATTCGTCGGTTACCACGATCGTAACGCACAACATCGACGCTTGGGAGTCATCCGTGTTAACGAGCCGGTCTCCGAAACCGGGAAAACTTTCATCCGATTTCTCGCCGAACCGATTGCAAACGTTAAATCCGTCGCACACCCGGTTTCGCTAGGAGGCGATCTCAGCCCAAAAACAAACATTGGCGTGACTGCAATTCACCTAACCGTCGTTTGGAACCCGGGACACGCTCTCGCCTAGCACGATTGCCCAGCCATCGCAGGGCGTTGATCGGTAACGGTTTTTCTCTCGACCACTGGAATCATGTCTTAAATCAGCTACTTTATTTCAACGAGAGACGACGTTGGAGAATCCGCCGTCCGTCGAAAGGGCACGCATGCGGTTGAGTAGACCGTTTTTTGTCCCAGTGTTTCGTTTTTAGGTCAGTGCAAACTCAGTTTCGCTGACCCCATTCAGTCTGAGGAGACTCCTGTTTATGACCAAGTGCAAGTTGGAGTACATCTGGCTCGACGGCTATCAGCCGACCCAGAGCATGCGTAGCAAGACCAAGATCGTGGAGGATTTCAGCGGCAATTTCGAAGACGCCCCGCTCTGGTCGTTCGACGGCTCGTCCACCCAACAGGCCCCCGGCGGTGCCAGCGATTGCTTGCTCAAACCCGTTTTCTGTTGTCCTGACCCGGATCGTACCGGCACGGGATTTCTCGTCATGTGCGAAGTCCTCAATTCGGACGCTTCGCCGCACCGCAGTAACGGACGCGCCACGATCAAAGACAAGGACGACGATTTCTGGTTCGGGTTCGAACAGGAATACACGATTTTTGACCCCGAAACCAACCGTCCTCTCGGCTTCCCCGCCGAGGGTTTCCCGGCCCCGCAAGGACCGTACTACTGCAGCGTCGGTGCCGGCAAAGCCGTCGGACGCGACATCGTCGAAGACCACTTGGAGATTTGTCTCCAAGCCGGTTTGAACGTCGAAGGTGTCAACGCCGAAGTCATGATGGGCCAGTGGGAATTCCAGATTTTCGCCAAGGGTGCGACTCGCGCCGGTGACGAAATTTGGGTCGCTCGCTATCTCCTCGACCGGACGGCTGAGAAGTACGGCATGGTGATCAATTATCACTGCAAACCAGTTCAGGGCGATTGGAACGGTAGCGGGATGCACGCCAACTTCTCCAACACGTTGCTGCGAACCTGCGGCAGCAAGGAAGTTTACGAAGCGATCTGCCAAGCGTTCGAGCCTCGCATCAGCGAGCACATCGACGTCTACGGTGCCGATAACGATCAACGTCTGACCGGTCTGCACGAGACTCAGTCGATCGACAAGTTCAGCTACGGCATCTCGGACCGGGGTGCCTCCATCCGCATCCCGATTTTCACCGTCGAACACGGCTGGAAGGGTTGGCTCGAAGATCGTCGTCCGGCATCCAACGCGGACCCGTACATGGTCGCCAGTGCGATCATCGCGACCGTTCGCACTGCCAAGATCCCCGCCACCGTCTAGGCGTTTGCCTCGACACGAGCGAATCCAATTGAAGCCCGAGTCATTTCAAAAATGGCTCGGGCTTTTTCATGCCCACCACGTTTGGATCCAAAAACATGAGCCACCCGTTTCTCGGCAACCTCTTGGCCGCATCCCTGACCGACGACTTCGCGGAAACCTCGCAAACGATCGTCGACAGTGAAACCGTCCGGATCGAGCGGATCGTCTCCTCGGGCGGGTGCAGCGATCCCGGTTTCTGGTACGACCAAGACGAAGACGAATGGGTCGCCGTCATCGCCGGAGAAGGAGTCATCGAATTCCAAGACGATGACTCTCGCGTTCATCTGTGTCCTGGCGATCACCTGCACATCCCCGCCCACCGACGGCACCGGGTCGAGTGGACTCGGCCCGAAGTACCCACCATCTGGATCGCCGTGTTTTCACCGCCACCCCGTAGTGCAGGCTGCTAGCCTGCATGTCCAATCACGCATCAAAATCACTGCGAAAAAACAGCAATCGCGGCGACAACGGACTTAATCCCCATGGCCAACGAATTCCTCGCCAAACTCGACGACGTCGGTTCGCTCGCCGGTGCGATCCCGTTGGTGTTGCGCGCGTTTCATGATCGGAGCAGCCTCAGTTGGGAAATCGCCGAGCACGACGGCGAGGTGTGGCTCAAGGCCACGGTGAATGCACCCGACGACATGAATCGGTTGCGACGTTTCCCTGCGACCCTCTATCAACTCACCGGCGACACGTTGACGCGTTGCGGTCACCGTGTTCCCGAACGTTCGGCGGAAGCGGTGGCGTCGATGACGTGGTACCGGCTCGATGAGATTGTCGAAGTCGAGCTGCCGGTTCCCCATGTCGCTCGACCGATTGATCCGAATTCTCGCGTTCGTCTCGAACTCGTTCGCGGCGGTGAGATGGTCCGGCCCCACGGTTTGCTGGCCAGACTCGATGTGTTGCGAACTTGGTGCGAAACGACGCCGCATTCTGCCTTGCGTGCTCTGCGTTGGGCGTTCGATAACGACAATCGGCGTTGTTTGATTCTGGGTGATCGGTTGCCTCCGATTGAGGGGACGTATCTCGTTGCCGATCATCGTGTATTGGTGCCCGGTGGATGGACATGGTCGCCGCGTGCCTCCGGTGCAACCGTGGGTACTCTGTTTGATGTCCCGCCGGATCATTGGTTGATCTGGGAATCCGACACAGTGTTCTCGTTGGTGCCGGACGAGGCGTTATCCGTGATGACGCGAGCGAGCGTGCGCTCGGCATGATCGAATACTTGCAATCACCGCAACGAGCGGTTTGGGATTTGGCGGATGAGGGCGATGCGTTCGTTTGGATCGATGACGGTTCGACGATTGCGCTGGCGCCGGAGTTGGCCGCGATTTTGGCACCGCTGCGAATATCGCTCGACGGATTGCCTTCGTTGACGGCGACGTTGTTCGTGATCGCCGGTCTGCGTCCGACGTCGCTCGACCAGGAATCCAACAACGAGAGATGGCGTTCTCGGTTATCGTTGATCGGTGGGCGTTTGGCTCATGGCGATGCCGTTGCGAAATGGTTGAGCGGTTTGTCGCAATTGCCCGAGCATCTGCGTGGCGGCGTCGAAGGGCCGATCACGATTTTGGGTTGCGGGATGGAACATTGCCGCCGGTTTTTGATCGAGGCCGACTTAGAGGCGTCCGACGAGATCATCGAGGTGCTCGAAATTCCAGGCCACTTGCGCGAACAATACGGTGTCGATGCCGACGTCTCGTCGCTGCGTTCGCGTCAATCGCCGCGAACCCAACGAGCATGGGAAACGCTGCTCTTTTTGAAATCAACGTGGCTCGATGCGGAGGCGTTGCAAACGTGGAAAGAGACGGGACTGTTGCGTTTGCCCGAGCCGATCGAGGAGATCGAACCGCCGCCGCTGCGAAACCCGATCGATCGGTTGCTGTCCGAACTGGCCGACGACGACAAACTCGGCGGGATCGCTCATCTGAGTCGCACGACGGCCTCGTTGCTGACGTTGCCACGGCGTCCGAGTGATCCCGATTTGCTGCCGCTCGGTGGCGTTTCGGACGTCACCAATCGTGGGAATCCGGAACGGTTGTTGATGACCGAACTCGCGGCTGATCCGATGTTGTTGTTGGCGCGGATTGCCAACGGCCAGGCGTTGTATCTACGTCGTGAAACGCCGCCGGGACCATTGCCCGACCGCCGCTGCGTGGCGATCGAGACTGGCATCCGGTGTTGGGGCGAGACCCGCGTGCGATTGGCGGCACTCGCGCTGGCAATCGCCGCGTCGGAAGAACGGCGTGGGGAGACCACGATCGATTTTTCCGTGGTTTACGATGACCAGGTGATCGAACAGGACTTTGCCGAGCGAGAGGGTTTGACGCGTCATTTGGAGATGCTGCCTCCGAGTGTTCATCCGGGCCGCGGTGTCGCAAGATGGTTTGAGACGGTTTACGAATCCGCGAAGGAAACGAATTCGGTGATCGCCGAGCCGATGGTTTTGATCTCGGCCGATGCGGATGCGGACCCGAATTTCCGTGATGCGATTCGAGACGTGCCGCGTCCGTTTTTGATCGCAACGGTGGACCGGCACGGCAACGCGGTGTTGTCGCGGCGGACGGCGTTGGGTGATGAAGTCCTGCAGCGGCTGAGGCTGGAGTTGCCAGCGAAACGAGGAGCCGAGAAAGGTCGAACCGGGGAGGCGCACGCGGACGACGTGGAACCGTTGTTCCTGTCGCAGAAACCTGTGCCGATTCGTTTCAACGTCGACCAACAGGTCACGTGGTGTGCGCCATGGCGGAACGCGAGGAACCAACTCAGCGTGTGGTTGGTGACGAGGGACCGACGTCTGTTGTTGGCCGACTGGGCCGCGCGCGGTGCGATCGAGGTGTTGAACGATCTGCCGCACTGCCACGTGTTGGCCTACCAGGCGGGTGCCGAGCAACTCGATCTGGTACTGGGCGATCCGACCGGCACCCATGAGCTGTTGAGCGTGGACACTCACACGCATCGTTGCCGACGATTCACGTTGCCTGAGGATTTCATGCCGACGCACACCTCGATCGTGGGTGAATCGGTACTGCGTTTTTCGTCTTCGGAACATCAGGAGATCGCGGTGAACACGGGACAAGTGCTCATCGATCGTTCCGCCCAATATCGCGTCGTCGGTCCGGCCACGGTGATCGATGAGCGGGGTCGACTGTTGCGACACGGCGGACAAAATCGGGGCGATTGGCACTCGTTGTTGGAGGCGAACAGTTCGGTGATCGAACCGATCGAATGTGTCGTCACCAATCCGGCTGGGCACGTGTGTTTTGTAGCGCGGGATCTGAGTTATCTGGTCGAACTCGGAGACCAGGAAAAAACGACGTACACCAACGCGATCGTCCACGCGTCGGGACCTCCTCGGGCGGTTCTGCATGACCCGACGCGGCAACACTGGATCGTCCGCTACGACCGGGTGGATGCGGCGAGCAACGTGGGCAGATTCAAAGACGGCGTGCGTTACTTTCGATTCAACACGATGGTCGGTCATGTGACGGCGGTGGCCAGTGAAGAACCGATCGCGTTGCTGATCGCACTGGATCGACATACGAGTGAATTATTGCAGAAACGTTCGGTTCGCAAATCATTCCGTGCGGCGCAAATGACGCCCCGTGGATTGTTGCTGCAGAGCCCTGGGAACAAGACGCACCTGCTCACGTTGTCCGAGGATCCCGCACACCGGCGCTTCGTCATGAAACGGTGTTCCGAGAACGAGGTTCCGGAAATGGTTGCGTTTGAACAGGCAGCGATGCAACCGCGTGAGACGAAATGGAAGCTGCGACCGGCCCGTTTGAACGGTGGGACCGTGTGGGTGGATTCTCGCGGTTTGATTCATTTGCAACGTGACGACGATTCGCTGGAGTTGACGTTGGTGATCGTCGATCATCACGTCGCCGGATGGTTCAGCGAAACCGGTTTCTTCGGCCCTGATTTTTTCTCGCTCTACGAGGATTCACCCGATGGAACTTCGGGCCCGCCCGAAACCCGAGTGCCCAGCCAGGTCACGAAATGGCTCGAACAATGGAGCGAACGAACATGAAAGTCAAACTGTCCGCAAATCTGAGTTATCGATCCGGTCGAGTTCGCCGGGAATCACACGGTGTGTGGTTGCCGGTGGTCGAGGTCGATCGATGGATCGCATGGATGCTGCGGCAACCGACCGATTGCCAAACCCAGTATTTCGCTCTTCCCGAACAGTGGGGGTTGATCGCGTTGCGCGATCGACCGTTGCAGCATGATGGTGATGAACCTGTCGTCTCGGTGTTCCCAGCGGCGGTGTCTGCGGGGAATAACGTCACGTTGTGGATTGCGACCGAGAGCGAAGTCGAACCCCGGGTGCCGGCGGATTGGTTGGCGAAGTCGTTACCTGCGGGTCGGGATTCCGTTTGCGTGTGGTTGCCTCGGATCGGATTGACGGTGTTCGAACCCGAAGACGCGATCGGGTTGTCGGATCTCTTGTCACCACCGGCCTCGTCCGTCACTACCGCAATCTGGACCGCGCCGCCGGAAATTCCGATGCTGCCAACCCGTTTCGCCGGGTTGGCGTTGAACGTGCCGATGACCAGTGACGATGTGTTGGGCATGCAAGGGATCGGCGGGGAAGGCAAAGACATCGGTGACCAATCCGGTGACCTCAGTGAGTTGGGCAAAGATCAAAAATCCGGCGCGGATAAATTGAAGTCCTGGATGCTCGCAAAGATGGAGGGAACCGATGGCAAGAAAGCGAACGAGAACGATCCGCAGGCCGATCCGGCGGGCGCGAACTCGGGGTCGGGAGTGGGTGGATTGGCGGGTGGAATCGCCGGTGGAATTGCGGGCGGGTTGTCCGCTGCGATGGCGGGGTTGTTGTCGGGCAGCGTGAAGAAGGAACGTGACTCGCAGTTGAACAAACTGCTGGAGATGACCCGGTTTGATCCCGACAAGGCGCTGCGTTTTGCGATCCCGTTGGCCGGTGCGGTTGCGGGTCTGGCGGCGTTTCGGGGGCTGGCGATTCCGGGTGCGAAACTGTTGTCGCGAATGCCGAATTTCTCGCTCGGTTCGATCGGAGGCAGTTCGGGGGCGGCGGATTTCTGGGACGTCGATGCGTCCGTGCGTGCGAAATTGCGGAAGGCTTATCATAAGATGGCCAATCGCGAAGTCGCGGCGGGACGCTATCGCCGGGCGGCCTACATTCACGCCAATTTGATCGGCAATTTGTCGGCCGCCGCTGCGGTGCTCGAACAGGGCGGGTTCTTTCAAGAGGCGGCGGTCTTGTACCGAGATCGCTTGTCGCGTCCGCTCGATACGGCGAGATGTTGGATGGCGGCAGGGATGTACGAACAGGCCGCCGAGATTTATGCGTCCCAGAAGGATTACGAAAACGAATCCGAGGCCTGGCGGGCCGCCGGGCGTGATGCGGATGCGGACGAGGCGTTGGAGAAAGCGGTGCGTTCGATCATCGCTCGGCACCAAAGCGTGGACGCGGCAAAATTCATTGACCAACGTTGGAACGATCGCGATCGAGCATTGCGGTTACTACGCGATCAATGGCCGGGTGGGCATCAGGTCCAAGCCTCGATGCGGTTGGCGTTCGATTGGCTCGGACAACGCAAGGACCACGACTTGGCGATGAGTTGTCTGCAGGAGTGCATCGGATTGGCGACGGTTGATGATCGGGTGTCGCTCGCCGAGTTGACTCGCAACGTCGCGCGGAGCTATCCCGATCGTGATTTACAAGCCTTTGCGGCCGACCAGTGCCGGGTTGCCGTAGGCGAGGTTTTGTCGGAATGCCGTTCGATCCAAGAAACGGATTCCGATCGGAGTAACCACGCGTTGGGCTTACTGAGAACGTTGGAGGATCCGGGGGCCGCGTTCACCGGCGACGTGCTCCGTTTCCGCAAACGGCAAAACGAGCGTGCGGTGAAAAAACCGGTCCGCCACGTGTCGAAATCGAACCGCCGGATTGCCAGTTTGCCCCCGTTGGTTTTAGCCGAGGGGCGTTACTACGGTTTCGCAATGTGGAAACGAAATCTGTTCGCGTTACAACGTTCGAATTCGAGAATCCATGCGTCGCTGATCAACGGGCCTGGCGAATCCAGCTCGCTCCCGGATCTGAGCCGTGTGGTTTCAATCGACGATCCTCAGACCGTTGTTGAAACCAATATCGAGACCGAGGTCGGAGGGTTTCGTTTCGTCGGCGAGATACTCGTCACCGATTCGGAACTGCATTTTCGCGTCGGCTTGTTTGACCGGTGGTTTGAACGTTTCCAGATCATGGGCCAATACAAGGAGGTGAGCGTGAAGGGGTTTTGGCCCGGTGATCTGCAACAGGCCATTGCGGCGGTGGCGTTGGACGATGGTCGGTTTGTTGCATTGCAATTCTCCGGTGACGAAATTCAATTGCTGTTTTGCAATCAGCACGGTTTGACGACGAGGACGCAATCACTCAACGCTTCCTTGCTCGGTGCATTTCATGACTCGGTCGATCGCGATTGGGACGAGACATCCGAGATGGCATTGGGCGAGGCGATCTCGGTGGAGTCGACGCACATCGCGTGCCTGGACAATCGGATCGTGATCGCGGCGGCCAAGTTGTTGATGATCGCGTCGGATACCGAAACGGACCTGGAATTAGTGCAGTGGGTCGGGCACCGTATTCATCAGATCGACGTTTCGCCTCGTAATACTCGCAAACGAATCGCGCTCGCTCACGAGGGCGGTTTGGACGTTTATTGGGTCGAGAGGGGCGAAATGGTTCGGCAGCGAATCGAGACCGAACGCCCGTTCCAAAAAGTGGTTTGGATGCAAAACGGACGCCTGTTCGCAATCGCTGACCAAACGTTGTATCGTTACGAAGTGAAACGAAATTCGGTCACCATTGATGGGACGGTATCATTAGGGGAGTCCGGCGCGATGTCGTTGCTGCCCTTGTCTCGCGCCGTCTGCGGCGTCGCGTTTGCGAACGGTCGCGTGAAACGGTATCAGTAGGGCGATTTCACCCCCCTCGAGCGAAGCTGAATCAACGATCTTCACCCTCCCCGGCGGCCGAGGGCCGTCCGACCCTCCCGGCTTCGCCGGGAGGGTGATTTCGTCAACACTTTGACCCCAATCTCATTAATCTATTGGCATGACCGACCCCAACGAAATACGCCCCCTGATTCGACCGACGATCCGATTGCGTGGATCTTCGGATACCGATGCCGTGTCACCGCGTGATGCGGCCGGGCGTGATGTTCGGGCGGACGATCCAAACGCTTCGGAGGGTTGGAACGGTTCCAATCCAAACGGTTTGAAGTCTCGATCGATCCACTCGTCCGATGAATTCGGCATGGATGACCCGAGGTTTGAGCGTGCGATCGCGGGGGAGGAATTCTTTGAAGCCGGTCAGGTGCGGACGCCGGACCAAGTCCGCAAATCGGAGGTGATCGCGGCGGTGCGTGCGATCGAGAATAAATCGACGGGCGGTTTCACGAAATTTATCGTGCTACTCGTTTCGCTCGCCGTTTTCGTGGCCGCTGGCGTGGCCTGGTGGGACCCGTGGGTGGTCTCGATGCTCGTGATCGTGCTGTTGTTTCACGAGGCCGGTCACTACGTTGCGATGCAGGTGTTCGGATATCGCAACGTGAAGATGTTTTTTATTCCGTTTCTCGGGGCGGCGGTCAGCGGACGGCACTTCAATATCTCCGGTTGGAAGAAGGCATTGGTTTATCTAGCCGGTCCGGTGCCGGGGATCATTGTGTCGTTGCCTTTGATGGCGTGCGGGATCGGGTTCGAACAACAGTGGATGTTCGAACTCGGTGGGATGGGGTTATTGCTCAACACGTTGAACCTGTTGCCGATCATGCCCTTGGACGGGGGTTGGATCATGCACTTGACGGTGTTCAGCCGCTCGCCGTTCTTAGAGTTGGTGGCGCGGTTGTTGGGGATCGCTTCGATGTTCGCGTTTGCGTATTTCTCGGGCAGCCGGTTTATCCTGTTCATTGCCATCCCGTTAGTGTTGTCGTTATCGACCACTTACCAAGTCGCAAAGTTAATCGGTCGGTTGCGTGATCGAGCCTTACCGCAACCCGAGCGTGACGAGATTCCCGATGCGGCGATCCGGTTGCTCGACGACGAAATTCAAACGACGCCGTTGGCCCCGACAACGACGTTGAACCGCGCCGGGATCATCGTGCAAATGTATGAATCGTTGATCGTCCGTCCGCTGGGGTTGGGAGCGACGTTGGCGATTTGGACGATCTACGGCGGCGCGTTTTTGATTGCGATCGTCGGCGGTCTGGCGATCTTCGTCAGTCGTGATCTGGCGGATAACGGTTTGTTCGGGAGGAAGGCGTTTGAATCCGTCGAGCATCACGTGCCGCTGGATGTCGAGGATACCGAATTCCACTTGGGCGACGCGTCGGTCGAGCAATCGTATTTGGCGGTCGCGAAATTCGAATCGCCGGAGGAACTCGACGCGGCCCAAGATCGGCTCGCGGCGATGGATTTGGAGAACTACTCTCACGCGCGGTTCGGCGATGTGTGGATCGCCTCGATCCCGGATACCGGTGTTGGTTTCGATCTCGGGGGCAAACGCAAATGGGAAGAGATGGCGGAAAACGATCTCGCGGACGAGGCGGACGTCCGCGAGCAGATTCGCGAGATGATCCATCCGATCGAGCCGACCGAGACTTGGGTCGGCGACCTCGTAGCGGGCAGCGTTGACTTGTGTGTGATCAGTGGTCTGCACCATTCGTCGATCCGAATCCGGACGTTGGCACCGAGTGCGGGAGTGGCCGAGTCGGTTTCGCAAGACTCTTTCCAGATGCCGGGCATCGGCGGCTCGCGTTGGTATTTGCCGCCGTGGTCACCGCTCGACACGCCCACACCGAAACAGATGCAGTGCCGCAACGTTGTCAAACGGTTGATCGACGGAATCACTCCAGCGACGGCACCGGAGTTGTGGAAGCAGAGGAAAAAAATCGCCGATGAACAAATGGATCATTTTCGCGGCGGCGGCCGTCGAGCGGAGGCCTCGGCAGGGTTCGCCAAACGATTGCGCGACCTTCAAACGCAGCATACCCATAACGTGATCAACGGGCTCGAAGGTGATCAGGCGGAGGTGGCGGAGATGTATCAGAATTACCAAACCGCTGCACTGGAGTTCGAAGCCGCGATCGATCGGCGGGCGGTGGAGATTGAGCAACGAACCGATGCCGGTGAATCGATCGAATTAGCAGACGATTCAAATGACGAGGATTATCCGTTGATGGATGATTACCTGATCGACGATTCGGACTTGCTCGGTTTCGCCGATCCATCGAGGCGCAGTTACCACTTTGCCGGGCATGTCACCGGTACGGTCGTTTCGACGGACGATTTGATAGAGGAGGAGGAGAGGCGGGCGGCCGAAGCGATAATGGATAAGATGCCTGCCGACATTCCCGAGCAAAACACTTACGCCATCGAGGACGGTGGTCGCGTGCTCGATTTGTTCGTGCATCATGCGACGGATCAGGCGGCGACGGTTTCGTCAGTGATCGCGTTTTTGACGGAACTCGGTTTTGATTCGTTCGAATTACGCTACGTCACGCCGACGGGCGAGTTGGATTGAGCGGCGGTGCGATAGACAATTCTCACTGCGATCGCGAACAGGCACGGCGCCAGCCCGAAGGCCAGAATAATCTGGGTGGTTTTGGAAACCGGGAATCCGAAGAACATCATCAATGTTCCGTGTCCGGCGTTCGTCGGCGGAGAATTCGCCGCAGTGTGTCGATCAACTTCCACTGGATCACGGTCAGCAGAATCGGGACGGAAAAGAGGATGAATTGCCCCGCCTTGGGGTTGTCCGAAAACGGGACGCGGGCCGCCGATGCGGTCGTCAATAACGCCATCACGAGGGCCCCGTTCATGACCAACAGGCACGTGGTGACGAACGCCGAACCACCGATTGCCAAGCATCCACCGGCGAGATCGGAAAGTTCGGTTTGCTTCGCTCCGATCCACTCGTCGGCTTCGGCGTGAGGCGGAAACGAGTGCTCGAACGAGGATTGGGCATCATCGGGATTCATATTTCATGCGTTCTTCATCAGAATCGAAGCGGTTCCGTTCGTCGTCAAGTCCAACGACGGATACAATTGACTCAACCAGGCTAATCTAACGGCAACTCGATTGGCGAACCACCTCATCCTATCTTCTTTGGCTCTCGATGGCGTCCATCTACTCTTCTGACCGGTCAACTCGCGCTTCGCTGATCGCGGATCGAGGTTTATGGGCCGGCATTCTCGTATTGGTTGTCGTTCTCATTGCCTCGGTGCCGGTGTGGGGTGCCGTCGTGGTGGCGATCTCGATTACGTTGGCGATTGCTTGGCGTGATCAAAATCGCCGCGGTGCGTTGTTGAAACGATTGGAATCGATCCAGGTGGGAGCTCGGGGCGAAGCGGCGAGATTGAACAGCGAACTGAAATCGCTCCAGTCGCAATCTCGACTCGGTGCCTCGGCGCTGCTGCAATTGATCGATGGCGTGATTGTTCTCTCCAGCGATCTGTCGATCCTGTTCATCAATCCTTCGGCCGTTCGGTTTCTCGGATTGGAATCTCGCGAGTCACCGATCAACCGCTCGTTCGCCGAGGTCGTGCGAAATCCGAAAATGATTCATCTGATTCGTTTAGCGATCGATGAAAAACAACCCCAGGAATCGGTCTTCGAAGTCCATCATGGCGAAGGGGTGTTGCCGCTGAGAATCCGTGTCGATGTGATTGACGATGGAGAGATGGGGAAAGTGCAGTTGTCGTTGCGAGACGAGACCGAATCGAGACAACTCGAAGGTATGCGTCGCGAGTTCATTGCCAACGTCTCCCATGAACTGAAGACCCCCTTGGCGGCCATCAAGGGATACGCCGAGACCGTGCAGTTGGCCGTCGCCGACGATCCTGAGATGGCCATCCACTTCATGAACTCGATCATGGGCCAATGCCAACGGTTGGAGCGTTTGATCAGCGACATGATGCAATTGGCGCGGGCTCAATCGGGACGGGCGCATTTGAACGTATCGAGCATTTCGCTGCGCGATGTGGTCGCCGAATCGGTGCGAACGTACGTGCCGGTAGCGGACGCGAGCGGTTTGAAATTGCGATTCCATGATGAGGACCAATCGGCCAAGGTGCTCGCCGATCCGGAAGCGGCACTCACGATCGCGAACAATCTCATCGGCAACGCGATCCGCTACACGCCACGCGGCGGGTGCATCGATGTCTCGTTGCGGGATGGGTCAATGCAGGATGGGTCGATGCAGGATGGGTCGATGCAGGATGGGCCGATGCGTTGGTCGATCGTCGTGGCGGATACGGGGATCGGGATCGCGGAAAAGGAACAGAGTCGAGTTTTTGAACGGTTTTACCGCGGTTCGCGAAGTGCCGAGATGGCGACATCGAGCACGGGGTTGGGGTTGGCGATCGTGAAAAATCTCGCGGTGGCGTTGGGAGGTAACGTCAGTGTCCACAGCCGGTTAGGCGAGGGGTCCACGTTTGCCGTCGAGTTGCCCGCCGTGCAGCCGCAGGGTGCCGCGAAAGTGGAACCGTCAACGGGAGCCATCGCGATGGCGAACCCTCCTGTCGCGGCCGAGTCGTTGCTAAACTCACGTTGATGCCGCACCCCAACGTTTTCCCCGATTCCTTAATCGTTTCCCCGAGCACCGATTCGATCGCTCGGGCTGCGGATTGCTTGCTCGCCGGGAACCTGATCGGTTTCCCGACCGAAACGGTCTACGGGTTGGCCGCACGGGGCGACGACGTATCCGCAGTGAATCGAATTTTTGCGGCGAAAAAGCGTCCGCGTCATAACCCGTTGATTTTGCATGTCGCGTGTTTCGAAGATGCTCTGTCGTTGTTCGCGGCGGACCTTTCGCAGGCGTTATTGCGTCGGGCCGAACGGCTCGCCGCGTTTTGGCCTGGGCCGCTGACGATGATCGGACCGCGTCACGATCGCGTGCTCGATGAGATCACCGCCGGGGGCGAGACCGTTGCCGTGCGAGTACCCGATCACCCCGTCGCTCTGGCCGTGCTGCGGCGTCTCGCGGAGGTTGCCGGGCATCCCGTTCCCGTAGCGGCCCCGAGTGCGAACGTTTCGAATTACGTCAGCCCCACCACGGCGGACCACGTCGCCGAGGGACTCGGTGATCAGGTCGCGTTGATCCTCGACGGTGGTCCTTGCCGCCTCGGGTTGGAATCGACGATCGTCTATTTGGGTGACGACGCATCGCCCGCTCGGGTGCTCCGCAGTGGTGCACTGTCGGCCGAGTGTTTGTCGAGAGAACTCGGCGAACCGGTTGTCGATGTTCCTAGGGTCGTGAATGACAACATCGCCGCACCTGGGCAATTTGCAAAACACTATTCCCCTCGCACGCCTTTGATTTTGCGAGATGAACTCTCCTCGTCGATCGATTCAAGCTCGACTCATTCGGGTCCGCAACGACATCGCGTGCTCCAAATCGTTTTCGGCCCGATCACGCCATCGATGCGTGCAGGAGGCAACGAGGTATGGACATTCTCGTCGGACGGTCGACTCGAAACGGCAGCAGCGAATTTGTACGCGACGCTTCGACGGGCCGACGCGGGCGGCTATGACCGAATCGACGTCGTCGCCTGCGATGCCTCCGGTTTGGGGAACGCCATTCTCGACCGACTGAGTCGTGCGAGTCAACGGTGAGCAGGTGCCGAATCGAAATATTGAATTTCAGAGTGTTGACGACTTCACCCTCCCGTCTCCGCAAGAGACTGCTGTAATACTAGCAAAAGACGCAACGGCGGAGTTCAGTGTGAGTGCTTCGGTTTTTCTTTTTAGTAGCTAATCCGTTAGCGAAGCGCTGCCGTGGGCAGACCCTACTTGCCTAACTGGACAGCGCTACTTTGGATTAGCCGTTTTGGCGTTAGCCACGGTTTTCGTGGGGAGAACCGTGGCTAACGCCAAAACAGCTAGTTAAATGCAAACCAAGCGATTTACGGGCAAACCCATACAAAGTGGCGCTGTCCAGCTAAGCTGCCTTTTAACTGCCCAAAGTCACTCCGAAAGGCAACTTCTTAGCCAAAACACCGCTATTAGTTTGAGTCCAGACATGTCTTCCTTGTTGTTAGCGTCACCATTCGCTTCAAATTCACTGCGAAGCCGGTCATCAACTGCTCACGCAGCACCTCGCCATTGAAACCGATCCCATCGATCGATAACGCGTCAATGTCATTGCCATGAGCCTGTTCCTCGCGGCGAATCAAATCGACGGCGTCACGGGCCTCCGCCCCGTTGGCCGCAATCACGTCGAGCATGGTGATAATCTCGCTGTCGGCATCCATGATCACGTCAATCGAATATCCGTCGTAGTAAGCACATCGGCGGAAAAGGTTCGGCAGAACCTCACGTAGGCGAGTCTCTCTGAGACTCGCAATTTCCAGCGTCTCAGAGAGACGCTGCTAAGTGGCTACGCCGAAATAATTGTGACGATGTGCTTAACCGTGGTGCATGCCGGTTCATCGGCGAACCAAGCGACAATCCAGTCTTGGATCTCTTGAACGAGGTCAATGCGGGTTTGAAGCTTGGACTTTGCCTCCAAATCCTTGCTTTCGCTCTTGGTCCGATCACGCAACAGTTCGAAGCCCGAAGTATCCACGGCACTGATACCTTTGATGGCTTGGATCCTCTTTTCACGAAGCTGAGCCAGCAGGGTCAGTGTGGTGGGAATGGCCGCAGCGCAATCGAGATGAGTGGCATCCTTGAGGCGGCGTTGGTCCTTTCGATGACTTGCCGGTCACTGAGCCTGTCGAAGTATTTGAGGAACTCCAGCTTGAGCAGTCGCAGCAATGAATAACCTGGTGCACCGTCATTTGCAAAGTGAAATGATCGAAGAATGGGAGCGAAGGCATTCCGATCCGAGACATCCAAATAGGACGGATTCTGCTGGGAGCACCCGATCATCGATAGCTTGATCAGCCGGCTTGATGGAGTACAGGAACTCTCGATGGTCGGTAATCACCGTCGCCCTCACTTTCAAACGGCCATGGAAAAGACGCAACGGAACCTCATTGGAGTCGCATACCAGCAAACCACCCGGCTGGTGCAACAGTCTCCGGCGGGAGGGTGAAGTCGTCAACACTTTGGCATTCAACACTTAAAAACGGCACGTCCTCTTACGCGTCGGGTGGGGAGATTGATTTCGCGTCAACAGCCTCATCGATCGTATCCGATTCCCCGAACCCGCCACCGCCCGGCGTTTCCATTCGCAACCGATCGCCCGTTCCCACGCCAATCGAAACGCACCCATCGAGCGCCCAGGTCTCGCCACCCCGAATCAAACTTTGTTGACCACGCCCGCCCGCACCACCGCCGTCCACACCATACGGCGACGTCGTCCGACGCGACGTGATCAATGACATCGTCAACGGTCGCAGGAACTCCATCTCGCGAATCATCCCGTCACCGCCCCGGTGTCGTCCCTCCCCGCCGCTGCCACGTCGCACCCCAAACCGCCACAACCGAACCGGCAATCGTATTTCCAATACCTCCGGGTCCGTGATTCGCGTGTTCGTCATGTGAGTATGCACCGCGTCGGCTCCGTGTGCGTTCGCTGTCGCGCCCGCCCCGCCCCCGATCGTTTCGTAGTAACCGAACGTCTCGTCCCCGAGCAACAGATTGTTCATCGTGCCTTGGGAGGCCGCCGCCACCCCGAGTGCCCCCAGTAACACGTCGACGACCCGGTTGGACGTTTCCACATTCCCCGCCACCACGGCCGGACAACGGCGAGGATCGATCATCCCCTGGGCATCCATTTCAACCGGCGGGTCCAGCAACCCAGGAGGGATCACCAAATCGATCCGCCGCATCACACCGTCGCACAACGGCAACTCGTTCGGGGTCACGCAGCGCAACACATACAAAACCGCTGCGGTCACGATCGAACGCGTCGCATTGAACCCGTGCGGATGCACGCCGCCCGAGCCGGTGAAATCGATCGTCAATCGGCGATTCACTGCATCCGGACGCAAACTCACGACGACCGGCGTCCCGTCATCGAGCTGGTCGGCGAACCGGCGCGTCAGCGTCCCCAACGATTCGATCCAATCCGCCGCCGCCTCCCCGGCAACGTTCAACAATCGTCGCAACAACATCGCCAAACGTCCCGGCGGCAGCGAATCAGAAAGTTCTCGGATCGCCCGCACCCCTTCGCGTCCCGCCGCCTCGGCCGCCGCAACATCGGCCATGTTCTCGTCCACGTTACGCGACGGATACGGTCCCGACGACAACACCTCTCGCAACTCGGAATGATGCGAAACACCACCCCGGTGCAACGCCATGTTCCGAATCAAAACACCCTCATCGGCCAAACAGGTCGCCGCCGGAGCCATCGATCCGGGAACCATCCCGCCGATCTCGGCGTGATGACAACGCGACGCGACAAAGTAATCACAAACCCATCCGTCGGGCCGATCGGCGGCGAAAGAACCACAAAACACCGGCGTCACTACGGTCACGTCTGGCAGATGCGAGCCACCGGCAAACGGATCGTTACTGACGAAACAATCTCCACTCTGCATCTCCGGAAACGAGGCGATCATGCTGCGAACGGTATGCCCCATCGCGCCGAGGTGAACGGGCACGTGGTGCGCGTTGGCAACGAGCGAACCGTCACCCAAAAACACCGCACAACTGTAGTCCCGCCGCTCCTTCACGTTCACGCTGACACTGGTTCGCCGGATCACCTCGCCCATCGCTTCGGCGATCCCTTGCACACGCCGACTGACGATTTCCATCTCGATCGCATCATCAGCCGAATTTGTCTCGGACTCCGAATCGATGACCTGAGACGACACCGGGGATTTTGAAGCATGAGTCACCGACGTCCGCATTTCAATCACGCCATCGTTTCGGACTATCGCCGTCCAGCCCGCCTCCACATTCAAAATTGAATGCGTCGACGCCACGATCATCGGTCCGTCGAACCGCTCTCCGGCGACCAGCGATTCACGATCTCGCACCGCACCGGTGCTCTCGACCGGTGATTGCGACGTGCCACCGGTTGAGCGAGTGACTTCGGCAATAACCGGTGTCGACGTTTGAATCGTCGCTTCACAACGCGTCGACACCAATTCGATCGGCATGCTGGGTCGATCGTAGCCGAACGTTGTTTGGTGTTTCGCATCCATTCGCTCGGCCAACGTTTCGATCGGTTCGAGCGGCAGTTCGAGTGCGGATTGCGTGCCGACGTAGCGGATATCGGCCACAAACGAAACACGCAAGCGATGGTTTGTGTTTTCATTCAACTCGGACACGCTCAACGATTCTTCTCGGGCGAGCGTTTGCAAACATTCCTCTCGCATCGCTGCGGCAACGTTTCGCAGTTCGGTGACGCACTCCGGTGAACACGCTCGTGAATCTGCTCCTGCGATCGTTCGCTGCCACGCCCGAGTCACGATCCGTCCGATCGCGGCAGCCCCGATACCGACGGCCGATAAAATCCCGGATTGCGGGTGATCGATCACGTGCGACATGCCGAGCGTCTCAGCGACGCGGCACAGATGCCCGCCTGCGGCGCCCCCGAAACCGACCAACGCCATCGATCGCACGTCACTGCCCGCCGCCGTCGTCACGACCCGGGCCGCCTCGGCCATCTCCGTCACCGCAATCCGCAAAAATCCTGCGGCCAATTGCGAGTCGTTTATGGCGATTTCATCGGGCAACGCGCGTCGGACTTCGTCGAGCCGCTGCCACGACGCGTCCGGATCGAGCCGGAACGGGAACCGTTGGACCGGCAATCGGCCTAGAATTACGTTCACATCCGTGATGGTGAGCGGTCCGCCACGTCCGTAACAGGCCGGTCCCGGATCGGCACCGGCGCTCTCCGGACCGACAAATAGCCGCCCGTCCCGAACACCACAAATCGAACCGCCGCCGGCGGCGACGGTGTGAATGTCCATCATCGGCGCGAGCACACGGATGCCGCCGATTTGACTTTCCTGTCGACGTCCGATCTCACCATCGAACCGGCTCACGTCCGTGCTCGTGCCGCCCATATCGAGACCAACGGCACCGGCGATCCCACGGTCCTTTGCTATCTTTGCCAGTGCCACCACGCCACCCGCCGGTCCCGACAGAACACTCTCGCGGCCACGGAAACCGTTCGACGCAACCAGATTCCCGCCGCTCGTCATCCAACGCAATCCACACTTCTCCGGTCCACCAAATTGTTGCTCCACCCGAGCTACATAATCTTCGAGCACCGGTTGGAGATACGCGTCGAGCGTCGTCGTCTCCGCCCGCGGCACGATCCGTGGCAATGCAGCCACGAGAGTCGAACGCACGACGCGATCGAACCCGACCTCGCGAGCAATCTGTTCCGCGCGCTTTTCGTGGACGTCGTTTTGATACGAGTGCAAAAAACAAATCGCGATGACTTCCGGACGATCGTCGGATTCGAATAACGATTTCAATTCGTCACGTAGCTTCGCTTCCTCGAGCGGCACGAGTTCCTCACCTGTCGCCGTCAATCGCCCGCGCACTTCGATCACACGCTGCGGCAGCGGTTCCGGTTTGACGATATCAAGTGCAAACAAATCGGGACGATCCTGGGTGCCGATCGATAGCAGGTCGCCGAACCCTTCGGTTATCAACAACGCCGTGGCCGCACCACCGCGAGTCAACAACGCGTTCGTCCCCCGAGTCGTCCCCAACCGAACCTGCAAGCTCGGCAACGGTTCGGTCAAAGGAACACCGAGCAACAACCGCGTGGCCAGCACGGGCGCCTCGACGCCCGCGTCCAACGTCAATCGGATCGGGTTCGGACTTTGCGAATCGTTTAGCCCGTGTAGACGATCGAGTTGCAGCGCAACAAACGCTCGTCGGTTCGCATCGTGATTTTTCTCCCGCGACGGATCCGGCTCCACGATCTGACAACCGGCAACGCGGCCGAGCACCTCCCCCGAGGCATCCAACAAATTGGCTCCGACCCAAAATCCTTCCCGCACCAAAGACTTCGGCATCGCCACCACGAACCGATCGCGCCCGTTCGCCAACGGTTCGCCGCCCGCCGTCCCCACCCAATCCACCGTCACCAGCCCGCTGCTGAGCACTTTGATCGTGTCCTGACGCGGTTGCGAATCGGGCGCGTGACGGGTAACCAAGCAATCGGTAAACGTGCCGCCGATATCAGCCCAAACTTCAATCATGCTTTGTCGTCTTCAGAGGGAGGAAAATCAAGAATATGGGACTCGACCGAATCGGCAAACAACAATCCGCGTGTGGTCAAACGAATGTGATTGCCTTCGCGTTTCAATATTTTTCGCTGGACAAACGGTTCGATCGCCGGTCCGATTTCTGCCGCGAAATCGTAGCCGACACGCTCGTTGATTTGTCGTAAATCGATGCCGTCGATTTGTCGGATTCCGAACGCGGCGATCTCGCGAGCGTGCTGGTCGAGCGAAATTCGTTCCCATTCTGCCGTCGCGTCTCCGGTCTCGAACATGCGTTTCAAATACGTCGTCGAACTGCGATGGTTGACGTCCCGTCGTCCGTCGACGAAGCGCGCCGCCGAAGGACCGATTGCGAACCATCCGTGCCCGTTCCAGTACATCGAATTGTGACGGCTGCGATAGTTCGGACTTGCGAAACTGCTGATTTCATAATGCCCGAATCCGGCGTCACCGAGTCTCCGGCGTGACTCGCGATACATTTGGATATCGGTATCCTCATCGACCGGGCTCAATTCGCCCCGCCGACGTTGGGACCAAAACTCGGTGCCCTTTTCATACGTCAACGAGTACGTCGACACGTGCGTGATCGGAAGCGACGCGGCGAGTTTTAAATCGTTTTGCCAATCGGTGAGCGTCTCCCCAGGAGCGGCAAAGATCAAGTCGATGGAAATGTTTTCAATGGACTCGCTTGCCTGTTCGATTGCACGAATCGCCTGTTCACGTGAGTGGAACCGACTGAGCGTTTTTAATTTCGAATCGTCGAAGGATTGCACCCCGAGACTGAGTCGGTTCACGCCGCCGTCGACCAACGCCGAGAGTGTTTCCTCGTCGATGTCTTCGGGGTTGACTTCGCATGTCACCTCGGCTGATTTCGAAATATCAACGTGATGAGCAATCATTTGCAGCAATCGAACCAATCGCGGTCGCGTCAATTGTGTCGGCGTTCCGCCACCGAGATACAACGTGTCGAGCGGGACAGTTGCCGACGCGGCGATGTTCGATAGCTCGATCTCGATCGCATCGAGAAACCGATCCTGCAAATCATCACGCTTCGTCAAGATGCTGAAGTTGCAATAGCTGCACCGATGCCGGCAAAACGGAACATGAACGTACAACGAACGCGGCACCGCCCATCCGCCCGGCGGTATTAAATCCACAATTTCAATCGATCATCGAGCATGCAGGGCAAACGTTTTTTCACGAACCGTTTGATTTGCGTGTCGGTGTAACGCGTCGAAGCGTGCGATCCGATGATCAGCTCGTTTTTGAAATTGTCTTTGCGTTCGCAGTAATCGTCGACGTGCATGTGACCGTGTTTGTGGATTTTGTCGCGGCGGTGTTCGGGGGCGGCGAACGTCAACTCGCTGATCAACACCTTGGCCTCGTAAAACTCCGGGTTGTCGTCGAGTCCTTTCGGGGCGGTGTCGCCGGTGTAAGCGAACAGCGGCACGCGTCGTTCGGTGGTGATCTCCGTTCCGGCGTTTTTGAGATTGCGAATTTGTTCACCAGAGAGTTCGAGGAACTCCGGTTTGAGTTTGTGCCGTCGTTGATAGACGATGAAACCGAGCGCGTCGATCGTGTGTTTGACGGCCACACTTTTGACGATCAATTCACGACCGATCGGTGTTTCGTCACCGCCGATCAACCCGACCAACTCGCAGGGCATGGCACCGCGGTCGAGCGAGCGAAACAGTTGCAGCATTTTCCACGCGGTGTCGACGGCGGAATCGGGTAGATAGATCACCGGCGGTTCCATCTTCATCATCCGGCGGCGGGAAACGTACGCGGGCAACGCCGCGATGTGATCCAAGTGCGCGTGAGAAATGAACATGGTCGGCGTGCCCATGAAATCCCAAGGCTGGATGCCGACATCGAACAACAATTTCAGTTCGTTGACCCGCCAACACGTCTGCACGGCGGCGCGAGAATATCCCTCAATGGTCATCCCATCATGAACGTGAGAGAGAATCGGGACGTTTTCGGTCATGTGGGGGGCGGGTTGAGGCATTCGGACTCCAAAAACCCGCACTATAGAGGTTCGGCGGGAATTGGGAACGCGACCAATCGTAGCCTGACTCTCCGAGTCGGGCATGAAAAGGGCGATGTTATCGCGACCGATCGTAGCCTGACTCTTCGAGTCGGGCATGAAAGGGGCAATGGATTTTCAGTTGCGTTTTTGCGTAGCTCGACTCTTTGAGTCGAGTATTGTTGTTCATTTCACGCCCGACTCAAAGAGTCAGGCTACGCACTTCTCGCGTTCCACACGAATGCGGAACTTCCAAACGAACTTACCAATCTTTGTCCACGGGGATTTGCCGTTTTTGACGCAATTGTTGCAAGCGAAAGCGGCGGATCATGTCACGGTCGCGGATCGATTGCAGCATTTTCATCGCCTCCTCCGCCGTCATCGATTCTCCCAGTGGCGGTTGCTCGTTCATTGCTTCGGTCATCGAGTTGGGTTCGTCGTTCGATTCCGAGACTGAATCGTCGGACTCACTCGACAACTCGCCGCTGGCATCGTCGGGTGGCGGTTCCTCGTTGTCGTCCGCTCCGGAGGGTTTTTCGGACTCGGACTCGGACTCGGAATCCGAGCCAGCATCCGATTGCGGATCCGGTTGCCCCATCGGCTCGTTTGACGGATCGGATGGCTGGGAATCCGGTTCAGTTCCCTCTTCACCCGAATCCGGTGACTCGGATTCCTGTTGCTCGGAGTTCTGCTGCGTGGAGTCACCTTCTTGCGATTCGCCTTCCTCGGATTCACCTTCTTCGGAATCCTGTTGCTCGGACTCTTCGCTCGGGTCCTGCTCGTTTGGTTGGTCTTGCTGCTCTTGGTTTTGTTGTTCTTCCTGTTGTTCGATTTGTTCGAGCAACCGGATCGATTTTTCAAGATTGGCTCGCGCGTCGTTTTGTTGCGGGTCGACTCGCAGTGCGGAACGGAACGCGGTGATCGCTCCGTTCAATGATTGCTTGGCTTGCTCCATTGGAGAAGACGTTGGCGATGCGGTTGGAGACGCCGTGGGTTCATCTTCGCTCGATTGCAGCGTCTGCACAGCCGAGGCATACAGGGTCGTTCCGAGGTTGTATCTGGCGGCGACGGCGACCGAGTTATCGGGCGAATTCGCGGCGCGAGCGAACTCCGCGGCCGCCGGTTCGAACTCGCCCTGCCGGTACAACTCCACGCCCCGGTTGTGAGCTTCGATGGAGGCAACCGAGGAAGCCGCCGCCATCACCGGCGAAACGAACGTGGTGGCGATTACGAAAACGGCAACCGAGGACATTCGTTTGCCCGCAACCGTCGTCGCCCGCCGCCACGATAACCTGCCTGCAAAATCGATCAACAATAACACCAGTGCCGGCAACGCGAACCATTGGAACCGGGCGACGTAGGAATCAACTTTCGCCGATGCGAACTCGGTCGTTTCCATCCCGGCGATGTATCGATCGTAGACCTCGGCCATATCAACTTGTTTCGTTCCGGCGGGGATATAAATGCCATCGGTGACCTGCGCGATCTCACGCAAAATCTCGCCGTTCATCTTCGACCAAACCGCTTCGCCCCGGTATTTCACATAGCGACCGGACTCGTGATCGGGACGTTGCAAATCGACATCCGGGATACGTGCCCCGGAATTCATATCGCCCAGACCGATGGTAAAGATCCGCGTTTTCAATTCATCGTGCATCCGTTTGGCAACCTTGACCGGTTCGCTCTCCTGATCCTCGCCATCGGTCAACACGACGACGACGCGTTGGGCACTCGTTTTGTTGAGGAACGCTCGATCGGCGGCATCGATCGCGTCACCGAGTCGTGATCCGCCGCGACGCACCGAACCCGGCCCGACCTCGTCCAACATTTGATTGAAATCCTCGTAGTGATTCGTCAACGGAATCGTTTGCCGAGATTCCCCCGCGAACACTACCAACCCGACACGATCGCCCGCCATTCGCCCGACCATGTCGCGAATCATTTGTTTCGCACGTTGCAATCGATTCGGGGCCACGTCTTCGGCCAACATGCTGCGAGACACGTCGAGCAAGAACAAAATCTCAATCCCGGTTTGCGGAATCTCTTGTTCGGTTTTTCCCCATCGCACGTCCATCAACGCGATCGCCAGCAACGCGACCGAGACGGTCGCGATCGATGCCGACGTGAACGCCGCGACGACCGGGTGCAGTCCGAAGAACGACGAGCGGCGGAAGAAATCGTCCAATCGTTCGGCGGTCGCGAACCGAGCCCGCGCACGGCGACGAAACCACGCGGCCAGCAACACAGAGAATCCAATGAAGATCGCCGCCGTCATCCACCACGCCGCACCGGGATTGCCGATCTGGGTTTCATTGGAGAACCAATTCATTGGCAGGAGATTGCGGTTCATGTGAGTTCTCGAATCCAAAACGTTTGCAGAAACACACGCGAGATCAACAGCACCAACACGATCGCGATCAACGGCGGGATCGTCCCCCAACGACTCGGGTAATCGCTCACCGCGAGTTCACGGTAGTCGACGTACTGTTTCGATTCGACCTCGGTTTTTTCCAGTTCATCGATCTCGCGATAGATCGACGCGAGTGAATCGGTGTCCGTCGCCCGGAAATACTTTCCGTCGGTCAATTCGGCGATCTTTTTTAAGGTGTCTTCGTCGATATTGACCTCCATCGATCGCAACACCATCCGTCCGCTGAACTGATCCTGCACCGGAAACGGGGCTTGGCCTTGGGTGCCGACGCCGATCGTGTAGATTTTAATTCCGAGTGTTTCGGCCAGTTCCGCCGCTTGCAACGGTTCGAGCGAACCCGCATTACTCTCGCCATCGGTCAACAGGATGATGATTTTGCTTTTGATTTTCTGTTTTTCACGAGCATCGAGGGCGTTGAGTTTTTCCGTCGCCAGAGCGATCGCGTCTCCGATCGCGGTGCCGTCCTCGCTGCGTTGATCGACGATTTGGGTTTGATTGAGTGTTGCGACAAGGAACCCGTGATCGAGCGTCGGCGGGGTGACGGCGTCGGCGTATCCGGCGAACGTGGCCAAACCGATCAGATCGTTGAATCGGCCCCCCAGCGAACTGTCGGCGAGTGAGTCACTGCCGAGCGAGTCACTGCCGAGCACGAATTCCGAAACCACGTTCTTGATCGCCATCAAGCGATCGACACGATTACCATCGATCCGGAAATCCAACGCCTGCATACTGCCGCTCCGATCGACGACCAACTCGATCGCGATTCCTTCGCTCTGGCTGACGGTTCGTTGCCGACCGTCTCGGGGCCGAGCCAACGCGACGATCAAGGCGCCGATGGCGAGTAACAACAGTGCGTCGGGTAACCACGCGAGCCGTTGACGCATTGTTCGCGGCAGCCCGTCGGTGATTTCCACGCTGCTGAAACTCACCGCGTCATACGACCGCGACGTTCGAAAGCGACGCCACGCCAAAACAGGAATGAGCAGCAACAGCCACAAAAACTGCGGCGAATGAAACAGAGATAACATCAAACGCGGCCCTCCGTGCTGACCGGTTTCTCGATTCGTTTCGGTTCGGGATTCAATAAAAATCGATCGAGGTTGTGAATTGAACGCCGCAATGATTCACGTTCGTTTTCGGCAACATCTTCCGCTGCACCGGAGGCGAATTTCAAACGGTCAGCATAGCGAAGGCTCGCGTGAAGATCATCGACTTGCGAATCGTCGAATCCATGCTCTCTGCCGATCGCTAGCATGTCGGACGTTGATTGGGATTGCGGGAGACGGCGGTTGGAACCGCTGGTCGCGACCCGCACGACTTCTTTCCATGCCGTCATGGTTTCGACGTAGTTGCCCGCGTCCGTGATCGGCATGTTTTTCAATCGGGCGATTTCACGTCGGCACCAACGCCCAGGACGATTCGAAACCCATCTCACAAACCAAACCAACGCACCGAAGAAAACGAGGGCCGCGGCCATCATCGCCCCGATCCAGAAGTTGTTCGAAGAACGAGGTGCAACCGGCTCGGGCAGCGACAACTCGCCGGCAATGTCACGGAACTCGGCTGGTTCGTTTTGTTCGTCCGGAGCGAGCACGCTTTCGATTTCGATCGGAATCGGCTCGGTGCTGAGCGTTTGCGGTGGTTTCGATTCATTGTCGTCCTGCACGGTGACGTCGATCGGTGGCACAGATTGCGGTCCGATGCGAATGGTTTCGAGCGATAGGATTCGCGTCCAACGACTTTGTTTGTCGGTCACCGGGATGTCGGGGATGTCTTGGACACCGAGGACATCGAATACGCCGAGTGATTCATCGGGGGTTGCGAACGCGACGCGACTGCCCTTCGGTGCGGTGACTTCGATCCGGACCTCGAAACGCTGAGCGATCGAAACGGTGTCGTTGGTCGAAACTGCGAAGATCGAGATTACCGATGGTGCTGTGATGATTGGTGATTGCCCCGGCGTGAGGGGAGCGTCCGCGATGAGGAGCGCGAGTAAAACACTGGGGATGAATGGAAATGTCATCCGGATCTCCCAATCGAGAACGTTCCCCACGTCACTCCGTAACGCATTCGGTTCGGAGAACCGAGCGACAATCCCCGAGCCGACAACGGTCGGTCTCGGTTGGGAGAACCTTGCCAGAAATTGAGCAGGAGCAAACGAGAAAAAGTGGCTGGATACTTCATCGGCCGCGTCGTTCCCGTTCATGGAAATAGCGTTTCAACGGTTCGGCAAGATCCTCGCCGGTTCGCAACGACAACGGACGCCATTTCAAACGTGCGAACATGGCCTCCCGGGCCGCTGCCCGCCGCATCGCGAGCGCTTCGTAAACCCGGCGAACGCGGCGGCTGTCGGTGTCGACGACTTGCATTTGTCCCGTCTCACTGTCGCGCAATCTCAGCAAACCCACCTTCGGTAACCGCATCTCGCGCTCGTCAGCGACGATGATCGGAATCACATCATGTCGCCGCGCGAGCACCCGCATCGCCCGTTCATAGGTTTGGTTTTCACTGCGTTCACCGATTCCTGGAACGAGGAAATCACTGATCCAAAACACGACACTCCGCCGGTGCGTGGTGCGATTGAAATGGTCGATCGAGGTCATCAGATTCGTGCGAGTCCCGATCGGTTCGCAGTACAGCATCTCGCGAATCAATCGCAACACGTGACGTGATCCTTTTCGCGGGGGAACGTGTTTTTCGATTTGATCGGTAAACAAAGTCAAGCCGACCTTGTCGTTGTTCTTGATCGCCGACATGGCCAGCGTGGCGCCGAGTTCGGTGACGAGTTCGCGTTTGGTTTGATGCTGGGTTCCAAAACCGATCGAGGGGCTGAGGTCGACGAGCAACATCACGGCGAGTTCGCGTTCTTCCCGGAACAGTTTGATGAACGGGACGTTGCTGCGCGCCGTCACGTTCCAATCGATCGCGCGAACATCATCACCGACTTGGTACGGCCGCACCTCTTCGAATTCCATGCCGCGTCCCTTGAACGCCGAATGCCAACTGCCGGTGAGCAATTCATCGACGCGGTGGGACGTCCGCAATTGAATGCGTTTGATTTTTTTCAGGACATCGCTGGGGATCATGGGACGGCCACGTGATCCATGATCTCGCGAACGATCGATTCGCTCGTCCGTTCCTCCGCTTCGGCTTCGTAGGTGATGATAACGCGGTGACGGAGGACATCGAGAGCGAGACTTTGCACGTCTTCGGGCAACACGTAACCGCGTGCATCGAGGAACGCATTGGCCCGGGCCGCGAGTGCCAAACTGATCGACGCCCGTGGCGAACCACCGAACTGGATCAATCCGTTCAGGTTCATCCCGTAGGCCGCCGGTCGCCGCGTCGCCATCACGAGATCGACGATATAACCTTCGATTTTCGGATCGATGAACACCTCATCGACGTGACCTCGGGCGGTCATGATTTCCTCCGGGGAGGTGACACCGGAAATTTCGAATTTCGGTGCCGTCTTGCTCATCCGCCGCAGGATCTGCAGCTCCTCGTCTCGGTTGGGGTAATCCACCACGACTTTGAGCAGAAACCGATCCATTTGTGCTTCCGGCAACGGGTAGGTGCCCTCCTGTTCGACCGGGTTCTGGGTCGCCATGACGAGGAAGGGTTCGTCGAGCGGGAAGGTTTCGCCGCCGATCGTGACCTGCCGCTCCTGCATCGCTTCGAGCAGGGCACTTTGTACCTTCGCCGGGGCCCGGTTGATTTCGTCGGCGAGAATTAAATTCGAGAAAATCGGCCCTTTCTGAACGACGAAGCTCTGATCCTGGGGCCGGTAGACTTGCGTGCCGATCAAATCCGCAGGCAACAGGTCGGGGGTGAACTGCAATCGTTGGAACTGAGTCCGGATCGACTTGGCCAAACTGGCCACCGCCGTGGTCTTGGCCAACCCCGGGACGCCCTCGATCAGTAAGTGTCCACCGGTCAGCAGCCCGATCAGCATTCGATGCACGAGCGCGTCCTGGCCGACGAGGACGTGGCCAATTTCGGTTGCGATTCGGCGGAACGGCTCGCTCGCACGGGCGTAATCGGTGCCCGCATCGGGCTGGGAAGGGAGATACCTGGACGGGTTAGTCATGTTTTCTATTTTTATTGGAAACCGAACGGCACGAGCGTGCGAATCATCTATTCGAGTAGAATCCGGGTTCGGTTCGTCGGTTGGGTTGGAACCCGGCGCTCGGATTTGGTTAAATACGTCAGTATCCCCGAGTCGGCACCTGTTACTGCCACTCATTCAACCCCCCATGGAGTCGACCTTCAAGATGGTTTACCGCACTTTTCCGTTTCTGTCTGCCGCGATGTTCGCGCCGTTAACTTTGCTCACGTCGATGACATTGTCGAGCGCCTCGGCTCAGGACGCTACCACCGCCGAAGTGACGAGCAAGGTTTATTTTGATGTTTCGATCGGGGGCGAGCCCGCCGGTCGCGTCGTCATGGGTCTGTTCGGCAACGACGTGCCGAAGACCGTCGAGAATTTCCGGGCTCTTTGCACCGGCGAAAAAGGCGAGGGCCGTTCAGGCGTGCCGCTGGATTATGAAGGCAGCGCATTCCACCGCGTTATCCCAGGGTTCATGTTGCAGGGCGGCGATTTCACCGCCGGCAACGGGACCGGTGGCGAGAGTATCTACGGACGCGAGTTTGCGGACGAGAATTTCAAGTTCAAACATACCGTGCCGGGTCTACTCAGCATGGCCAACGCCGGACGCAACACCAACGGATCGCAGTTCTTCATCACCACCGTCCCGACGCCCCACCTCAATGGGATGCACGTCGTCTTCGGCCGCGTGATCGAGGGCATGGACGTTGTGAAAAAGGTCGAAGGTCAAGGCTCGGGTTCGGGCCGGACTCGCAGTCTGATCAAGATCACCGAAGCCGGTGAGTTGAAGTAAGCTCCGATGAAACCGGCAACGATCAGTCAACTGAAGAAGACGCTCGACCCGTTGCCGCGTGAGGAGTTACTCGACGCCTGTTTGCGTTTAGCCAGGTTCAAGGTCGACAACAAAGAGTTGTTGACCTATTTGTTTTTAAAAGCGGATGACGAGGCAGCCTACGTCGACGAGGTTTGTGCCGAAATCGACGAGTCGCTCCCGCACGCGAAATCGGTCCTGAAAAAAACGTTGCGGAAGATCATTCGCACGCTGGACAAACGCATTCGCCATTCGGGCAACAAGGAAACCGAACTGCAAGTTCGGATTCATTTCTGTCGCGAGATCGTCGATCGCAAAATCCGTTTTGGTCAATGCCGAGTGAGTGCGAACATGTATCTCACGCAGATCAAAAAGATCGAAAAGGGACTTGGAAAAGTCCACCCCGATCTGCAGTTTGATTTTCGCGTGCAGCTCACCGGGCTGGATGAGTACGTGAGTTAAGCACGTAGGCGAGTCTCTCTGAGACTCGCAATTTCTGGCGTCTCAAAGAGACGCGGCTACGTGGTTCCACCCGTTTCGATTTCGTCCGCTTCGACAATCGGATCGAACGTGACGTTGGCATACGCTTCGGCGAGCGGCAGTTGACAATCGATCTCCGGCAGCGGGATGAGCGCGTCGACGCCCGCGTACGCCTCACGATCAAACCCACCGTCAGTGCGACGGTAGACGACAGCGGCCGCCATGTTGGGTTCGAGCAACACATACACACTCAAAGTATCAATCGACAAATACGCGTCTCGTTTCTCGCTTTCGTCCGTGCGACGAGTCGACTCCGAGATGACTTCGACGATCACTCGCGGACGATCTTGAAAAGTATCCGTTGGCGGATTCGGTTCGCACACGACCGACAAATCAGGGTAGTAAAACCGAGGGTCTTTTTGTTGACGAACACAGACCTTCATACCGGAATTGAACGCTTCGCAGGTTTTTCCACGAAGCTGGCTGCCGAGACTCACGGTCGCATTCGTTGCGATACGATTGTGATTTGTGGTCGCCCCCGCCATGGCGTAAACGGTGCCGGCGATGAATTCGTGTTTCCGTCGGGCGATTCGTTCGCCTTCGAGATAATCCTCAACGGAAATCGGCTGTCGATGTGCTTCCTTGCTCATGCCATTCGTTTAGCTACCTCGACAGACGGATGGCAAGTCAAACCGGTTCGATCAGATTAGTTCTTCTCCGCAACCACCATCCGTCGCCACATTTCGAACGTCAACAGCATCCACAATCTCAAACCATAACGTCCGGGGCCTTCCTCGGTTTCGTAGCTCATCAATTGATTGATGCGTTCGAATCGGAAGATCCCTGCCTCCTCAATGGCACGACGATGGAAAACCCGTTTGGCAAACGAGCGCAGTTCGTTTCGCCGGAATAATCGTCGTTGGAACCAATGGTGAACGGGCACCCTCATGCCGCTCTTGGGGCGGTCGATCACCTCGGCGGGCAGCAGGTCTTCGTAGGCCCGTTTGAGCACGTATTTTTCGATCCCCGATCGCAGCTTCATGCGCGTCGGCATCTCGAAACTCAGTTTTGTCAAACGGTCGTCGAACAAGGGCGATAGCGGTGTCAGTTGGTGAGCGGCCAGCATCCGGTCGACTTTCGGCAAAATCAAATTCGCACCCTTGAGCCGGATATTGATCGCCATCAGTTTGTTGAGGAAATGACGTGGTTGACCGCATCGGAAAAACGGCGACAGAATCTGTTCGAGGTCTTGCTCCGGTTGGATCTGTTCGCGGAATTCATCGGTGAGCAATCGTTGCCACTCTTCGTACCCACGTCGGTACGATGCCAGATACGCTTTCTCGCGAAAGTTCGCGTCTAGATCGCCGCCGTACCAATGCAGCATCATCATCGGCAAGTTCTTCGGGCCACCGAAAACCGGGTCACCGCCCTCGCCGTTGAACACGAACGATCCATGCCGGCGGACGTGGGCGGCGAGTTCATAATTGGGCTGCGTGATCGGGTCGCCGATCGGTTCGTCCAAGTGCCAGATCATCTGATGCAGTCGCGGCACAAAATTTCGAGGCCGAATCAACACCTCCTCGTGATCGCTGCCGATGCGATCGGCGACGGCTCGGGCAAAGTCGAGTTCGTTGGGATAGCCTTTGCCAAAGTGAATCGAAAACGTCTTGATAGGCTCCGACGATTGACGCGCGACCTCGGCGGCGATGATGCTGGAATCCAATCCTCCGGAGAGAAACACCAACGGCGTTTCATCGGGCATCCGTTCGGCGACGGATTGCTCGATCGCCTGACGCGTTCGATCAATCCAAATTCGATCGTCTGCCGGGTCCAATGCGTTGGTCCTCTCGTCTTCCTCGCTGGGTTCCCATTTTTCGAAACAAAAGTAACGCTGGGTCTCCGGTTCGTGCTCGTTTCGAAATCGGACGAGACATCCCGCTTCGGCTTGGTATAAATCCTGCAGCATGCTGTGACGTGTCGGCGAGAAACTGAACGAAAGATATTGAGCGACGCCCGCCGGTCGGACACGCGGCACGAATCCGGCCTCGGTGGTGATCGATTTCGGTTCGCTCGCGATCAACCAACGATTGCCCACGCGTCCGTAGAACAACGATTGGCATCCGTGCGCGTCCCGCGCGATCGTCAATTGATCGTCTTGCAAACACGCGACTGAGAAACTGCCTCGAAATTCGGCGAGCGACTCGGCTGTCGGCGAGGCGGGCAGATCCGAGAACGCGAACCCGCTGAGTGCCCACGACGCCGCACCGATATCCGAAACTCCGGTTTGAATTTTCCCCGGTGCACGCCATTGTCTCCATTCACAAACCGCGACAGAACCTGACGCGGTTTCGCGGAACGACGCGTTCTCGTTTCGGCAATTGAAATCGCCACGGTGAGCCAGCCGCCGGATCATTCGATCGAGCAGCTCGCGGTCGGGCGGCCCCGTGAATGCGACGAGCCCGCTCACTTCGCGATCGCTTCGGGTGTCTTATCGAGATACCGCAGCCACGCTGTGGCCTCGGGCGTGTAGGGACCGTTGGCATCGTTGACGATTTTTTGCATCTGTTCTCGCGCCGCCCTGCGGTTGCCGCGTAGCCACTCGATCATCGCGATTTTGTATTTCGCTTTGGCGGCCTCTAACGACGTGAGGTACTGAGCGATCGTTTTCTCGAACGATTTCAAAGCCGCCGTCTCGTCGCCGCTGCCGAATTTGCTCTTGCCCAACATGAACATGGCCCGTGATGAGAATTTGTGCCCTGGGTTCTCGGTCAGGAAATTTTCGAAACCGCGAGCGGCGGCATCGAACTGGCCACTGAAAACAAGTTGCCTCGCGTTTTCGAATTGACGGTTGGAATCGGTTTTGGCCGCGTCACCGTTGATGTTCCATAAAAACAAGACGGCCAAACACGCTGCGATCGCCGCGAAGAAAAAAACAGATTTCGACATTTTTATCATCTTTTTATCCGAACGAACTTCCCGAGTTCGCCGTGTTGGTCGCCTCGCGAGTGATCTCATCGGCGATCACGGAATTGGTACTGAAACACGCCCCGAGTGCGAGTGTCATGGCGCCGAGCATCAACGCGTCGGCGGGCATGTCGTTTCCTTGGTAACCGCCACGGACCGTGTCGGCCCGTTTGAGTTTCGCGTAATCGTCTCGGAAAAAACCGAGGTCGATCAACCGGTGGCTTCGCAGCGGCAACCATTTCAAGTCGAGCACCCGCTGTTTCATCTTCTTTCCTGACGCCGTCGCGTCGTGGAGCAAGAACACGGACAGGTCGTCACTCTCGTCGAGTAATTGTTTCACCCGGGGCTGCAAGTATTCCGGATACCCCGATTCGGCAATCACCAGCATCCGTTGTTCGGAGTGCTGATTGTTCTTGACCATCAGATCCACCAAAATATCTCGTTGGACGATCAAGATCCGTTCGACGCCGTATTGATAGATATCGTTTTCGGCCCAATCCGCCGGCGGCGTTTGGAGCGAGGGTTCGTCGATCAAACCCTCGATCGGCTTGCCGGCTTTTTGCCATCGTTGGACGCCTTGCAGGAAGAACGAACGTGAGATCGGCTTGGCGTTTCCGAACAGACCGGTGAGGAGGAAGAAACCGCCAAACGCCAATATCATTAAACCGATTTGGCTGAAAATGAAGAAAAACGTAAAGACTCCCGTAATGACTAAAAAAATGCCAATGACCAGAGGGACGAATCCCGACCCTGTCGCGATTTTCGCATAGGCCGCGTAGAGCTGATTTTTTGTAAAAACGGCGGTCCCGTTTTGGCTCGCTTTGCGAATCGACGTTTCAAATTTCCCATCGGTCAACGCCTTCGAGCGAGACTCCTTCGGATTGAACGTGAAGGGATAAAAACATTTCGAACACTTCATGCCTTGTTTGACAGGATGGTTGTGACGACATTGCGGGCACTTCATGAACGTCCCCTGGTGATCGTCGACAAAGTATCGGCCGCGGAAACACCCTCGACCATGGTGCGATTGATCATCGGGTGATCGTGATGGCTCGGGCCGGTGTCGCTATCAGGGTGCCATGCGAACACTCGCAGCGACTCGTCGTGGGTATGGAAGCTGTGCATCGCGTCGGGCGCGATTTGAAAAACCATGCCGGCACGCAAGTCGAAATCTCCGTCGGGTGTGCGGCACACACCTCGTCCGCTGGCGATCATCCCGAGTCGGCAACTCGGGTGGGTGTGTTGTCGCTGGGTCGTGCCGGGCGGCAGGTACAGCAAATTCAAACACGGATCGCCCAGCACCACCGGTGAGATCAACAGCGAGTCACTGCAACCGTCGATGTACCGCAATCGGCCTTCCGATTCGGCCGGTCCGCCGATCTGGAAAAATCCATTGAAATCCAAACGAGTCGCCGCGAACCCGCACCCCGTGCCCTGGATTCGCAACTCACCAGGAACCGAGAAATACATGCCTGGCGACAATTCAAAAAACCCAGCCGCACAAGTTAGCGTCGCGGAGCCTTCCACCACACAACCGAAGTGCGTGCCGTTGTCGGGTAACGCTAATTCGCAGGATCGCCACGACGAAAACGCGGACGGAAATACCGGATCGTCGACGAGAGAAAGCCGCAACGGACTCACCGCAGCGATATCGATAGCCATGGAGGGCAGGATCATGGAGCGACCTGGGAATCGAAACTATGGACGCCCCGTGATCGTTGGAAGCGTACCGGCACCGGAGGATTGTAGCAGATCTCCCCCCCACTCACCGTTGTTGGGATTACCTCCGATTGCAGTCCCGCGAAGTGCTTCGATAACGTTCGCCCACCGCGTTGCCATGGTCTTGAATTACGGCAAGGGCATTTTCAGGACCCGGTGATGGTAGCTGTCAACAACATACAAGTCCTCCCCGCGAACCGTCACTCCGTGAGGACGCTTCAATTCGAATTCGCCATGACCAAGCACCGTAGTCAACGTCTTTTTAACCGGATCATATTTCCGAATCGTGTGATTCATGTCGTCGGCGATATAGACGATGCCAGCGGTGGAAATCGCCAGGTGTTTCGGTTCTGCGAGTTGGGCTTGGAGGGCGGGACCGTCTTTGGAACCGGATTTCCCTGTTCCGGCTACCGTCTCGATGAGCCCGTTAGGACGAACGACTCGGAGTGCATTTCCATTTCGCTCCACGATGTAAAGATTGCCAGCATCGTCCATCGCGGCTGCACGTGGATCGACGAGCGGTGATTGCGTTGCCAGTGCCCCATCCTGCGGAACACCCTTCACGCCGTTTCCAGCGAGCGTCCTGACGAGATTGGTTCGCATGTCGATCGAACGGATGCGGCGGTTGTTAAGATCAGCAACCAGCATCTTGTTTCTATCAGGTGTCATGGTGACACACATCACCAGATTGAACTGGGCCTTGTCGGCGGTGCCGCCATCACCGGAGAAACCTCTCTGTCCGGTCCCGGCAAACGTTGAAATCTTGCCAGTCGCGGAGTCAATTCGGCGTACGACATGATTGCCATGATCAGAAAGGAAAATGGCTCCATCGGGCGTTATCGCCAAGTTATGAATATCACGAAAGGTTGCCTTGATCGCCTGTTGTCCATCGCCACGGTAGCCCTGTTCGCCCGTTCCTGCGATCAATTTCAATTCACCCGACTTCTCTAATCGAAAGACTCGATCACCAATATATTCAGCGACCAGCATATTGCCTTGCGGATCAAAATCGACACCGAACGGAACGTTCAATTCACCAGGTTGAATGTTCTTGGGTGCTGGAGTGGGATCTCCGATCAGCACGGTCACTTGCTGGGCTTGTGCAAGTTGAAACGTCGTCAAGATGGCCAGCAATAACAAAGAGCTGCGGGACACGATGCATGCGAGTTTAATAGGAGGCATCTTCAGTGGTTGCTCATGGTTGAAACGATGATCGGGCTGTATTGATCGATGGAACGTAGAATGACTCTTTGAGTCGTTCAAACAAGCAGCAACGACGCGACTCGGAGAGTCACGCTACGGGCACGCGACTCAAAGAGTCACGCTACGGGCACGCGACTCAAAGAGTCACGCTACAGGCACGCGACTCAAAGAGTCACGCTACAGCCACGCGACTCGGAGAGTCACGCTACTGCGGCGATGAATGGAACGTGATCACGATGCGAATAGTTTTGCGATCGGCTGGCCTTGATCGGTTAACGGAACAGGCCGGTCACCGGCGTAGAGATGCTTGCTGTAATCGATGCCAAGTGCGGCACAAATGGTGGCAAAAAAGTCAGGAACGCCGACAGGGTTAGCGACAATTTTCTTGGCGAGTTCGTCGGTCTCGCCGTACGCACCGCAGTGTGCCAAGCCACCACCGGCAAGCACACAACTGAAGGTCGAGCCTTGGTGACCGCGTCCTCCACCGCTATCGAACTCCGGCGGACGACCGAATTCGGACGTGATCACAATCAAGGTCTTGTCGAGCAGTTTCTTCTCTTCGAGGTCCGTGATCAGAGTCGAGACAGCGGTGTCCAACTCCTGGATCAGTTTGTGCTGATTGACGATCCCGCTGTTATGGACGTCCCAGCCAGATCCGTTCAAAAAGTTCAGGTTGTGGCTGACTTCGATAAACCGCACGCCTTGCTCCACCAGACGACGACTGAGCAAGCAGCGTTGACCGAACTCGCCGCCGTAGCGGTTGCGTAAATCATCCGGCTCTCCATCGAGCTGAAAGACACGATTGAAATCGGGACCGCTCAATTTCATGCTCTGCTCAATCGCATCTTCATAGTCCAGGTACTTCGAAATTTTGGTTGTTCCTCGACTGTTTTTGAGCGAAGCCAGGAACCGCTCGCGTCGACTTTGACGGTCGGTGGTAATCCCATCGGGACGCGATAAACCTGCGGGACCGCGACCCGTTTCGGTCAAATACAGGTAACCATACTTTGAGCCGAGAAACCCAGGACCACGAGTGACATTGGGATAGCCGATCAGCACGTAGGGAGGGGCGTCTTCGTTGACCGACCCGCGCTCATGGGCAACCAAGGATCCGAGCGATGGATACGTGATTGTGCCGCTGATGGCACGACCGGTATGCATGCGATTCGTGGCGGCCGCGTGCTCATCAATGACGTCGTGATTCACCGTGCGTACCGCCGTCACGCGATCCATCACGTTGGCCATTTGTGAAAGGTGCTCACAAACCTGAACCCCTTCAACGGCGGTGTCGATCGGATCGTAATAACCTCCCGCTTTTCTCGCCTTGGGGTCACCCTTGGTCTTCGGATCGAACGTATCGATCTGTCCCATTCCGCCGCCTAGCCAAATCGAGATGACGTGCTCGGCCTTGCCTTGCAGAATTGAAACCGCGTCACTGGCTGTTCCGATCTGCGGAAGACTGATTGCACCAGTCGCGGCGGCACTGCTGGCGATAAATTGTCGTCGGGAAAGAGAATGCATGATTCATTCCTTCAAAGTTAATGTTTGACGTTGCGGGTGAATGTTGAATCCGAATTGGTGTGACGACTCGTGTTCCGTCAAGTTCAAAAGTGAGGGTTGAGTTGATGAGCCGTTTTGGCGTTGGCCACGGTTTTGACGTCACAACCGTGGCTAGCGCCAAAACGGCTCAGCCGAAGACGAGGCTGCGGCGGAATACTAGGGAACCCAGACGAACTGACGATCGTTGACCAGACTCCAAACGATGTCTTCGTAGACTTCCCGCCACTCCGGCCGGAGTCTTGGGTCAGCGGCAGGTCCACGGAGCACCCGAATCTGCCATTCATTTTGTATGTGGTTCGCTTCGGGAACCAAGTGGTTCGTCCAGGTGGATACTGGCAACGGGCTCGCAGCGGGTGCTCGCTGCACTTGGTCTGCTGGCAACTGCCGCTGATCGAACCCCGACGCCAGCGCTGGAATGAAGTCGGATCGTTCCAGTGCAGTCGGATAGCGTGCAAAGAATCGTAAGAACAACGAATCCAGTAACGCTTCGGGGCTTTCCGCATCCATCGCCAACTGTGCGAGTGTACTCTGATCGGCAGCACGTGTAAGGGACATCGACAATGTGCCGTTGGCGAGAATTCCCGGTTGCAGCAAATTGGGATCGGTTTCACGACCTGCAATCGGTTGCTGTCTCGTTCCGGTCCACCCAAACGCCTCCAGGACATCCGCTATCGGCTGAGCACGTGGAAACGATAGGCTCGGTCGGTCACGTTCGTTATTGAGTCCTGCAAACATCCAAGCACGGCTGGGTTTTCCAAGCGTCGCTCTTTTCGAGACGGGCTGGGCTCCGTCGTGATTGAACGTCAACTCGCCGGTATCCATTTCACGACCGGTTGCCGTGAACAAGGAGTCGACAACCTGCTCTGCGGTCAATCGCCTTGGATCGGGAGCGTTGAAAAATCTTTGCTCTGCCGACGCTCGCTGATTCTGTCCAATGGTTTCTCGCTGGTACGTTTCGGACGTCATCATCAACTGCAAGACATGACGCAAGTCGTAATCGTTGGCAACCAGTTCGCCGGCCAGCCACTGCAGCAACTCCGGATGGCTGGCCGTTTTGCCTTCCCAATCACTGACAGGTTGGACGATACCAGCACCCATCAAGCGATTCCAAAGATGGTTGACGACAACCTGAGGGAACCGATGATTCTGCGGAGACGTCACGAGTGCGGCCAGACGTTCACGTGAGTCTTTCGGGTTGCGGACCAGAGCGTCGAGATGCGGTCCATCTTCCACGCCCGTAAACGACGCGAAAGGCCATTTCGGTTGCACCTGCTGGCCCGGTTTCAACGTCACTTGAATCAGTGATTCGCGGCCAATGCCCTCAAAGAAGGCGTCCGGTACACGGCTCGTCTTCGGAGGTGTGAGCTGTTTACGATTCAACATCGCGGCCAGCGAATATAGGTCCTCCTGCGAAGTGCTGTGATAAGGTGAATCATGGCAGCGAGCGCATTGCAGTTCGATGCCAAGAAACGCGGACGCCACAATGTGACCTTTGGCGGCCATCGGTGAGTCGTTCTCGCCGGCCATCGCAAATCCAGCACTTCCACCCTCACTGGCGCTTCCTCGCATCAAAATCAACTCCGTCACCATTTGATCGAGCGGCTTTCCGTCACGCAGTGATTCATAAAGGAACCAGCGGAAAGGTCCTGACGAGTTGAGTGACTGATTGAGCAACGTGGGATTCTCGGCCAGCAGATCCATCCACAAACTCACCCAGTTATCGGCGTAACGCTCGTCGTTCAAAAGTTCTTCAATCAGTGCCGTCCGTTTCTCAGGATCATCGCTGTCCAGGAATTCGCGAGCTTCTTCTTCCGTCGGCCCCGTTCCAACCGAGTCCAGATAAACACGTCGGAGGAATGCCGTGTCGTAAATAACGGGAGCTTGAGCGATTGCTTCGGGAGCAATCGGAGCATTCGGCCAGACAGCACCGTCTCGGATCCAGTTTCCTAAAGTGGCAATCTGCTCATCAGATAAACCTTTCCCGGTCGGCGGCATGTTGCCATCGTGAATTTGCACCATCATTTCGCTGGCGTCAGGGTCACCTGGCACGACGGCGGCCATTTCCGAATCGCCCATCGAGATCGCACCGGCTCGGGAATTCAGCCGCAAGCCTCCTTTGTCCTTTTCTCCATGACAACGGAAGCATTGCTCCTGGAGGATCGGTAGCACAGTGTTATGGAAGTGCTCGGTGGTCTTCTCATCGTTTTGCCCTGCCTGCTCCAACGCACGTGTGACTTTGGATGCGACGAACTGATCGACTGGATGCACATCGGAACGATCAAGTGGAGGCGATGTTTCCGGAACGGTTTTTCCGCGCGGGTCGTGCAAGTCTTTCGGCGCGCGGGCGTCCCGCTCGCCGGTTTTGGGAGCAGCGGGCGGGACGCCCGCGTACCGCCTTGCCAGTTCGTGTCGTTGTTGCCAGAAGGCGTTTTGCGACTTGGCGGCTTCACGACGCGCGGCATCTTCGAACGCCACCATGGCAGCTTCCGACTTCCGCAATTCCAGTTCGATGGTCGCGTCCGTCAGCATCAACGGCGACGATGAATCGGGTTTCAAGACCAACAGGGGACCGTCACCATCGACTTGCGTGGCCACACAGACTTCACCCGATTCCGTCCGATCGCCGTTGCCGCCCACCATCAACTCCAAAACGACCCGCAAACGACGGGGCCCCTCTTGCGGGTTCGGTGGCAATGTGTACTGCGTGAACGCTTCCTGTTGCGGAAACGGCAGCAGTCTCGCGCCGGGGAACAGCGGTTCGGGGATTGGCACGATGGGTTCAAGATTTCCACCGCGACTGCGAACCGTTTTGGTTTGAGTTACCAGTTGGCCGTCAATCCACAATCGACTGAGCGAACGGGCTCGCACTAGGAAGCGGTGCTCACCAACCGGAACTTCAACGTCGCCTGCGATCCGCAGCAACAGCGGTGCGTTCCAACTGGAACGAATGCCCCAGTCGTCATACCGCACCGGAATCCTCGGCAATAAAAACGAGTCACCCAACCAGCGAGTTGATTCGGCAGGCCACGACTCGGTTTCATACAGCCAACGGTCTCCTGCGGGCATGTTTTCGCTGAGCTGAAACAGCACGCGGCCTGTGGGAATATTGCCAAGATCGGGCATCACTTCGGGTGCGAGTTTGACGACACGTTCTTCACCGACACGATTGAACCGAGCCGCCAGTGTCTTGTCATCCAGCACCACGCGGTGAATCGCCACAGCATCCAGCATTCCTGCAAAGCGTTCGCCGATTCGTATTTCATCGTCATCGACCACGGGCGATTCCTTGGTCGCACCACCCATATCCCACGTGCCATCGGTCGGTTTGCCGTTCACCCAGCCGCGAATCGACTCGGGTGTACCAAAGCGATACGTCACTGCGACATGATGCCAGCCGGAAGCGGCAGGGAAACCGAGTTTCGACGTCCAGCGATGCCAATGTTTATCACTGCTCGACAGCTTCGACGCGAACAGAAAATTGACGCGTGCTTCCTCGTCCTTGCCCACGATCCGCAACGACCAGTTCTGATTGTCGCGTGCGAACTTAGGTGATCCTGTGCGACCTTTGCCAATGATATAAAGCGGCTGACCATCGCGAACGCTGCTCGGATTGACCCACGCTTCGAGTGTGATTTCGTCACCATTCTCGAAATCGAAATCGCTCTCGGGACCGGGATCGGCAAGCGAAAGATAGGCTCCCGAATCGAGTTTGACAGCCGTGTTGTCGGCAGACATCTTTGGGAATTCGGGCGGGCGAGGACCGGCTCGATCGCGTTCGATATTGCCATGCGGCGTCAGCGGGGCGGTTTCTTCGGTGCCAAAGTCCCAGCGGGCAACCGGAGCAGCACTGGCCGTCGTAGCAAACGTCACACAGAGTGTGAATAGGGTAAGTTGGATTAGTCGCATTTCAATTCTCGAAATCCTTGTACTGGCTGACGCGGGCTTTCCAATACGCCGCCTGCAAGAAGTAAATACCGTTACTGGATACCTTGTTGTAATCCAGACGAGTTATGGAACGCCCAAGTAGGTTCTTCTGCTCGTCTGGAAACGGCGTGTCGGCGACCATTTGGGCCAGCGCAGCTTCACCGCTCTCGCGGATGCAGTACCACACCTTGCGATACTCGCTGCCATCGGAAATCCCTTCTCCTGTACGCCAGTTGGTGCAGGCCTGTGTCAAATCCAATGTTTCGGCGAGCTTGTCTGCCGCCTTCGCACGCGCTGCGCACCGAACCGCCACCGTCTTGATGATCTCATGCATTTGGTGTTTCAATTGCGGTTCCGGCTCCATCTCCGCCAGTATTTCTAGCGAAATCTGCATTTGCAGAAGAGCGTATGTGGGTTGCCAGTCCTCAACAACGTGCGATTGCTTGACTGCCTCGACGATACAGTCTCGCCATCGCTGCCGATAATCCGGGTTGCCTGTCACGTCCCACGCGGCTGCGTAGATCATGGGCAACCGCCCCGCTTCATGCCCCTTTACATTCCACATCCGGCTGATTCCATGGGTGTCACGAGTGCCGTCGGCCCGCAACGAATCGTAATCGTTCTCGGCGGTAACGTTCCGCACCATGCGGTCAGCGATGCCGGCCAAAATCGTACCAATTTCTTTTTTGGTTTCGTCGCTGCAAAGCGGACTTCGTGCATAGTGCCGGAGTCCGTGAACGGCATGTGTGTACTGGTCACGCGAAGAGTTGATGTAAATACTCTTGAGGTCTTCGTGACAGACTCCTCTCGCTAGGAAGCCGCTATCGCCGTGAGCCGTCGCACATAGGCGGATGCCTTGGAAAACATCATAAGCCCGATCTCTGAGTGATTCTTCTTTCGTGACCGTGTAACGATCGACGATCATCGTCATCATAACTCCGGCAGAAATCATACAGTCTTCCATCCCCGTGCCATAACCACAAACATTCGGGTGCTGGCGGACGACTTCGGCTGCCATTGGTAAATGGCTGAGTTCCTTCCCGTCTCGATAACTGGTCAGGTAATCGTAAAATAAGTGGGTGTCATCACGATAGAACCGCGACCATGAAACATCCCAAGCGAGTTCCATCTTTTGCGATAACGACCCGTGTTGTCCGATGACGAGTGTTGACTCGTCCGCCTGAGCACTCTCAACAACCGACCCTGTCGTCAAAGAGAGTCCCATCATCACGCTGGTAAGAGTGCACGTTTTCGCGTGAATCATCAGCCATTTTATTCTGTAAATCACGAAGCGATTTCCTTGTAGACGTTGCCTTCGTTTTGATCAATCCGTTCCGGACGACCCTTGTGAGAGTAGATCAGCTTCTGATGGTCCACGCCCATCAGATGCAGAATTGTGGAATGAATGTCATGAACGTGCAGGCGATCTTCCACCGCGTGCAGGCCCAAGTCATCGGTCGTCCCGTAGGCTTGACCGCCCTTGACTCCACCACCGGCCATCCACATCGTGAACCCCGTTGGATTGTGGTCACGACCGTTTCCTTTTTCGCTCATTGGCGTGCGACCGAATTCGCCGCCCCAGACGACCAGAGTCTCATCCAACAACCCGCGTTGTTTCAGATCCTGAAGGAGTCCCGCGACTGGCAAATCCATGCCACCACACATTCTCGTATGGTTCCCTTCGATATCGGAGTGCGCGTCCCACTTACTACCCGCGCCATGGTAGCACTGCACAAATCGAACGCCTCGTTCGACGAGTCGACGTGCCATCAATAAATTACGCCCGTACGCTTCTGTCTTCTTATCATCGATGCCGTACAGCTTTTGCGTCGCGGCGGATTCTTGGGACAGGTCGACTGCCTCGGGAGCATGCGACTGCATCTTGAATGCGAGTTCGTAACTACGGATACGAGCATCGAGATCCGTGTTGTCCTGGCGGGTTTCAGCGTGCCGCTGATTCAGTTGCGAAAGGAAATCGAGTTCCTTGCGTTGTTGAGCCGTCGCAACATGCTCCGGAGGAACCAGGTCCGAGAACGCAGGCCCTTCTCGTTGCATCGTGGTTCCCTGATAGACCGCTGGCATGAATCCGGCGCCCCAGTTTCGGGCACCATTGATCACGCGCCCCTTGCCTTCCTGCATCACGACAAATGCGGGCAGGTTTTCGTTTTCAGTACCGAGACCATAGGTCACCCAACTGCCGAGCGAAGGTCGACCGGCGAACTGGGTCCCTGTGTTCATCTGGCAGATGCCGCCCGAATGGTTGATTCCATTGGTCCAACAGGAGCGAATCACGGCAAGTTCGTCGGCCATCTTCGCCGTGTGCGGCAACCAATCGGAAATCCATAGTCCACCCTCGCCGTGCTGTTTCCACTTTCGTTTCGTCGCCATGATAGGTGAGTCGAATTCACCCATCGCCGTGATCACACGACCATAACTTTCTGGGATCGGCTTGCCGGCCAATTTATCCAGGTCGGGCTTGGGATCGAATGTATCGAGATGGCTCGGCCCACCATCCATGAAAAGGAAGATCACACTCTTCGCTTTTCCGGGATGATGAGTCAACTTGGCCGACAATGGTGATGCTGCCGCCTGCTCAGAGGCGTTTGCCTCATCGCTCTGCAACAGACCCGCCAAGGCGAGTGCACCGAAGCCACCGCCACTGTTCAAAAGCATTTCTCGACGAGACAGGTTGCCGTGGGACAGGCTTTGTTCAGTCGACATAAATCACCTCGTTGGAGCAAAGGAGTGCGTGGATCAGAGCAATGCGTGCTTGCATCGCAGGAGAGGCGGATGTCGCGTCTCGGTCAGTCACGATCGCATGACGATCATGCCCCGATTGATCCTGGCCCAAATTCTCGATGTCTGTAAACTCGATATCAAACAGGGACTTTGATTTATCTTGCTGATCGCCAAACAAATCGTCCTGAGTCAACGCTCCCCGCCGCAATCGAACGTCCTGAATCAACCCATCCCAAAGGTGATGATTGGACCGACCACCAACTTGAATCGCTCGATTCGCTTGCACGTTCCACTTCGCTTGATGCGCGACATGCGCCACTTCCGGTTTGGAATCTGGCTTGGACAGATCCTTTAAGTAGAACGTGATGCCTTCCTCAGCCGTGTCGTCCAAGTCAACGGACACTGCGATCGAGTACGGTTTGTTCAATTCCAATCGCAGATTCGAGGCGATGACTTCGTATTCTGGCTCACTATTTGGGTCGGTTCGTGAACCGATCAGTTGCAGAATCAGATTGCGAGGCTGATAGGCACTCTTGGTGGAGGTCACACCGAGCGACCAACCTCGCTCCGAGTTATTGCCCGACCAACCCGCGATGATCGTTCGCACGGAAGCGTCCGGGTAGAGCGAGTGCAGCATCACGGTTGTTTGAATCGTGAAATCACCGTCGGCTTCCGCGTCGAGTAACTCCTTGATCGGGGCAATTTGAATAGACGCGGGCTTCTTCGCACTCAAGTGGAGCGCGGACCCACCACTCGGCATGGAGGCAAATTGATTTGGTGGTTCCGGGATCTCAGCATCGGCGCGATACGACTCGACAAATTTTGACGCCATTTCGAGTTCTTCCGGAATCGGCGAACGGAAGTAGAGTCGTTGATAGGCTTCGTCAATCAGCGAATCCAGACTCATCGAACCCACATTCGCGGCTAGTTTTTTAGCCCGATCGTGCAGCCACGGATTGTTCATCATCAGCAACGATTGAGGCGACGTGGTCGTTCGGTGTCGCTTGCATTGACTTTCGACACGATCCGGAAAATCAAACACAGCCAGCAATGGGTCCAGTGCGTTGCGTTTGACAGTCTTGTAGATCGCTCGTTTCCCCGGACCCATTTCACCACTCGCGGCGATGACGCAATCATGGATTTCCTCACCTGAGAGTCGTCTTGGATTCTGTCGCCACAAAAGGACGTTCTGCGGGTCGAGTTTCGCCAATTGATCGTCCATCGAACGTTCGGAGGATTGTCGATAGGTCGCCGATGTCAGAATTAAGCGATGAAGTTTCTTAAAACTCCAATTATCATCCATGAAACGGCGGGCGATCCAATCGAGCAGTTCAGGGTGGGAAGGCGGCGTTCCAAGCCGACCAAAATCACTGGTATTCTCGACGAGACCACGACCGAAATGTTGTTGCCAGACGCGATTGACGATCACCCGGGCTGTTAAAGGATTCTCTTTATCGACGACCCAGTCCGCCAGTGCGGTTCGTCGACCTGTCGATTGCAGTGCCTCTGCCGGAGGTCGGATCGTCGGCCGTTCGTCTCCCAGAACGACCGGGAATGCAGGCTCAATGGGAGTCTTGTCCTTGGAGTCAAGAATGAACGTTGGTGGTGCTTCCGGTCCGACATCGCTCGCGACAAACTTGATCGTTGGGAGTGGTTCCGGTTTCAAACCGTCGAACCCCGCCAATGCTTCAAGCAATTTCTGGCGTTCGGCTTCCTGAGTCTCATCGAGCCATTTCGGTAGTTCTTCGGGCTTCAACTCCAGTTGACGCATCGTCAACGCCACAATTTGGTACTCGTAAGGAGTGATCTCGTGACGACGGCTCGATGCGAGAGCTTGAATTTCCTTGGTGAACATCTTGAACCCCTGCCCTCCCGCTTTCTCGAGCAGCACGGGCGTTTCGATTTCGTGCAGACGTTGACGAATGGCTGCTGTTGCTTCTTCCCAGATCTGTTGTTGCTCAGCGTGCTTGGTTCGGGTGGCAACATCGGCAATCGGTTGATCTTCGCGAGGAAGCAGCGGTGTAAAGAACGAGCGGAGTGCGAAGTAGTCCTTTTGCAATAATGGATCAAACTTGTGATCGTGGCAGCGGGCACATTTGAGACCTTGAGCGAGGAAGACGTCGGCAGTTGTTTCAGTAACGTCGTTGAGGATTTGCGTCCACTGCCCCTCGACATCACGTTGATTGTATTCGTAAATCCAGTGTCGTAAGTACATCGTGGCGATCAACGCATCTCGATTTCCTGGATCGATTTCATCTCCAGCCAGTTGTTCCCGCACAAAACGGTCATAGGGTTTGTCTTCGTTAAAAGACCGAATCACATAGTCGCGAAAATGGTGAGCTTCGGGCCGCGAGTGATCGGCGTTGTATCCATCGGAATCAGCATAGCGGGTAAGATCTAACCAGAATCTCGCCTGGTTTTCACCGTAAGCAGAATTTTGGAGTAGCTGATCGACAAGCGATTCATACCAGTCGATTTCTTGTGTAGTGGATCTTGTGAAAGATCCCGTCGCATGAGGATCTTTCATAAGATCCACTACGGTTTGCCTTGGCGGCAGCCCTGTTACGGAAAAGTGAACACGGCGAGCAAGTTTTTGCGGTTCGGCTTCGGTCGCGGGGCTGACGTCGTCTTGGCTCAAACGCTGAAAGACAAAGTGGTCAATTTCATTGCGACACCAGCCATTGTCGTTCACATCGGGAACCGCAGGAGTTACCACAGGTTGATAGCACCACCAGTCGCGATCGTTTTCATCGATTTCGGCGACATTCTTCAGTTCAAGACCGTTTGGCCAGTCGGCACCCGCAGCCACCCAGGCGGCAACACCGCCGATCATTGAGTCTTCGAGTTGACCACTCGGCGGCATTTCATACGATTCATAACGAATCGCCTCGATCAACAAACTCTCATCGGGCTTGCCGAGAACGATCGCAGGACCGGAGTCGCCGCCCTGCAATAAACCTTCCAGGGTGGTCAGGTTCAAGCCACCCTCTTGCTTATGGTCATCATGACATTTGATGCAGTTTGCCAGCAGCATCGGTCGAACGTGCTGTTCGAATAAATCCCGATCTGCCGTTGCTGGTTCTCCAGCGATGAGTGGCAGTCCGCTAGCAAGCAGCGATGCGAGTGATAAAACGACAATAATGGTCGGCGACGCTAGACAACGTAACCCGAAGCGTAAGCAGGGGATTTGCCTGAACTCGATCCCGCGCTCACGCGTCGAGTCACTTGTCATTCGAATATCTCGCTGTTGCAAAAATTGCGTTTTCATTCTATCTCCGGAAGGCCAGCGATGAAGACAGGGTCGACGAAATGATCGTCGTCAAGTGCGTCTTGAATAAAGAGTCCCTCGATTGTCTCACCACGAGTGTATCCCAAGTCGGAGAGATCAATCCCGACGGCCAGACCGCGAAACTCGATGCTTTGTTTTTGTTGCGTTGAAATTTCAAGTGAATCGAGTTCTGCGAGCGATCTCGCCTTGTCTGCAAAAAAGTGGACATGAAAACGCGTCAATACTTTGGCTTCGGGCGATTCCATCGTCAGGTCGTATTTCCGTATCGTATGCGATTTCAGTCCGTCACGGAACTTCAACGGGCTGACGTGAAACGCGTCACCATCAGGCGGATTGCCGAATGTTTGCAGATCGAAAAGGAGCACATCCGATCCAGGACCGTTCACGACCGGTCGGTGGAATCGAATCGCCATCCCAGGCGTTCCTTCGTCTCCCTCCAAAACCGGATCGGTTGAAAGTGGATCGACACTCCCATCGGGATTGATCACGCCCGTGACGAGGTTGTTGTCCAACAATGTTTCCACTCGCGGCGATGAGATTGTTGCGTCACCACAAAGGAACGGACGGGCCGCAGTCGCTTTGAACCAGTTGAGCCGAGCCGGAATCAATGACTCAACAGGGAGTCGTGTGACGATGCCGCCACGTTGGACGGTCACGCTCGTCAAGTTTTCGGCGTTACCTTCCGGTCCCAAGGTGGTCTCGTAAGAAACGACGCGGTCCGGCAATTGGCTGCGGTAGGAACTGGCCTCAAATGGAACGCTCTCCGTCGCGAAGGAACCTCCTGCCGCGATCCTTTTCGCTTCCCCGCCCGCCAAACGCTCCGCTGTTTCGCTTGCATCGGGAGCGCCTGCGACTTGCTCAACACCATAGAGATCCGCCGCACCTTCGATCACCTGAACTTCCGTTTCACTGGTTTCCCCGACGTTCACGGAAAACCGAGTCCCACGATCCACCACGCGGGTCACCGGCGTTTCGACACGGAAGCCCTCGGCGCCCTCGGGGGCATGGACCGAGCAACGACCAACGTCCAGTGCCAGACTCTCGTCCGACGAAACGCGAAACACCGCTGGCCCTTCGAGAATTGCCGTCGCCCCAGAGGGAAACAAGATTTCAATCAGACCGCTCATCAGGACGTACTGACGCTGCGGCGCGAGCACGGCCCCCACCGGCGGAGAAAGCTCACCGAAGAATTTGGTATGCGAGCTACTGGCCAGCCGAACCTGACGTCCGGCCACTGTCTTGACGTGCGGAAGTGAATCATTGATCGCGACAGGAACGACTTCGTTCGACCGGAACGCGATGAGCGTGACAGCGACAAGAATCAACGCGGCAACAATCCAAGCAGCGGATTTATTCGTAGCGGAAGTCGCCAAGACTTTCGGAGTGTTGGGTTGCCGAAACTCTTGGCGAGTTCCGCTACGACAGTCATTTTCCCGGCGGTCCCGAACGCCGACTAGCGACATCACCTGGGTCACGAACGCATCCTCGCTTGCCGGCAATCGAGCTAACGTCTCGCGAACGAACGCATCTTGTTGCGGTGGCGAATCCGCCACCACCAGACCAAGCAGTCGATGCGTTTGCAGCAAGTCGGCGGCAAGCTGCACAAGGCTTTCGTCAGTGGAAAGCAATTTTTGAAGCGATTCGAGTCCACCTTCGTCCAAATCACCTTCGAGATAATCGGTCCACAACTCGGCGAAACGGTCTTGGATATTCATGACGGCACTCCTCCATCGGCAAGTCTCGCATCCACGCACTCTTGTAATTTTCCCCTGATCTTCCAAAGCTGTTTCTTGACGGCGGGCACGGATCGCCCGCAGCGGGCGGCGATCTCTTGCAGCGGAATTTCCTCGTCGTACCGCCACGTCACGAAGCGGCGAAGGTGATCGCCTAACGACTCCAGACATCGCTCCAGATGCTCGAGTTTCGTCGTCCAAGCCTCGGGGGATTCGTCGCAGCGACGATCGAGTTCTCGCTGCAACAGCTCCGGTCCGTAGCGGGCATGGTAGTCCGCAATTCGTCGCAGACGGGTCTTTTCAGTCATCAGTTGGTAACGTGCAATGGTGAACAACCAGGCTCCAAAATCGGTCCCGATTTCGAACTCTTCCAAACGCGAGAATGCAGCCACGAAGCTACGTTGGGCAATTTCGTCGACATCAATCCCCATCGGCACATGCGCCGCCAACCACGCCCGCAACGAACGTTCATACCGGCGTAGCACGACCTCAAATTCAGCCGTCTCACCGCGTAAAACACGCTGCAAGGCATCGGTCACGCGTCGATCGTCGGGGAAAAAATTCATGCTCATCTCATTGGGTAATGGCAGCAGATTGGGCAAGGTTACCCGCAATGACCTCTTTTTCAAAATGAACCTCGATTCCAGTCACCTGGCCCGGCCCAACGCATTTTTAGATTTCCATTGAATAGTTCGGCGTCGCTTCGATCAACAGCACAACATGGTCTTGTCTGTCAAACGCAAAGGCGGTGCCACCGGCTGTCAAAGACACGGAGAACCCGTCAACCCAGCTCATTCCACCGATGCGGATAAAGCAGGAGAAGTCGAAGGCGATTTTGGAGGGTCTGACGCTGCAGGACTTTGACAAGATCGCTGCCAATGCTCGGTCGTTGCGGTTGTCGAGCACGGAGGCCGGATCGCCGCAAGAATCGATCCTGGCGTTGGCATCCCAGGCTAACCAATGCCACTTCTCCGCAGCTTAATCGCAAAACCTGCGTAAAAAAACGCTTCAAAACCAACGCTTTAATTGCCCAGGACAAGCCTGGCGGAAGTGGACTCGTCGGTGGTGGCCATGAAAACGGCTCGGAAGAGCGGTCTTGTTCCGGAAGTTTCCATTCGGGGAAGATCGAATCGCGAGCAATCCGCAAACGAGGGTGCGATTTTCTTCGTCGTATCCGTACAATGGATCAGAATTTGGTACCGAAAGAGTTTCCATTCTCTTGCTCTGTTCTTTTTGATTGCCTTGAAAACACTACGCTTCGACCGCTTTTGTCGTCCGACGTCGCCGTTGATTCATTCTCTCGGGCTGGCTGCGGTGGCGTTGTGCATGGGCGGAGTTGGGGTTTCGGACGCGCTCGCCGACGAAGCGACGGGGCAGCGGAAATTTCAATCCGAATTGGTCCCGATGCTGCGAACGTTTTGTTACGATTGCCACGGGACGCAAGACGGCGAGGGTGAGTTGTCGTTGGAGGCCGATGATTCGATCGAAAAGGTACTGACCGGCCGCCAACATTGGATGCGAGCGAAAGCGCAAGTTCAGTTGGGTACGATGCCGCCGGTCGACGGTGATCCGATGGACGCGGCAACCCGAGCTCGCATGGTCGAGCTGATCGATGAACTCGCCAACGCGGTCAATTGCGTCCAAAATCCGAACGCGGGCCGAGTCGCGCTGCGGCGGCTCAATCGGTCCGAATATCAAAACACGATCCGCGATTTAACTGGCGTCGATTACGCACCCGCCGCGGATTTCCCCGGCGATGACGTCGGTTACGGATTTGACACGATCGGCGACGTGCTGTCGTTGCCGCCGTTGTTGATGGAAAAGTACCTCGACGCGGCTGAAGCGATCACCGGCGAGGCGATCATTACCCCGCCGCCGCCGCGGTTGTATTCCCGCGGTTTCGCACCCGACGCGTTCGACGACCCGAGCCCCGTTCGAAACGGGGTCTATCACATGAACTCCAACGCGACCACGTCGGTCCGGTTCGACGCCCCGTTCGACGGAACGTACACGGTCGATTTGGTCACCAGCGGCGATCAGGGCGGTGACGAACCGGTTCGAATCGAAGTCAATTCGGGCGGACAAAAACACACCGTCGATGTGCCCGAAACCGACCCCGCGAAAAAGACAGTTGTGTTCCAATTGAAACCGGGCGATCGTGAAATCGAGGTGTCGTTCCTGAACGATTACTACGTGGCCAATCAGGCCGATCGCAACTTCCGTTTGCACCATATCGAAATCAACGGCGAGGAACGTAAAAAAGAAACCTTCGCGACGCCCAAACTATCGGTCAGCCACCGGTATCTGTTATTCCAAACTCCCAATTCCAAAACTTCGTTCGAATCGGCCGCTGCGGCGGTGATGGGCCGGTTCGTCTCGCGGGCGTTCCGACGTCCGGCCTCGCAGAGCGAAATCGATCGGTTCGTTGCGCTAGCGGATTCGGTTCGCAGCGGCGGGGCGTCGTTCGAAGAGAGTATGCAGGTGGCGATGCAAGCGGTCTTGGTTTCGCCGTATTTCCTATTCCGCGTCGAACGGCCGCAGCAACCCGATGAATCGGGAAAGCTGCCGCTGATCAACGACTACGAACTGGCGACCCGGATCTCGTACTTCCTTTGGTCGAGTATGCCGGACAACGAATTGTTGCAGTTGGCCCGCCGCAGCGAACTTCGCGATCGTGCGAAGTTGCTCGAAAAAGTCGGACGGATGATCCAAGACCCACGGGCAAGCCGATTCGTTGAAAATTTCGCAGCCCAGTGGCTGCAACTTCGCAATCTGGATGATGTCGATCCGGATACGAAAATTTATCGCGGGTTCGACGACGAGATCCGCCAAGCGATGCGGACGGAAACGTTGATGTTCTTTTCGCAAGTAATGAAAAACAACCTTCCGGTGACCCGGTTGATCGATGCCGATTTCACTTACCTCAACGAAGCGCTCGCGAAATTTTATGGCGTCGACGGTGTTCGCGGTGACGAATTCCGATTGGTGTCGACGAAGGACACGCCCCGAGGCGGATTGTTGACGCACGCGAGTATTTTGACGGTGACCAGCAACCCGACGCGAACCAGTCCGGTCAAACGCGGCAAGTGGATTTTGGACAACCTGCTCAACACGCCTCCGCCGCCCGCCCCACCGAACATCCCGGAACTCGAGAAAGCCCAATTGACGGGCACGTTGCGGCAGCGGATGGAACAACACCGATCCGACCCGGCCTGCGCGGCCTGCCACAACATGATGGACCCGCTCGGGTTCGCGCTGGAACATTTCGACGCCGTCGGACGCTACCGCACCCGCGACGGACGCGACCCGATCGACGCGTCGGGCGAGATGCCCGACGGCACCCGTTTCACCGGCGCCGACGGTTTGAAAAATCTGCTGGCCGACCAACGCAAAGACCAATTCGTCCGCTGTTTGGTCGAAAAGATGATGATTTACTCGCTCGGTCGGGGTACCGAGTACTACGATAAGTGTGCGATCGATGAAATCATGGCGACCGTGCGGACGAAAGATTACCGGTTCGCCTACGTGATCGCGGCGATCATCGAAAGTGAACCGTTCCAAAAGCAAGGCTATCGAGAATGACCATGACCCATCCCAAGACGCTTTCCCGACGCACGGTTCTTCGCGGTTTCGGGACCGCGATGTCGCTGCCGTTGCTCCACGCGATGCAGCCTCAACGGTTGCTCGCGGCGAGTGGTTCGTCGACGCCGCCGCTGCGGATGGGATTTTTTTATATTCCTAACGGAATGCACATGCAGGATTGGACGCCCGAGCAGGACGGCGAGCGTTACAAGATGACGCCGACGTTGTCACGGCTCGCCGAGCACCGCGATTCGTTTAACGTATTGAGCGGTTTGACACTCGACGGGGCGAGGAGCCACGGCGACGGCGGCGGCGATCACGCCCGCAGCGTCGCGGCGTTCCTCACCGGCGTTCACCCTAAAAAGACCAACGGCGCGGATATCCAAAACGGCATCTCGGTCGATCAAGCGACCGCCCAAGCCGTCGGCGGCGCGACCCGTTTCGGATCACTCGAATTGGGACTCGAATCGAGCAGCCAGGCCGGCAATTGCGATTCCGGATACAGTTGCGCTTACGCATCGAACATGTCGTGGCGGGGACCGGTCAACCCGATGGCCAAAGAAAACGACCCACGGGCCGTCTTCGATCGACTGTTCGGCGGTGAAACGGTCAAGGAAACCCGTCTCGCGAAAAGCGAACGTGAGAAACATCGCAAGTCGATTCTGGATTTCGTCCAAGAGGACGCGAAGCGACTGCACGCTCACTTGCCCGTCATCGATCGTCGCAAACTCGACGAGTACTTGTATTCGATCCGCGATATCGAACGACGTCTCGATGGGGCTGAGAAACTAGGCATGACCGAAGAGGGCGTTCCTGATTACCCGCGACCGCTCGGCGTGCCCGCTGAGATGTCGATGCACAGTGAATTGATGATGGACATGATCGCGTTGGCCTACCAAACCGACAGCACGCGAATTCTTTCGTTCATGTTCACCAACGCGGGCAGCAACCGTGCGTACAAGGAAATCGGGGTCAACGAAGGTCACCACGAGCTATCGCACCACGGCAAAAGTGAGCACAAGCAAATCGAAGTCGCCAAAATCAACCGGTTCCATTTGGACCGTTTCGAATACCTGATCTCGCGGCTGAAACAGATTCCCGAAGGCGAGGGGAATTTGCTCGATCATTGCATGATCGTTTACGGCAGCGGCATCAGCGACGGAGACCGCCACAACCATGACAATTTGCCGATCCTACTAGCCGGTCGGGGCGGCGGACGCATCGAAACCGGACGCCACTTGCAATACGAGAACGGCACCCCGCTGTGCAATCTGTACCTCTGGATGATGAACCAAATGGGCGCGCCGGCGGACAAGTTCGGCGACAGCAACGGAGAACTGAATCTGGGCTGAGCAGGCCAGACCATCACAATCTGGTCATGGATTGGGTTAAAAGATTGAGGGGTTAAGAAATTCAATGGCCCGCGTAATTGCTGGGATAGGCTTCGTTTTTCGGTAAGCAGGTCTTGTCAATAAATTGGGTATAACTCGAATGACTCGGTTTTTTATAACCCGACGCGTTAGCGAGAGATTGAGCGTGAATCCCTCGCTAACGCGTCGGGTTATAGGTCATCGGAGAGACGAGGTTTGCCGAATACGGCCGGCGATGGCGGCGGCGACCGCAGACGTGGGGCCGAGGTAGTCGGAGATTTCAAAACGGATCGAGGGATGCTCGGCTGCGACCGTGGCGACCTGCTCCACAATCGCATCGTACAACCGGCCCGAAAACAAGAGGTGCGGGTGAACGATGATCCGCGAAAAATGTCCGCTCCGAGCAACTTCGTCCAACGTCGCTGGCAACCGCGGTTCGGCCATCGCGTAAAACGTCGTCGACAATCCCAGCGGTGAAATTCGCAATTCATCCGCGATCGAAACCCCCTCGACACGGCCTCGGATTGCCGTCTCGCTGAGCACTCGCATGTCCGTCGTCGCGCAAACGTCGCGGCTGCCGCGACCGACCATGACGACCACAGTCGATGAATCCGGGCCGTCTGATTCGGTGCGTTGAAGCGATCGACGTAGTCGCTCGCGGACGGCAGCAATCATCGCGGGGTGACGCGTGATCGGTTTGGCATACGAAACCGTGATCGGATCATTTGAGGGTGTCGACGCCCGAGCCGCATCGACTTCGCCGGGGATATCGGATTTCGCGTGCCCGGCGGCGAACAGTAGCAGCGGCGCGACGACGATCTCGGTGCAGCGGGCCTGCATCAGAGATGCCCAGGCCTCGGCAATGTCGGGTTTCTGAAACTCCAACAAACAGGGACGAACAACCGCGTCGGCGGCGAGTTCCTCGGCGACGCGTTCGGCGAGGCTGAAAAACTCCTGTGTGCCAGCGGCGTCCCGAGTGCCGTGGCCGATCAGGAGCACGCCACGGGGTTGGAGAGGGGTAAATGCGTTCAAACTGGTTTCGCTCAAACTACTGGATCTGCGTGGCGTCGTCGAAACCCACGTTCTTTAAACTTGTCATCGCCGCGTCGACGTCAAAACCGGCATCGTATTTCACGGTGACTTTCTTGACCGTCAACGTGTCCGGTTCGGGTTGCTCGACGAGGGCGACCTCGCTGACGCCCGAGGATTTTTCGAGTGTCTTTTTGACCTTCGGGTAGCACGCGAATTGGCAGTGCATGCTGGGGATTTCGAGCGTCAACGTGCCGGCTTCTTCGAGCACGGTGTTGTTGGCAGAAACGGCTGACGCGGCCGGGCCGTCCGCGGTCGGGCTGGAGCTGATCGCTCCTGGGGAGGCGATCAGGACAATCATGATCCCGAGGGCGGCGATTCCGGCGATAGCGTAAACGATGGTTTTCATGGTTTGGGTCTGAAAGTGAAGGAATTTACGTCAGGCTTTCAGCCTGACTTGGAGTGTCGGATGTCAGCCTGGAAAGGCTAACGTACGTCAGGCTTTCAGCCTGACTTGGAGTGTTCGATGTCAGCCTGGAAAGGCTGACGTACCTTAACCCGCTTTTCGAGGAACCTGCTCGGTTTCAGGTTCGTCAGATTCCTCGGAAACAGACGATTCGTCGCGGTCCCTGCTTTCGAGCATCTTTTGTACGACAGCGACAAGCGGTTTGTCGAGCTGCCACACGGTGGCATCGCCCGCGATGACGTCTTGTAATGTCGTTTCATCGGTTGAGGCCGCCGAAGCATCGGTTGCCGCAACATCGACCACCTGGACATCGGTCGCCGGGTTCGCAGCGGAAGGTTCGCCGAAGTTGGGTTCCTCTGGGCTGAGTTCGGCCGCCTCCGGTTGCGATGCGGCGGCGAACGTGGCCCGGTCGATGCCTTTGAGCGACGGGTAAGACGCCTCTTGCCACAGCGTCATCAAGCGCCGTAACGACGCCAGATCGAGTTCGATTTCCAAACCTTCGTCCGGCGTGACTCCCCACACATCCTCCTCGGTGTCGTCTTTGCCGCGATGGATGTTCGCGTCGCTGGGGCGGTAGTATTTGGCCACGGTCAAACGCAACGCGCTGCGTCCGTATTCCAGTGGCAGGATGTTCTGCACGGTGCCTTTGCCGTAGCTGCGTGTGCCGCCGACGATCGCCCGCCGGTTATCCTGCAACGCCGCCGCGACGATTTCACTCGCGCTGGCGGAATCATGATCGATCAGGATCGCCATCGGGATCTCAAAATCGACGAGCGTGCCGGAAGTCGATTCGGCGGTCTCCTCCAGCTTCCCGCCTCGGGTTTTGGTCGAGACGATTTTCCCCGATTCTAAAAACATGTCGGAAACGTCGATCGCGGCGGTGAGCAATCCGCCGCCGTTGCCGCGGAGGTCCAGCACGAGGGCGTCGAAATCGTCGTCGAGATCCTTCAGCACGTCACGCAGTTCGTTTACCGTCTTGTCGCCGAAACTGGTCATTCGGACATAGGCCACGCGCGGGTTTTCGTCGAGTCGGTAGACCCATCGATTGTCCGCGTCGCGATGGTCCCCGATGACGGATTCCATTTGAATGTTATCGCGGATCATGGACGTTTGAACTTCCTCGTCGCCGCGTTGCAAGGTCAGGGCAACCGTAGTCCCGACGGGGCCGCGGAGCCGGTCGCTGACCGCCCGGATGTCCATCGCCGAGACGGTCTGGCCATCCACTCGGATAATCTGATCACCTGGCATGACTCCGGCGGCGAGGGCGGGGGATCCGACCAAAGGCGTGATGACTCGCACGGGGCCGTCGGCAGCGGGTTGGTCGACGTAGATGCCGATGCCGGCGAACTCTTGTTGAATGTTGTCCTGGAACGATTCGTAATCCAGCGGCGGGATGAACTCGCTGTGTTGATCTAGTTTCGAGGTCATGCCGGCCAGGGCCGCCAAGATCAGTTCCCGATCGTCGACCGGTTCGACATAATGCCGGTCGATCATCTCCAACGCCTCACCGACCAACATCGCCGTGTGCGTGCGTTGGTGCAAAATATGACACACCGACGAGGCAAAGAGCGTGACGCAAATGATGGTGAAATTTCGTGGCAGCATACGGTTGGACCAGTTTAAAACTGGTGGCCTTTTTGCGGTCCGTCTTGGGTTAACGTGAGGATTTCAGGGCCTTTTTCTGTCATCAAAATCGAGTGTTCGAATTGGGCCGACGGGCGTCCGTCTTTGCTGCGTACCGTCCAACCGTCGACCTTGTCACTTTTGGCGTAGCGGCTGCCGGAGTTGATCATCGGCTCGACGGTGAAACACATTCCCGCTAACAACCGATCGATCCGGCTCTGGCGATTCGGGAAGTGGGGGATCGAGGGGTCGAGGTGAAATTGGCGTCCGAGTCCGTGGCCGACGTATTCGCGGACGACGGTGAATCCGCGGCGATGGGCCTCGGGCGCGACCGCCTCTCCAATGGTTGCGACGCGGCAACCCGGCGTGAGCGCGTCGATCGCCAAGTGCATGCAATCGAACGCACACTGCGTCACCGCCCGGCGTTCCTCGCTCGTTTCGCCGATGATGAACGTTTCGCTCTGATCACCGTGCCATCCGTCGACGATCGTGGTCAGATCGATGTTGACGATGTCGCCCTCACGGAGTTCGTATTCGTCCGGAATCCCATGGCAGATGACCTCATTGACGCTCGTACAGCAGCATTTCGGGAATTTCTGATACCCCAGCGTGGCGGCTTTGTGGCCGTGACCGTAGGTCCAATCGTGGATCATCCGATCGATTTCAACGGTCTGGATGCCCGCTCGGACATGCGGGCGGATGAAATCCATCACTTGGGCGTTCACCTCCCCGGCGCGCCGCATCGAGTCACGTTGGGTTTCAGAAAGAATGAGTTTTCGTTGCTTAGTGAGCATGCGTCGCTTTCGAAAAAAATGGATGCCCAAAATCATAACAGGTTTGCAACGGGTTCCCAATAAGTCGACGGAGTTTTGAAATTAGCGACAAGCCCTCCGAATGGGACTGCTTCAACAACGTCAGGCCGAAGCCGTCAGCACTTCGAACGTTTCTCTTTCGATTTCCACGCCCGATGCCGAGTATCCTGCGGCGCGAAGAGTCTCGATTGCGCAACGGATCGCTTCGTCCGGCGAGTCGGAGTCGCGATGAAAGCGAACACGCACCACACCGCAGGAGGAGGCAACGGTCGAATCATCGCCAGCGTCGTAAATCGTCTCGGCCATGTCATCGCTGCACATTGTATCGTCCGCGAACGTCAAGATGAAATGAAATATTGGCATGGTTTGCGATTCAATCTGATGAGGACACGAATCGTCAGATCGTGCTGGCGGTGGACGGCTCCCCGACGAGTCGCCATTGGATGGTTTCTCCGCTGCGGAAGGGGACCACATTGTCGCCGTCGGAATCGAGTGACTCCGGAACCTGCCATGGTGATTTTTCCAACGTGACCTGTTGGCTGTTGCGTGGGAGGCCGTAGAAATCGGGGCCGTGGAAGCTGGCGAATGCTTCCAACCGGTCGAGGGCTTTTGCCGCCTCGAAGACCTCCGCGTACAACTCGATCGCCGCGTGGGCGGTGTAGATGCCGGCGCAACCGCAAGCCGATTCTTTGGCTTGACGGGGATGCGGAGCGCTGTCCGTCCCTAGGAAAAATCGTGGATGTCCGCCCGTTGCAGCTTCGACCAACGCGGTCCGATGCTCTTCGCGTTTCAAGATCGGCAGGCAATAAAGGTGCGGCCGGAGCCCACCGGTAAACATCGCGGTGCGGTTAAGCAACAAGTGGTGTGCGGTGATCGTCGCGGCTACATTCGGAGCCGCGTCGTAGACGAACTGCACGGCCTGCCGCGTCGTCACGTGCTCGGCCACCACTTTCAAACCGGGGAAACGTTGGATCACAGGCGCCAGGTCGCGTTCGATAAACACGGCTTCGCGATCGAAGGTGTCCACGCTCGGATCGGTGGTTTCGGCGTGGACCAGCAGCGGCAGACCGTGCTCTTGCATCGCTTCCAAAACGGGGTAGCACTTCTCGATCGCACGGACTCCGTGATGGGCGTTCGTGGTGGCGCCGGCTGGATACCATTTGACCGCCTTCACGATCCCGCTCGCTTTGGCAAGGATCACCTCGTCCGGCGAGGTCTGCTCGGTCAGGTACAGCGTCATCAACGGTTCGAAGTCGACACCGGTCGGCACGGCCGCGAGAATGCGATCGCGATACTGTCGCGCTTGGTCGGTCGTTGCCACGGGCGGGTTTAAGTTCGGCATGATGATCGCGCGAGAAAATCGACGCGCGGTCTCCGGCACGACCGAACGCAACATGTCGCCATCGCGGACGTGGACGTGCCAATCGTCTGGCCGAATGATCGTGAGTGAGTTCATGGGCATCGGGTACACGAGGGATGATGGCGGCGGACAGGATTCCGGCGGTTTTCCGAGGCAGGAAACCGGTTCGTTGGCCTGGTGCTTTTATGGCTTGCGATGAGTCGCGTGACAATCGTAACCCGACGCGTGAGCGAGGGACACAACCGGGTACCTCGCTGACGCGTTTGAAGTTGCGATTTTGTGTCGCTCGACTCTGTGAGTCGCGTATTATTGCCCGTTTCGGGCCCGACTCGGAGAGTCAGGCTACGTGGGGTTTCACTCGCTTGCGCGTCGAGCTTGTGTTCTTTCATCGCTGTTCCCGACGGGTTCCACCGTCTTGAAGGGGTTGGCGGCCGCATCGGCCAATTGGCGGGCGGCTTGTGCGTCCACCACGGCGAGTTTGTCGATCGGGATATCAACTAAGGACCCGTCCGACTTTTTCAATCGCACGGTGTTTCCACTGAGCGAAATGAACTCGGCTTCGGTTCGAAAACGTCCGCTCGCGTCGGACCAAGTCCTGACGGTCGCGATTTCTTTCAGGGGTTCCTTCGCAGCGGGTTTGTTTGAAGCGGGTGTCGCCGGATCGGGGCTCATCGACGAGGGTGCTGGCTGTGAAAGTTGTGATGGCGGAAGATATGGCCATAGTTTCTTCGGCGGGAATCGCAGATCAGCTAATTTGGCTTCTTCAATCCGACCGCGTGAACCAAAATGTTTCACCATCACCCGTTCGCCGTCGAGCGCCGTAATCAACCGGGCTTGATAGCGGTCGCCGTGTTCTTGTTTGACGGCAACGAGTTGTCCCGCCTTGATTTCTGAAACCGACTCAGGGGCCGGGCCGAGATCTTCAATCGACGTATGGTTGTTCGCGTAGGCTTTTCGCAAATCTTTGAGGGCCGCGAAATCAGGGTCGAATTTCGCCGCGATGTCGAAAAACATAGTCCCTAAACTGCCGTCCACTCGCGAGGCGTAACCGGCAAACGCCATCGCCAGTTCCCGGTCGACGCGATCGGATCGCTGGCTCAGTTTTCCATAGATCGAGGCTCCATCCCCGTACTCACTGCTGGCGTCCAGGGTCGCGATCCAGGCTTTGCGTTGGGCGGGATCGAACGGAGCGGACGCCTCGGCTTCTTGTTTCATTTTTCGTTCTTCGGCACGCTTGGCCATTTCAGCCGCCCGTTGGGTCGCCTCGGCGGCTCGTTTCACCTTTGCTTCCTCTTCGGCTTGCAGCGCCGCGATGCCCTCGGGCGATTTCTCCCAAGCTTCCCGCTCGACTCTCTTCCGCTCGGCCTCTAATTTCTCTTCAGGCGTGAGCGGTGCCAATCCCGAATCGGATTGTTTGATAATCGAGATCTTCAACGGGATCTTGATCTGGGCTCCCTCCCGGGTCGTTTCGATGATTCGTTCTACCCTGATTTCGGTGAACACGCCTTTGCGGCGATCAAAGATCCCTGTCGCGGTGCCCGTCATGTTGATCGGATGCTCGGCTTTGTTGGATTCCAGTTCGTACTTTTGACTGAGGGTCGTCGTCACCTCGTCGGATGCCGAAATCCGAAAACTGACCGATTCTATTCCTGCGGACACGCGTTCCTGATGAAATGGCGAGAGACCCGCCCCGGCGGGGAACCTCGGGAATTGTGGAATGCTGGGGAACCGCGGATCACGTTTGGTTTGTTGCACCATCACCGGTTCGGCGAGTTTCCAAGATTTTTGATTTTCTTCGGGCAGCGGCCAGATCGCCCATTGAAGCAGATCGCCCAACAGCAATCTCAATTGAGTCGAGTCCGAAGCGGCCCGGATCTCACCGAGTGGTGATAACTGCAATTCCGCTCGCCCGTTCACCGCAGGGTCAAGGTAAGTGGATCGACGGAACGGGAAACCGGTTCGATTGACTTCAGCGGATGGACTCAAGCGCAACGACGCGTCGACGAACCAGCGTCCCGGACGGAGGACACGGTACCGCAGCTCCCCCACGTAAAGCTCGGCTGCGTCTTCGCCGATCTCGATTTTGACTTGGTAAGTGACAGTCCCGTTGGGAGTTTCCGCGTACGTCAACGCGTTTCGCTCGGGCGGTTCGGCCGCAGCGATCCGACCTGAAACCAGAGTCGGACTCAAGACACCGGTACCGGTGGCAAACAGAAACAGCAAAACGAAGAGGGAACGCATGCGATGACGCCTCGGGGAAAATGAAAACGATCGTGGGGCCAATTAACGATCGCATGATACCAAGAATGCGTGTCACCGGGAGATTGTTTCTCAACCGAGACCAGCGACACGATTCGGTTTGAACCGGTTAGAAGAGTTTTCCGGATGAGGGAATTTTTTCGCTGCATCGGTGGGACGATTTCGGCGGCGCGGTGGGAAGGCGCGGCCCATATCAGTGCGTTGAGATGATTTATTACCGAGCCCCCTCTCGCCGTGACATGGACGGCCGCAGAACGAGGAGGGCGAACGCACACGGGACACGACGCGATGATGACTGACCGACCGACCGACCGACCGACGACCGGACGCAAAGCACTCGCGGTGAACCTCGACGCACGACGTTATGGATCGTTCGCCGAGATCGGAGCCGGCCAGGAGGTCGTGCGTTGGTTCTTCCGTGTCGGTGGCGCTGCCGGGACGATCGCCAAAAGCATGTCGGCCTATGACATGTCCGTCAGTGATGCGATCTACGGGCCGTGCCGTCGTTACGTGTGCCGGCAACGATTGCAAGACATGCTCGACCGGGAACACGCGCTCAACCTCGAACGGTTGAAAGAGAGTCGCGGTGACACGACGGCGTTCTTCGCATTCGCGGATACCGTTTCGGCTCGTAACTTTCACGGTACCAACGATTGCCATGGATGGATGGGGATTCGTTTTCAGGCACATCCGCGTGACGAAGACAGCCAAATCATTTTGCACGTCCGGATGCTCGATACCGAAAACGCGTTGCAACAAGAAGCACTCGGCATCGTCGGGGTGAACCTGCTCCACGGTGCGTTCTTTTTGAATCATGAACCGGACCAATTGATCGAATCGTTGCTCGATAATTTGAACACGCGGCGGATCGAAATCGACATGATCGAGTTTTCGGGAATCGCGTTTCGCCATGTTGATAATCGTGTGATGAGTCTGCGACTCGTGCAACTCGGACTCAGCGACGCGGCGATGTTCTCGGCCGACGGCGAGGTGCTGCAACCTTCCGAGGTGCTGTACAAGAAACCGATCTTGGTCGAACGCGGTAGTTTCCGACCGTTGACAAACGTGAATGTCGATATGCTCGAAGCGGCCAAGGTGCAGTTCGAGAGCGAAGACGATGTGGATTCGGGAGACGTGGTGACGCTCGCCGAAATCACGATGCGAAACTTGAAAGCCAACGGCGAAATCGATCTGCGTGATTTTCTCGAACGGGTCGACGTGCTCGCCGAGGCGGGGATGACGGTTTTGATCTCGGACTATTTCGAGTACTACCGATTGGCCGAGTATCTGGCCCGGCATACGAAGAAGAAGATCGGGATCACGATGGGCGCGGCCAGCCTGATCGAACTGTTCGACGAAAAGTATTACACCGAACTCGATGGCGGCATTCTCGAATCGTTCGGTCGGTTGTTCAAGAACGATCTAAAACTCTACATCTACCCGTTGTTGAACCGAGAGACCGGCGAGTTAATCAAGGTCGATAATCTCGAAATCGCACCGGAGATCCGATCGTTGTACCAATACCTCGTCGACAAGGGATGCATCGAACAACTCGAGGATTACGATCCGGATCATCTCACCACGTTCTCACGTGAGGTGTTGCAACAAATTCAGTCGGGCGACCCGAATTGGGTCGAGCACGTGCCACTCGAGGTGGCGGAGTTGATTCAAAAACTCGGTTACTTCGGCTGCCGTAGGACCGCGCCGGCGAAACCGACTCACACGTGTGCACCGGTGATCGCACCGTTGGTTCCGGCGTCGGACATGATATCCGCGATCACATCGGTGTGAACGCGGCGTTGCCGCGCGGCGTCCTGGGTTGAGCCAAAATCGGAAGATTTCGATGATTCCATGGTTCGCGTTGAACTTTAACGGTCAACGGATCTGGTTCAAAGATTGATTCCGATTCACGACGATACTCCTTCTCGGGCGAGTACGCCCTGCTTTACTCCTTCAAACCGTTCGACCGACACTTATGTCTGAACCTACCCAGCCGAATAGCTCCCACGAATTCGCGTCTCCTTTGAACGGCACGAACTTGGAATCAACGATGGGATACTCGTGCGGCAACCGCCGGATGGCGCCGCTTCAACGGATCGATTCGCTCAGCCCGCCGCTAGCGGCTGGATTCGGTCGCCGCAGCGGTGACACGTATCTCGAATCCATGATCGCGACGGCATCGCCGGCCAAACTGCGATCGATGCTGATCGAACGTGGTGTGGAGGTGGCCCGACATTTAGCGGGCATGTGGCGCGAAACGCCGGGCAAACGTGGGACGAATGAGCACTCGTTGAAATTGTTCGAATTGCTCACCGAACTGCTCTCGGGAGTGACTGACAAACAAGTCGAAGTGTGCCGAACGGTCGCCGATTTGTACGTGTTTTTGTGCCAGCATTTGATTGCCGCCGAAGAGAATGGCGACGCATCGATGATCGACGAAATTCGGTTGGTGCTCGAAACCGAAGCCGAGACATGGCGGATGGCTTGTGCGCAAGCAACGGGGAACGCGCCGGCCACTTCCCGAGCTGCCCGCGTGTTAGGACGATCCAATCGTGCGGCTGCTGTGGGTGCGGGCGAGGCCGTCTCGGGTGGTTTGAATTTGCAAGGTTAGGACCGCCGGGTGAATGGAATCGGTTTCATCTTTTGAAGCCCGCCCACCGGTGTGCAACGCGAACACTACGTAGCCTGACTCACCGCGTCGGGCGTGAAAGGGACGGGCGTGAAAGGGACAACCGTACTCGACTCAGAGAGTCGAGCTACGCGAAAACGCAATTCCAAAACGAACGCGTCGGGTTCAGATCGCCAATTCCGCCGAAAAGAATCACTCTCTCATCAAACACTCCTCTCGTAACTTCCCACATGAATTATCCATCGCTCTCCAACGCTCGTTGTCTCATCACGGGTGGCTCCGGTTTCATCGGTTCTCACCTCGTCGGCAAACTGCTCGATGCCGGGGCGCGGGTTCGTGTCGTCGATAACCTGTCGACCGGGTTTGCCGATAACCTGAAATCATTTCAAGAGGGGCCGAAGGCGGACCGGTTGGAGTTCGTCGAAGCGGATGTGTCAGAGCATGACGTGGCGACGAGCGTCGTCGAAGGCGTCGATCATTTATTCCATCTCGCCGCGATGGCGAGTGTGCCGCGCAGTATGCGTGAGCCAGGATTGTGTCACCAATGGTGCGCGACCAGCACGGTCGAGTTGTTGTCCGCGGCCGCGAACGCGGGCGTGAAACGGTTTGTGCTCTCGTCGACGAGCGCGGCGTATGGCGATTCGCTATTTGTCTCCAAACGGGAAACCGATCCGCCGGCACCGCTGTCGCCCTACGCGGCGTCGAAGTTGTCGGCCGAGAGCTACTGCGCCGCGTTCAACCGTGAGTTCGATATCGAGACCGTGGTGCTGCGGTACTTCAACGTGTTCGGACCGCGACAGGATCCGCAGAGTGAATACAGTGCGGTGATCCCTCGTTTCGTCTCGATGATTTTGACGGGCGAGCGTCCGATCATTTACGGCGACGGGAACCAGTCGCGTGATTTCGTTTACGTCGGCGATGTGGCTGACGCGAATTTGCTCGCCGCGACCCAACCGGGAGTCGCGGGTGGGACGTTCAATATCGCTCGGGGGGAGCGGACGACGTTGAACGATCTGTTGCAGACGCTGCGTGAATTATTGGACCGAGAAATCGAACCGATTCATGAACCGGCACGAGCCGGCGACGTGCGCGATTCGTTAGCGGATATCATCCAGGCTCGGACGCGTTTGGGGTTCGCTCCGTCGGTTTCGATCGCCGAAGGGTTGCGGCAAAGTATCGATTATTATCGAGAGATCTGCACCGCCAAGGTGTGATCGATTACCATGCGGGCGATTAACTTTGGTTCACCCTTTCCCCCCGCTGCAAGTTATCGACAATAGGCCCGGCGACGCGATGTCCCTCTCGATCATTTCCGATACGATAACCCGCCGTGTCGCCAACCGACGCGACAGGCGTGCATTTTTAAGAATGCCGTGGTCGATCTATCAAGACGACCCACACTGGGTCCCCCCGTTACTGGCCGAAGTCCGCACGCGTTTGAACCCGCGTAAGAACCCGTACTTTGAGCACGCCGAGGCGGCGATGTTCTTGGCCGAACGGGAGGGGAAAATCGTGGGCCGAATCTCGGCGCAAATTTGTCAACTCGCTCAGGTCCACCAAGGCGCCGGGACAGGCCACTTCGGCTTTTTCGAATGCGAAGATCGCGTCGAGACCGCGACCGCGTTATTCGACATCGCGGCGAAATGGTTGGCCGACGCGGGGATGGACCGCATGGTCGGGCCGTTCAATTTATCGATCAACGAAGAAGCCGGTTTGCTGATCGACGGGTTCCATCGGCCGCCTTACATATTCATGAGCCACAACCCGGCTTACTACGACGCGTTGTTCGTCGCCTGCGGCATGGCCAAAGAGACGGACGTGTATGCGTACCATCTCGATATTTCGAAACCGTATCCGCAGCGGCTCGAACGGATTTTGAAAGCGGCGAAACGGAACACGCAAATCAATCTGCGGAACGTCGATCGCCAAAACCTCGAAGCCGAACTCGGGTTGTTGCTCGAACTGTTCAACGACTCCTGGTCCGAGAACTGGGGGCACATTCCGATGACGCAAGGCGAGGTCAACGATTTGGCGATGTTGATTCGCAGGTTGTTCAGCACCGACGCGGTCGTGTTGGCGGAGATCGATGGCAAGGTGGTCGGTTTCATCGTCGTGATTCCGAACCTGAACGAGTTCACTGCGGACCTCAACGGAAAATTGTTCCCCTGGGGTTGGTTACGGATGCTGTACCGGATCAAGCGCACACCCTGTGGATCGGTGCGTGTGCCCTTGATGGGCGTTTCGCGAGAGTATCAAAGCACGCGGACGGGAGCGGCGATCGCGCTGACGATGATCGATCGGTGCCGGACGGCGAGTATTAACAACGGGGCGACCCTGTGTGAGATGTCATGGATCCTTGAGAGCAATAGGTCGATGCGTTCGATCCTCGATGCTTCAGGATCGACGCTCGACAAAACCTACCGGTTGTATTCGCGCTGCATCTGAATGCTATCATGTTTCGAATGAACGACACGGACAACGATATCGATGACGCGAACTCCCTGGACGAGAGGGATTTCCAGGACGATCCGGATTTCGATGATCAAGAGGATGCCCTCCTGGGTGGGCAGGAATCGGAACTGGAAACCGAATCCGTCCGCGGTCGGCGGATCACGATCGTCGGTCGGTTGGGAGGCATGAACCGGCGTGAGGCGAGCAACCTGTTGCGGTCCTACGGAGCCGTGATCGTAGAATCCGAAGCCGCCGCAGTCGATTGGATCGTGATCGGGGCGGAAGAATCACCGCTCGCCGAGGCCGAGTGGATCGAGGAGGTGACGCGGCGGCGCGGAGACGCGGACGGTTGGCAAATCATGCACGAGACCGATTTGTGGCAGCGACTCGGGTTGGTCGACGGCGAGCACTCGACCCGCAAACTGCATACGCCCGCCATGCTCGCTCATCTGCTCGGCGTTTCGGTGCGCGTGATCCGGCGTTGGCATCGGCGTGGATTAATCAAACCGGTTCGGACGCTGCACCGGTTGCCGTATTTCGATTTCCAAGAGATCGCGACGGCCCGGCGCTTGGCCAGTTGGGTGGCGTCGGGAGCCAGCCCCGAGGCGATCGAGCGGCGTTTGCTCAGGTTGATCGAAATCGTCCCCGACCTGCGACGACCGCTCGACCAATTGTCGATCCTGATCGAAGGCAAACAGGTGTTGCTGCGGCAAGGCGAGGGGCTGGTCGAACCGGGCGGGCAATTGCGTTTCGATTTCGATCTGCTCGGTCAAACCTCGGGGCAACCAACCGGCGGGGTTAACGCCAAGGCGGACCAGGACGATGCCACGGTTTCGATTCGGTTCCCGGATCCTTTGACCGCCGACCCGTTTTCGTTTCCGCCCGGCAAGCTTAGTCCGGGCAGTTTTCCGCCTGGCAATGACGCCGACCGGGACGTCGAAAGCGAAGATGAACTGTTGTTGTCGGCCTACTCCGCCGAAGACGATGGCGATTACCACTACGCGATTGATTGTTATCACGCGTTGTTAGCCCGCGACGGTGTGCGCGCGGATTGGCATTTTCAGATCGGCGAGTTGTTGTACCGGATGGGCGAAACGATCGCGGCACGGGAACGCTACTACGCGGCGATCGAAGTCGATCCGGATTTCGTCGAGGCGCGGTCCTCGCTCGCCGGCGTGCTTGCGGAGACCGGACAATTCGAACTGTCCGTGGCCGCCTACCAAGGCACGCTGGCGCTGCACGACGATTACCCCGACGTGCATTACAACCTGGCCCGGCTGCTCGATCAAATGCGACGCCGTGAGGAAGCGCATCCGCATTGGCGACGGTTCCTGGAACTCGCCCCCGGCAGCCCGTGGGCCGACGAGGCGCGTGGCCGATTGGACGAGGGCCCTGTCGAGCGCGACGATCATCCCAACGACGGCGATAACTGAACCAATACGGGCTACGCCGTGAAGCAATTTTTCTAGCGAAAAACGTGTTTTTAGTATCAGCGGGCGGGACGCCCGCGAACCGGTGCGCGGGCGTCCCGCCCGCATACGCTGCTTTTTCACCCTGAAAAAAACTTCACATTGTTTCTCTGCCGGGAGGGGAAAGAACGAGAGCACGCCCAGGCAACGTCAACACCGCGCAAGCCTATTCGGATTCACTTTCGGTTTGCGAGTTGACCTTCATCCACCGGGCCATGGCGGGGCCGACGGTGCTCATCGGCACCCAACGCTCACGTGTCTTGCGACTTTGAATGAGCGTTTCGGGTTGAATTTTGCCGGTGTCAATTCGTCTCAAGAGGTCTTGCTCGGAAATCGGCCCGACCCTTTTGCCTTTGTGAAACCATCCGCTGCTCATATAAAACCAATCGGCACTCATGGCGAGAGGACTCCGTCGTTTTCGGCTGATTTTAGTAACATTTGATTGAAACCCCGGTGACCCGTATTAGTAATGGAATTTTCGAGACGAGGTATCAAAACGAACCAAAAACATGATATTGACACTTCGATGGTACTGCAAATCGCCCCCCCGATGCAAGCAAAATCGAACCCATCCGCGACTCCCTCGGCCGAGAGGAGCGGAGGCCGACGACTCGTTCGGCGTTAATGGAGTAGAATCCGGGCACGATTTCGCACCGAAATGTCCACCAATATCACCGCCGATATCTCATCTCCGAGTTTTCCGAACGATGAAAAATTTCCCCCTCACCCGTCGCGGCGCCCTCGCCGCTAGCGTCGCCGCCACCCTGCCGTGGGGCACCGATCGACTCGCCGCCGGTCCGGCGGACTCGCTCCCTCCCGTCCGTCAGATCACTCAGGGACCGCTGCACCACTGGTTCGGGTATTACGACAAATTGCAATTCGATCCGAGCAACCGGTTCGTCCTGGCGGGGCAAGTTCCGTTCGAACACCGCACGCCGACAGCCGACGACGTGATTCGGATCGGCATGGTCGACACCCAAGAAAACGATCGCTGGATCCCGCTGGGCAAGACCAACGCGTGGGGATGGCAGCAGGGCTGCATGCTGCAGTGGCGACCGGGGAGCGAATCGGAAATCGTTTGGAACGATCGCCAAGACGATGCCCACGTGTGCCGCGTGATGGATGTGAAAACGAAAGAACTGCGAACGCTGCCCCGCCCGATCTACGCGTTGAGTCCCGACGGAAAATTCGCGATCACCGCCGATTTCTCACGTATCCAACGGATGCGACCGGGCTACGGTTACGTCGGTTTGTCCGACCCCTGTGCCGAGCAAAGGGCCCCCGAGGATTCCGGCGTGTGGAAAATGGACATGAATACCGGCGAGTCTCAGTTGATCTTTTCACTCGCCGACGCCGCACGCATTCCTTACCGTGGCAAGACGCGCGCCGACCAATGGCACTATTTCAACCATCTGCTGATCAGCCCCGACGCGTCTCGCTTCATCGTCTTGCACCGGTGGCGACGGAGCACCGGTGAAGGCGACGCTGCTCAACCATCAGGCCCTTTCACCACTCGCATGTTCACCGTCGCGATGGACGGATCGGACCGGTACGTGCTCGACCCGTCCGGCAAAACATCGCACTTCATTTGGCGCGACCCAAAACACATTTGTGCCTGGACCCGCCCCGAAGGCAAGCGGGACGCGTTCTATCTGTTCGAAGATCAAACCGATCGCGTCGAAGTCGTCGGGGAACGCGTGATGACTGTCAACGGACACAATACCTATGTGCCGAACACCGACAACGAGTGGATCCTGAACGACACCTACCCGCAAGGCGAGCGTCAGGAACAGGTCCCGTATCTGTATCACATCCCGAGCAACCGGAAAGTGGTGTTGGGCCGGTTTCCCTCACCGCCGTCGTACACCGGCGAATGGCGCTGCGACACGCATCCGCGAACCAGCAACGACGGGGAATCCGTGGTCATCGATTCGGCGCATTCCGGCGGACGGCAATTGCACCTGATTGATATCAGCGGCATTGTGTGAGCCGACGGTCTTCGAGAATGCGGCGCCGGAACCATGAGTGCCGTTGCCGGAACGACTGGGCTGATGAAAAACGGCTCATCCGACCGAAGCGTGCGCCGACCCCAGGATCGAGGTTTTTCAAGGATCGCGGTAGGGACGGCTGTTGCCAGCCGCCCCCCGCACAGATCCGTACTCGAGCGTTTAACTCATACGGCTCCTCCATTGGGTCAAGCGATCCAGCGTCA
>Ga0163216_100268_pt1 | contig 112954 bp, 111 predicted proteins | sample SynspAceP_FD_167610 | JGI IMG/M metagenome (GOLD analysis project Ga0163216, IMG submission 167610) | Saline lake microbial communities from Ace Lake in Antarctica - Synechococcus sp. Ace-P (Illumina Assembly) | ecosystem: Environmental > Aquatic > Non-marine Saline and Alkaline > Saline ... | reverse complement strand
TCCATGCTTACCCATCCAACCCTCGATCACCTGAAAGCCCTGCGGCTTGACGGCATGGCCGAAGCCTTCGCGGACCTCCAGGTTCAGGACACTGCTGCCGATCTCAGCCACGCCGAATGGCTTGGCCTGTTGGTTGACCGTGAGGTCGCCAGCCGAGAAACCAAGCGCTTTGAGGCCCGCATGCGCTCCGCCAGGCTGCGCCATGTGGGTGCCTGCCCGGAAGATGTCGATTACCGTGCGCGGCGCGGCCTCGATAAGGCACTGTTCCAAAGCCTTCTCACGGGCAAGTGGATCACCGACAAGCGTGGCCTGATCATCACCGGTCCTTGCGGCGTCGGAAAGACCTGGCTCGGCTGCGCCTTGGCGCAAGCGGCCTGTCGTGACGGCGTCACCGTGGTTTACAAGCGAATGCCTCGCCTCTTTGAGGAGCTTGAAATGGCCCATGGAGATGGTCGGTTTCCTCGCTTGTTCCGCAGCATCACCAAGGCCCAGCTGCTCATCCTCGACGACTGGGGGCCGGACCGGCTCACGGCCACGCAGCGCCGGGATCTGATGGAGATTGTCGAAGAGCGATACGGCCGCGGATCAACCATGATCACCAGCCAGTTGCCCATCAAAGCGTGGCACGACGTCATCGGCGAGCCGACGTTCGCCGACGCCATTCTGGATCGCATCATCCACAACGCATACCGCATCGAGCTGGAGGGAGCGTCCATGCGCAAAACCATCGCCAAAATGGATGACGAAATGCCTCAAACCTGATATCCAAAACACGCTGCCTCACGGCAACGCGTCACAGGTGGCCGAATGCGTCGGAACAGGTGGCCGGGTGTGATCGGAATGGGTGGCCGGATGTTCCGGAATACGCAGTCGAGGTACAGAATACGGAATTGTTCGGTGTCGCGGTGGGCCATCACAGTGTGGCAATAGTCCAGCAGCGCATCCCAACTGCTGACAACGTGGCGCGCCATAACTTTGCTGCGGGCCATGCGGTGTGCTGCCGCTTCTACGACCTTAAGTTCCACGATGACGGCGTCGCCGATCCCTTTGACCTGCTTTAGTGCAGCTACGGGGGCCGAAATGACGCGGTTGAAATCACCAAACTGATCAATCAACGCACGGGCCAGTGGTTTGACGTCTTGCCGCGGGATGGCGCGAAAGAGGACAAGTTCCAGCAGTTCATAATCCGGCAAGGCCGCCGCCCCGCCACTGATAAAACGGTCGCGCAGGCGCGCACGGTGATCTTTGATATAGGACGGCAACCGGCCGGGTCGGATCATACCGTCTGCCTCGTCAATGGCAGCGGGGGTGAAAAATGGCAGGGCTTCCTGAAAAGACTGGGTCATGCGCTTTGGATGACCTCTCGTTAATGAAAAAGCGGTTAAAATGATTCCGATTTCGGCAGTGGCCATGAAAAAAGGGCCCATGCTTTCGCAGGGGCCCTTTGGTGCCGACACAATAGAATGCCCGCCGCGGCTTCAGCCTTTCATCGAATCCCAGAACCCTTTGACAGACTTAAAGAACGTCGACCCCTGCGGGTTGTTGTCCTTTGATAAGGTGTCAAATTCCTTCAGGATTTCGCGTTGCCGCGATGTCAGGTTCACGGGTGTTTCGACCTGTAGTTCGATGAACATATCACCAGCAGCAGCGCCTCGAAGGGACGGCATGCCTTTGCCACGCAGGCGCATCTGACGGCCTGACTGGCTGCCTTCGGGGATCTTGACCCGCGAACGACCGCCGTCGATTGTCGGCACCTCGATCTCTCCACCCAAGGCGGCAGAGGCGATGCTGACGGGAACCCGGCAGAACAGGTTGCTGGACTCGCGTTCAAACAGCGCGTGATCTGCAACTTCGATAAAGATATACAGATCGCCCGCAGGTCCGCCGCGCATGCCAGCCTCGCCTTCGCCAGCAAGGCGGATGCGGGTGCCGGTTTCAACGCCAGCCGGGATGTTGACCGACAGCGCCTTTTCCTTTTCGACGCGGCCTGCGCCGTGGCAGACGTGGCAAGGATTCTTGATCGTCTGGCCTGCGCCGTTACAGGTGGGGCAGGTCCGTTCGACTGTGAAAAAGCCCTGCTGTGCACGCACTTTACCCATGCCAGAACAGGTCGGGCAGGTTACAGGTTCAGAGCCGTCGTCCGCGCCCGTGCCGCTGCAGTTGCCGCATTGCACGGCAGTGGGCACGTTGATCGTTTTGGTCAGGCCAGCATAGGCCTCTTCCAGTTTGATCCGCAGGTTATAGCGTAGGTCATTGCCGCGTGCAGCACGGCTACGGCCGCCGCCGCCACGTTGGCCGCCCATGAAGTCGCCGAACAGATCGTCGAACACATCAGAAAATGCCGAGGCGAAATCGCCATTGCCTTGCTGACCGGGATGACGGCCACCGCCACCCATTCCGCCCTCAAAGGCGGCATGACCATAGCGGTCATAGGCGGCCTTTTTGTCGCCGTCCTTCAGGACTTCGTAGGCCTCGTTGGCCTCTTTGAATTGTTCTTCGGCCTTGGGATTGTCGGAGTTACGATCCGGGTGCAATTCCTTCGCCTTCTGGCGATAGGCCTTCTTAATCTCGTCTGCGCCAGCACCTTTCTGGATGCCAAGCGTGTCGTAATAATCGCGTTTAGCCATCTTACAGGTCCCCCTTGGGAATGGAAAAGACCGGCCCGGTTCAGGGGCCGGTCTATCCCGTCAGGCGGATGCCTTACTTGTTGCGCTTTTCGTCGTCGAGGTCTTCGAAGTCGGCGTCAAGGATGTCATCCTCGTCTGCGCCTTTCGGCTCTGCGTCGCCGCCGTCTTCAGCGTCTTGGCTCGACTTGTAGATTGCCTCGCCCAGCTTCATCGCGGATTCGGTAACGTTCTGGATGCCCGACTTGATCTTGTCGACGTTGTCGTTTTCCAGTTCGTCCTTCAGCGCGGCGATTGCCAGTTCGATCGCTTCGATGGTCGTCGGGTCGACCTTGTCGTTGTGCTCTTCCATCGACTTTTCGGTCGAGTGGATCAGGCTTTCAGCCTGGTTGCGCGCTTCGACCAGTGCACGGCGTTCCTTGTCGGCGTCGGCATTTGCCTCGGCGTCGCGGACCATCGCTTCGATATCTTCATCCGACAGACCGCCAGAGGCTTGGATCGTGATGTTCTGCTCTTTGCCGGTGCCTTTGTCTTTGGCTCCGACGGACACGATGCCGTTGGCGTCGATGTCAAACGTCACTTCGATCTGCGGCATGCCGCGCGGTGCAGGCGGGATGCCTTCTAGGTTGAATTGGCCCAGCATCTTGTTGTCGGCTGCCATCTCACGCTCGCCTTGGAAGACGCGCAGGGTCACGGCGTTCTGGTTGTCTTCTGCGGTCGAGAAGGTCTGCGACTTCTTCGTCGGGATCGTCGTGTTACGGTCGATCAGACGGGTGAACACGCCGCCCAAGGTTTCGATACCCAGCGACAGCGGGGTCACGTCCAGCAGAACCACGTCTTTTACGTCGCCTTGCAGGACGCCAGCCTGAATAGCAGCACCCAGCGCCACGACTTCGTCAGGGTTCACGCCCTGATGCGGCTCTTTGCCAAAGTACTTGGCCACTTCTTCTTTCACGCGGGGCATACGTGTCATGCCGCCGACCAGAACGACTTCGTCGATGTCGCCAACGGACAGGCCAGCGTCTTTCAACGCAGCTTGGCAAGGCTTGATCGATGCTTTGATCAGGTCAGATACCAGCGACTCCAGCTTGGCGCGGGTCAGTTTCATGACCATGTGCAGCGGCTGGCCAGTTTTGCCCATCGAAATGAACGGCTGGTTGATCTCGGTCGAGGAGGAGGACGACAGCTCGATCTTGGCTTTTTCAGCAGCTTCTTTCAGACGCTGCAGCGCCATCTTGTCCTTGGTCAGGTCGACCTGGTTTTCTTTTTTGAACTCGTCAGCAAGGTAGTTGACGATGCGCATGTCAAAGTCTTCGCCGCCAAGGAAGGTGTCGCCGTTGGTGGACTTCACTTCGAATAGGCCGTCGTCGATTTCCAGAATGGTCACGTCGAATGTACCGCCGCCAAGGTCATAGACCGCGATGGTTTTGGTGTCTTTTTTGTCAAGACCGTAGGCCAGTGCGGCTGCTGTCGGCTCGTTGATGATCCGCAGCACTTCAAGACCGGCAATCTTGCCTGCGTCCTTGGTCGCCTGACGCTGGGCGTCGTTGAAGTAGGCGGGCACGGTGATAACGGCCTGCGTGACTTCTTCGCCCAGATAGGACTCAGCGGTTTCTTTCATCTTACCCAAGATGAAAGCAGAGATCTGCGAAGGGGAGTACTTTTCGCCCTTAGCTTCGACCCATGCGTCGCCGTTGCCGCCGTTGACGACCTCGAACGGCATGTTCTTTTTGTCTTTCACCAGAAGCGGATCGTCAAACCGACGGCCGATCAAACGCTTTACAGCAAAGATGGTGTTTTCAGGGTTGGTGACGGCCTGACGCTTGGCGGGCTGACCAACCAGACGCTCGTCGTCCGTGAACGCGACGATCGACGGCGTGGTGCGTGCACCTTCGCTGTTTTCGATCACGCGGGGTTTGCTGCCATCCATGATGGCAACGCAAGAGTTTGTTGTACCGAGGTCGATACCAATAATTTTAGCCATTTTCAGATCCCTTATACTTCAGGCGATGTGAGAGGCGCAGACCCGTTGCGGCACCTGCGCCCGTTTACATGATTGCGCTGCAGAAACGTCCTGCACCGGCTGTCTGGCGTATATAGGGAGGCGTTTTGGCCCCTGCAACAGGGGGCAACCATACAGCGCGCCAATTTTTGGCAATGAACGGTACGTCGCGCGGTCGCGCTGGCGCAGGTTCGGCCCTTAGCGCGAGGCGTTCCAGCTTACCGATGCGTGGCGGCGGGTGTAGAATTCGCCAAGCAGTCCCAGCATCAGCAACACAAGCGCCACATACAGAGGATACGTCGGAGAGCTGAAGTGAGGGTTGTAGTTCAAGAAGATGTCGCCGCGAATCTGGTCGATGCAATGAAACAAGGGATTCCAGTCAAAAATCGACAGCATGGATGCAGGCAACGTATTGGCCAGAAACATCTTTCCGGATGCGATCATGTTGACGCGGCCATAGACCGTACTGCCAATGCGGGTGAAATCCGGGGCCCAAGGTTTGATCGCCAAAAAGATCGTTCCAACCGCAACGCCAGAGAACCAAGAGATCATCAGCATTTCCAGCGCGCCGATGGGATTGTCGATCACGACGGGTTTGTAGGTGACGTGATAGATGAACAACACCACAACGATTGATAGAAATTGCAAATACAGCGACGAAAGCGCCGCGGCGCAGATCGAAATTGCTGTCGTCATCGGGGCGTGATTCATCATCGCTGACGCGGGCCCTTCGGATCCGACGACCGCGCCCATTGCCTTTGTGTGGGCCATGTACAGAAAAATACCCGACATGATGTACATCAGGTAATCCCCGCGCACCGCAGAGCCGCGCATCCCCAGCAGGGCAAACATGCCGTAGAACGATGCGATCATCAGAACAGACTGAAAAATGTTCATGATCAATCCGACCAGCGGATTGCGGTGGTTTTTGCGGACGTCACGTACGGCGCTGTGGTAAATCAGTTCGGCCATCCCCAAAACAGAGCGCGTGCGTGATCTTGGGGCCTGCACCTGAAACATCTGACGTTGCCTTTTTCATTCGATTCGCATCGGCGTCGCATGTCTGATGCCATGAAATTCTTGCCGTTCGCTTTATGCCGCAGCATAAGAGCGAAAAGGGCGGTTTTTCAATCAATTCACTGTGTGCCCCGCAATTACGGAGAAAATGTGACCATGGATTTCAACAAGCTGTCCGATGTGATGCGCCGTTTGTCGCTGGAAGCAGGCGATAAGATCATGGAAATCTATAACTCGCCCGATTTCGGAGTGCGCACCAAAAGCGACGAAAGCCCCGTGACTGCCGCGGACGAGGCTGCTGATGCGATCATCAGCGCAGGCCTGCGCGCAGCCTTTCCCGATGTGGCGCTGATTACAGAAGAGCAGGCTGCGTCCCATAAGGTGCAGGCCAGCACGTTCCTGATCGTGGACCCGCTGGATGGCACCAAGGAATTTATCAAGCGCCGCGGCGATTTTACTGTCAACATCGCCTATGTCGTCGACGGTGTGCCCGTGCGCGGCGTGGTCTATGCCCCCGCCAAGGAACGCTTGTTCTACACAGACGCCTCTGGCCAATCGGTCGAAGAAACGGGCCCCTTCGCCAAAGACACTGTTGGCGAAGTCGAGCCGATGTCCGTCACAACAAACCCCGACAACAATGCCCTGATGGTCGTCGCGTCCAAATCGCACCGCGACCAAGCGACGGATGACTACATCGATTTGTATCTGGTCAAGGACATGAAAAGCGCAGGCTCTTCGCTAAAGTTCTGCCTGATCGCCACCGGAGAGGCGGATATCTATCCGCGGCTTGGCCGCACGATGGAATGGGACACAGCCGCAGGCCATGCCGTTCTGACAGGCGCTGGCGGCGAAGTCGTGCGCTTTGATAACCACAAGCCGCTGGTTTACGGCAAAGAGGGGTACGCGAACCCCTTCTTCATCGCCCACGCCCCCGGCGTTACATTGCAGAAATCCTGATGTCAGTTCTGATTGTTATCCCCGCCCGCTATGCCTCTACCCGGTATCCGGGCAAGCCGCTTGTCGACTTGCGCGGCGCTGACGGCGTCGCGAAGTCGTTGATCCGACGCAGCTGGGATGCGGCGATGCAGGTGGACGGCGTTGACCGCGTCGTTGTCGCCACAGACGACGACCGGATCAAGCAGGCCGCAGAGGCATTCGGCGCAGAGGTCGTCATGACCCCAGAGGCCTGCCGCAACGGGACAGAGCGCTGCGCCGCCGCTATCGACGCGATGGATGAAAGCTATGACATTGTTGTTAACTTGCAGGGCGACGCACCGCTGACACCCGCGTGGTTTATCAGCGATCTCGTCGCAGGCATTCAGGCACGGCCTGACGTCGATGTTGCGACCCCGGTGCTGCGCACCGAAGGCCGTGCGCTGAACGGTTTTCTGGACGACCGCCGTGCGGGCCGGGTTGGCGGCACGACAGCCGTATTCGGCGCAAGCATGAACGCGCTTTATTTCTCAAAAGAGGTCATTCCTTACACGGGACAGACCTTTGCGGATGATGCGGATACGCCGGTTTTTCATCACGTTGGCGTCTACGCTTACCGCCCGGATGCCCTGCGAGCCTATGGCACATGGCCCATCGGCCCATTGGAAACCCTCGAAGGGCTAGAGCAGCTTCGCTTCCTTGAACAGGCCCGGTCTGTCCTATGTGTTGAAGTCGATGCCAAAGGCCGCCAGTTCTGGGAACTAAACAACCCCGAAGATGTCCCTCGGATCGAGGCGATGTTGAAAGAGATGGGGGCAGACTGACGTGCAGCAAAGCGTCAGTGTGATCGTTGTCAGCAACGGCCGCCCTGACGCCTTGCGCCGTTGTCTGCTGGGCCTGTCCCAAATCGATCACCCTCATTGCGAGGTGATCGTCGTCGCCGATCGCACCTCTTGGCCCGCTATCACGCAAAGCGGATTGGCAGGCCGGATCAAGGCGACGCGATGCGACGTGCCGAATATCTCGATCGCGCGCAACGCGGGGCTGGCGCTGGCGGCGGGGGATATCGTCGCCTTTATCGACGACGACGCTGTGCCAGAGCCGACATGGCTGTCGTATCTCACTGCACCCTTCGTCAATGAAAACGTCACGGCTGCGGGCGGCTTTGTGCGCGGGCGCAATGGAATCGATTTCCAATGGCGCGCCCGGTTGGCCTTTGGCGACGGTGAAACCACGCCGTTTGAAGTGGACGAGCTGCGCCCAACGCTGATGACCGCCGGGCCCGGGCGGGCGGTCAAGACCGAAGGCACGAACATGGCCGTCCGCCGCGCCGCGCTGATTGCGATGGGCGGCTTTGACGAGGCATTTGCGTTTTACCTGGACGAGACAGACCTTAATTTACGACTGGCCCAAGACAGCGCCACGACAGCGATAGTTCCGCTGGCGCAGGTCCATCACGGTTTTGCTGCTAGCGCCCGGCGCCGCGCGGATCGCGTGCCGCGCACGCTGTTTCAGATTGGGGCCAGCCTTGCGGTGTTTTTGCGCAAATATGGCGGAACGGCCCACCCCACACCGCATGTACCCCGCGCGCACCAGCGGCGGCGGCTTTTAGCACATATGGTCGCTGGGCGGCTGATGCCCGGTGATGTCAGGCGGTTGCTGCAAACGTTCGATGCCGGCTGGGCCGAGGGGCTGAAGCGCGCGCCTGCGCAGCATCCGCATTTTAGCAACCCACCGCCGTTCGTGCCGTTTGGCGCGCAAATCCGGACGCACAAAGTCATAAGCGCCCGGTCTTGGCATGCGGCAAAGGCGCTGATGGCGGCCAAGCAGGCGGTCGCGGATGGGCAAATCGTGTCGCTGTATCTGATGTCACCAACGGGGCTATTTCACCGCCGCCAGTTTGATGAAAACGGCGTGTGGATTCAGACGGGCGGGCAGTTTGGCAAGTCGGACCGATCTGATCCGTGGTGGGCGCCGTGGCGGGCACGCAGGCGCGTTGATGACGAAGCGCAGAAAATGCGCGCCCTGCGTGATCCTCAATCGGCGGATTACAACAGCCTTCACGCAAAACGATAACTGGTGACTTGGTTTAGTCACAAACGTGGCGTAGGACGACTCGAATTGTCAGCCACGAATTGATTGATCGAGGGAACGCATGCGTAGCAAAGTCACCAAAGCCGTATTTCCGGTAGCTGGTTTGGGAACTCGGTTCCTGCCGGCGACGAAAGCCGTTCCAAAGGAAATTATGACCTTGGTGGATCGCCCTTTGATCCAGTACGCCATTGATGAAGCCCGCGCTGCTGGCATCACCGAATTCATTTTTGTCACCGCACGGGGCAAGAACGCGCTCGAGGATTATTTCGACCACGCGCCAGATCTGGAACACACCCTGCGCAAAGCTGGCAAGACCGAGCTGTTGGAAATCTTGAAGTCCACCAACATGGACAGCGGCGCGATTGCTTACATCCGCCAGCACAAGGCGATGGGCCTCGGCCACGCGGTCTGGTGCGCGCGCCGTCTGATCGGTAACGAGCCATTTGCCGTTATGTTGCCCGACGACGTGATCGCGGGCGAGAAGTCTTGCTTGCAGCAGATGGTCGAAGCCTATGAGGAAACTGGCGGATCCATGGTCGCGGCCATGGAGGTCGAACCGGATCGGACGTCGTCATATGGCGTGCTTGATGTGGAATCGGTGAACGGTCCCATCGTCAAAGCAAAAGGCATGGTTGAAAAACCGGCCGCAGGCACTGCACCGTCGAACCTTGCTGTTATTGGCCGTTATATTCTGACGCCTAAGGTGCTTCAGAACCTGAACAAAATCGACCGTGGCGCTGGTGGTGAGTTGCAATTGACCGATGCGATTGCGATGGAAATCACCCAAGATCGCGATGTGTTTGGCTATAAATTCGAAGGTCAGCGCTACGATTGTGGTTCTAAGGCTGGCTATTTGCAGGCGACCGTTGCCTTTGCACTGGACCGTCCAGAGCTAAGCGACGAATTCGTCGATTATCTGCAAGACATTTTGGCGCGGCGCGCAGTCGCCAAATAGGATCAGTGACAACGGCGCGACTTCTTGATGTGACCAGACTCGCCTCTCGGGCGGGCTTGGTGGCGACGGGGGTCGACCGCGTCGAACTAGCCTACCTTCAAGCGTTCACAGGCGACACTGACGTGCCAGTCTTCGGCCTGTGCCGCACGGCGCTTGGGTTTGTGCTGCTGGACCGGGCGGGACTGCTTGCGCTGGGCGCGGCAATTACGGCCCGTGATTTTCCCAAGCCGGACCTGCTGTCGCGGCTTAACAGGCGGCTGACAAATGCGGCCCGGCACGGTCAAAGCTTTGCGCGTCGCCATGCGATTGCGCGGGCGCGGCGCGCGCGGCTGAAGCGTTTGTTAAAACACCTTCCCGCGGACATCACCTATTTCAACGTTGGCCATAGCAACCTGACCCGCTCTGTCTGCCGGGCGATCAAGTCGCAGCGCGGCGCACAGATTGCGATCCTGATCCACGACACGATCCCGCTGGACTGGCCGGACATGCAACGCTCCGGCACTGTGGCGGAGTTCGCGTCAAAGCTAAAGGTTGCGGGAAAATTCGCGGACCGTATCATCTGCACCTCTGCCGCCTGCGCTTCTGATGTGCGCCGCCATCTAGTTGCGCTGGGACCCGTGCCGCCTATCGTTACCGCGCACCTTGGCGTCGATGTGCCGAGCCCCGCGCCAGAGGATATCCCCCTCGGCGTCATGCCGATGCGCCCCTATTTTGTAATCCTCGGCACGATCGAGCCACGCAAGAACCATGCTTTGCTACTGGATCTCTGGGACGACTGGGGGCCGGGCGCGCCGGATCTACTGATTTGTGGCCATCGTGGCTGGCTGAACAAGGACGTTTTTGACCGCCTCGATGCTGGTGTGCCCCACGTCAAAGAGGCACCAAACCTGTCCGACGGTGCTATTGCAGCCCTCCTTCAGGGCGCGCAAGGTCTGCTCTTTCCATCCCGCGCCGAAGGCTTTGGTCTGCCCCCGATCGAGGCGGCGGCGCTGGGCGTTCCGGTCTTATGTGCTGATTTGCCACCTTGCCGCGAACTGCTTGGTGACTGGGCCGTTTACGTGGATGCCCAAGACCGCTATTCATGGAAAAAAGAGATTTCGAGGTTCCTGCAGATAGCGCCGCAGGATCGCGCGGGCAGGCTTGTTCCCCCCACGTGGTCCGCGCATTTTAGGAAGGTATTAGGCGAAGCCTGATAGTGACCTGCGCTAGATGCAAAGACAGTTAGGAAAAATGCGTGGGCATTTTGCGGTCCTACCGGCTAAGGGTGCAGCGGCAACGCTGGCTCGTGCGCGCCTTTCGCAAGCGCCGCGAATTGAAAGCTGTCGCAAACCGGACTGGGCAGATCAAGCCTGACGACATCATCGTCTTTTCGACCTTCCGCAACGAAGACCTGCGGTTGCCGCATTTTATCCAGTATTATCGGGGGCTTGGGGTCAACCATTTCATTATGGTCGACAACGATAGCACCGATGGCGGTGCCGAATTCTTAAAAGATCAGCCTGACGTGACACTGTTTCATGCGCATGGCAGCTATAAGCGGGCGCGCTTTGGTGTTGATTGGCTAAACTGGTTGCAGCGAAAATATGCGGATGGTCATTGGACTCTGGTTGTCGATCCAGACGAGCTGCTGGTCTATCCGTTCTGCGACACGCGGCCTCTGCGGGCGTTGACTGACTGGCTTGATGCGTCCTCGATTAAATCATTTGGCGCGATGCTGCTGGATATGTATCCCAAGGGACGCATTAACGATGTGCCATATCGCCGGGGTGCCGACCCGCTTCAGGTCGTCGAATGGTTCGATAGTGGCAATTATAACATCAAACGCAATCCTAAATTTGGCAATTTGTGGATCCAAGGCGGCCCGCGCGCGCGCACCTTTTTTCCAGCAGAGCCAACCCGCGCACCTGCGTTGAACAAGATCCCATTGGTCAAATGGGACAAGAAATACGCTTATGTCAGCAGCACGCACATGCTGCTGCCGCGCGGCCTGAACCTTGTCTATGATGAATGGGGCGGGGAAAAAGCCAGTGGCGTGTTGCTGCACACCAAATTCCTGCCCAACTTTACCGAAAAGGCAAAGGAAGAGATGGAGCGCGGTCAGCACTATGCCAACAGCCACGAATATCGCGCCTATGCCGCGTCTGGCGACGCAAACCCGGACCTGTGGTGCAAGTGGAGCGAGCGCTATATCAACTGGCGCCAGTTAGAGATTTTGGGGATTATGTCCAAGGGGAACTGGGCATGACCGTTGGCGTCGTCATGCTGGTGCACACCGCCTTTGACCGGGCCGAACAGATCGCCCGGCACTGGGTAGAGGGTGGCTGCCCTGTTGTGATCCACGTCGATAAAACTGTGCCGGACGACAAGTTTGAAACCTTTAAAACGGCGCTTGGCGATTTGGAAAAGGTTAAATTCAGCCGTCGCCATCGCTGCGAATGGGGCACTTGGGGGATCGTCGCGGGCACGCAGTCCGCGTCAGAACTTATGCTGCGGTCCTTTCCGAATGTGCGCCATGTCTTTCTGGCATCGGGGTCCTGCATGCCGCTGCGCCCGGTGCGCGAATTGCGCAGGTATCTTGACAGCCGTCCGCGTACTGACTTTATCGAAAGCGCGACGACCTCTGACGTGCCTTGGACGGTGGGCGGGCTTGACCGCGAACGCTTTACCCTGCGGTTTCCGTTTTCATGGCGCAAGAACCGCTATTTGTTCGACCGCTACGTCGCCTTGCAACGCCGTTTCCGGTTTCGGCGCAAGATCCCCGAAGGCATCGTGCCACATATGGGATCGCAGTGGTGGTGCCTGACCCGGCAGACCCTGTCGGCGATCCTGCAGGACCCCGATCGGCCGCTTTATGATAAGTATTTCGCCAAGGTCTGGATCCCAGACGAAAGCTATTTTCAGACCCTTGCGCGCCTGTATGCGGTAAATATCGAAAGCCGGTCTTTGACGCTTTCAAAGTTTGATTTTCAGGGCAAGCCGCACATCTTTTACGACGACCACCTACAGCTACTGCGGCGGTCTGACTGCTTTGTTGCGCGCAAAATCTGGCCGCGCGCTGATTTGCTATATCAGGCCTTTTTGGTCGAAGACGCCGCTACCATGAAAGGGGCAGAGCCAAGCCCCGGCAAGATTGACCGCATCTTTTCAAAGGCTGTTGATCGCCGCACAAAAGGGCGTCCGGGGCTTTATATGCAAAGCCGTTGGCCGAATCAGGATTGGGAAAACGGCATCACGTCGTCGCCCTATTCTGTGTTTAGCGGCTTTGGTGAGCTGTTTGAAAACTTTGAACCTTGGCTGGCTCGGATCACGGGGTCGCGGGTGCACGGGCACCTTTATGCGCGCGATCGCGTGCAGTTTGATGGTCGGCAAAAGTTTTTTAACGGTGCATTGTCCGATGCGCCGGCCTTGCGGGATCACAATCCGCAGATGTTCCTAACCAATCTGATTTGGAACACGCGGGGCGAACGGCAGGCGTTTCAGTTTGGTCCATCGGACGTGCAAGATATCAGTTGGATGATTGCAAAAGATCCGAATGCACAAATCAGCGTTATTTCAGGCAGTTGGGCTGTGCCGTTGTTTCAGTCAAACCGCGATTTTGCCGATCTGCGGCACGAGGCTGCGTTGCTACAGCGCGTCGAAAACGAACATCTGGCCGCCTTGCGCTCGACCTGGGCCAAAGCCCGCATTCGTATCTGGACGATGGCCGATTTCATCGAGTCCCCGATGGAGGCGATTCAGCTTGTGATCGACGAAATGACGGGGGAAAAGACGCGCCGCATTGCCGAAGCGCCGCGGATGCATGACCTGACCGGTTTTGGCCAGTTTCTGCAAAACCTGAAAAATCAGGGGATGCACCCGTATTTGATGGGCGATTTCCCAGTCGCTTCCGCCCCGCTTAATCAAGCGCCCACGGCGCGCAAACCTTATTTGGTCAAATAACGTGTCAAAATTCGATTACTTCGTAGTCTTTGCTGAAATGCGCACCGGGTCTAACTTTTTAGAAGCCAACCTGAACATGTTTGACGGCGTCGCCTGTTTGGGCGAAGCATTTAACCCGCATTTTATCGGTTTTCCAAATACCCCCGACCTTCTTGGGATGACCCAAGCTGACAGAGAGTCCGACCCGCAGGCGCTGATTGATCGGGTGAAACAGGCCGAGGGACTTAACGGTTTCCGGTTCTTCAATGATCACGATTCGCGCGTTTTAGACATTGCGCTGACCGACCCGCGCTGCGCTAAGATTGTGCTAACGCGCAATCCAGTCGACAGCTTTGTCAGTTGGAAAATCGCCAGCGCGACGGGGCAGTGGAAGCTGACGAATGTCACCCACGCCAAAACGCAGCAGGTTAATTTCGACGGGTTAGAGTTTGAAACCCATCTTGCCGCGCTGCAAGCGTTTCAAACGCGCATCTTGAATACCCTGCAGCGCAGCGGGCAGACGGCGTTCTACGTCGCTTACGAGGATTTACAGGACGTTGAGGTCATGAATGGCTTGGTGCGCTGGCTTGGGGTCGACAGCGACATCACATCCTTGAACAAAACGCTGAAAAAGCAAAATCCCGATCCGATGGCGGATAAGGTTGCGAACTTTGCCCAGATGGAAACCGCGCTTGCGCGCATGGACCGGTTTAATCTGACACGGACGCCAAATTTCGAACCCCGCCGTGGGCCGATGATTCCGACGTATATCGCCGCGCCGCACAGCCCGCTGCTTTATATGCCGCTAAAATCCGGGCCGAATGCCGTCGTACAAGACTGGCTGGCTGCGGTGGACGAAGCAACAGTGCAGGATTTGCAAACCGGCTTTAGCCAGAAAAGCCTGCGGGACTGGCTGCGGGCCCATCCCGGTCATCGCAAATTTTCTGTCGTGCGCCATCCGGTCATTTGGGCGCATACTGCGTTTTGCGAACGGATCGTGGCAAACGGGCCGGGTAGCTTTGCCGAAATTCGGGCGACCCTGCGCAAAGTCCACGGGGTAGAGGTGCCAGATGGCGGCGCGGTGCCAGAAACGGACGTGGTCTATAACATGCAGGCCCATCGCAAGGCGTTTCTGGCGTTTCTAAAATTCCTCCGCAACAACCTGTCGGCTCAAACGGCAATACGAACCGATGCGGCGTGGGCGTCGCAGCAGTCACTGTTGCAGGGCATGGCCGACTTCGGCGTCGCGGACCTTATCGCCCGCGAGGATAGTCTGCGGGCCGACATGGCGCGGCTGGCTGGGCAGATTGGCCGCACCAGCATGCCAGACCTGCCAGAGCAGACCGACCCCTATGCCGCGCGGTTGGCTGCGATCTATGATGATGTGGTGGAAGCAGCAGCGCGCGATGCCTATGGCCGCGATTACGAGGCGTTCGGCTTCGGCGCTTTACGTTAGGCGGCCTGCGTCGCCTGATTTTCGGTCAGAATAGTGTAAAGCGTCGCAGGGTCGCTATTCGCCCGCAGTTTGGCGCAGATATCTGGATTACGCATGGTGCGCGACACCAACGCTAGCGCGCGCAGGTGTTCTACGCCGGCTTCCTCTGGTGCCAGCAAGGCAAAGACCAGATCAACGGGCTGGCGATCAACGGAATCAAAATTTAGCGGCTTTTCCAAACGCAGGAACAGCCCGCGCACGCGGTCGACATCGGCTAGGCGCGCGTGTGGCAGGGCAATACCATGCCCCACCCCGGTCGGGCCAAGGCCTTCGCGTTCGATCAAAGCGTCGATCACGTCGGCGGACGGCATATGGTAGGATTGTTCTGCCATCGCGCCGAGATCGTGAAAGAGACGTTTTTTGCTGGTGCAACCGCCCAACATTTTGACGGCACCTTGCTGCAGGATGTCGGCCAGTTGCATCAATTCGTCCCTTGGTGCGGATCCGGCCGTTCAGCCCGCGTTGTGCGGATCGATCCAGCCGATGTTCCCATCTTCGCGCTTGTAGACCACATTGATGCGGCCCTGCTTTTCGTTTCGAAAGACCATCACGTTCGCATGGGACAGTTCCATCTGCATCACAGCTTCACCAACAGAGATTGAGGGGATCTTCGCCTCTGTTTCTGCCACGATAACCGGTGCGTCGCTGGACTGCTCATCCTCGTCGCTATCATCACTCGTTGCGGCGAGGATATACGACCCGCCGCCCGAAACTTCAACAGGGTCGGGGCGATCGCGGTGATGATCCTTGAGCCTGCGCTTATACCTGCGCAACTGTTTGTCCATTTTTTCCGCGCAGGCATCAAAAGCAGAATAGATTTCCGAATCCTTGCCAGACGCCTGAACTGTTAGGCCGGTGGACAAATGAACCACGGCTTCTGCCACATATTCGTGCCCGGTCTTGGAGAAGACGACATAAGCTTCGGTCGGGCGACCGGCATATTTCGCCAGCGTTTCGCCCAGTTCAGTTTCAACGTGGGTCTGCAGGGCCGCGCCAATGTCGATCTGTTTTCCGCTGATCTGATACCGCATGATCTCTCCTGTTCTGCTGGTATTAACGCACAAAGGACCAAGGCCGCAGGCGGCCCAAAGTTCCATTCATATGCGCTTGATAGGATGATGCAGTAGGTGTTTCCAAAGGCTTAAAGGATCCACCCAGCGCAGGCGCTACGGCGGAAAGGCGATGGAAAATCTCTTGCATCATCCCAGACATTCAGCGCCACAACAGGCCGTGTGTCAATGGCAGCTCAATTTACGCGGAAACTGGAGCCCAAATAAACGCGCTGCACGTTCTCGTCGCGCACGACCTCTTCGGTCGTTCCGCTCATCAGAACTTTACCGTCGTGCAGGATATAGGCGCGGTCCACAATTTGCAGCGTTTCCTGCACGTTATGGTCGGTAATCAGTACACCGATGCCGCGATTTTTCAGGTCTGCGACAAGGCCACGAATTTCGGCAACGGCAATCGGATCGACCCCGGCAAAGGGTTCATCCAGCAGGACATACTTTGGCCCCGCAGCTAGACAGCGCGCGATTTCAGCGCGTCGCCGCTCACCGCCAGATAAGGCAACGGCGGGGGCTCGCCGCAGGTGTTCGATGGAAAATTCGGACAATAGCTTTTCCAGCTTTTCGCGGCGGCGCTTCTTGTCAGGCTCAGCGATTTCCAGAACGGCCTTGATGTTGTCTTCGACCGTCAGGCCGCGGAAAATGGACATTTCCTGCGGCAGATAACCGATGCCAACGTTCGCGCGGCGATACATTGGCAGGGTGGTCACGTCCTCGCCGTCGACGCTGACTTGTCCGCCCTCCAGCGTGATAAGACCTGCAATGAGGTAAAAACAGGTCGTCTTGCCCGACCCGTTTGGCCCAAGCAGCGCGACGACTTCGCCCTTGCCAAGATGCAAGCTGACGTCGCGGATAACAGGGCGCTTGCGGTAGCTTTTGCGCAGGTTGGTGACGCGTAGGCCGTCGCCAGCAGGGGGGGGCACGTCGCGGGGCATCAGTTGTTGCCGTCTTGCTGAAACACGGTCCGCACGCGGCCATTCATTTGTGCGGTGCCAGCGTTCAGGTCCAGCACCATGCTGTCTGCGGACAGGGCGCTTTGGCCTTGGGTCAGCAGCACATTGCCGTTCAAGGTCAGCAAGCCGCTGGCCAGATTATAGTCGGCGCTTTGCGCCTCTGCCGCTTCGGTGGCGGTGGCGAACGTCACCCCGCCTGTGGCCTGCAGCCGCGTGATATCGCCCGAATCAGCCGCATATGTGACCTGAACAGACGGCGCTGACAGGCGCAGATCGCCCTGACCAATCACGACATTCCCGCTAAACACGGCAGAGCCGGTGTCTTGATCAACGTTCAAATTATCGGCCGTGACTTCAACTGGCGCAGATGGATCGGCGGCAATCCCGCCAAGGTTGATATTCGTCTGGGCCGTCGCGGGAACAGCAAACACCAAAGCAATCAGGGCGGCAAAAAATCGGTTCACGTCAATCGTCCTTTGGTGCGGCGGTTGGCGGTGTATACACCAGCTTTACGCCTTTGGTAAAATTCATCTGCTGGCCGGTCCCGTCGCTGCCGGTTTGGATCGTCACCTGACCCGCGTTCAATTGGCCAAAGGGGGCTTGGACCTCTAGCGCGCCATCGGACGTCACGGTGCCAGTGGTCAGGTCAGCCTGTAGGCCAGCGGTTTCCATGACATAGCCCGACGATGTCTCTAGCCGGGCAAGGCCACCCAAGTGCGCAGTCTTTGCAGCGGTATCGACGAGGCCGGTGCCTGCGCTGATCCGCAAGGTTGTGCCATCCGTCGCGTCCAGCGACAGGCGCGGCTTGTCGATTGTCACCTCTGTCCCGCCGTTGGCATCGGGGCGCGCGGCCTCTGCGCTGATCGCAAGGGTGTCGCCCGTGTTCGTGAGTCCGGAAAAACGCGGCGCTGCGATGCGTTGTTCGGCAGCGGCAGCGTCGATTTCGGCAAAAGGAATCTCTGTCGGGGTGCCAGTATTGCGGGCGAACAGGAACAGCGTCGACAACAGCATCAGCGCGGCCAGCGGCAGCAGGATCTTTAGCCAGCCAACCAGTTGGGAATGAAAGTTTGTGGCCGCCGCCATGGCCTAGACCACGCCAGCGCGCAGGCAGTCGTGGATATGCAAGATGCCAGCAACTTTGCCTGCGTCATCGACGGCAAAAAGGCAGGTAATCTTGCGTTCGTTCATGATCGCGACAGCGCGTTCCGCAAGCGCACCGCTTTTCACCGTGGTGGGGTTGCGGGTCATGACTTCGCCAGCGGTATGGTCCAGCAAGCCCTGCATGTGGCGCCGAAGGTCGCCGTCAGTGATCACACCCGTCAGCGTGCCGTCATCCGCCACGATGCCTGCCACGCCAAAGCCGCGCTGGGAAATCGCGAGCAGTACATCACCCATGGGTGTGTCGGCGGCAACAATCGGCAATTCAGCACCGGTATGCATCAGGTTTGCAACGGTCGATAGGCGCGCGCCCAGCTTGCCACCGGGATGCACGTCGCGAAAGTTTTCAGGCGTGAACTTGCGGTGTTCCATCAGCGCGATAGCCAGCGCGTCCCCCAAAGCCAGCGTCATCGTGGTTGATATCGTCGGCACAACGCCGGTGCCACACGCCTCGCCCAGTTGGGGCAGGACAAGGGCGATATCGGACTGGGTCAAAAGCGTACTGTTCGGCCGACTGGCTACGCCGATCAGCGAGATGCCAAAGCGGCGGGTATAGGCGACAAGGTCTGCCAGCTCAGGCGTTTCGCCGGAATTGGACAGAACGATCACCACGTCGCCGGTCGTCAGCATACCAAGATCGCCGTGGCTTGCCTCGGCGGGGTGGACGAAATGCGCGGGGGTGCCGGTGCTGGCAAAGGTCGCAGCGATCTTGCGCGCGATATGGCCAGACTTGCCCATGCCCGACAGGATCACCCGGCCGCGCACGTCCAGCAGCATTTGCACGGCAGCGGCAAAGCTATCGTCTAGGGATTGGCCAAGTGCCACAAGTGCGGCGGCTTCAGCCTCGATCACGCGGCGACCAGCGTCGCAAAAGATTTTATTCTGTTCCATCAGTGTGCAAACACGTCTGGGTCAGCCCATCCGGCCAGATCAAGCTGGGCGCGGGTGGGAAGAAAATCAAAGCAGGATTGCGCGAGCGCGGTGCGCCCTTCGCGGGCAAGGCGGCCTTCAAGCTCTGCTTTTAACTTATGTAGATATAGAACGTCGGACGCGGCATAATCCAGTTGTGCGGCGGTTAGGGTCGGTGCACCCCAATCGCTTTGCTGCTGGTGCTTAGAGATGTCAGTGCCAACCATTTCGCGCAAAAGCTCCTTTAAGCCGTGACGTTCCGTAAAGGTGCGTACCAGTTTGGACGCGATTTTCGTGCACCAGACCGGCTGGCACAGCACGCCGTAAGCATTGAACAATGCGGCAATGTCGAAGCGGCCATAGTGAAACAGCTTGGTCACATTGGGATCGGCCAGCATGCGGCATAGATTTGGCGCGGGCGCGATATCAAGGGACACCTGCACCAGATGGCAGTCGCCGTCGCCGCTGGACATCTGGATCAGGCACAGCCGATCGCGGCGCGGGATCAGACCCATGGTTTCGCAGTCGATCGCGACAACTGGACCAAGGTCCAGCCCATCGGGCAGATCGCCGTGATAAAGATGATTGGCCATGTATGGTCCGCCTGTCCGAGGTTGCCATCAGATAGGGCCCTAGGGCCACCCGCTCAAGCCCTAACCGGGATTTAGCCAGGCCCCGCACGGTCCTCAAGGGTCGCTAGGGCGCGCGGCGCACTGCGATCTTGGCGCTAAGCGGTAAATGGTCTGACGCCATGCGGCTTAGGTTCGTGTCGATCATGTCCAGATCATCCATTTCAAAATGGTCCGACATGCCGATCCGGTCCAGCGGGGCCAGACGCCAGCGGGCGTGATACGAGTGCCCGGGAGAGCGTAGACCAAACTTGCGCGTTAATGGCCCCAACCCGCGCCGCGCGGACCATTCGTTCAGATCGCCGGCGATGATCGTAGGGTGGTCGTCTTGATCCGCCATCCAGTCCAGCACCGCATGCTGCTGGCCAAGCCGGGACCTGCGCAGTAGGCCCAGATGCAAACCGACAATCCGCAAGGAGCCAAAGGGCGAATCGACGACCGCGGCCACGGCACCGCGCGGCTCTAGCCCCGGTAGCACGATCCGGTCGATCGACATCACCGGCCAATCAGGCCGGATCAGGATCGCATTGCCGTGCCATCCTAGACTGACGGTATTTTCCGCCAGCGCAGCAGGAACGAACCCGGCGTCTTCGATGGCGTCGCGGGGCAGGGCGGTTGGGCGTTGACCAAGGCGCAGGTCAGCTTCTTGCAGGATCGCAATGTCAGGTGCGGCTTCGCGCAGAATCGTCAGAATGCGATGCGGATCGCGGCGGCGGTCGGTCCCCATCGCCTTGCGAATATTATAGCTGACGACGTGCAGCAGATCGGCGTGATTGCTCATAGAATAGGCGCTCCGACGCGAAACAAGCCTTCGCCGATGCGGCGCAGCGTGCTGGCTTGCGCGATCCCAACGTCGCAATCGGGCGCGAGGTTTAGAAACCAGTCTGCCAAAGCCTGCACACTGTCCGCGTCGTGCACAAAAAGTGCGTCTTCAAAGTTCAGCAACATGCTGCGCACATCCAGGTTATTTGACCCGACATATGCAGAGTCATCAATGATTCCAGCCTTCGCGTGCATCATGCTGGGATTAAACAAAAGGACTTGGCATCCCGCCGCCTGCAAATCGCGCAGATATGCACCGCGTGCGAAATCGGCGATCTTTTGGTTCGACGTGCGCGGGATCAGAATGCGGATATCGACGCCGCGTCGTCCGGCAACGCAAAGCGCTTCGCTTAGGCTGTCAGTGGGCAGAAAATAAGGGGTCGCGATCCAAACGCGGGTATTGGCGCGGTGAATGGCGTTTAGCAGCGCATCGTGCAGCGCGTCATGGCGCAGGTCCGGGCCAGAGGGGACCAATTGCACAACGGCATCGCCGCTGACTTGCGGGCTGGGGCTAGCAATCGCCTCCTCCGTGCCGCCTGCGGCGCGCCAATCCGACGCGAAAAGCTGGGTAAAGGATGCAACGGCAGGCCCGCGCAGGGTAAAGGCAAGGTCGGCCCAAGTCTGATCGCCGCTGGTCAGGTATTCTTTACCAATATTCATGCCGCCACCAAAGGCAGCCTTTTGATCGACGACCATCAGCTTGCGGTGATTGCGCAAATTCAGATGCCCCCGCATCAACCCCTGCGTCAGCGGAGAGAAGAACCGGACTTCGCCGCCCGCAGCTTTCAGCTTTTTCAATGCGGCAGTGGGGGCATTCAGGGTGCCAAGCCGGTCAATGACCAGTCGCACACGCACGCCTTGCTGCGCTTTTGCGGTCAGCGCAGTCAGAAAATCATGACCGATGTGATCGTTCGCAACGATATAGAACAGGGCGTCGATTCGCTCCTGTGCCTCATTGATCAGGTCAAACAATGCCTCTCGGGCTGTATCGGGTTGGTTCAGCAGCCTAAAGTCGTGCCCGCCTGACGCGCCCGGCAGATGATAGCTGCGCAGCATCGTATCGACGGCAGACGCGGGCACCTGTTGACCAATTTGTTCCAGGTGCAGGGCATCCGTCCCCGGGGGCCGCTTTCGCACCCCAAGCGCCACGAAAATCGGCACGGCGATGTAGGGGGCAAAAATCAGGAACAACAGCCAAGCGGCTGTAGACTGCGGTGACCTGCGCTGTTGCAGCAAAAAGGCCGCAGCGAACAGGACGAGCGCGCTGAGTAGGACAATTTCGGCATGGGTGATCAACCAGTTGAACGGCACTGTGTCCTCCTGCGATCAGGGCTAAGTTATGCCTGTCTGCAGGTCAATCTGTGTTGGATATGGTAGTGAAAGTCGGTGGCTGATTTGCGTTACAAATCAATGCCATCCGACTGGTGCCCAGGAGAGGACTCGAACCTCCACGTCCTTGCGAACACTAGCACCTGAAGCTAGCGCGTCTACCATTCCGCCACCTGGGCAGGTGTCGTGAGGGGGATTTAGAAGGAGGGCGGGGGAGTGTCAACGCGAATTTCACACCAAATCGATAATTCCTCATAAGCAGCCAAGCGGCGTTTCGGCTTGTCTGATGAAGGGTGCGGGTTTAAACCGCGTTTAGCAGCGAAAGAGGCTTTAAATGACCAAGCTTGTCACCATTTTCGGCGGTTCCGGTTTCGTCGGACGATATATCGCCCGCCGTCTGGCCAAGGACGGCTGGCGCATCCGCGTCGCATGTCGCACCCCGAACGAGGCTATGTTCGTGCGCACCTATGGTGCCGTCGGTCAGGTAGAGCCTGTCTTTTGCAATATTCGCGACGATGATAGTGTGCGCGCGGTCACTAAAGGGGCCAATGCTGTTGTGAACTGCGTTGGCGTTCTGGCTGAAAGCGGCAAAAACACCTTCAAGGCCGTTCAGGCCGAGGCGCCGGGCCGTATCGCACGGATCGCCAGCGAAGAAGGTGTCGCGCAGATGCTCCATATCTCTGCCATTGGCGCGGATGCGGAAGCAGACAGCGACTACGCCCGCACCAAGGCGACGGGCGAAGCTGCAGTCCTAGAGTATATGCCAAACGCTGTGATCCTGCGTCCGTCGATCGTGTTCGGGCCAGAGGACGACTTTTTCAACCGCTTTGCTGGCATGTCCCGCATGGGGCCAGTGCTGCCAGTCGTTGGTGCGGATACGAAATTCCAGCCGGTGTTCGTTGATGATGTCGCTGCGGCTGTCGTCGCCTCTCTGGGCGATTCGTCCGCGCGCGGTGTGTATGAGCTGGGCGGGCCCGATGTCGCCACCTTCCGCGAGTTAATGCAGACGATGCTGACCGTTGTGCAGCGCAACCGGATTGTCGCGAACATCCCGTTCTTTGTGGCGCGCGCCATGGCTGCAGGCTTTGGTCTGGCGAAGACTTTGTCGCTGGGCCTGTTCACCCCGCCGCTGACGACAGATCAAGTCCGCAACCTTGCGGTTGATAATGTCGTCGCGGACGATGCGCGCGGCTTTGCCGATCTGGGTCTGACGCCGCGGTCGATGGTGTCGGTGCTTCCGGACTATCTGTGGCGCTTTCGTCCCTCTGGCCAATACGCTGAGATTAAGAACAGCGCGAAAAACCTAAAGTAGTCATAAATCATGGAAACGCATACCACCCTCATCGCCGCATTTTTGGGTTTGATTGAGGGGCTGACAGAGTTCATTCCCGTGTCGTCGACCGGGCATTTGCTACTGGCTGGGCACTTCTTGGGTTTTGAAAGCGCAGGAAAAACCTTTGAGGTCGTCATTCAGCTAGGTGCCGTTCTGGCCTTGCTGACGATCTATTTCGGAAAGCTGTGGCAAGTGTTCCGGGATGCGCCGCGCGATCCTGCGGCGCGGCGGTTTATTCTGTCGGTGCTGGTTGCGTTTCTGCCCGCTGTTTTCATTGGCGTGCTGGCGCATGACTTCATCAAAAACGTGCTGTTTGAAACCCCGCGTCTGATTGCGGTGATGCTGGTGCTTGGCGGCGTTGTGCTGCTGTTTGTGGATAAGATCGCGCCAGAACCACGCCACGATGACGCCACTGCATTCCCCGTCAAAATGTCACTGATTATTGGTTTTGTGCAGTGTCTGGCGATGATCCCTGGCGTATCACGGTCCGGCGCGACCATCGTTGGCGCCTTGATGCTGGGTGCCAGTAAGCGGGCCGCCGCTGAATTCAGCTTCTTTCTGTCCCTGCCGACAATGGCCGGCGCCTTTGCCTACGACATCTACAAAAACCGCGACCTTCTAGACGCCGGAGCGGTGAATGAGATCGTGGTTGGGTTGATCTGCGCATTCATCAGTGCCGTTTTGGTCGTAAAGTGGCTGCTTGGGTTTGTCAGTCGCCACGGCTACGCCCTGTTCGGCTGGTGGCGAATCATCGTCGGGTCCGTTGCGTTTGTCGCACTCTCTATGGGCTTCTAGGTTATTAGGTAACTATTGCTGACCTATATGGGCAAATAAAGTGCGTTGTTTGGGCGAAAGCCCGTCATTTTCTGCAATATAGGTCAGCAAGGCTGCCTTTTCTTTCTTTTGCGCGCGTCATAGAACGTCTTCAACGCGAGGATGGAGAAGACTATGGCCGGCCAAAAGATGCTCAAGTTCACGACCGTCAGCCGGGATATGCCGGAAAAGCGGTCTGCTGATGACCGCACCGAAGATTTCGGCGAGATCTATCGGGAGTATGCGGCCGCCAAAGCGGAAGAGCAGGCAAGCCGTTGCAGCCAATGCGGCGTGCCCTATTGCCAGTCCCACTGCCCACTGCAGAACAACATTCCCGATTGGCTGCGCCTGACAGCAGAAGGCCGCCTGCAGGAAGCTTATGAAATTAGCCAGGCGACGAACACGTTCCCGGAAATCTGCGGTCGCATTTGTCCGCAGGACCGCCTGTGCGAAGGCAACTGTGTCATCGAACAATCCGGCCACGGTACCGTTACCATTGGCGCGGTCGAGAAATACATCACCGACACTGCTTTTGACGAAGGTTGGGTCAAGCCGATCCGCCCGCACTCAGAGCGGACCGAATCCGTTGGCATCATCGGCGCTGGCCCCGGCGGCCTTGCCGCGGCGGATATGCTGCGCCGTCAGGGCATTCAGGTCACGGTTTATGACCGTTACGATCGTGGGGGCGGCCTGCTGACCTACGGCATCCCCGGCTTTAAGCTGGAAAAAGACGTCGTGATGAAGCGCATGGCGCAGCTGGAAGACGGCGGCGTGGAATTCGTGCTGAACTGCAACGTGGGCGAAGACCTGTCGTTCGACGCAATCCGTGGCAAGCATGACGCTGTGCTGATCGCGACGGGCGTTTATAAAACCCGCGATCTGGACAACCCCGGTGCCGAGGCCGACGGCATCGTGCGCGCGATCGACTATTTGACGGCGTCTAACCGCGTCAGCTTTGGCGATGAAGTCCCTGAATACAACTCTGGCGAGCTGAACGCGAACGGCAAAAAGGTTGTCGTGATCGGCGGCGGTGACACGGCGATGGACTGTGTCCGCACCGCAATCCGTCAGGGCGCGACCTCTGTGAAGTGTTTGTATCGCCGCGACCGTAACAACATGCCCGGCTCTCAGCGTGAAGTGCAGAACGCCGAAGAAGAAGGCGTCGAGTTTGTCTGGCTGTCCGCGCCGAAGATGTTCGTGGACGATGCGGCAAACCTGGACGACGGCCGCGCCATCAGCGGCCCACTCCGCGGTGTTGTTGTCGACAAAATGCGCCTTGGCCAGCCGGACGCGACGGGCCGTCAAAGCCCGGAACTGATCGACGGCGCGCATTACGTCGAAGAGGCGGACCTTGTCGTCAAAGCGCTGGGCTTCGAGCCTGAAGACCTGCCTGCGCTATGGGGCGTCGACGGCTTGGAAGTCACACGCTGGGGTACGGTCAAAGCTGATTTTACCACCGGTAAAACGTCCCTCGATGGCGTTTATGCGGCCGGTGACATCGTGCGCGGCGCAAGCCTTGTGGTCTGGGCGATCAAGGATGGCCGCGACTGCGCCGCTGCGATCATGGACTACCTGTCGCAAGCCGGTGCGGTGGCTGCCGAATGATGCGCGGGGCGCTGTCCCCATCGGTCGCCCTTGCGATCCTGACCTGCGGCCCCGCCTTGGCCGCAGAAACATTTGCCCTGCCGCAGGGGTGCAATGCCTTTGTGACGATCCAAAGCCATAGCTGCGCGGTCGAGCACTACTTTACTTGCGAAAGTGATCCAGAGGGCATCAAGCGCCGCGTTAGCTTGGGCGAAGACGGCCTAAACTTTGTCGGTAGCACCGACCGCGATGCGCAATGGTTGACGAGTTTCTATCCCTTCACCGACCACCTTGAAGAGTTAGAGTCCTCTCCTGCTGACCCAGCGTCGCTGTCAGAGCTGCTAGCCAAGGGTGTCGATACCTACGATTTCCAGACAAACTCTGACGAAATCGGCCTGACCCGCTACGTGGGCGAGGATCGCCTGACCGGCCGGACCGTCGTCATCGACGACGTCGTCCTGCAGCAGACAGATTACAATATCACCGCTTATGGCCCCGACGGGACAGAGCTGTGGTCGTCCGCTGGCAATGAATTCGTCAACGCCGAATGGCGCAGTTTTATCGGCGGAACCACCACGGTGACCTCTCCGGACGATTCCTTCGACAAGGATGACCGCCCGGTGCAGTTCATCTTTCCGGGGGAACCCGGTTTTCTATCCGCCAACCCGAAATTCGATTGCGGCGCGGTCCTGTCGTCCGCCCCCGCCCTGACACCCAAGGAGATTTCCAATGACCACCTATGATGAAAATTGGGTTGCCGCGACCGAAGCCAAGCGCAAGTGGATGGCTGAAAATAGCCTCTACCGCGAAGAAGACGAGCACAGCTCTTGCGGCGTTGGTCTTGTGGTGTCGATTAAAGGCGAAGCATCCCGCGACGTCGTCGAAAAGGCAATTAACGCGCTGAAAGCGATCTGGCACCGCGGTGCTGTCGACGCCGATGGCAAAACAGGCGACGGCGCGGGTATTCACGTTCAAATCCCGCAGGCGTTCTTTCACGATCAAATCCGCCGCACCGGGCACGAACACGCCGAAGGCGAGCGGATTGCCGTTGGTCAGATCTTCTTGCCGCGCACCGATTTCGCTGCGCAGGAACGCTGCCGCACCATCGTAGAGGCCGAAGTGCTGCGGATGGGTCACTGGATCTATGGCTGGCGCCATGTGCCCGTGAACAACGAAGTGCTTGGCGAAAAGGCCAACGCGACGCGGCCAGAGATCGAGCAGATCCTGATCCGTTGCACGGGCGATATTGACGAAGAGCAATTCGAGCGCGAGCTGTACATTATCCGTCGCCGCATCGAAAAAGCTGTGACTGCCGCTGGCGTTGCGGGCTTCTACATCTGTTCGCTGTCGACCCGTTCGATCATCTACAAGGGTATGATGCTGGCCGAACAGGTTGCTGTCTTCTACCCCGACCTGATGGATCAGCGGTTTGAATCCGCCTTTGCGATCTATCACCAGCGCTATTCCACCAACACCTTCCCGCAGTGGTCGCTGGCGCAGCCCTTCCGCATGCTGGCCCACAACGGCGAGATCAACACGCTTAAGGGCAACGTGAATTGGATGCGCAGCCACGAGATCCGCATGGCGTCCTCTGCCTTTGGCGAGGCTGCTGGCGACATAAAGCCGATCATCCCGTCGGGTGCGTCCGACTCTGCTGCGCTGGATTCCGTGTTCGAGGTGCTGGTGCGCGCTGGGCGTAACGCGCCGATGGCCAAGACGATGATGGTGCCAGAGGCATGGTCCAAGCAGCAGGCCGAAATGCCGCAAAGCTGGCAGGACATGTACGGCTATTGCAACGCTGTGATGGAGCCGTGGGACGGCCCCGCCGCGCTGGCGATGACTGATGGCCGCTGGGTCTGCGGCGGTCTTGACCGTAACGGCCTGCGCCCGATGCGCTATGTCGTGACGGGTGACGGCCTGCTGGTTGCAGGTTCCGAAGTCGGCATGGTCCCCGTGGACGAAGCAACTGTCGTCGAAAAAGGCGCGCTTGGCCCTGGCCAGATGATCGCCGTCGATATGGCCGAAGGCCGTTTGTACCACGACACAGAGCTGAAAAATAAGCTCGCCGTCGCCCAGCCGTTTGGGGCGTGGGTCGAAAAGGTCGTCGAACTGTCTGATCTGCTAAAGAACGTGCCTGAAAAGGCGATGTTTGACGGTGAAGTCCTGCGCCGTCGTCAGCGCGCCGCTGGCTACACGATTGAAGAGCTAGAGCAGGTTCTTGCGCCGATGGCCGAGGACGGCAAGGAAATGATCGCGTCTATGGGCGACGATACGCCCTCTGCCGTGCTGTCGACGACCTTCCGCCCGCTGTCGCATTTCTTCCGGCAGAACTTCTCTCAGGTCACGAACCCGCCGATCGACAGCTTGCGTGAAAGCCGCGTCATGTCGCTTAAGACGCGGTTTGGTAACCTGAAGAACGTGTTGGACGAAGACAGCAGCCAGACAGAAATTCTGGTGCTGGAAAGCCCATTTGTCGCCAACGCTGAATTCGACGAGATGATGAAGCATTTCGGCGAAACCGTTTCGATCATCGATTGTACCTTCGAGCCCGGCGATCATGCGTTGGCCCATGCGCTAGAGCGTATCCGGTCAGAGGCAGAGGATGCAGTCCGTTCCGGTGCCGGTCACTTGGTCCTGACGGATCAGCACCAGTCCGAAACCCGCGTTGCTATGCCGATGATCCTTGCGACCAGCGCCGTGCATTCGGGTCTGACGCGCAATGGTCTGCGGACGTTCTGTTCCGTTAACGTGCGCTCTGCTGAATGTATCGACCCACACTACTTTGCCGTCCTGATCGGCTGCGGCGCGACAACAGTGAACGCTTACCTTGCGCAGGACAGCATTGCCGACCGTGTGAACCGCGGTTTGGTTGATGGCACCCTGACCGAAGCTGTTGGCCGCTACCGCGCTGCCATCGACGCCGGTCTGCTGAAGATCATGTCGAAAATGGGCATCTCGGTCCTGTCGTCCTATCGCGGCGGTCTGAACTTTGAGGCTGTGGGCCTGTCCCGCGCTATGGTCGCTGAGTATTTCCCCGGCATGCAGTCCCGCATTTCCGGCATCGGCATCAACGGTATTCAGTCCAAGCTAGAGGCCGTGCACGCCCATGGCTGGCGCCAGACTGACCAGGTTCTGCCCATCGGTGGCTTTTACAAGTCCCGCCGGTCTGGTGAAAAGCACGCTTGGGAAGCGCAGACCATGCACATGTTGCAGGCGGCTTGTGCGAAGTCGTCCTATGCGATGTGGCAGCAATTTAGCAAAGCTATGCAGTCGAACCCGCCGATCCACCTGCGCGATTTGCTGGCGATCAAGCCACTGGGCAAGGCGATCCCGATCGAGGAAGTCGAAAGCATCACCGCGATCCGCAAGCGGTTCGTGACGCCCGGCATGTCCCTTGGCGCGCTGTCGCCAGAGGCGCACAAGACGCTGAACGTTGCGATGAACCGCATCGGCGCAAAATCTGACTCCGGCGAGGGCGGCGAAGATCCCGCACACTTCTTGCCAGAGGCGAACGGCGACAACCCGTCCGCCAAGATCAAGCAGGTCGCCTCGGGCCGTTTCGGTGTGACTGCCGAATACCTGAACGCCTGTGAAGAGCTTGAGATCAAAGTCGCGCAGGGTGCAAAGCCCGGCGAGGGTGGCCAGCTGCCCGGTATGAAGGTCACGGACCTGATTGCGCGTCTGCGTCATTCGACCAAAGGCGTCACGCTGATTTCCCCGCCGCCGCACCACGACATCTATTCGATCGAAGACCTCGCGCAGCTGATCTACGACCTGAAGCAGATCAACCCGCGTGCCAAGGTGACGGTCAAGTTGGTGGCGTCGTCCGGCGTCGGCACGATTGCGGCTGGTGTGGCTAAGGCCAAGGCTGACGTGATCCTGATTTCGGGCCACAACGGCGGCACGGGCGCATCCCCTGCAACCAGCATCAAATACGCTGGTCTGCCGTGGGAAATGGGTCTGACCGAGGCGCATCAGGTGCTGGCGATGAACAACCTGCGCGAGCGGATCACGCTGCGCACGGATGGCGGCCTGCGCACAGGCCGTGACATCGTCATGGCTGCGATGATGGGGGCCGAGGAATATGGTATCGGCACCGCCGCCCTGATCGCGATGGGCTGCATTATGGTCCGCCAGTGTCAGTCGAACACCTGCCCGGTGGGCGTGTGCACCCAAGACCCGGCGCTGCGTGAAAAGTTTGTGGGCAATGCCGACAAGGTTGTGAACCTGATCACCTTCTATGCGACGGAAGTGCGGGAAATCCTCGCGTCCATCGGTGCACGCTCGATCCAAGAGGTGATCGGCCGGGCGGACCTGCTGACGCAGGTTTCGCGTGGCTCTGCCCACCTTGACGATCTGGACCTGAACCCGCTGCTGATTACCGTCGATGGCGCGTCCAAGATCAAGTACGACCGCGCGCAGCCGCGCAACGTTGTGCTGGATACGCTGGACGTCGACATCGTGAAGGATGCTGAACGCTTCCTGAAAGACGGCGAAAAAATGCAGTTGGAATATGCAGTGCAGAACACACTGCGGACGATCGGCACGCGCACGTCGAGCCATATCGTTCAGCGGTTCGGCATGAACAACGACCTGCAGGATGATCACCTGACAGTAAAACTGCGCGGCAGTGCAGGGCAGTCGCTGGGTGCTTTTGCCGTGCATGGCCTGAAGCTGGAAGTCAGCGGCGATGCCAATGACTACGTCGGTAAGGGCCTGTCGGGTGGTACCATCGTGGTGCGTCCACAGATGCAAAGCCCGCTGGTCGCGTCAGAGAATACCATCATCGGCAACACGGTGCTGTACGGCGCAACCAAGGGCTATTTGTTCGCAGCTGGCCGCGCGGGTGAACGCTTTGCCGTGCGAAACTCTGGCGCGCATGTCGTGATCGAGGGCTGCGGCACCAATGGCTGTGAATACATGACCGGCGGTGTGGCGGTGATCCTTGGGTCCATCGGTGCGAACTTTGGCGCGGGAATGACAGGCGGGATGGCTTATCTGTACGATCCCGAAGGCACCTCTGCCGAGTTGATTAACCCTGAAACGCTGGTGACCTGCTCGGTCACGGTGGATCACTGGGAATCGCAGCTGAAGTCGCTGATCGAACGGCATGCCGCCGAGACAGGCAGCCGCAAAGCCAGCGAGATCCTGCAGCATTGGGATAGCGAAAAAGGCAACTTCTTGCAGGTTTGCCCCAAGGAAATGCTGGTGCATCTGAAGGCACCGCTGAGCCATGAAGAGCGGGCGATCCCAGCTGAGTAAATCGGCCTTCGTTTGAAAAGACACCCCGCCACGCACATCGCGCGGCGGGGTGTTTTCGTTTTGGCAATCTTGACCCGGGGGCGGTCGCCGTGACTTATGGGCGTCATGGCAAAAACCCGTAAAACGCGAAAATCAAAAGACGCTCCTGCGCCCAAGCGGCGCTTGCACCTGCGCGTGCGGCGCTGGGTGTTTCGGATCTGCCTTGGGGTCATCGCAGCAGTGGTTTTATTGACTCTGCTGTACAAAGTCGTGAACCCGCCAACGACGCCTTACATGTTCGCAGAAGGCCGCAGGCTGGGCGGTGTGGCGCAGGTTTGGGCCCCGATCGGCGATATTGCTCCCGTTATGGTCCGGTCTGTCGTCGCGGCAGAGGACGCTAATTTTTGCCTGCACTGGGGGCTGGATGTGGCGGCCATTCGGGCAGCCTTGGCAGCGGGTAGCGACCGGGGCGCGTCAACGATTTCGCAGCAAGTCGTGAAGAATGTCTATTTATGGCAGGGCCGGAATTGGACCCGTAAGGCGCTAGAGGCTGTGTGGACGCCATTGACCGAGGCGCTGTGGAGCAAGCGGCGAATCCTTGAGCTGTATTTGAATGTGGCAGAGTTCGGCACAGGCGTGTTTGGCGTGCAGGCCGCAGCGCAGCATTACTTTGGCGTTGATGCCGCTGATTTGTCTGCTGTGCAGGCCGCACGGCTGGCGATGATCTTGCCTGATCCCAAGGGCCGGGACGCCGCAAATCCCACGTCTGCGCAGCGTAGGCGGTCTGCGAGTATCCTTGATGGCGCTGCAACGATCAGGGCCGACGGGCGGGCGGCCTGTTTCCAGAGTTGAATGCGCGGCCAAGGTGCGGCATTGAGGGGGCATTCCTGTCCCCGAGAGCACCATGAACCGTCTTTATCATTTCCCGCTATCGCCGTTTTCACGCAAGGTTCGACTGAGCCTGGCCGAGAAACGGATCGAGGTTGAATTGGTCGAGGAGCGTTACTGGGAGCAGGATAGTGATTTCCTGCGCCGGAACCCCGCGGGCAAGGTCCCTGTCTTGCGGCTGGGCAATAAGCTGCTGAGCGAGAGCGCCGCAATTTGCGAGTATCTGGAAGAGACGCACCCAAACCCGCCGCTGATGCCCCGCGATGCCGATTCGCGGTTCGAGGTGCGACGTCTGATCGGGTGGTTCGACGACAAGTTTTATACCGAGTGTACCCAGAAACTGCTGGGTGAACGTGTCTTTCGCAAGGTGATGGGTACGGGATACCCCGACAGCACCAACGTGAAAGCGGGCAGCCGGGCGATGCGGTTACATCTGGATTATATGACGCATCTGCTAGAGCACCGCCGCTGGCTGGCCGGGAATGAAATGAGCCTTGCTGATTTTGCAGCGGCGGCGCAGTTGTCCTGCCTGGATTATATCAGTGATGTTGATTGGAACCGGTCCGAGGTGTTGAAGGACTGGTACGCCAAGATCAAATCGCGGCCTGCATTTCGGTCGCTGCTGGCTGATCAAGTGCCGGGCTTCTTGCCGCCGTCGCATTATGCGAACCTTGATTTTTAAGAGCCGGGTGGGTGGGCCCGCCCACCCACCCGTTTTTGGGGGCTCTGCCCCCGTCGCTGGCGCGACTCCCCCGACATATTTTCGTTCAGGTGAAAGATGGGGCTGAAAGCTGATCTATGCGCCTTTGCACTGGAGGCTGGGTTTGCCAAGGTAGGGGTATGCCGTCCGGGGGCGGTGCCTGAGACAGCTGAGCGGCTTGCGGCCTTTGTGGATGCGGGGCGTCATGGCCAGATGGGCTGGATGGCCGAGCGCATGGCCTGGCGCGGCGATCCAACGGCGCTATGGCCGCAGGCGCGATCCGTTATCATGCTGGCGGAAAACTATGCACCGGATGTCGATCCGCTGGCCGTGCTGGCGCACCGGGACCGCGCAGCGATCTCTGTTTATGCGCAGGGGCGGGATTACCATGATGTGGTTAAGAAGCGGCTGAAGGTCGTCGGTCGCTGGCTGATCGATCAGGTCCCTGGGGCGGAGATCAAGGTTTTCGTTGATACGGCACCTGTGATGGAGAAGCCCCTAGCGCAGGCTGCTGGTTTGGGATGGCAGGGGAAGCATACCAATCTTTTGGCGCGCGATCTGGGGAACTGGGTTTTTCTGGGCGCAATTTTTACGACTGTCGATCTAGAACCTGACGAGGCCGAAGTCGGCCACTGCGGCAGTTGCACGGCCTGCCTTGATGTTTGTCCAACGCAGGCATTTCCCGCGCCTTATCAGCTGGATGCGCGGCGGTGTATTTCCTATCTTACGATTGAGCATAGTGGTCCGGTGGACCCTGATCTGCGCGCGAAGATGGGGAACCGGATTTACGGGTGCGACGATTGTCTGGCGGTCTGTCCTTGGAACAAGTTTGCGGTGCAGGGGCGTGATGCGCGATTGGCGGCGCGGGATGATCTACGGGCACCGCCCTTGGCGGAATTGGCGGCGCTGGATGATGCGGCTTTCCGGCTTCGGTTTTCGGGTAGCCCGATCAAGCGCATTGGTCGCAACCGATTTGTGCGAAATGTCTGCTACGCTATCGGGAATAGCGGGAACCCCGCCTTGGCACAGGTGTTGATCCCGCTGATGACCGACGCCGATGCCACTGTGGCTGATGCCGCATCCTGGGCCTTGGCACAGCTAGGACTGGAGCCACCATGCGACTTGCCGCCCTTATTGCCCTCATCCCAACAATAGCCGCTGCGCAGGTCGCGCAGGGTGACCGCAACGCCTCTTTCGAGCCTGCGTTCGAGAACCAGACGCGGGCACCGGCGCTGGATGCGACGCCTGTGACGGTTGCACCCTTCGCAGAAGGATTGGCGAACCCTTGGGGCATTGCAGAGTTGCCGGATGGGACGTTTCTGGTGACAGAACGGCCGGGTCGACTGCGCCGGGTTGCGGCCGATGGCACGCTGTCAGGTCCGATTGAGGGGGTGCCACAGGTCGATGCGCGGCAGCAGGGCGGGTTGCTTGATGTCGCGATTGTCCCGGATTTTGCGCAAAGCGGCGTGATCTTTCTGACGTATGCAAAGGGTGTGCCAGGTGGCACTGTGACGGCGGCTGCGCGGGCTGTATTGCAAGGTATGACGCTGACCGATGTGCGGGATATCTTTGTGCAGGGGCCGCCGTCGGATACCTATGCGCACTATGGTAGCCGGATCGTACCGACGGCGGACGGCAAGGTATTTATCACCACGGGTGAGCATTTTACCCAAGCGACCCGGCAGCTCGCGCAGGATCTGGACACGACCTATGGCAAAGTGATCCGGCTGAATGCGGACGGATCGGTGCCGCAGGATAATCCATTCGCAGGGCAGGACGCGGATGAGAGCATCTGGTCGTATGGCCATCGCAACGTGCAAGGCGCAACATTGGGGCCGGACGGCAAACTTTGGACGATGGAGCATGGCCCTGCCGGCGGTGACGAATTGAACCAGCCGCAACCGGGCGCGAACTATGGCTGGCCGGTTGTTTCCTATGGTGTGAATTACAATGGCAGCCCGATTGGCTCTGGTCAGGCTGTGATGGAGGGGATGGAGCAGCCCGTCTATTATTGGGATCCGGTTATCGCGCCGGGCGGCATGGGTTTCTATGACGGCAGCTATGCGCCTTGGCAGGGTGATTTGCTGATCGCGGGGTTGAACCCCGGCTCGCTGACGCGGCTGCGGCTGCAAAATAGCCGCGTGGTGGGTGAAGAACGTCTGTTGCAGGACATCGGCCGTGTGCGCGACGTCGAGGTGCTGGATAATGGCGATCTGCTGGTATTGATCGATGCCGATCCGGGACAAATTTTGCGGGTGACGCCGGGACGCTAAGCGCAATCCGCGTGGCCCGATAAAATCTTTCCAAGGGCGATGTCGTGGGGTTTTATCCGCGCGCTGGCAGGCATAGGGTCGCGGCGAAAGGGGTCCTTTCTATGCAGCCCTTGCGCGGAATTAGCTACAAAATCGTCTCTGTCATGGTGTTTGTCGGGATGGCATCGCTGATCAAAGCGGCCTCGACTGATATTCCGCCTGGGCAGGCGGTGTTTTTCCGTAGCTTGTTTGCGCTGCCGATCATTATCGGCTGGTTGGCGATGCGGCATGAATTGCGCCACGGTTGGAAGACAAAGCAGCCGATGGGCCATGTTTGGCGCGGATTGGTTGGTACGCTTGCGATGGGGTTCGGTTTTGCAGGTCTGGGTCTGCTGCCGCTGCCAGAGGTGACGGCGATTGGCTATGCTGCACCGCTTCTGGTGGTCATCTTTGCGGCAATGTTTCTGAACGAAGAAGTGCGCGCCTTTCGGCTATCGGCGGTTGCGCTGGGCCTGATTGGCGTCCTGATCGTGCTAAGCCCGCGGTTTTCCATGGGCGCGTCGGTCAATCACGCGCAGACACTGGGTGCGATGTTGGTGCTGATGGGCGCAGTTTGCGCCGCGCTCGCGCAGGTGTTTGTGCGTAAACTGGTGTTTACCGAAGATACCGCCGCCATCGTTTTCTGGTTTTCTGTGACAGCGACCTGCCTGTCGCTGCTGACATTGCCGTGGGGCTGGGCATGGCCAAGTGCATCCCAGTGGGTGATGTTGATCATGGCCGGGTTGCTGGGCGGGATTGGGCAGATTTTCCTGACCTCGTCCTATCGCTTTGCCGATGCGTCTTTGGTGGCCCCGTTCGATTATACCTCAATGCTACTCGCATTGATTGTGGGCTATTTCATCTTTGACGAAGTGCCGACCGTCACGATGATGATCGGCGCTGCGATCGTGATTTCGGCAGGCTTGATGATCATTCTACGCGAACGCCATTTGGGGCTAAAGCGGGCCCGGCAACGCAAGGTTACCGGGACCGTGGGGCATCATTAACGCGACTTGGTGCCATTCTTGGTGGCGTCGCTGGCATCGCGCACTTCTTCGCGGACTTGGCCCCAGGTGATCAGGCCAAACACCAAGGTGCCCCCGACGACGTTGCCAAGGAAGACAGGGATAAAGAAGCCAAAGATACCGGCGAAAAGTCCCAACTCTCCGGTCAGGATCAAGAAACCCATTTCCACCGAGCCTGCGATGATATGGGTAAAGCCGCCTGCGGCGATCAGCCATGTCATCAGGATGATAATAAAGAAGTTTTCTTGCTCTCCTGCTGCCAGCATCCAGACAAGGGCGGCGATTAGCAGGCCAGCGGGGACTGCCTTGGCAAAGCCGATCCATGCGCTGTTTTCGGTCGCGTGTTTGCTGATCTCGGTGATGCTGGTCAGCATTTCAGGCTCGAACGTGGGCATATAGGCGATAAAGGCGGCGGCGATAAAACAACCGATCACGTTAGCCCCGAGCACGATGCCCCACAGCCGCGCAACGCACCACAGATTGTAAAAGCTGGGACGCGCGAACAGCGGCAGCACTGTCGTCAATGTGTTTTCGGTGAATAGCTGCATGCGCCCGATGATCACGATCAAGAAGCCGAAGGTGTAACCAAGGCTTTCAAGCAGCGGCAGCCAGGTCGTTTCCGGCAGGTAGGTCTTAAACAGACCTTCGCCGATGACGGAAAAACTGATGCAGACACCGGCCGCGATGCCGGACCAGAAAAGCGAGGAATTGGGTCGGCGCAGCTCTTCGTCGCCTTCGCGGCGCACGACTTGATAGACCAGCTTGGCCGACAGGTGCGATGCTTCGCGGACGGCTTCCTCTTCGTCGGGCAGGTTTGCTTCCTGTTCGACGCGATCGGATACGGCCTTCTGGCGGTGGGCTTCGTTTTCGCTGACAGCGCGGCGAAGTTCCGGTTCAATCTCGTTATTCATGCGCATCCTCACTCTTGTCAGCAGGAAATGGCGCAGATCTGGGGTGCGTCAAGCAGCGCGATTTCGAGAATGGGGCGTTTTAGTGTATACAGGGGGCAGGAGGATACGATTATGGCACGACATCCACTGGACCACATCGAAACAAAGGACGGCAGCCAGCGGCTAGAACGGTTCCTGCGTCTGGCGCGCCGCGATCATCGTAATGCCGCGGCAGAGGCCCTGCTGCGGCGGCCAAGGTCCCGCAACCGGCCAGGTGGCCTGATTGCGGGATGGGTTAAGGCGCGCACGCCTGAACAGGTTTAGGCCCTTAAGCCCGCACCAGCTTTTCGTAGTCGGCAGCGATGTCTAGCGTCAGCTTGCCGACTTCGAAGTTGTAGTCGCCAATCTGGCCGACGGGGGTGACTTCGGCAGCCGTTCCGGTCAGCCAGCATTGCTGAAAGCTTTCCAGCTCTTCTGGCATGATGTGACGTTCGTGAACCGTGACACCCTTGTCGCGGAGCATGCCAACGACGGTCTGACGGGTCAGGCCGTTGAGGAAACAATCGGGCTTGGGCGTGTGCACTTCACCGTCTTTGACAAAGAAGATGTTCGCGCCCGTCGCCTCGGCTACGTAGCCGCGATAGTCGAACATCATGGCGTCGGAACAGCCCTTCGCCTCTGCGGCGTGCTTGGACATGGTGCAGATCATGTACAGACCGGCCGCTTTAGCCTGATGCGGGATCGTTTCGGGGCTGGGACGCTTCCATTTTGCGATGTCCAGTTTCGCACCTTTGGTTTTAGCATCGCCATAGTAATTACCCCATGACCACACCGCGATCGCCGTGCGCACCGGGTTGCGCGCGGATGCGACGCCCATGTCTGGGCCAGCGCCGCGCCATGCGAAGGCGCGCACATAGGCGTCCGTCAGGCCGTTCGCCTGCAGCGTTTCAGCCTTGGCAGCGATCAGCTCGTCGACGGTATAGGGGATTTGAAAGTCGAGGCAGTTGGCCGAAAAGTGCAGACGCTCTGCATGTTCGCGGTCTTTAAAGATCTTGCCGTTGTAGCAGCGCTCGCCTTCGAAAACAGAGGACGCGTAGTGCAGGGCGTGGGTCAGAACGTGGACTTTTGCATCGCGCCAATCAAGCAGTTGGCCGTCCATCCAGATTTTACCGTCGCGGTCGTCATAGGCGCCATCCATGGCCAAACTCCTTCCAATTTTGCATTTGTATCGCGTTTATGTCCCTTTCGGACATAAAGTTGCGCAATTTGTGTCGCTTCGCTACCAGTTGAGTCTAGTCATGTCAACAAGGCTGACGTATTGTACTGCCGGAACTCACCGAGGGCGCGCATATGAACCAGACACCGCAAGGCACCTCGGGGCAGACATTGCTGTTCCTGACGGATGAACAGCTGCGCAAGGGGATCGAGGCGATGTTCTTTGCCTATCGCGGGTTCACTGCCGACCCGGACCGGATCCTGTCGGATTTGGCGTACGGGCGGGCGCATCACCGGGCGATCCATTTTATACATCGTAGCCCCGGAACCACGGTCAATAATTTATTGGCGATCCTTGGTGTTACGAAACAATCCCTTAATCGTGTGTTGCGTAGCCTTATCGCGGACGGTCTTGTATCGTCTACTGTAGGGAAAAGGGACAAGAGAGAACGGCACCTGCATCTGACGGACAAAGGCGCTGCGTTAGAGCGTAGCTTGTCGGATGCGCAGCGGGACCGGATGCGCAGCGCTTATCGCGCTGCGGGCCCGGCAGCTGTCGCCGGCTTTCGACAAGTCTTGGAGGCGATGATGGACGACGAAATGCGGCACCACTATCTGGCATTGGTGGATAAACCTGATGGGCGTTGATGAACCCCATCTGTTGATTGTTGACGATGATGAACGCATTCGCGGCTTGCTACGCAAGTTTCTGGTGCGGTCCGGGTTTTTAGTGACGGTAGCGCGCGACGCCGCCCATGCGCGGCGCATTCTGGGCGGGCTCGCCTTTGATCTGATCGTCCTGGACGTGATGATGCCCGGCGAGGACGGCATCAGCTTTTGCCGCGACCTGCGGCACCGCACAGGCACCCCCGTCATGCTGCTGACCGCGAGGGGAGAGACAGAGGACCGGATTGCCGGGCTAGAGGCCGGGGCTGACGATTACCTCGCCAAACCCTTTGAGCCCAAAGAGCTGTTGTTGCGGATCAATGCGATCCTGCGCCGCGCCCCGCAGGCAGAGGCGCAGCCAATTGCCCAGACCGTTCTGCAGCTTGGGCCGGCGCGTTATGACATCACCAAGGGTGAAATGCGGCGCGATGACGGTTTGGTGCGGCTGACGGCAACGGAAAGCCAGCTGATGCGCATCTTCTCTGCCCGCCCGCACGAGCCTGTGACGCGGTTAGAGTTGGTGGAAGAGCTGAGCCGATCTGGAGGACAAACGCAGGAACGCGCTGTCGACGTGCAGATTACGCGTCTGCGCCGCAAGATTGAGACGGATCCAAAGCAGCCTCGCTATCTGCAAACGGTGCGCGGGTCGGGGTATATGTTGGCACCTGATTAGCGACAATTCGGCCTTTAGGTTAGGCGGCGCGTGAAAATTGCAGACTTAGTAGGGTTGATGACCGATCGTTTGGACACAAACATTTGATCGGAGAGAAACATGTTTAAGCCAATGATGACGGTGCTCAGCCTTGCTTTGCTATCGGCGGGTGCAGCGCATGCCCAAGATTTAGAAAACTGGGGTACGGCCGGGGGCTGGGACGTGATGTGGGACCCATCGCTGGGCGATGGTTGTTTGATCCAGTCCGAATTCACTGACGGGTCCGTCGTCCGCATCGGCTTTGATAACAACGCTGGCATGGGCTATTTGACCGCCTTCAACATGGCATGGGGCGACATTGAAGAAGGCGCGACCTATCCCGTGACCTTCGCCCTGGATGGCGAACCATACGAGGGTGAAGCCACGGGCATGTACCTGAATGGTGTGCCGGGTGCTGATATCTATTTCGACAGCGAAGATTTCCTGTTCGACATTGCTGCCCGTCAGACGATGGATCTCGCGAATAGCTCTGGTTCGGTCATGACAATCGACCTGACCGGCACGATGGCCGCGCTGGAAGAGGCGTTGATCTGTCAGGAAGCCGAATAAGCGGTCGAACGGCCCGCCGGAGGCGAGGCGCCTCCGGCGGGAGTTTGTTTGGCCAGATGAAGTGACTTGTCCTTGGGCCGTGGTTTCGCTTTGGTAGTGGTATGAAAACAGCACTGATTACCCACACCGATTGCCTTGATCACGTCACGCCGCCCGGCCACCCGGAACAGGTGGCCCGCATGGACGCTGTCCTTGGCGCGCTGCAAGGCATGGATCTGCACCGAGTGTCCGCGCCGATGGCCGCCGAAGATGACGTCTTGCGGGCACATCCGAAGTCACACCTTGATTCAATCCGCCGCGCGGCACCTACCGAAGGTTGGGTGTCGCTGGATGCGGATACACATATGTCGCAGGGCACTTTGGCCGCTGTGTGGCGCAGCGCTGGCGGTGCTGTGCGGGCCGTTGATTTGGTGCTGGGCGGCGATGTCGCGAATGCTTTTGTCGCGATGCGCCCGCCGGGGCATCACGCAGAGCGCACGACCGCGATGGGGTTTTGCTTTTTCGGCAATGTGGCGATTGCGGCCAAACATGCGCTGGATCACCACGGGTTGCGGCGGGTCGCGATTGTCGATTTCGACGTGCACCACGGCAACGGAACGCAGGATTTGGTCGAAGATGATCCGCGTATTTTGTTCTGTTCGACCCATCAAAGCCCACTTTATCCGGGCACGGGGGCGGCGGATGAGACTGGCGTTGATGACAACGTGGTCAACGTCCCGCTGGATGAGGGGACCAATGGTCGCGGATTTCGCGCCGCGATGGAGCGCCGTGTGCTGCCGCGGGTTGATGCATTCAAGCCTGATTTGATCATCATCTCTGCGGGGTTTGACGCGCATCGTGACGATCCGCTGGCGGGGCTTGCATTGGTCGAGGATGATTTTACGTGGATCACGCAAGCACTTTGTGATCTGGCGGACAAACACTGCGCCGGGCGGGTGGTGTCGTGCCTAGAGGGCGGTTATGACCTGACGGCGCTGGGGGCTTGTGCCGCCGCGCATGTCAACGTGTTGAGGGAGCGGAGCGATGGCAGAAACGCCGGTTGAAGAAATGACGTTCGAGGATGCGATCCGCGAGCTAGAGCAGGTCGTCGGTAAGCTAGAGCGCGGCGATGTCGCGCTGGATGACAGTATTGCGCTGTATGAACGCGGTGCCGCATTGAAAAAGCGTTGCGAGACGAAACTGAGCGAGGCCGAGGAAAAGGTCGCCAAGATTACTGTTGGTCCTGATGGTCAGGCGGCTGGCACGGCTCCGCTGGATCCGTGATGTTTACTAATCAGCTGGCGTTGGACGCCACGACGGCGCAGCGGCTGATTGAACTTGCGCTGACGCCAGTGCCAGACGTGCCTTTGCGCGATGCCATGCTGTATGCGGTCCGCGGCGGTAAGGGGCTGCGGGCGTTTTTGGTGCTGGAAAGCGCGCGCCTGTATGATGTTGGCGACCGCGCCGGTCATGCGGCCGCAGCGATCGAGGCGCTACATGCCTATTCGCTGGTGCACGACGACCTGCCCGCAATGGACAACGACGATCTGCGCCGCGGCCAGCCCACAGTGCACCGCAAATGGGACGAAGCGATAGCGATTCTTGTCGGCGATGCCCTGCAGGCGCTCGCCTTCGAAATGGTTTGCGCGCCGGGGGCTGGTGTGACGGGCGAAGCCCGGGCAGAGCTTGCCTTAACTTTGGCGCAGGCTGCAGGTGCTGGCGGTATGGTGCTGGGGCAGGCGCTGGATATTGCCGCCGAAACAGGCCCCGCTTTGACTTTGGACCAGATTACAACGCTGCAGGCGGGTAAAACCGGCGCGCTGATGACTTGGGCTTGCTGCGCCGGACCGCGGATCGCGCAGGCGGATATTACGCCACTTAAGGCTTACGGCGATGCGCTGGGCCTTGCGTTTCAGATCGCGGACGACATCTTGGATGAAACCGGGTCTGTGGATGCGGTCGGCAAGGCGGTGGGCAAAGATGCCGCTGCTGGCAAAGCAACCTTTGTCTCTTTGCTGGGACTGGACGGCGCAAAGCGGCGTGCGGTGGATTTAGTGGACACTGCCTGCGACGCACTAGGTTCTTTTGGGACACGTGCAGATGCGCTAAAGGATGCTGCCCGCTTTGTCATCGCGCGCGACAAGTAAGGACACGATCATGACCGACCGCCCAAATACGCCGATCCTTGACCGTGTGCATGTGCCTGCGGATATGAAGGGGCTGTCTGACGCGCAACTGCGCCGCCTTGCGGACGAGCTGCGGGCCGAGACGATTGCGACGGTTGCTGCCACGGGCGGCCACCTTGGGGCGGGTCTGGGCGTGGTGGAAATCACCGTGGCGCTGCATGCAGTGTTCGATACGCCGCGCGATAAGATTATCTGGGACGTGTCGCACCAGTGTTATCCGCACAAGATCCTGACCGGGCGGCGCGACCGCATTCGGACCCTGCGGATGAAGGATGGCTTGTCTGGCTTTACCAAGCGCAGCGAAAGCCCGTTTGACCCCTTTGGCGCGGCGCATTCCAGCACCTCGATCAGTGCGGCGCTGGGCTTTGCCGCCGCACGCGATCTGGGCGGCGATCCCGGCGATGCAATTGCGGTGATTGGCGACGGCGCGCTGTCTGCTGGCATGGCTTATGAAGCGATGAACAACGCGGGTCATTTGGGCAAGCGGCTGATCGTGATTCTGAACGATAACGAGATGTCGATCGCCCCGCCTGTCGGTGCGATGTCGTCCTATCTGTCGCGTCTATATGCGGAAGGCCCGTTTCAGGATTTGAAGGCCGCTGCCAAGGGGGCCGTATCCTTTCTGCCGCCGCCGTTCCGCGAAGGGGCCAAGCGCGCCAAGGATATGTTCAAGCATATGACCGTCGGCGGCACACTGTTCGAAGAACTGGGGTTTTCCTATGTCGGCCCCATCGACGGGCATGACATGGATCAGCTGTTGTCCGTGCTGCGCACCGTCAAGGACCGCGCAACCGGGCCGATCCTGATCCATGCGATCACGAAAAAGGGCAAAGGGTTTGCACCCGCCGAAGGTGCCGCAGACCGGGGCCATGCGCGCGGCAAGTTTGACGTCATCACCGGAGAGCAGCAAAAGGCGAAAAGCAATGCGCCGTCTTATACTTCGGTCTTTGCCGATACGCTGATTGATCTGGCGTCGAAGGATGACAAGATCGTTGCTGTCACCGCTGCTATGCCAGATGGCACCGGCCTAGATAAATTCATGGCGCGTTACGCCAGCAGGTGTTTCGACGTAGGCATTGCTGAACAGCACGCCGTGACGTTTTGCGCGGGTCTTGCCGCGGGCGGGATGAAGCCGTTTTGCGCGCTTTATTCCACTTTCTTGCAACGCGGCTACGATCAGATCGTCCACGACGTGGCGATTCAGCGTTTGCCGGTGCGTTTTGCCATCGACCGGGCGGGTCTGGTTGGGGCCGACGGCGCGACGCATGCGGGGTCCTTCGATGTAGCCTTCCTTGCGAACCTGCCGGGCATGGTCGTGATGGCGGCCGCGGACGAGGCTGAATTGGTGCGCATGGTTGTGACCGCAGCCGCGCATGACGACGGCCCCATCGCGTTCCGCTTTCCCCGCGGTGAAGGTGTCGGCGTTGAAATCCCCGTGGATGCCAAGCCGCTGGAAATCGGCAAAGGCCGCATGATCCGCGAAGGCAAACAGGTTGCGATCTTGTCCTTTGGCACCCGGCTGCAAGAGGTTGAACAAGCCTGCGAAGCCTTGGGCGCTAAGGGCATTACGCCGACCATCGCTGACGCCCGCTTTGCTAAGCCGCTGGACCGGGACATGATCCTGAAACTGGCAGCCGACCATGACGCGCTGATCACGATCGAAGAAGGTGCCGTCGGTGGCTTTGGCAGCCATGTCGCGCAGTTGCTGGCGGATGAGGCGGTGTTTGATACCGGATTAAAGTTCCGGTCCATGGTGCTGCCCGATACCTTTATCGACCAGTCCAGCCCTGCCGACATGTATGCCATGGCGGGCCTGAACGCGTCAGATATCGAGGCGAAGGTGCTAGAGGTTTTGGGCGTCGGCGTGATTGGGAAGCGGGCCTGATTAAGGCGGAAAGATCTGCGCCTGAAGCCAAAAAAGCGATGGGTAGGACGCAGCCCAAAACCAGACGAACCGGTTCAGCCCGAACAAACAGGCGTTTGCCACGTGAAAAGCGAATGCGATCGCAAGGGTGGTCTTCAGCAGCGCTGGGTGCACAAACCCCATGGGGAACGCGAGCTCGAACAGCATAACGGCCCATGCGCCGGTATGTAGCAGCCGGGGCCGATCTGCTAAAAGACGCAGGGATTCGGACACGGGGTAGGTCGAGAATGCGAAGACATCCTGCAAGGCTTGGCCGCCGCGCCAGTCAGGGTTCGTGATCTTAACCAGACCAGACATGAAATAGGACAGCACGACCTGTATCGCGAGGTATCCAAAGGCCATCTGCGCCGAAAAACCCGCGGGCAGCCAATGCGCAAGCGTGAGGCAGTACAAAACGAACAGTCCCATTCGGTCACTGCCGCCGTTATAGGGCCCCTGATAGTGATGCAGCACAATTGCCGAATGCAGGGACAGCAGCAGCAATGCTACGTCAGTTTGAAACCCCACCAGCACCAATAGGCTGCCAATCGCGCGCGGTAGAAAAAGCAGCCTGACGGTGCCAGAAGGGATGATATGCTCGGCTGACTGCTGAAAAAAAGCCAGCGCCAGTAGGATTTCCGTCGCTCTTATCGCGGCGTCGAAGGTCATGCTTTGGCGGATCCGTCAGCCGGTATAGGCGTGGATTGAAACACGATATCTTCTGACCAGCCATTTATACCGCGGCTGACAAAAATGAGCCGAAACCGCAGCATCAGCCCCTTTGTTTCTATATTTCGATCCCTCAAGTCGTTGCAAATACGTGCGTTAATTGCGTCAACGCTATGTACTGTGTACCCCAGCGCGATACGTTCGGCGCAACTGACAACGAAGAGTGCCTCGTTGCGGGCGGGGTTCCAGAAAAGACGCACCAGCATCTGTCCAAGGGTGACGTGCGCTGGGCGCGGCCAGAATTCTTGCCAGACAGCTGTTTGGGTTGGCTTATCTAGCGCCCACTGTATCCTTGGCGACGGTTCTACGGATTGAAAAAACCGCCATGACGGGACGAGGACAGGCAAGATCAGGGACAAGATGTGCAGCATGCCCTGTAGCTAGGACCGCAATGGTAAATATCCGTTTAAGTGTCTTTTGAATGCTTCCGCTCATCCAGCCGCTGTTCAATCGCATTCAGCTTTGCCATCACCTCGTCCCGGTAGGATTCGGTGGCGGCGTTGCCTTCTTCGGCGTGGGCGTCCTGCATTGAATTTACGATCAGGCCGACCAGCAGGTTTACCACCGCGAAGGTGGTCACAAGGATGAAGGGGATGAAGAAGGCCCAAGCGTAGGGGAACACCTCCATCACTGGGCGGACGATGCCCATGGACCAGCTTTCCAACGTCATGATTTGGAACAGCGAATAGGCCGAATGGCCAAGGCTGCCGAACCAGTCAGGGAAGGCTGCGCCGAACAGTTGCGTCGCCATGACGGCCGCGATGTAAAAGATGATACCCATCAGTACAAAGACCGACGCCATGCCGGGCAGGGCGCTGACAAAGCCTTCGACCACGCGGCGCAGCGTCGGCGCGACAGAGATGACGCGGAGCGCCCGCAGCACCCGCAAGGCGCGAAGCACGGCTAGGCCATGTCCGACCGGGACAAGGGCGATGCCAACGACGATAAAGTCGAAGATATTCCAGCCGTTCCGAAAGAAAGAGGCGCGTTGCACGAACAGCTTTGCCGAAATCTCTGCCACAAAGATCGCAAGGCAGATCACGTCGAGCAGCAAGATAAGCGGGCCAGCCGTTGCCATGATGGTGGCCGACGTCTCTAGCCCCAGCAACACGGCGTTAAAGATGATGACCCCTGTGATAAAGCGGGTGACGGCGGGGCGATCAAGCAGTGTCGCGAGGCTTTGGCGCAGGGACATGGTGGCTTTCATTTTTGGTGCTTTGGACAGATGTGCTTTGGGCGGCCTGCGCGCAAGGCGTATTGGCCAGACAATGGTGCCGCTGGTTAAATAGCGGCGGTTTGACTTGGCCTGCGGCGTTAAGTGTCGCCTTGATCCAAAAGCGACTGCAACCCGCTGCGATAGTCGGGAAACAGCAGCTTTACCCCAAGATCGTCCTTAATCCTGTCGTTCCTCACCTTCTTGCTTTCAGCGTAAAAGCTGCGGGCCATGGGGGTCAACTCGGCGTCCTCGAATGGCACGGCCTCTGGCACTGGCAGGCCCAGTAGCTGGGCGGCATAGGCGATGACGTCTTGTGGCGGGGCGGGGTCGTCGTCGCAGACGTTATAGATCGCGCCGGGATTGGGCCGGGCGATGGACGCGGCCAGCACCTGCGCAATGTCGTCGACATGCGTGCGGCTAAAGACCTGACCGTCCTTGATGATGCGCCGCGCCGTGCCGTTGCGCACCTTGGCAAAGGGGCCGCGGCCGGGGCCATAGATGCCCGCAAGGCGAAAGATATGCAGCGGTAGGGCAGGGATAGCCTGCCATGCCGCCTCTGCCACAACGCGGGCTTGGCCGCGCCGGGTGGCTGGGGTCAGGGGGGCGGTTTCATCCACCCAGTCGCCGCCATGATCGCCGTAAACGCCGGTAGTCGATAGGTAGCCGGCCCATTCAAACTGATCCGCGCGGGCGGTGATCTGATCTTGAAGTGCGGCCAAGACAGGGTCGCTTCCATCATCGGGGCTGGCGGACATCAGCAGATGAGAGGCAGCAGTCAGCGCGTCGGTGACGTCTGCGCCGGGCCAGATCAGCGCCTCAATACCGCGCGTGCGCATGGCTTCGGCCTTTGCCTCTGACCTTGTGGTGCCGATGATACGCCAACCCTGCGGCAGCAGCAGACGCTCAAGGGCCTGCGCGGAATAGCCGTGGCCAAACGAAAGTAATGTACGGGTCACAGGCGTTTATCCGAACAGATCGTCAGCCGGGGGCGCGCGCAGAATGCGCTGTGATTTCGTGCAGCGCTGACCGCCGAACATCTCGTCCAGAACAGCGGCAAAGATGGGGGTGGTTGGGGCGGCCGCCTCGAATAAGGTCGCGCAGGCACGCAGTTTATAGGCGTCGGTGTCGCCCATGATGGCGACGGGATCGGTGCCCTTATGCTCTCGGATCAGGCGCATACATTCCAGCAGCCGTTCACCCAGCAGGGGATGCCCCAGATAGGCCTGCGCCTCTGCTGTGTCGCGCAGCGAATAAAACATGGCCATGGGGGATTCCCCGATGCCGGTCAGCACAGGAAAGATGAACCACATCCAGTGGGTTTGCTTTTTACCTGCGGTCAGCTCTGCGACGACGGTGTCGTAAACCGTGTCTTGCGCCGCAACGAAGTGATCGAATTCATCTTCGTCGTCTTCAAAATCATCATCGTCAAAATCTACGGAGTCATTCATGAGGCGTAATCCGACCCTTCACGGTCAAGCAGAGCCTTCAGCTCTGACAGGTGGCGCAGGTCTTGCTCTGGATAGGCTTCGATCTGCTGAGCGGTTTTTTCGGCAATGTCGTGGGGCAACACGCGCAAAGGCTGGCCCGTTTGCAGGGCGCGGATGTAAGTCTCTGCGGCGCGTTCAAAGTAGTACATGCGGTTAAAGGTCTCGGCGATGGTGTCACCGATGACCAGCACGCCGTGATTGCCCATCACCATGACCTTTTTCTTGGGGTCGGTGAACAGGGCCGCGCAGCGGGCGCCTTCATCCTCGAACGCCAGACCGCCATAGCCGTCGTCGATGACGACGCGGTCGTAGAAAGTGCAGCAGTTTTGATCAATGGGCGGCAGTGTGCTGTCGGCAAGGGACGCTAGCACCGTCGCGTGGATCGAATGGACGTGCATGGCGCAACGGGCATGCGGCACCAGACGGTGCAGCCCGCCATGCAGGCCCCAAGCCGTTGGGTCAGGCGCGTTCGGCCCTTCCATCGTTTTGGGATCGTTTGCGTCGATCAGCAGCATGTCACTGGCGCGGATGCGGGCAAAGTGCATCTGGTTCGGGTTCATCAGGAATTGGCTGCCGTCATCATTCACAGCAAGGCTGAAGTGATTCGAAACCGCCTCGTGCATGTTCAGGCGGGCAGTCCAGCGAAAGGCGGCGGCAAGGTCGACCCGCTCCGCCCAATAAGAGATGTTGTGGTGTATGGTCATATCGGCCCCCGTCACAATTCCCGGTCTTTGCCTGATGTTGCAGGAAGCTAGGCGATAAGGCCACCGCAAAAGCACTTGGCCCGGGCTACCTTAAAAGAGTTTGGATTTTCATTGCTTTTTAACTGGCGCAGGACTAGATCCTGCGGCGGGACACCCTTCCCCAACGAAGGGCGATTATCTGTGAGGATACCAGAAATGGTCACGACGACTCCGGCCACGCGGCCGGCAAATCCGCGTTTTTCTTCCGGCCCTTGTGCCAAGCCCCCCGTATGGACACTCGACGCGCTCGCTGACGCCCCTTTGGGTCGGTCGCACCGCGCTGCCGTTGGTAAGTCCAAACTGGCCGAGGCAATTGACCTTACCCGCGAAATCCTTGGCGTGCCTGCCGACTATCGCATTGGCATCGTGCCTGCGTCCGACACCGGCGCGTTTGAAATGGCCATGTGGACCATGCTGGGCGAACGCCCTGCTGAAATGGTCGCATGGGAATCTTTCGGCGCTGGCTGGGTCACCGACGTGGTCAAACAGCTGAAAATCGAAGCCACTGTGCACGAGGCTGGCTACGGCGAGATCGTCGATATGGCGGCCCTGAACTATGACAACGACGTATGTTTCACATGGAACGGCACGACATCCGGCGTGCGGATGCCGCACGGCGACATGATCCCAGCAGATCGCGCTGGCTTGACGTTGTGCGATGCGACCTCTGCCGCGTTTGCGCAGGATCTGCCGTGGGACAAGCTGGATGTGACCACGTTCAGCTGGCAAAAAGTCATGGGCGGCGAGGCTGCACATGGTATGCTGATCCTGTCGCCCCGCGCTGTAGAGCGTCTGGAAAACTACACCCCCGCATGGCCGCTGCCAAAGATCTTTCGCCTGACATCCAAGGGCAAGCTGATCGAGGGCATCTTTAAGGGCGAGACGATCAACACGCCCTCCATGCTGTGTGTCGAGGATTACCTTGTCGCGCTGAAGTGGGGCCAGTCCATTGGCGGTCAGCCGGGCCTGAAGGCGCGCGCTGATGCGAATGCTCAGGTCATTTGGGATTTCTGCGAGCAGAACGACTGGATCGCGAACCTGGCCGTTGATCCGGCGACCCGGTCCAACACCAGCGTCTGCGTGAAGTTCACCGATGATCGCATCACCGATGGCGCAGCTTTCGCCAAAGCTGTCGCCAAGCGGCTGGAAGCCGAAGGCGTGGCGCTGGACGTGGGTGCGTATCGCGATGCCCCCGCTGGCCTGCGGATATGGTGCGGCGCGACGGTCGAAACTTCGGACGTCGAAGCGCTAATGCCGTGGATCGCTTACGCCTTCGAGGCTGAGATCAACGCCTGATTTTTCGGTGGGCCGCTGATGGCCCGCCCCATTCCCCCATTTCGCTTAAGGAGTGCCAAACATGGCCCCCAAGGTTCTGATTTCCGATGCACTGTCGGACGCTGCTGTTCAAATCTTCAAGGATCGCGGTATTGAAGTCGATTTCCAGCCCAAACTGGGCAAGGACAAGGACGCGCTGGCCGCGATCATTGGCAACTATGATGGTCTGGCGATCCGGTCCGCCACAAAGGCGACTGAAAAGCTGATCCAAGCTGCGACCAACCTCAAGGTCATCGGCCGCGCTGGTATCGGTGTCGATAACGTCGACATCCCCGCCGCGTCGAAAAAGGGCATCATCGTGATGAACACGCCCTTCGGCAACTCGATCACCACGGCAGAGCACGCGATTTCGCTGATGATGGCAGTCGCACGCCAGATCCCAGAAGCGAACGCATCCACCCACGCTGGCAAGTGGGAAAAGTCCCGCTTTATGGGCGTTGAACTGACCGCCAAGACGCTGGGCGTCATCGGTGCAGGCAACATCGGTTCGATCGTGATCGACCGCGCCAAGGGCCTGCGGATGAAGGTCGTCGCCTATGACCCCTTCCTGTCCGAAGACCGCGCTGTTGAGCTGGGTGTCGAAAAGGTCGAGCTGGACGAACTGCTGGGCCGCGCTGATTTCATCACCTTCCACGTGCCCCTGACTGACCAGACCCGCAACATCCTGTCCCGCGATGCGATTGCAAAGCTGAAGCCCGGCGTGCGCATCATCAACTGCGCCCGTGGCGGTTTGGTCGACGAAGAAGCACTGGCCGAGGCGATCAAGGATGGCCGCGTTGCCGGTGCCGCCTTTGACGTCTTCGCCGAAGAGCCCGCCACCAACAGCCCGCTGTTCAACCTGCCCAACGTCGTCGTCACGCCGCACCTTGGCGCAGCCACGACCGAAGCGCAGGAAAACGTGGCCTTGCAGGTTGCAGAGCAAATGTCCGACTTCCTGTTGACCGGCGCTGTGACCAACGCGATCAACATGCCGTCGATCACCGCTGACGAATCCAAGATCATGGGCCCGTGGATCACGCTGTCCGGCCACCTTGGCAACTTCATCGGTCAGATGACCGACGAGCCGATCAAGGCGATCAACATCCTGTTCGACGGCGAAGCCGCCGAGATGAACCTGAAGGCGCTGACCGCATCCACGATCGCGGGCATTATGCGTCGCCGGAACCCAGACGTGAACATGGTGTCGGCACCTGTTATTGCTAAGGACAACGGCGTGCAGGTTAGCACGACCAAGCAGGACCAGTCCGGTGCCTTTGAAGGTTACATCAAGGTCACAGTCGTCACCGACACGCGCGAACGTTCGGTTGCGGGCACGGTATTTAGCGACGGCAAGCCACGCTTTATCCAGATCAAGGGCATCAATGTGGACGCTGAAGTTGGCGAAAACATGCTTTATACCACGAACAAGGACATCCCCGGCATCATCGGTAAGCTGGGCAGCATCCTGGGCGATCACGGTGTGAACATCGCAAACTTCACGCTTGGCCGTTCTGCTGCCAAGGGCGAGGCGATCGCTTTGCTGTACATCGACGAACCTGTCCCGGCTGACGCTGTGAAGGCGCTGGAAGCATCCGGCAACTTCCAGCAGGTCAAGCCGCTGACATTCGTCGCAATCTAAAAACTAATCCCGGCGCAGAGCATCTGCGCCGGGATTACGCCATCCGGCGATTAAAACTCTCGCCAAAGGCGAGGGCCCTGTCATTCCGCGAGGCGTCTGCTAAGTCAGGTCGCAAATAGTGACGGAGTGACAAGTGATTTACGCCATCGGTGATGTTCATGGTCAAAAGGCCATGCTGGACCACGCGCTCGTGCTGATTGCCGCTGACGGCGGCGCGGCTGCACCCCTTGTCTTTCTGGGTGATTATACAGATCGCGGCCCCGACAGCCGCGGCGTGATTGATGCGCTGATCGCCGGACGCGATGCTGGCTTTGATTGGCATTTTATCAAAGGCAACCACGACCGCATGTTCCAGCGCTTTATGGAATCTGGCGATTGCCACGATGTTGCGATCAAATCTGGCCTGTCATGGTTGAATTCACGCCTTGGCGGTGACACGACGCTGGCGTCCTATGGCATTATCCCCACCGGTCCCGCGAATTTCGACAAGGACGATTTGGGCCGCGAGGTTCTAACGACCTATCCGACGACCGAAGGCGACCTGAATTTGGCAGAGCTTGTCGCCTTGGCACAGGCGCGCGTACCGCAGGCGCATCTGGATTTCCTATCCTCGAACCCTCTGATGCATCAGGCCGACGGGCAGCTGTTTGTTCACGCCGGTATTCGCCCCGGCGTGCCATTGGATGCGCAGATCGAGGATGACTTGATCTGGATCCGCGACGGCTGGCTGGATAATACGGACGACCACGGGATGATGGTCGTGCATGGACATACGGCGCTTGATATGCCGGAACACCTGGGCAATCGCATCGATCTGGATGGCGGTGCAGGTTACGGCCGCCCACTGGTGCCAGCTGTGTTTGACGGCGGCGCATGGTTCACGCTGACGGATGACGGGCGAAAACCTTTGCGTCCGGCCCGCTAAGATATGCCGCAAAGCTTTGAAAACTTAGCCGATTTGATGGCCCACGGGTTTGACACGGTGATCGACGTGCGTAGTCCCGCCGAATTTGCCGAAGACCACATTCCCGGCGCGATTAACCTGCCCGCGCTGTCGAATGATCAACGGGCAGAAGTCGGCACGATCTACAAGCAGGTCAGCGCCTTTAACGCGCGCAAAATCGGCGCCGCGCTGGTCGCCCGCAATGTCGCCGACCACGTCGAAGGCCCGCTTGCCGCCTATGACGGGTCTTGGCAGCCGCTAGTCTATTGTTGGCGCGGCGGTCAGCGGTCGGGTTCTTTTGCATCGATCCTGCAACAGATTGGCTGGCGTGCGGACACGATTAAAGGCGGCTATCAGACCTATCGCAAGCTGGTGCACGACGCGATGTATATCGACCCGCTGCCGCACCGCTTGGTCCTATTGGACGGCTACACCGGCACGGCCAAGACCGCCTTGCTGCATTTGCTTGCAGAACGCGGTGTGCAGATCATTGATCTGGAAGGGCTGGCCGCCCATCGGGGTTCGCTGCTTGGCGGTGTCGCTGGTGGTCAACCGGCGCAGAAAGGCTTTGAATCGCAGCTGGCGCAGGAGCTGGCAAAGTTGGACCCGAACAAGTTGACCGTGGTCGAGGCGGAAAGCAGCAAGGTTGGCCAGATTGTTCTGCCAAAGCAAATCTGGGCGCGGATGTCTGCCGCCCCCCGGATCGAGGTAAGTGCGCCACTTGCCGCGCGTGCCGCGTTCCTGCGCGAAGCCTACGCCGATATCATTGCCGACCCGGCGCTTTTGCGCGACCGGATGCAACCGCTGCGCAATTTACGGGGGCATGCGATCGTTGACGGGTGGGAGGCTTTGCTGAACGCAGGCGACTTTACCGCGCTGGCGACGGCCCTGATGGATCAGCACTACGATGCGGCCTATGCGCGGTCGCGCAAGGCCAGCGACCGCACGTGGCTGGGCGAGGTTCACGCCGAGACCCTGGACGCTGCCGGCCGCGCCCGTGCCGCGGACGATTTGGCAAAGCTGATCGCCACGCTTTAGCGCAGCGTAATGCCGGGCGTGTCAGTAACATATCCGATGATTGCGGCGCGGGTGTAGCCCGCATCCTGCAACTTTTGCACCAGATCGTCCGCTTGATCTACGCCCACGGCGGCCAGCAATCCGCCGGCAGTCTGCGGATCATAGATCAGGTCTGTGCGCGGCCCCATCGGGCCTGTGACAGGGCCGGAACCTGCGATATTATCCTTAAATAGGCTCGAATGCTGCCCTGCCTCGGCCAAGGCCAGCGCGCCGTCCATCAGCGGTATCTGCGCCAGTTCCAGCAGCGCGCCAGTGCCTGACGCATCCCCAATCCCCGACAGATGCCCGGCCAAACCGAAGCCCGTGACATCGGTCATCGCATGAGCGTTTGCCAGAATCCCGCTGGCTATCGCTTGCGGCTGACACATCAGATCAAGGGCGCTGGCAACGACCCCGCCCGGCGCAGCGCCAGCCATTTCCGCCGCCATGATGACACCGCTGCCAAGCGGCTTCGTCAGGATCAAAGCATCCCCCGGCTTCGCGCCGCGCAGGGTAACAGGGTCCCGGTCGCAGAGCCCGGTGACGGTAAAGCCGATCGTCAGCTCTGCTCCGAGTGACGTATGCCCGCCAACGATTGCGGCACCGGCATCGGACAGCGCGTCATGTGCCGCACCCATGATTTCGGACAATGTGCGGGCCTGCAAGTCAGCTGAGAGTTTTGGCAGGATCAAGTTCACTGTCGCCGCTTGCGGCGCAGCCCCCATCGCCCAAATGTCAGCAAGTGCGTGGTTCACCGCGATGCGGGTCATCGTGACGGGATCATCGGTAAAGGCACGCAGATGATCGGTGCTGATGACCTGCCGTGCGCCGCCCATGATCAGCAGCCCAGCGTCATCGCCCGGTACCAGTTGCACGTCATCACGGCCCGGCGGCGGCAAGGATTGCAAGGCGGCGCTCAGCGCGCCGCGGCCGACTTTGGCCCCGCAGCCGCCGCACATCGGCTTATCGCCAAGCGCCTCTTGCAGCCCCACGGCGCGGGTCAAAGGTAGCGGGGGCAGTCCCATCGGTTTGAGTTCGTCGAACTGGCGCATGAATGTGCGGTCGATGTGATCCTTCCACCGCCACAGGAGCGGGCCGGAAAACGCAGTGCCCATCCGTTCGGCCAAAGCGGATTTGCCACCCAGCGAGATCAGCTTGAGGTAGTCCTTTTGCGGGTCGTAGGGGCGCAATTCGCCCCCCGACAGCACCGCGCGCAGGTTATCGAACAGCACAGGTGCCTGCCGCACGGCATAAACGCCAGCCTTGGGCCGCGGCGCGTGGGAAAGGTGGGCGCAGTCGCCGACGGCAAACAGGGATGGATCGGATGACTGAAGCATCTCGTTCACGGTGATGAAGCCGCCCTGCACATCAACGCCGATGTCCGCCTGCCAGTCGTGCGGCTTTGCGCCAGCCGCACCGGTTGTGAAATCTGACGCGATCTCGGTCCCGTTATCCAGCACAACGGCGGTGGCCGTGACGCGGGCGACGCTGGCGTCCTCATTCAGCGTGACGCCTTGGTCTGCAAGGGCGGCCAGCATCTTGCGCCGCGCCGTATCGCCCAGCGTATCGACGATTTTACCCCGGTCGATCAGGTGGGCGATGGGGGACAAGCCGCGGGCGCGCAGGTTGTGCATCATTGCCATGGCCAGCTCTGCGCCGGCAACACCGCCGCCGATAATCGCGATGCGCGGCTTGGTCGTGCTGGCGCGGAAGGCGTCCCAACGGCTGGCAAAAGTGCCAAGCGGTTTTGCCGGGATCGCATGATCGGTAAAACCGGGCAGGTCGGGCATGACCGAGGTGATCCCGACATCGACACTTACGATATCATAGGCAATCGGTGGGCGTCCCGGCACGGTGATCAGTTTGGCAGCCGTATCGATCCCGGTGACCGCCCCGTTTACCAACCGCGCCCCAGCAAACCGCGCAAGTTTCACAAGATCGATGTCCAGCTCTGCCCGGCTATAGTGGCCAGCAACAAACCCGGGAAGCATGCCCGAATAGGGGGCAGTTGGGCCGGGATTGATGACAGTGACCCGCACGCCGGCCAGCGCCTTCATTCCCCATTTGCGCAACACAAGCGCATGGGTGTGGCCGCCGCCAATCAGCACAAGATCTTTGACCAGTGGAAAGTCGGGGTTCATGGCGACACCCATTTGCCCGTCCAGCCGTCTGTGGCGGCAAAGCTGGCGCGCCGGTGATCTGTGCCCAAATGCACGACGTCGATGTGACCAAGCGTCAGTTGCAGCACACAAAAGCGGCTCTGATCGGGGGTTTTGGTATAGTCTAGCGCGTGCGGTAGTGTCGTGCCGGGCGGCGGTGTGGTGCCGTATGATAGCAAGGCCCCATCAGGTAGTTCCCGCCAGCGATCTGCAACGGTTGGACCAGAAATGACCTCGACCGTTGCCTGAAGGCGTACCTGAAGGGCCAGCGCAGGCTCCCAAAAATGCAGCGCCGCGCGGGGGTGGGCAACGATGCTGGCGATCTTGTCTGACTGGGTGTCTGTATAAACCTCTAACATTGCTGGATCAGCAACCGCGCGGCGCAAAACCACGGTGCGTGCCTCTGGCCAGCCATCTGGGCTGATGGTGGCAAGGGTTGGCTGCCGGGCTGCGACGTCCCTGCGTGCGGCGCCTTGTGTCAGCTGTTGCCAGACCTGCTCATGAAGTCCCGGCAGTGTTTCGAACCATTCACTCATAGCCTGTCATCTCCAGATAGCCGGTGCCGGACTGCGTGCCGTCGATTGTGACCGGGCCTTCCCAATAGGGGACGCTGGTTGTCATCCATGCTTGTGTGTTGATCGCTTGCACGGTGACGTCAACACCCTGCGCCGGTAATTCCAAACGCCAACGTGTCGGCATATCGCGGCCCGCGACCTGCGACACCTCAAGCGGCGTGGCCCGCAAGCTGCCGTCCTCATAGGGTGTCGGTGTCCCGTCTGGCGCGATCCAAGTGGCAGAGGTGTAGTCTGCCCCATTGGTTTGACGCAATCTGAACCCCATCATCCGCGCGCCATCGTCGAAGGAGAGTGAGAACCAATCCCAACCTGTTTGATCGCCCGACAACGGCTGGCTGGACCATTCGCGATCTAGCCAAGCGGTACCGGTCACGGCGATTTCGCCCTGCGGCAGGTGCAGCGTTCCGGCGATGTCGTAAAATGGCTGGGAATAATAATAGCTGGCTTGCCCGCTCGCGGATTTGACAGAGTATCCGTCTTTGCCTTGCCGGACGAATGGCCCACTGGCGGTCAGCTGCATGTCATAGCCGAAATCCGGCCCGGTGGCCGACAAGGTGCCCACGTCGATCCCATCAAAACGCCAATCGTCGATCCATGCGGCGAACGGTTCGGCCACGACTCCCGCCTGCCCAATGCCGCCCCGCGCAAGGCGTTCCGTGACGAAGTGATCGTCCGGTGTCGTGACGGCAGCGTGGCCCATCCAGAGTTGCGGGTCATCCCAGCCCTCTTGCGTTTGAGGTGCCATGGCAGAGCGGAATAGAGTCCATTGCAGCCCATAGTCGGCCCCGTCCGCGTCTTTTAAGTTCGCGGTCAAATACCACCATTCGATACGGAAATCCGGGTGTGCACCGTGATCGGCAGGAAAGCTGAATTGCGGGTCTGGCTGGGGAATGGCAAAGCCATCGGCCCCGCTGCCTAGCCCCGCGAAACCCTGTGCCTGTGCAAGAACAGGCACTAAACATATTAATAGAGCCTTAACGTTCATTCGAAAACACCTTTAGCAAGTCGCTGGGCGGGGTGCGCGATAGCCGCCATGCGGGCCATAACGCGGCAAGTGTGGCTGCAATCAGGGCGAATCCGCCAAGCTTTAGGTAATCCAGCGGGAAGATGTACATCGGCAGCCGCCACCCAAAGGCCGCGACATTGACGATGGCCAGCAGCGCCCAAGCAAGCGCGAGCCCGAGCGGCAGCGCGATCGCGGCAGTCAATGTGGCGAGCAGAACCGCCCGGATCAGTTCCAATCGGCCCAATTCGCGGCGGGTGAACCCCATGGCCCAGGCCGGGGCAAGTTGTGGCACACGCAATGCAGCCAGAGTGAGTAGGCTCATCAAAATGGCAAAGCCTGCAACGGCGAGCGTCAGAATGTTGAGGGCGGTCGTTACCGTGAATGTGCGATCAAAGATGTCGAGCGAGAATTGCTTGATTCCAGCCTGATTGATCGTCGCGCTAGGCGGTAAATTTAGGTCGCGTTCCATGTCCGTCACGAGGGCTGGGACGTCGGTGGCGGGCAGGCGCAGCCCAAAGCGAAAAGGCTCTATTTCAGGGAAAAGCGTGGCAAAAGCAGGCTCTGCGATGATGGCCTGCCCGATGGGGTTGCCGTAGTCCCCATAAATGCCCGCCACGCGAAAATCGCGGCCATCCAGCGGCACCGTATCGCCCAGCGTCAGGCCAGAGCGCCGGGAAAGCTGTTCATTTATCAACAGCGCATCACCGTCAAAGACCGCATCCCACGCCCCCTCTGCCGTCTGTAGAAAGCGCCAGTTGTCTCGATAGGTTGCGTCGTCGCGTGCGCCAAACACCTCGGCCGGAAGGCCCGCGATCTGCACGGGTGCCGACGCGATGGGCAGAATGGCGCGGCTGCGGGGGGTGACGTAGGCTATGATCTGTGCCGCTTGCGCGGGATCTTCGGCGGTGACGTAAAGCTCTGACGCTAACCGCTGATCCAGAAATCCGGTAAAGGTCAGACGGAAGCTGCTGACCATCGTGGACACACCGACATTCGCAGCCATCGCAAGCAACAGCGCAGCAAGGGCAAGCGACAATCCAGGCAATTGCTGGCGTGTGTCGGCCCAAAACCATTGCGCCCGAACACCTGTGGCGAGGCGTTCAGCGAGCGCAAGGACGCGGTCTAAAATCAAGGGCAGGGCCAGTGCGGCACCGATCAACATAGTGCCTAACAAGGCGAATCCAGCGATAAGGCCCTGAGCCGTAAGCCCCAGCACCGCTGCTAGCCCCAAAAGCGCCAAGGCGATCAATCCTTGCACCTGCGCCGATCGTCCGGCAGCCATGCTAAGCGCGCGTGGCGATCCCCCGGCGAGCAGCGGCAATCGTGCGAGCCGCCAAAATGCAGCCGCTGCGGCCATGGCCGTGCCGCCCAGTGCGATGCCTAGACCCGACAGCCACCATGATGGACGCAGTTGTAGGGTGCCTGCGACTGTGGCTCCGTAAAGGCCTTGCAGCGTCGCGGCGACATCAGGAAGGAGGAGTGACGCGATAACGTAGCCAAGCGCCACACCAATGCCCCCGGCAACCAGAGCCATGATTGCAAGCTCTGCCGCCATCAGCGCCATCAACCGCCGCAGCGGTACGCCAAGCGCCCGCAGGGTTCGCACAACAGGTCGGCGCTGTTCAAAGGCGAGGCCGATGGCACCGTTAACGATAAAGATGCCGACGGCAAAGGACAGCAGACCAAAAGCGGTCAGGTTGAGGTGAAAGCTGTCAGTCAATCGCCCAATATCAGAGCCTGTTTGGGCGATTTGACGCGAGAGGAGAGGTGCGATGGTGTCAAGCGGTGCCTGCTTGATGGGCTGCACCGGACCTACGATCAGCCGGTCAATCTGGCCTTGTCGATCCAGCAGGCGCTGGGCTGCGCCGATGTCCATGATGACGGTGCCGGGGGCGACATCGGGGGCGACAACCTTGGCGATCCCCGGCGGCAAAGCATCCAGCGCATCTTGTTGCCCAAAAGCCTGTCCGGGGGCGGTCAAAAACCCCGCGATGTCGGCACCCTGAGCCACTTGCACCGGACCTAGACCGCCAAAGGATGTCAGGGGGTCCAGGCCAACAATGCGGACCCCGTCTAATCGCCCTTCGATCACCGGGGACACCAGCCAGCCTGCGCGCCGCAGCGCGACGTATGTGTCTTGCGCCATCGGTTGCCCGTCGCGGCGTGTTAATTGGTCAAATGTGCCCTCGCCTAAGGTGGCGGCGGCAGCATCGTAGCTGGCCTTTGCTTCGGAATTGATCGCTTGCACGCCGGACCAAAGCGCCGTCGCCAGCGCGAGCCCGGCGAGCAGCGTAAAAAGCTGCAGCGGATTGCGCTTCCAATGGGACAGCAGCGCGGCAAAAACAGCGCGTGTCATGCGATCTGGCCCTGTGCCAAGTGCAGACGCCGCATCATCTGTCCGGCAAGCCGGTCCGAGTGTGTGACCATCAAGAGCCCCGCACCGGTATCAGCCACGAGGTCTAGCATGAGGGCCAAAACTTGCGCTGCTGTCGCCTCGTCCAGATTGCCTGTCGGCTCGTCCGCCAGCATCAGTTTGGGGCGCGGCGCGAGTGTGCGGGCGATGGCGACGCGCTGCTGCTGCCCGCCGGAGAGTTGTTCGGGATATTTGCGCAGCTGCGGTGTCAGGCCCATGCGGTCCGCCAACGTGGCGCACCATGCAGGGTCGTGCCGTCCGGCAAGTCGTGCCTGAAAGGCGATGTTGTCAGCGATGCGCAGGCTAGGGATCAGGTTGAACTGTTGAAAAACCACGCCGACGGTATCGCGCCGCATGCGCGCACGGCCATTGTCGTCCATGGCGGTCAGATCCTCGCCATCAAGCATGATCTGGCCGCCGTCAGGCGCGTCCAACCCGCCAATCAGATGCAGCAAAGTGCTTTTGCCGGACCCGCTTTCCCCAGTTAGCGCCAGCGTTTCGCCGCGATCTAGGGTCATATCGATTCCGCGCAGCACGTCGAACGGGCCATCTGCTGTGGCATAGGTTTTGCGCAGGTCAGTCACGGTCAGCAGCATTGGGCCCTCTTTTGTTGCGACGTAGGTATGGCGCAGAACGGCTGCGAACAGACCGGGCGGTCCCTTTGCCGCAGATGACGGCACGTTTTGCTGGTGTCTGCCGCCTTGGCTTGTCATCCTGCGGCAAACCGGAGGGAGTTACCATGTCTGACATCGTCATCTTGGGCGGCGCACGCACCGCCATCGGATCATTCGGAGGGGCGCTTGCAGGCACGCCGCCGATCACGCTGGGCGCAACAGTGGCAGAGGCCGCGATGGCCCGCGCTGGCGTCGATCCGGCGCAGATCGGCCACGTCGTCTTTGGCCATGTCATCAATACAGAGCCGCGCGATATGTACCTGTCGCGCGTTGCCGCGATGGATGCGGGTGTACCTGATACGACGCCTGCGATGAACGTGAACCGTCTGTGCGGGTCCGGCGTGCAGGCAATTATCTCGGTCGTGCAGGCGCTGCAGCTGGGCGATGCTGACTTCGGTCTGGCGGGCGGGGCCGAAAACATGTCCCGGTCCCCGTTCATCGTCAGTGACCAGCGCTGGGGCGCTAAGATGGGCGACATTCAGACCCGCGATATGATGCTTGGCGCGCTGAACTGCCCCTTTGGCACAGGCCACATGGGCATCACGGCAGAGAACGTCAGCGCAGAGCATGATATCAGCCGCGCAGCGCAAGACGCCTTTGCACTGGAAAGCCAGAACCGCGCCGCCAAGGCGATGGCAGAGGGCCGCTTTGATAGCCAGATCGTGCCAGTCATGCTGAAAACCCGGCGCGAGACCTATGAATTCAAGACCGACGAGCATCCAAAGGCGACAACCCTAGAGGCGCTTGCTGGTCTGCGCCCCGCCTTCCGCAAGGATGGTCGCGTGACAGCGGGCAACGCCTCTGGCCTGAACGACGGGGCCGCCGCGATCACGCTGGCGACGATGGATGCGGCGGAAAAGGCTGGCCTGACGCCGCGGTTCCGCGTGCTGGGCTATGCCCACGCCGGTGTGCGACCAGAGGTGATGGGGATTGGCCCCGTGCCTGCTGTGCGCAAGCTGTTGGAACGGACCGGGCTAAAAGCAGACGATTTTGACGTGATCGAAAGCAACGAAGCCTTTGCCGCGCAGGCGCTGGCCGTCAGCAAGGAACTGGGTTTTGATCCCGCCAAGGTGAACCCAAATGGCGGCGCGGTTGCTTTGGGGCATCCGGTGGGCGCAACAGGCGCGATCATCACGGTCAAGGCGATGTACGAGCTGGACCGGATCGGCGGCAAGCGAGCGCTGATCACCATGTGCATCGGTGGAGGTCAGGGGATCGCACTGGCGATCGAACGCCTAAGCTAAGGCGAGCTGGCGGGGCTTAGATGTGCCTTAGGCAATCTGAACCCCGCCAGATCTAATTAATAGAAAAGCGCGGCGTTGTTGATCAGCAGGATGCGAATAATTTCGATCCCGACCAGCGCCACGATGGGCGACAGATCGATCCCGCCAAGGTTTGGCAGCACGCGGCGCAGCGGGGCATAGATCGGCTCTAGGATGCGCTGCAGGGTGTACCAGATTTGGCCAACGATGGGCTGGCGCACATTCAGAACGTCAAAGCTGATCAGCCAGCTCATGATGAAATGGGCGAAGATAAAGAACCGCGCGATACCAAGCAGCAGCAGCAGGATTTGGAACAGGGATGTCATCGGCGGCATTCTCCGTATTTTAAGCTGTGCCGCAGGTAAGCGGTCCTACGGATTCAAACAACCCCTTAGTCCGCACGGCTTGCATCAAGTGCTTGCCAGTGCGCGCTGACCCGGTGTCTAGTCGCGGCAAACAGGGGGCCCAAAATGGCAGTATCGAAAAAGCGGATTTGGGGCTGGATGGCCTTCGATTGGGCGTCTCAACCATTTTACACGCTGGGCCTGACGTTCGTCTTTGGTCCCTATTTCGCACTTGTCGCGACGCAGGCCTTTGTCAGCGATGGCTTGATCGAAGAAGCGGCGAAAGCGCAGGCGCAGTCCATCTGGTCGATCGGGCAAACCATTGCTGGCCTGCTGATTGCAATCACAGCCCCGTTTCTGGGGGCTTACGCCGATAACTCTGGCCGAAAGATTCCGTGGATTGCGGGCTTTTCGATCGTTTTCGTCGTGGCCTCTTGGTCGCTATGGGGACTGACCCCGGATGGGGCTGGGCTGTATTTGATCTTGCTGCTATTCTACGTCGCGTTTTTCGCCAGCGAGTCTGCGCTGAACTTTGTGAACGCGATCCTGCCCAGTCTTGGCACTGACAAAGAAATCGGCCGCATATCCGGCTCTGGCGCGGCCTTTGGCTATTGGGGCGGCGTGACGTCGCTGTTCATCTTGCTGCTGCTTTTTGTCGAAAGCCCCGATACGGGCCTGACCCTGCTTGGTATCCCGCCAATGCTAGGCCTTGATGCCGCGCAGATGGAGGGGACGCGCAGCGTCGGGCCGTTTATCGCGCTGTGGTATATCGTTTTCATGATCCCGTTTTTTGCCTACGTGCGCGACACACCCGCGCCAAAGGTCAAGCGCACGTCGCTTCGGGCGGTCTGGGGCGATCTGATGGCGACCCTGCGCGGCGTGATGCACCGCCGCAGCCTGAAGTATTTTCTGCTGTCATCGATGTTCTACCGCGATGCCCTAAACGCGCTTTATGCCTTTGGCGGCATCTATGCGCAGCTTGTGCTGGGGTGGAGCGTGATGAAGATCGGTATCTTCGGAATTCTTGCCGCTATCGCCGCTGCCATCTTTACGTGGCTCGGCGGGCTGGCAGATCAGCGGTTCGGGCCTAAACCTGTCATTCGGGTCTGTGTTTGGTTGCTGATCGTTGTCGGCTGCCTGATCGTCGGCATGTCGCGGGATCAGCTGTTCATGTTCCCACTAGCCCCCGGATCGCAAATTCCTGATCTGGTGTTCTATGGGTGCGGCATGGTGATCGGCGGGGCAGGCGGCGCGATCTATGCCGCCAGCCGCACGATGATGGTCCGGCACACCCACCCTGACCGCCCGGCAGAGGCGTTTGGCCTGTTTGCCTTAACGGGTAAAGCGACGGCCTTTATCGCCCCGGCCAGCATTGCGCTCTTCACGTTTATGACAGGCAACGTGCAACTAGGGTTTCTGCCCGTCATCTTTCTGTTCCTCCTTGGGCTCTTCCTGTTAAGGTGGGTCAACACAGACGGGGACCGGGCAGCATGATCCGCATTACAGCAATGATCGCACTTATCGCGGGCCTCGCAGCCTGCCAGCAAGAGGCGAAGGTCGCGACTGCGACGCAGCCGGTGTTTTCGACGCAGAACACCAACGACACACGGATCGCCAAGCAGGTGTTCGGTAATCTTTCTAATGGATCCAATCAGCCATCCGCGCCCGTCGGGTTCTATTCCAAGGGCTGTCAGGCCGGTGCCGAGGAATTGGCCGAGACTGGTCCGACCTGGCAAGCGATGCGCCTGTCGCGTAATCGCAACTGGGGTCAGCCGCAGCTGGTCGATTTCGTACAAGACCTGTCCCGCGTTGCCGCACAGCAGCCCGGTTGGAACGGCCTGTATCTGGGCGATATGAGCCAGCCGCGCGGCGGCCCGATGCTCAGCGGGCATGCCAGCCACCAGATTGGCCTTGATGCCGATATCTGGCTCAAGCCAGCCAACAACGTGTCCCTGTCCCGGACAGAGCGCGAGAATATCTCTTCTGATCGGATGGACCGCAATGGCGGTGCCTATGTGAATAGCAACTGGGGCCCCGCCCAAGAGGCGATCATCCGCGCTGCGGCCTCTGATCCGCGCGTTGCACGGATTTTCATTTTTCCGGGTGCCAAGGTCGAGATGTGCAAAAACGCAACCGGCGACCGCAGTTGGCTGAACAAGGTGCGGCCTTGGTACGGGCATAACTACCATTTCCATGTTCGCTTGAACTGCCCCGCCGGGTCCGGTCTGTGCGCGCCCCAGGACCCGCCGCCGCCCGGTGATGGCTGCGCTGATGCCGCCGCTTGGGTCGACAATATCGTCAACCCCAAGCCCGCGCCGCCCGCCGATCCGAATGCCCCAAAACCGGCCCCCAAACGTGAGCTGACGATGGCCAGCTTGCCGGGCCAGTGCGCCGCCGTCGCCGCCAACTGATCATGCGCCGCTTGCTGCTTTTGATTGCCCTGCTTGCAGGGTGCAGTCAGGCGTTTGGCCAGACGATGGCCAGCGGTGTCACGCAAGTTGGTCGGTTCATCTGGCTGAACGATGACCCCGCGTTTGGCGGTATGTCCGGAATCGAAATCAGCGATGACGGATCGCGCTTCATCGCGCTTAGTGACCGCAGCACCTTGTGGGAGGGCACGGTCACGCGCAAAGACGGGGTGATCACCGCCCTCACCCCTGAACTTATCACGCCGCTGCATATCTCTGACGGCAGCCCAACCGATCACCACACGGGCGATTCCGAAGGGTTGGCGCTGGGCGCTGATGGCACGGTCTATATCTCTTTCGAAGGGTTGGCCCGTGTCGCGGCCTATCCCGAGGTGACCGGCCCTGCCATCCGAATACCGCGCATGCCTGCCTTTGACGCGATGCAGCCCAATGCCGCGCTTGAAGCGTTGGCGATTGACGCAGAGGGCGCGATTTACACCCTGCCAGAGCGGTCGGGCAGCGCGATGCAACCTTACCCCGTCTATCGCTATAAAGACGGCACCTGGACCACCGCCTTTGAGATTACGCGCGAGGGGCCGTTCCTGCCCGTCGGCGCAGATATTGGCCCCGACGGCCTGTTCTATCTGCTAGAGCGTGACTTTACCGGCATCGGCTTTCGCAGTCGAGTCAGGCGGTTTGACATGACCGGCGGGGGGGCTGAAACCTTGCTGGAAACGCGGACTGGGGTTCATGACAACCTCGAAGGTATCTCGGTCTGGCGTGATCAAAGCGGTGCGATCCGGATGACGCTGATTGCGGATGATAACTTCAAGTTCTTTCAAACGACCGAAGTCGTGGAATACCGCGTCGCTGATTGACGTGCAGGGCAAGGCCAGCTAAGCCACGCCGTCCCTGAATGGTTCGGGGGCCAAGTGCCGCACCCTTGCCAAAACGGATCAAATCTCATGCGTATTCTACCCGGCGTACTCGCCATGGCCGCCATTGTTGTGGCCTCCAACATCCTTGTTCAATTCCTGATACTCGACGGCCTGCTGACTTGGGGCGCGTTCACCTATCCGCTGGCGTTTTTGGTCACCGACCTGATGAACCGCATCTATGGCGTCTCTGCCGCGCGCCGCGTCGTGCTGGTGGGCCTTGTCGCCGGTATCGTCTGCTCTCTGATCGGCAGCCAGATCCAGCTAGAGTTCGGCCCCGCCGTTCCCGTCCGCGTCGCCATCGCTTCAGCGACCGCCTTTGGCGTTGCACAGCTGCTGGATATCGCCGTGTTCAACCGCTTGCGCATGGGCGTGTGGTGGTTGGCCCCGCTCGGCTCGACGCTGGTGTCGTCCGTCGTGGACACAGTGATCTTCTTCTCGATCGCCTTTGCGGCCACCTTCAACAGCTTTAGCGCGGGCGCTGCGGATCAGGTCATCTGGGCGCAGGACGCGGTGCCATTCCTGAACGCAGGGCCGCTTGTGCCGCTGTGGGTGTCGCTGGCTGTTGCCGACTGGTCGGTCAAGATTCTGGTCGCCCTGATCGCCCTCGTACCCTTCCGCCTGATTGTTGGGCGCGTCACACAGCCGCGCCCTTAACCGCGATCCTTGGTACATTTTAATTTGACATACACGATATGTGTGCCAAATTTGGACTTAGGCGAAACATATTGAAAGGAGGTGATCCAGTGCATCATGAAGTTCTGGAGAAGTGTGTCGGGACAGCTTGGGGGGTTCTGATCTAAGGCAGCCCTTAGGTCTGTTACCCTTCAGGTGGGTGGCCGCTTGCGGTCCCTAACCGACCCACCTCCGATATTCAGGAAAGGGCTATCCCATCGCCGGGGTAGCCCTTTTTTACGTCAATCGCACGGCAAGTGACGGGTGGGGGTAAACGTTTGGCGTAGCCAAATGTGACCCCGCAGCGGGCATGGGCGCGCGCGCCACTGGCAAAACCCGGCAAACCCGTTACATCAACCCCATGGCAGAAGATTTACGCATCACCGACACGATCACCCTGCAAGGGTGGGAGCTGACAGAGCAGTTCACCCGCGCGTCCGGCCCCGGCGGGCAGAACGTGAACAAGGTGTCCACCGCCGTTGAACTGCGGTTCGAGGCGGAGCGCTCTCCGTCGATCCCCGACCCGGTCAAGGCGCGGCTGAAACGGCTGGCAGGCCGCCGCTGGACGCTGGACGGCGCGCTGGTGATCTTTGTGCAAGACACCCGTTCCCAAGCCCGCAACCGCGACCTTGCGAGAGAGCGGCTGGCCGAGTTGATCGTCAAAGCGACCGAGCGGCCCAAACGCCGCGTGGCGACGAAGCCGACCTACGGTTCCGTGAAGCGCCGGTTGAAGGCGAAGAAGGTTCGGGGTGAGGTGAAGGCGTTGCGGGGTGGTGTGGATGGAGAGTAAGCTTATGAAGTGCTGAGTTTATTTTGTCAGTTAGGCCAAATTTAGTGAGGTATATTTGTGAGACCGAAGTCATACTACCTATTGGATTGGCTGGGGCTGCGCGGTGCTCCAGATTTTTCGAAATCTAGGCCGTTAGGTTACTTTTTAGGTTTTTTGCTCATACTTTTATCATTTCTTCTTATATGCTCATTTGGCATTGTTTTAATAGATTTTCTGTTGGCGGGTTTGCATGTAGGGCGATATAGTTCCGATTTGGATGGAACTGCTGTTAGAAATACCGGACTAGTTCTTGCTGCTCTGCTTGGCGCGCCTTTCGTCGTCTGGCGAACGATCATTTCAGAAAAACAAGTTGGCGTCGCTGAAGAAGCTCTTTACAACGATAAAATTAATAGCGCTGCAAATGGTTTGTCTAGTCGTTTTCAAAAAACGCTAAATAAAATTGATGGTGAAGAATTTGAAGTCGTTACGATTTGGCAAGATGACCAAGTTGTGCGAGCTTCATCTATTGATCAGTTAGAGGGTTTAATTGAAGAGCGATCTGACTTGGCGCCAAGGTTGGTCAAGCTGATCGCATCCTACGTCCGCGGAACTTTTGGAGCTGAAAATCTTAATGTTACTGAGGCAGTCTTAGGTCCAAGGGTGCCTAGAATGGACCTACAAAAATCGGTAGATTCAATTGGTAAACTTCTGCCGATTGCTAGGCAAGTCGATGCGTCAAATTGGCGATTGGATTTAAGGCGCGTAAATTTTGATGGTGTAGTCTTTCGTGGGGGGGATTTTTTTGCAGCTGATTTCACTGAGTCTCGTTTTGAGTTCTGCGACATGGAGGACGCAAGCTTTGAAGGAGCGAGATTTTCAGGAGCCCTATTGAATTATTCTTGTTTTCGTGGTGCGAATTTAAGAGGGGCAAATTTTGACAGATGTATTTTAAATAGGCCATCTCCGCAGTTGGGAGGTATAAATGTGAGTATTAATCTCGCAGAGAATTTTGATGGTCTCTCGCTCATTAAGGCCGATATATCATCCATTGACTACTTGGGTGAAAAGGAAGAAATTAGCAAGACCTTTGGAACTAAGGATACGGTGGTCTCCGAAGAGCTAGCACGGCAAATGCCTTTTTTTGGAGATTGGAGGCTCGCTGTGAACTACAAGATTTCCAAAAAACCAAAATCTGCGGAAGCGTATTTCCGGGTCAAGGAAACTGGCTTTCAATCATGGTCACCATTTGATTCAAGTGATCTAGGGACTGCGAGCATTAAAAAAAGATTAATGGCGGAGTTGGATCTCGATAGATGGCCCTACATCTGAAAAATTCCCTAGACCACAACCTCTACCCGCTCCTGCGTCCCCACCCCGAACACGCGCTTATAACGTGCGATCTCTTCCGCTGGTCCCATCGCTTTGTTCGGGTTGTCGGACAGCTTGACGGTGGCCCGCCCGTCGGCCTCGACCGCTTTGCAGACCAGCGAAAACGGGGCCAGCGCGTCGTCTGGCACCAGCCCGATAAAATCATTGGTCAGCATCGTGCCCCAGCCAAAGCTGACGCGGACGCGGCCTTGAAATTGGGCGTGCAGTTCTAGGATTTTCTCGACGTTTAGCCCGTCGGAAAAGATGATCAGCTTGGCCCTCGGGTCTTCGCCGCGGGACGTCCACCAGGCGATCGCCTCTTCTGCGCCAGTCGCGGGGTCGCCGCTGTCGATGCGGATGCCGGTCCAGCCGGCCAGCCAGTCGGGCGCGCGGTCAAGGAAGCCCGGCGTGCCAAAGGTGTCGGGCAGGATGATGCGCAGGTTGCCGTCGTGTTCGGCCTGCCAGTCGGCCAGCACGTCATAGGGCGACTGGCGCAGGGCATCGTCGCCGTCCGCCAGCGCGGCATAGACCATGGGCAATTCGTGGGCGTTGGTGCCGATGGCTTCCATATCGCGGTTCTTGGCGATCAGGCAGTTGGATGTGCCGGTAAAGGCGTCGCCCAGCCCCTCTTGCAGCGCTTGCACGCACCAGTCCTGCCACAGAAAGCTGTGCCTGCGCCGGGTGCCAAAATCGGCGATCCGCAGCCCTTCGACGCCGCGCAACAGTTCAACCTTTTCCCAGACTTTGGTCATGGCGCGGGCATACAGCACCTGCAGTTCAAACCGCCCCATATCCCGCAGCACAGCCCGAGAGCGCAGTTCCATCAAGATCGCCAGCGCTGGGATTTCCCACAGCATGACCTCGGGCCAAGAGCCTTCAAACGTCAGCTCGTATTGGCCGTCGCGCTTTTCCAAGTGGTAGGGCGGCAGGCGCAGGTTTTCGAACCAGTCCATAAAGTCCGGCGTGAACATCTGGCGTTTGCCGTAAAAGGTGTTGCCGCGCATCCACGTGGACTCGCCGCGCGTCAGGGACAGGGACCGGACGTGATCAAGCTGCTCGCGCAGCTCTGCCTCGTCCACCAGATCGGCAAGGCGGATGGTTTTGGTGCGGTTGATCAGGGAAAACTTGACCTGCACATCCCGTTTGTTGCGAAACACCGATTGGCACATCAGCAGTTTGTAAAAGTCGGTGTCGATCAGGGACCGGACGATCGGATCGATCTTCCATTTGTGGTTCCAGACACGGGTAGCGATGTCGACCATGGGGTCCTCCGGGCGTTTCACGCGGTTAGACCAAGGCTGGGCGCGACTGGCAAGGGCTGTGCAGGTTTACAGGTGCTGCGCCTGCGCCACGGCCGCGTCGTGCAGTTCCAGCGCGCGTTCGGGGGAAACGCCCAGCGTCGCTTCGATCCGGTGCAGCAGGTCGTCTTCCTCTGGCCGCTCCATCCCGTCGGCCAGCACGACGGACCACAACGATTGCACAGCGGTTTCGCGTTCCAACATGGGGATGGCGTCGTGCAGCACGCGGGCCAGCGTGTCGGTGTCGGGCATTGCGACTTCTAGCTTTTCGCAGCGCGCGCGCATTTTGGCGGCCTCGACCGGGTTCAGCGCATACATATGCGACAGGACGTGGTCGATTTCCTCGACCTCTTCGAACAGATAGGCGCGGTCGACTTTGGCTGCGCGCACCAGAAGGGCACCCAAGGCGTGGCGGGCGTCGACCTCTGGCAAGGTGGTGGTCGTTTTGTCGGCGTGAAACAGTGACAACAGACGTTCAAGCATGGCAGGCCCCGCAATTCATTCTGCCCGCTAGGTAGCGCCGCTGGTGCAGTTGCGCAAAGGTATCGTGAAGACCTGTGCCGCAGCGCGTCATTGGCGCAACAGGGTCAGTCGCGGCGCAGCAGCCAGCGAAACACTGTGGGGGCGATGGCAATGATCAGCGTGATGCGAATGATATGCGTGACAGAGACATAGGCGAAGTCCTGTCCCAGCGTGAGCGACAGCAGCGACATCTCTGTCAGGCCGCCGGGGGAATAGGCAAGAAAGGCTTGCGAGAGCGGCATGCCCATAAAGTGCGCGATGCCTTCTGCGAACAGCACGGCGATGGCCAGCATGCCAGCGGTGGCAACGGCCGCGATACCAAGATCGCGCAGGATTTCCCTGACGGTCGATCCGACAAATCGCGCGCCGATAATTGTGCCGATAACGATCTGTGCAGCGATAATGATGACAGAGGGGGGCGCGGTATGAACCATGCCTGCGACATGGACGATGCCCGACAGGATCATCGGACCAAAGACGGGGGCGGCGGGCAAGTTAAGCCATTTCCCACCGATGGATCCGAGCGCGGCGCACCCTGCAAGGATCACATAATCAAGGGCAGACAGCGCCGAAAGCGGAACGAACCCGCGTCCACCCGCACCAGACCGGACGCCCAGAAAGATACCAAAATAGGCGACAACCAGCACGACTACCAAAAAGACGCGGGCGGCATGGGCCAGCGCGATCTTTTTTTCGTTGCCGCCTGCGGCAGCGCCCAGCAGCAGCATCTCATTCAAACCGCCCGGCATGGCGGCGTAAAAGGCCGTCACCGGGTCATAGCCACCTAGCTTGCGGTAGACGACATACGACACCCCCGCTGCCGCGCATAGGAACAGCGGCAGCAAGATCAGCGTCGCGGCCCAGCTGCTAAGCTGGCCGAACAGCTCTGCCGTGATGCCAGAGCCAAGAAGGACGCCGATGATTGGAATGACAAAGGGGCGCAGTTTGCCCGGGCCGCGCACGGGCAGGCGCGCCATTGCGGCGATCGTGGTGCTGATCATCGGCCCCAGCATCCAAGGCAGCGGCATGCCGATAAAATAACCGATCAGCCCCGACAGCACACCAATCGTCAACGCAAGGCCGGTGTCCTGATTTCGGCGGAGTGCTTTCACAGGCTGCCGATGTGCCGTTCGCCCCGCGCCTTTGCCAGAACGATCTGGCGTTGGCGTTCGCGAAAGCGGTTCTTGTCATCGTCGGACGTTTGATCGGTGCAGTGGTGACAGGCGACGCCGTCTTCATACTGCGGATGATCGCGGTCCTCGGGCAGCAAGGGGCGCCGGCAAGCGTGGCACAGGATATGCGGGCCTTCGGTCAGGCCATGCCCAACGCTGACGCGCCCATCAAAGACAAAGCATTCGCCCTGCCATGTGCTGTCATCCTGCGGGACTTCTTCAAGGTATTTCAGGATGCCGCCCTGCAGGTGATACACCTCTTCCACGCCCTGACCGCGCAAGTAGTTCGTGGACTTCTCGCAGCGGATGCCGCCGGTGCAGAACATCGCGATCCGCTTATTGTGAAAACGGTCTTTGTTCGCCTCCCACCAGGCAGGAAATTCGCCAAAGCTTTTGGTCTGCGGATCAACGGCACCGTCAAAGGTGCCAATCGCGACCTCATAGTCGTTGCGGGTATCGATCACGGCGACATCGGGCGCCGTAATCAGCGCGTTCCAGTCGGCGGGCGCGACGTAGTGTCCCGTGCCTTGCAGCGGATCGACGTCAGGCTGGCCCATCGTCACGATCTCGCGCTTCAGGCGCACCTTCATCCGGTTAAAGGGCTGCTCGCTTGCTGTGCTTTCCTTGTGGACCAGACCTGCGCAACCGGGCAGGGCGCGCAGATGGGCAAGCACGGCGTCAATGCCGGTGCGCGATCCGGCGATGGTGCCATTGACGCCTTCACCTGCCAGCAACAGCGTGCCGCTGATGCCGTGCTGTTGGCACAGATCAAGCAAAGGCTGCCGCAGGGATGCGGGGTCCGGGAAGCGGGCGAAATGATAGAGCGCTGCGACAGTAAACATGGCTTTGCCATACGCCTGCCGCGCGCTGGCTTCAAGTCAGGCGCGCGGCTGCCATGGCCAAACCGTCTGACACCGCCGTGAACGCCTGCGCCCGCATTTGCTGCGCCTGCGGGAACAGATCAGTCATCGCCTGCGTCACCGTCCCCATCAGGCTGGACCCGCCGACAAAGACGACAGCTGCGACATCACGCGGGGCGGTATCGCCCAGCGTTTCCCATGCGGCCTCTTTTATCGCGGTGGTCAGGTCGGAAAGCGTGTCGCCCAACTGATCCGCAGACAACGGGACCGATAGTCCCTTTTCCAGCGCTTTTAGGTCAATGACGCCCTGAGGATGGTCATTCGCTGTGATCTTGCCCGCCTCAACAGCAAAGGCGACGTCGTGGCCAAGCTCCATCGCGATGACCTCTTCTAGGCGGCCAAAGGCGGTCTGATCGACGCCCATCTTGACCAAATCCGCCACAAGGCGCCGCGTTTCTGCGGTATAAAGGAACGCGATCTTTTCCCAAGTCGCAAGGTCGTTGAATATCGCATTTGGCGCCGTCGTCGTACCGTTGCCGAATGCATTGCGCACATCACCGCCGCGTCCCAGCAAAGGCATCACATGCGCCAATGACAGCAGACGGTCAAAGTCGGTGCCGCCAATCCGCACGCCGTGGCTGTTGAGCACGTCAATCTGCCCAGCGCTTTGACGATACAGCGTAAAGTCAGATGTGCCGCCGCCAATATCGACAATCAGGCCAAGCTGGCCATCGCCCAGCGGCCCGGCGGTCAAGGCTGCGGCTTCTGGCTCTGGCAAGAACTTGACGGTTTTAAAGCCGGCAATCTGATAGGCTTCGGCCAGATCAATCTGCGCCTGCGCGTGGCGGGCAGGGTCTGGGTGGAAATGCACGGGGCGGCCCGACAGCACCGTGTCGAAATCCAGCCGCGTTGCATCATAGGCGCGGGTGCGCACGGTCGACACAAAGCGCGCGACAGCGTCCAGCAATGTCATCTTTTCATAGCCGATCTGCCGCTGTTCGCGCATCAACGGCGTGCCCAGAACGGACTTTAGGGCGCGCATAAAGCGCCCCTCCCGCCCTTCGATCAAGGCCATATTCGCGGCGCTGCCGATCAGCGTGCGCTTGCGGTCCATGTCAAAGAACAGCGAGGTTGGCAGCGTTTCCCGGCCCGGCTCGACCGGAATGCGGAACACGTTATCCCCTGCCATGACGGCGGCGGCGGTGTTCGATGTGCCAAAGTCGATCCCAAGCGTGGCCATGACTGCTTCCTCTATATGCGAAACGCCGCTGCTAGCCCAAAGCGCTGGCGGCATCAACCGTCTGAGCGATTGACCAAGGACAGGCGGGGTTTTACCCATTGGGGATCCGTTTGAAAGGCACCATTATGCAGCCCCTGACACATGCTTTGATCGTAATCGACATGCAGAACGACTTCTGCCCCGGCGGCGCACTGGCCGTCACGGGCGGCGATGACATCGTTGACGGAATCAATGCGTTGATGGCGGACTTTCAAACCGTGATCCTGACGCAGGATTGGCACCCAGCCGGGCATTCTTCCTTTGCCAGCAGTCACCCCGGTGCTGCGCCGATGCAGGTCGTGGATATGCCGTATGGGCCGCAGGTGCTTTGGCCCGACCACTGTATCCAAGGCACGCCCGGCGCTGCGTTTCATCAAGGTCTGCGCACGGACGGCGATCTGATCATCCGCAAAGGGTATAACCCGGCGATCGACAGCTATTCGGCGTTTTTCGAAAACGACCACACCACCCCAACGGGGCTAGAGGGGTATTTGCGCACACGCGGTATTACAACGCTGACCATGGTCGGCCTCGCGCTTGATTTTTGCGTAAATTATTCGGCGGTTGATGCTGCAAAGCTAGGGTTTGACGTGACCGTTCGCACGCTGCTTTCTCGGGGTATTGATGTGGGGGGATCGCTGGACGCTGCCTTGGTCGGGATGAAGGCTGCGGGTGTGACGCTGACAGCATAGTCATGCGCCCGTGTGGCACCTGTGGCGCGCAGGTGCCACTGCCACGTTGAATCGCCAGTGCTGCAAAACGTGAAGGGACCGAATCGACTCGGTTTGGTAACAATCAGGTAATGGCTCGAAAAATCGGGCAGCAGCAGTCAGGCAAATCAGATGATGAACCGTCGTACTTTCGCGGCCAGCGCCGCTATTTGCGTTGCAGGAACCACTGTCAGCGCGAACCCGCTTGCCCGTATCTTTGGCAGACCCACAAACCGGGCAGAGCAGTTTTTGCCGCAAGAGGTCGACGTTAGTCCCGACCTGCCCGCTGGACAGATTCACGTCATCAAAAAAGATTTCTTCTTGTATTGGACGCTCGGAAACGGCCGCGCGCGGCGCTATGGGATCGCGCTGGGTGCTGACGGGCGCAACTATACCGGCGTTCTGAAGATCAAGCGCAAGCGTGAATGGCCCAGCTGGGTGCCGACACCGCAAATGGTGCGGCTAGAGCCGGAGATTTACGGCCCCTATCGCAAAGGCCTGCCCGGCGGGCATCCGCAGAACGCATTGGGTGCGCGGGCGCTGTATTTGTATGATGGCAACGTCGACACCTACTACCGCATCCACGGTACCCCCCAGCCAGAGACGATTGGTACTGCCTTTTCGTCCGGCTGCGTGCGGCTGACGAACGAATATGTGTCAGAGCTGTATGACTTGGTCCCAATCGGCACAGAGGTTTTCCTGTTCTAAGCAACGAGCCATTAACCTGATTGGCGCAAATTGTCCCCGAATCCATGATGGAAGGTTGGGGCATGAAGCGAAGACAGTTTTTGGCTGGGGCGGGTGCAGCGTTGCTTGCCAGCCCAGCAATCGCATCAAACGTCTGGCAGCGGCATCTGATTACGATGGCGCAGCCGATGTCTGCCGGTCAGATCCACGTCGATACGGGCAGCCGGTTTCTGTATCTGACCCTTGGGGGGGCAACAGGCCCTGCGTTATGGCGTGTCCGTCGGTGCGGCAGGCCGACAATTTACCGGCAAGGCGGTCATTGCGCGTAAAGCGGTCAAGCCGTCGTGGGTGCCGACCCGCAACATGATCCGAATGGAACCTGCGGTATATGGCCCCTTTGCCAGCGGCCTGCCGGGCGGGCACCCTAGCAATCCCCTTGGGGCCGCGGCGCTGTATTTGCATCGGGGCGGACGCGACACGCTGTACCGCATTCACGGCACGCAGCAGCCTGACCGTATCGGGCAGGCATTTTCGTCAGGCTGCATCCGGTTGGCGAATGTGGACATGCTCGATCTATATGCGCGGGTGTCTGTGGGGACGGTCGTGCGCGCAGCGTAAAGGTCGGGGCAGACGCGCCGCCCCGACCAATGGCTTATTTCAGTTTCGTCATCCGCAGATAAGGCAGGACGGTTTTAAAATCGCCGAACTTTTCCTTGGCATCCGCATCAGACACTGACGTCGGGATGACGACATCATCGCCGACGTTCCAGTTCGCGGGTGTTGCTACACCGCGCCCTGCTGCGGTCTGAAGACCGTCCAGCGCGCGCAGCACCTCTGCAAAGTTGCGGCCGACGTTCATTGGATAAACCATCGACAGCTTTAGCTTTTTGTCCGGGCCGATGATGAACACGGCGCGCACGGTGGCGGTGTCATTGGGCGTGCGGCCATCGGGCAAATACGCCTCTGCTGGCAGCATGTCGAAGGCTTTGGAGATCGCAAGATCCTGGTCCGCCGCAATCGGAAAGCCGGGCTTAGCACCGCCAGCTGTCTCAATATCGACCTTCCACTTCTTGTGCTCTTCGACGCCGTCAACGGACACACCCAGCACCTTGGTGCCACGCTTGTCCCATTCGTCGGCCAATTGGGCCACTGCACCAAATTCAGTGGTGCAGACGGGGGTGAAATCCTTGGGGTGCGAAAAGATGATCGCCCAAGAATCGCCGATCCAGTCGTGTAGCTTGATCTCTCCCTGATCGGTCAAGATCGTCAGGTTGGGAACTTCGTCGTTGATGCGCAGTGCCATTGGGATGCTCCTTTTGATTGGATAGCACTTACATAGTCATTCGGCGGGGTGATGCCACTGCTTGTGCAAGACCTGCGGCGCTGTCACTCTGCCGGAAATTACGCACAAGGACCGTATCATGATCGAGAAACGCGACTTTTATATCAACGGCACGTGGGTCGCCCCGGCGCAGCCCCGTGACTGCCAAGTTATCGACCCAGCCACGGAAGAGGCGGTCGCAGTGATTTCCCTAGGCGGTCAGGCAGATACCGACGCAGCCGTCGCCGCCGCTAAGGCTGCGTTTCCCGCATGGGCGGCGCTCACACCGCAGGAACGCGCGGGCTATTGCGCCGGGATTTTGGACCAGTACCGCAAGCGCGAAGACGAGATGGCCGAGGCGATCCGCGCCGAAATGGGCGCGCCGATCAAGCTGGCCCGCGAAAGCCAAGCGCCGTGCCTGCCGTGGCACCTAGAGAACTTTCTGACCGCCGTTGATCAGATCGAATGGATCAAACCGCTTGGCGATCACGCCCCCAATGACCGAATCGCGCTAGAGCCGATTGGCGTGGTGGGCCTGATCACGCCGTGGAATTGGCCAATGAACCAAGTCACGCTGAAGGTCATTCCAGCACTGCTAGCAGGCTGCACAATCGTGATGAAACCCAGCGAAGAGGCGCCGCTGTCGTCCCTATTGTTCGCTGAATTTGTCCATGACGCGGGCGTGCCAGCTGGCGTGTTCAACCTTGTGAATGGCGACGGGCTTGGTGTCGGCTCTCAACTCTCGGCGCACCCCGATGTGGCGATGATTTCCTTCACCGGTTCGACCCGCGCTGGCATTGCCATTTCCAAGACCGCCGCTGATACGCTCAAGCGTGTCACGCTGGAATTGGGCGGCAAAGGTGCCAACGTGATCTTTGCCGATGCTGACGAAAAGGCGGTCAAGCGCGGTGTGCTGAACTGCATGCAGAACACTGGCCAGTCCTGCAACGCGCCGACGCGGATGCTTGTGGAGCGCTCTGTCTACGACCGTGTCGTCACCGAGGCAGCAGAAGTTGCCTCTGCCATTGCAGTTGGCCCCACAACGCAAGAGGGGCGGCACATCGGTCCGGTAGTCAACAAAAGCCAGTGGACGCAGATCCAAAAAATGATCGAAACGGGCATCAACGAGGGCGCGCGCCTTGTTGCTGGCGGGCTTGGTCTGCCAAAGGGCGTGAACCGTGGTTATTACGTGCGGCCCACGGTCTTTGCTGACGTCAGCAACGACATGGCGATCGCGCAGCAGGAAATCTTTGGCCCTGTGCTGTCGATCATTCCGTTCGAGGATGAAGCTGACGCTGTTCGCATCGCCAATGATACGCCCTATGGCCTGACGAACTATGTCCAGACGCAAGACGGCGCAAAGCGCAACCGTATGGCGCTGGCGCTGAAGTCCGGCATGGTCGAGATGAACGGCCAAAGCCGCGGGGCAGGCAGCCCTTTTGGCGGGATGAAGATGTCCGGCCGCGCCCGTGAAGGCGGCGTTTGGGGGATCGAAGAGTTCCTTGAAAGCAAAGCCATCAGCGGCTGGTCGAACGACTAAACCAAGCGGGGTAAAACTTTTCGGATGAAGCGTTTTACCCCAACGCATTCTCAATCAAAAACCGAAGTGTCACCAACCGCCCCGTATTAGAATGGGGCTTTGCAGGTGATTTTGGTCGGCGCGCCGCCGTCTGGGTGTCTGAATTGCAGCGATTCGGAATGCAGCATCATGCGGGGAAAATCGCGCGCTGGGCCTGTCGCATAGAATGGATCGCCCAAGATGGGGTGTCCCAAGGCCAGCATGTGAACGCGCAACTGATGTGATCTGCCGGTTTGCGGCATCAGGCGCATACGGGTTTCCGTCTCTGACCGCTTCAACCTGCGCCAGTCCGTCACCGCCGCGCGGCCGTTTTCATGATCGACCATTTGTAGCGGACGATTAGGCCAATCAACGATCAGCGGCAGATCAATGGTGCCTTTGGCTTCTTCGACCTTGCCCCAGACCCGCGCGATGTAAGTCTTCTTTGTATACCGCTTTTCAAACTGTAGGCCCAAATGGCGCTGGGCGTGCGGCGTCAGGGCAAAGATCATGACGCCGGACGTATCGCGGTCCAGCCTGTGCACCAGCAGCGCCGTTGGGAAAACAGCCTGCACCCGCGTAATGAGACAGTCCGCCAGATGCTCGCCTTTGCCCGGCACCGACAGCAGGCCTGCGGGTTTGTCGACCAAAATGACCTGATGGTCGTCGTGCAAGACCACGAGCGGGTCCATTGGTGGGTTGTAGTCATCACTCATGACGATAGTCATACCGGGGTCCGATCGCCGAAAATTGCAGATCCGACGCGGATATGTGTCGCCCCATGCGCGATGGCCGTTTCGAAATCGCCGCTCATCCCCATCGATAAGCCCAGCAGTCCGTTGCGGACAGCAATCTCGCGCAGCATGTCAAAGTGCGGGGCTGGGTCCAGATCGGCAGGCGGGATGCACATCAGACCCATCACCGGTAGGTCGCCGTCCTGCGCGGTGCGGATCAGGGCATCGGCATCTTGCGGCAAGACGCCTGCCTTTTGCGGCTCTGCGCCGGTATTGATCTGGATGAACAGCTTTGGGCAGGTCCCCATCTCTTGCGTAAGCCGGATCAGAGTATTGACCAGTTTGGGCCGGTCTACAGTGTGGATCGCATTGAACAGTTCCATCGCGCTGCGCGTCTTGTTCGTTTGCAATGGCCCGATCAAATGCAAATCGACCTCGCCAAACGTTGCGCGAAAGTCCGGCCACTTACCTTGCGCCTCTTGAACCTTGTTCTCTCCAAAGATTCGTTGCCCCTGGGTCAAGACAGAGTGGATTCGGTCCAAAGGTTGTACTTTTGACACCGCGATAAGCGTCACGTCGCCGGGATCGCGTCCGGCAGATTGTGCAGCCTGCGCCGCGCGGGCTCTGATTGTATCAAGTGTCATTGCCGTTTCCCCAAGTCCTTCAGATCGCTTGCCTGTTGGGGCATAAGGCGAAAATCATCCGAAGTCATGACAACTTGTTGCCGAAATCGTGTGTGTCCCTGTTGCATCATTTTCCTGCGACTGGGGCTTGCCAAGGCCAAATCTCTTGAGTGAGCAGCCGATCAGGCGCAATTACTGCCCCAATGCCGGAGCAACTGGCATATCTTGGAATGCAAAACACGAGGGAATTATCCATGAAAAGCATCCTTCTTACCTCGACCGCGCTGGTTGCCTTTGCTGGTGCCGCTGCTGCTGAGAGCCACGCCTCCGCTGACATGATGGGCCCACAGGGCGTTGTCTGGGGTGCCGACGGCGAGTTCGGTTACAACGAAGAAGTCGAAGGCGGCTTCTACTTCGACGGTGGCCTGGCGATCTCGACAACCGCTGGCATGAACATGGGCCTGACCGCTGGTCTGACCTTGGACGTCGATCTGGGCTTCAACGAAGCAACACCAGGCGAAACTGGTCTGGTTGGCGATTCGTCCGGTGACGGCGCGTTCGACAACATCTCCATCGACGGTTCCGACTTTGTCGTGTTCGTCGAAGGTCAGGGCGCTGCTCTGTACATCGGTGACACCGCAACCGCGTCCGAAAAGACCTGGTCCGGCACCACCAACATGGAGCAAGATGGCTTCCTGGAAGTCGACGACGTCAATGACGGCGCTGACAACGGCGACTTCGTCGACGGCGTGATCCGTGGCGATCTGGCCTATGGTCCTGTGACGGCTTCCGTGTCGTTCCTGATGGCTGACGGCCCTGCAACCAACGACGACTTTGACGGCCTTGACGGCATGCAGGTTGGCGCAGTGTCCACCTTCGGTGCTTTCACCTTGGGCGTGACATATCAGCAAGGCGTCGACTCGATGCTGGTTGATGCATCCGACGACGAAATCGGCACCGACGGCATTGTCGGCACTAACGATGACGTTGCTGGCGATGACGGTTCCGTTGACGAAATCGTCGGTCTGTTCGCTTCGACCACGTTCTCTGGCGCAAACGTCAAAGTTGCTTACGCTCAGAACCTGGACACCGAAGAAGACTCCATCGGCTTCCAGCTGGACTACCCATTCGGTCCGGTCACCGCGACTGTGTTCTACTCCATCGAATCTGCAGTTGACGACAACTACGGTGTGGCTGTTGCCTACGCTAACGGTCCTGTCGCAGCGACTGCTTACTACCACGATGGTAACGACCAGGAAATCGGCCTGGAAGGTTCCTATGACTTCGGCATGGGCCTGTCCGCTTACGCTGGTTACATCCAGAACGACGGCGACAGCGATGCGACTGAAGCATACATCGCAGCTGAGTACGACCTGGGTGGCGGCGCTACTCTGATCGCAGCTTACGGCGATGCTGGCGACACCTACACCGGTGACAACGACGAAATCGGTAACGCTTACGAAGTCAACGAAGGCACAACTGTTGCCGTCTCCTTCACGTTCTAATCGAACCTGAAGACTTCAAGATTGGGGCGGTCCTTCGGGGCCGCCCTTTTTCATTTGCGCAGGGCTCTGGCGCATGTCGCGGTCTATCGGACTTGTGACGGCCCTCTTGCTTCGCTACATCTTTTGGCGAAACAACCGTCGGTGCGGCGGCGCGCGATTTTGCGAATGAACTGGACACTTGGCCCATTGGGCTACAGTTGACCGGCTATTCCGGGCCGCATCCCCCGCCCCGTTTGCCGCCATTGCCGTTATCGATCCGGCCTGCCCGAAGAAAGCCTTCACCAGATGACCACCTATTCCCCCGCCGAAATCGAAGCCCGCTGGCAGGCCGCATGGTCTGCCGCCGATGTGTTCAAGGCGGTGCGCAGCGACGACAAGCCAAAGTATTACGTGTTGGAAATGTTCCCTTACCCGTCGGGGCGCATCCACATCGGGCACGTGCGCAACTATACGATGGGCGACGTGATCGCGCGTTATAAGATGTCCACCGGGCATAATGTGCTGCACCCGATGGGTTGGGATGCATTCGGCATGCCCGCCGAAAACGCGGCGATGGCCAGCGGCGGCCACCCCAAGGATTGGACCTATCAAAACATCGCCGACATGCGCGATCAGATGAAGCCGCTGGGCCTGTCGATTGATTGGTCGCGCGAATTGGCCACCTGTGATCCGGAATACTACGGTCAGCAGCAGGCGCTGTTCCTCGATTTTCTGGAAAAGGGCCTGATTTATCGCAAAAAGGCGATCGTGAACTGGGATCCGGTCGATATGACCGTTCTGGCGAACGAGCAGGTCGAAGACGGCAAGGGCTGGCGTTCTGGCGCAGAGGTTGAGCGCCGCGAGCTGACGCAGTGGTTCTTTAAGATCTCGGATTATTCCGAAGAACTGCTTGAAGGCCTTGATGGGCTGGATGACTGGCCTGCGAAGGTCAAGCTGATGCAATCCAACTGGATCGGCAAATCCCGTGGCTTGCAGTTTAGCTTTGGCCTGACCGACGCCCCCGATGGACACGACCGGGTAGAGGTTTACACGACCCGCCCCGACACCCTGATGGGCGCGTCTTTTGTCGGCATCTCGCCCGATCATCCTTTGGCGAAATCGCTGGAACGTCACGACCCCGCGGTCGCAGCATTCTGCGCCGACGTGCGCAAAGGCGGCACGACCGAAGAGGCGTTGGAAAAGGCCGAAAAGCGCGGCTATGACACCGGGCTGAAAGTGCGCCACCCCTTTGACACCGCGTGGGAATTGCCGGTCTATATCGCGAACTTCGTCTTGATGGACTACGGCACTGGCGCGATCTTTGGTTGCCCCGCACATGATCAGCGCGACTTTGAATTTGCGACGAAATACGACTTGCCCATCACCGCGACCTTCCTTCCGTCAGAAGATGCCGAAGCGGCGCTGACAGAGGCGTATACGCCAGCGAAAACCGAAAAGGTTTTTTACGTCAAAGGTTTCGCAGGCGAAGACTGGCAGATTGGCGCTGATGCCGTCGATGCCGCCATCGCGTTCTGCGAGGCGAATGGCGTCGGCCATGGCGTCACTAAGTTCCGTCTGCGTGATTGGGGCCTGTCCCGACAGCGCTATTGGGGTTGCCCGATTCCGATCATCCACTGCGACACCTGCGGTGTGGTGCCAGAGGCGAAGGAAAACCTGCCCGTCGAACTGCCCTATGACGTCACCTTTGACGTCCCCGGCAACCCGCTGGACCGTCACCCGACATGGCGCAACTGCGCTTGCCCGAAATGCGGCGCGGATGCGCGGCGCGAGACGGATACGATGGACACCTTCGTCGACTCGTCATGGTATTATGCGCGCTTTACCGCGCCGCGTGCTGATACGCCGACGGTCCATGACGACGCCGCCTATTGGATGAACGTCGACCAATACATCGGCGGCATCGAACATGCGATTTTGCACCTGCTGTATTCCCGCTTTTTCGCCCGCGCGATGCACATGACTGGCCACCTGCCCAGCACGGCGGCCGAGCCGTTTAACGCCTTGTTCACCCAAGGTATGGTCACCCATGCGATCTATCAGACCAAGCGTCCCGATGGCCGCCCCAACTATCATTACCCCGAAGAGGTCACGCTGCGCGACGGCGGTGCCTTCCTAGAGGACGGCACACAGGTCGAGGTGATCCCTTCTGCCAAGATGTCGAAGTCCAAGAATAACGTGGTCGATCCGGTCAACATCGTACGTCAATATGGGGCCGACACCGCCCGCTGGTTCGTGCTGTCAGACAGCCCGCCGGAACGGGACGTCGAATGGACAGCCTCTGGCGCCGAAGCGACCTACAAGCATCTGGGCCGCGTCTGGCGCACCGCCAATGACATCGCGCAAAGCACGGTTGAGGGCGCAACCGACGGTGATCAGGCGCTGCTAAAAGAGATGCACCGCGCCGTGCGCGATGTGACGCTGGGAGTCGAATCCTTTGGCTTTAACGCAGCGATTGCCCGGCTTTATGCATTCACAAATGCGCTGTCGAAATCCAAGGCCAGCACATCGGCCCGCCGCCAGGCCGCGATGACGCTGGCCCAGTTGATGGCCCCGATGACGCCGCACTTGGCCGAGGACGTCTGGTCGATGCTGGGCGGCGAAGGGCTGATCCTGCACGCCCCATGGCCGCAGCCGGACGAGGCCATGTTGGTCGACGCCGAGGTCACGCTGCCGATTCAAATCAACGGCAAGCGTAAATCGGAAATCACCGTGGCCGCCGATGCGGATGCGGCGACAGTCGAAAAATTGGTGCTGGCGCAGGATGCCGTGCAGCGGAACCTGGATGGCGCAACGCCGAAAAAGATCATCGTTGTCCCCGGCCGGATCGTGAACATTGTTGTATAAGCTCGCCTCTCGCCGCGCAGTGCTGTTGGCCTTGCTGGCGGTTGGGGCCTGCGGGTTCACGCCCGCGCTGGCTCCGGGCGGCGATATGCTTAAGTTGCGCAATACGGTCGCGGTCAGCGCGCCGGACACCATCGCGGGATTTGCAATCCGCAGCCGGTTGATTGACCGGCTGGGGCGGGCGACCGCCCCGATCGCGACGCTTAGCGTGAACGTCGAAGAGGCGCTGGACGTTGCGGCGCAATCGCAAAGCGGCGCGACCCTACGGTATAACGTGGTTGGGGCTGCGGGCTGGCAGCTGACCGCGGCTGACGGAACAGTCTGGGGCAGCGGTCAGGTCGACGGCTTTACCAGCTACGCCGCGACGGGCTCGACTGTAGCAACGCAATCAGCTGCGACGGATGCGGTGGGGCGGCTGATGATCATTTTGGGTGACAAGGTCGTCGCGCAACTGATGCTGCTGGACCTGCCACAGTGAAGCTGACCGGGCGCAATGCAGCGGACTTTATTCGTAAGCCGCAGGCGACTCGTGCCGGGATCCTGATCTTTGGCGCTGATCCGATGCGCGTGGCCACCGCACGGGCGCAAATTGTGAACACATTGGTCGGACCGCAAGGCGAATCCGAAATGCGTCTGACGCGCATTGCCGCCAGCGATCTGCGCAAAGACCCCGCGCTTGTGAATGATGCAGTCAAGGCGCAAGGCTTCTTTCCCGGTCCTCGCGTCGCACTGGTCGAGGACGCGACGGACGGTTTGTCGAAACTGATGACCACCGTGCTGGAGGATTGGCGCGAAGGGGATGCGCAGCTGGTTGTGACTGCTGGTCAGCTGACTGCGAAATCGGCGCTGCGCAAGGTGTTCGAGGGGCATAGCAACAGCGTTGGGATTGCGCTTTATGACGACCCGCCCAATGCTGAGGACGTGCAGATTTTGCTAGATGCCGCCAAGCTGGCGATTCCGAATCGCGACGTGATGGATGCCATTATGGCGATGGCACACAGTCTGACCCCCGGCGATTTTCGCCAAACGATCGAAAAACTGGGCCTGTATAAGCTGGGCGATCCAGAGCCGCTCAGTGTCGCCGATGTCGCGCTGTTGGCCCCGCAGTCGGCTGACGTGGATGTCGATGATATTCTGGTTGTCGTGGCCGAGGGCAATTCCCAGATGATCGGCCCAGTGCTGCGCGACCTTTATGCGCAAGGCGTGTTGCCGATTACGCTGTGCATTGGCGCGATGCGCCATTTCAGGCAGCTGCATGTCGTCGCCTCTGATCCCGGCGGCCCCGGTCAGGGTATCGGCCGTCTGCGGCCTCCTGTCTTCGGCCCCCGCCGGGACCGGCTGGTGCGGCAAGCATCGCAATGGGGGCGGGATCGTTTGGAGCGCGCGATTGCGGCGCTCACGGACACTGACCTGACCATGCGGTCAGCAAGCCATGCACCGCAGCATGCGCTGATGGAACGGACGCTGATCCGGCTTGCAATGATGGCCCGCCACTGATCCGCGTCCGCTGCGCCGCTTAGTTCGCCGCCGCCAGCGCAAGTGCGGCAAGCAGGCCGACGATCACCAGATCACCTTTTGGCATAGGTGCCACCGGCTGTGTGGTAACCTGATTTTTGGTTGCGGTTGCGGTTGTTTGGCTGTCAGCCAAGGCAGCAGGCGCTGTAAGCGCTGTCATCACTGCAAGGGCCACGATACGGGACTTTTGATGTTTCAAAGGTCTCTCCTGTTTTGTGGTTGCGTGTGATGGACGGCTAACAAAGGTCCTGTTCAGATGTCAAATCAGTGTGAAAATACGTATAAGCAAAGAAAAAGGGCTGGCGAAACGCCAGCCCTTTCAAATCTTGTTCTAATCCGATGAGGGATTAGTAGGAGCCGGAAGCTGCGACCAGAGCGGCCAGCAGGCCCAGAACGATGTAGCCGGAGTTCACGGAACCGGTAGGTGCCATCGGTGTGTCGACGACGACAACCGGAGCTTCCATGACTTCAGGAGCCAGGCCGCCAGCGGAAGCTGCGGCACCGGTCACTGCGATTGCGGCAGCGGCTGCGAGGGTAGTGGTGATGCGCATTGTGGGTACTCCAATTAGATGCACGTTGTGGACGATCACAAGTTGTCTATCCACGTTTTATGCCCAAAACAAGATACTTGTGAAAATCGGACAACACTGTTGCCACATCTGCACGCATCTCGCTCGGCGGAGTCCTGCTCGCAACCAGCTTACGCGCTGAGGACTTGGGTGCAATGACTTTTATTGAAACGGCAACCTATTGAGTTTTAATGACTTAATCCAATTCTATGCATTGGGGGTGGTTTGGGTCGCTTAGCTTGTGTTGGCAGCGCATCCCTAATCTGGCAGCCAAGGCGATGCTGCATTGCAACAGTTCCATGCAATAAGAAGGATTAATCTCTGGGCTGTCACATGGCCGATTATCTGTTGAAATGGATTGCGCCGACAGCTTCCAAGCCAGCGTGCGGCGTTCAAAAGCCTGTGTAACAAGGCCATCGGGCCGCTTTAATAGCACGAGGAACGGCCTCTAAACTGTTCTTATCGCAGTCGAATCATTTGAACCGCGTCACGCGGCGATTTGGTGCAAAGCGGCGACAGCGGCGGCGCGCCCGGTCGCAAGGCAAGCGGTAATCAGGTAGCCGCCGGTGGGTGCCTCCCAATCCAGCATCTCTCCGGCGGCAAAGGTGCCGGGCTTGCTGGACAGCATCAGGCCATCAAGCTGCGAAAAGCGCAGCCCGCCAGCGGTCGAAATCGCCTGATCAAGCGGGGCGGGGCCGCTGTGCATAATGGGTAATGCCTTTAACAACGCCGCTGTGTGGGTGGCAGGTTCGGCGCGGCGGGACATCTCGTTGAACAACGCAATTTTGACGGGCGGTAGGCGCAGGGTGGATTTCAAGATTTTGCCTAGGCTCGATTTTTGGCGTGCCGCGTCCAGCTTTTGCTGCAAGGCCGAAAGCTCGTGATCTGGCATCAAGTCCACAAAAAGGGGCGCACCATCACGGACCGCTGCGGATACGGCATAAATACCGCCGCCTTCGATTCCGTTCTGCGTAATCACCCATTCACCCCGAGAGGTCGCCTTTCCGGCATGCAAGGTCGTCGCCTTGATCGGCTGGCCAAAATAGGGGGCCATGTGGTCAGACCAATCCACGCGAAAGCCGCAGTTTGCGGGTTTGAATGGCGCGACGTCGCTGAAATGATCGGCCCATTGCCCATCTGACCCTAGCCTGCGCCAGCTTGCGCCGCCGCAGGCCAAAATGGTGATGTCGGCGCTGCGCGTGACAGGCCCCTCAGGCGTGTCAAAGCGCAAGGCATTGCCGTCCCAGCCCGTCCATGTCCAGCGCGTCAAAAGGGTGACGCCTTGTTGCGTCAGCCTATTCAACCACGCCCGCAAGAGTGGAGAGGCCTTCATCGCGACGGGGAACACCCGCCCTGTCGAGCCTGTAAAGACGGGTTGCCCCAACCCTTCCGCCCAAGCCGTCACCTGTGCTGGGCCAAATTGCGCCAAGGCATCGCGCAGAGCTGGGGGCGCATCGCCAAAGGCTGCATCGAACTGAGCTGGATCTTCAATCTTGGTCAGGTTCAGGCCTGATTTTCCGGCCATCAGAAATTTGCGGCCAACGGACGGCATCTGGTCTATCACCGTGACAGCGACGCCTGCGGCGGACAAAACGTCAGCGGCCATAAGCCCGGCTGGTCCTGCACCCACGATGATTGCCGTCTTTTGGTCTGTGCCTGTCACCGCAGCATTGCCTTGATCGCGCTGACATGGGTCAGATCGGCTGCCAGCGCGTCACTGCACAAGGCTGTCGCGGCTGCCACCGGATCATCGGCAATCTGGTCGAGCAATCCGCAAGCCAAAGCGTCCTGCGCTGTCAGTTTGGCACCTGCCAAAAGGATTAGCTTTGCCCGAGACAGGCCTGCCAGTGCGATCAGCCGTGCGGGATCACTGGGTTGGGGCAATACGCCAAGTTTCATGACAGGGTAGAACACCTTGGCCCCCGGCGCGGCGACGCGCAGATCGCAAGCAAGCGCCATACCGCAGGCACCGCCGGCCAGCGTGCCATTTAAGGCCGCGATGGTCAGGCCGGGCAGGGCGGCGATTTCGGCTGACAATTCCTCCCATAAGGGCGACGTTTTCAGCTCTGCCACGTCGGCCAAATCGGCCCCGGCGCTAAACACGCGCCCGGTGCCGGTCAGGATCATCGCCTTAGCAGACCTAGCCGCGCGCACAGCGACGATCAGATCGCGCAGCATGTCGGCGGTCAGGGCGTTCGCCTTGTCCGGACGATTCAGCGTGATGATCGCCAGATCGCCATCGCGGTCGGTCTTTATCACGCGACGCCAACCTTTTTGCGGATGTCGTCGTCCCGCAGGGATACGTCTTTGCCAAGCCACGGATCGGCCTCGGCGGTGCACATCCAGATCAGCGCCTGCGCGGCCCATTCGGGCGGGATATGCGCGGACCAGTCTAGCTGGGCAACGGGGCCGACGCCGGACTGCTTGATTTCGCGCTGCATGTCGGTGGCGACGGTGCCGGGCGACAGGCCAAGGATGCGCAGGCCTTTGCCGCGGTTTTCGCGGTCGGCAACTTGCGTCAGCATATACGCGCCCGCCTTGCTGGCGCAGTAGGCGGACCAGCCCTCTAGCGGGTTATGGGCGGCACCCGACGATACGGTGATGATGGTACCCGATCCCTGCGCAATCATCGGACCCATTGCTGCGCGCATGCCGTGCATGACGCCCTTGAGGTTGATGTCGATGGCCTTGCCCCATGCCTCTGGGTCAACATGGCTAAGCGCGCCGATCGGGTCGATGACGCCGGCATTGTTGATGACGACGTCGATCTTGCCGAAAGTTTGGATCGCGGCGTTCACGGCCTGCTCTGCCTCCCAGTAGCGGGACACGTCGCAGGGGATCGCCAGCGCTTGTTTGCCGATCTGCCCCGCAAGTTCGGTAATCTGCTCGCGGGATCGCGCAACCAAGGCGACATTGGCCCCAGCGGCAGCAAAAGCCTGCGCGGCGGCGGCCCCGATGCCGCGGCTTGCGCCTGTGATCAGAACGGTTTTACCGGTCATGTCAAAGTTTTTCATCGCACTCCCTTTCGGTCCCCGGCGGGACACTTTAGCGTTGCGCCAGAATTCCCCACTTGGACCGGAACGGCAAGAGCGCCGCGCCAAAGTTCAGTCCCACAAGGATTAGTCCCATGATGACATCTAAAGCACTACGCGCAAGCGCTTGCCTGACGGCAGTCATGCTTGCCCCTGCGGCACACGCCGATGTAACCGCCCAGCAGGTCTGGGACGCGTGGCAGGACAGCATGACCGAATACGCCGCATCCGCGCAGATCACGACCGGTGCGGTTGATGCGTCCGGTGACACGGTGACGGTCACCGATTTTGCCCTGAACAACGACATCGACGGCGACACGGTCAGCATGACGATCCCGCAGATCGTCTTTACCGGCGCGGGTGACGGCACAGTCGATATCACTTTGTCCGACACAGTTCCGGTTGAATTCACCACCGGTGCCGACGTCAATGTAAAGATGAGCATCAAGCAGACCGGGACTGTTATTAAGGCCAGCGGCACGCCAGAGGCGTTGAGCTATGATGTCGCAGCGGATCAATATGTCATCTCTGTCGACAAGCTAACGGGCACCGACGGCACCATCGACGGCGATATGCGTGTGGCGCTGAATGCGGTCAAAGGCACATCGACGATGGTGACCGGCGATCTGCGCGAAAGCAGCTATGATCTGACGGCGGGCACGGTCGATCTGCTGGTCGACATTACCGCACCGGATGCGACCTCTGTCATGATCTCGGGCAAGATTGACGGCGTTGCCAGCGCTGGCACCAGTAGCGCGCCGATGGATCTGGACTTCACCGACCCGGCCGCGATGTTCGGCGGCGCGTATGTTGCCAAGGGTAGCTATACCAGCGGGCCTTCGGCCTACATCATCGCCGTGGATGGCACGACGACGGTGAATGGCACCGCAACCAACGGGCCGGGCACGATGTCCTATTCCGTGGGGCCAGAAGGGCTGTCCTATGATATTACAGCCACCGACGTGAATGCCGACCTGACCAGCAGCGAAATGCCATTCCCGTTTAAGTTGTCTGCAGCATCCTATGGCTTTGCCATGACGGCGCCGTTGGCACCAACAGATGCGCCTGTGCCGTTCAAACTGGCGCTGGACCTGTCCGGCGTCACCGTGAACGAAGAAATCTGGGCGATGGTCGATCCGTCATCCGCCCTGCCGCACGATCCTGCGACGATCAAGCTGGACGTGACCGGCGCGGCGCAATTGGATGTGCCGCTGATGGACGCTGAACAGGCGCAGGCGCTTGCGATGGAGCCAGGCTTCCCCGGCAAGATCGAAAGCCTGTCGCTGAACAATCTGACTGTGGATGCGGTCGGTCTGAACGTGAACGGCACTGGCGAATTCACCTTTGATAACGCGGACACGACGACCTTTCCAGGCATGCCGCGCCCCGATGGTACGGTCACGATCGACGTGGCCGGGGCCAACGCGCTGATCGACAACCTGATCACCATGGGTCTGATCCCGGCAGAGCAGGCGATGATGCCGCGCATGATGCTGGGCATGTTCGCAAAACCCGTCGGCGAAGACGCGGTGCAATCGGTGATCGAGGTGAAAGACGGTCAAGTCATGGCCAATGGTCAGCGCATTCGCTGACACCCGCGCGCAGCCCGTCACCTTGCGGTGCGCGGCTGCGCGGACTACCTGAATGGGCGACATAAAGGAAACCGTCCCCATGACCGATCTCGCTGCGCTGACCCAACAGATCCTTGACGCCGCCCGCCGGGCCGGCGCCGATGATGCCGACGCCATTGCGGTGCAGGGCACGTCGATCGCGATTGATGTGCGCCAAGGCGCGCTGGAAAAGGCAGAGCGATCAGAAGGTGTCGATATCGGTCTGCGCGTTTTGCTGGGGCAAAGGCAGGCTTGCGTGTCCACCTCTGACAGTCGCCCTGCTGCGATTGCTGCGATGGCAGAACGCGCCGTCGCCATGGCGAAAGAAGCGCCAGAGGACCCGACCGTTGGCCTAGCTGATCCAAGCCAGCTGACCGCGCAGACGGATAGCGGCTATCTGGAACTTTGCGACGAATCGCCCGAACCCGACCCGCAAACCCTGCAGGACTACGCCTTGCGCGCAGAGGCGGCGGCGCAGGAAAATGCCGGGATCTCTCAGGTTTCGGAAACCAGCGCTGGATATTCGCGCCGCCAGATTCACGCAGCAGCCACCAATGGCTTTTCCGGCGGCTATGCGCGGTCCGACATTGGCCTGTCTTGCGTCGCGATCAGCGGCACCGGTACGGGGATGGAACGTGACTATGACTACGACACGCGCATCTTTCAGTCCGATATGCGCGAGCCGGAGGATATTGGCCGCACCGCAGCCGCCCGCGCGGTAGAGCGTGCAGGTTCGCGCCGTCCCAAGACAGGTGCCTATCCGGTTCTGTTCGACGAACGGGTCGCATCGTCGCTGATTGGTCATCTTGTGCAGGCAATCAACGGCAGCGCCATCGCGCGCGGCGCGTCGTTCTTGCGCGATGCGCTGGGCGAGCAAATCCTGCCAGAAGGCATGAGCCTGATCGAAGACCCCCACCGCCCGCGCGCCTTTGCATCCAAGATTTTCGATGCCGAAGGTTTGGCGACGCAGCGCCGCGCGTTGATTGACAATGGCACGCTGACGGGCTGGACGCTGGATCTTGCCACTGGGCGCAAGCTGGGTCTGCCATCCACTGCCAACGCCGGCCGTGGTACATCTGCGCCGCCGTCGCCGGGTGTGACCAATCTGGCGCTGACGCAGGGCGATGTCAGCCGGGACGACCTGATTGCACAGATGGGGACGGGGTTGCTTGTCACTTCTATGATCGGATCGACGATCAATCCGAATACTGGCGATTATTCCCGCGGGGCGGCAGGTTTCTGGGTACAGAATGGCGAAATCACGCATCCCGTTAATGAATGCACGATTGCAGGCAACCTGCGCGATATGTGGCGCACGATGATCGCGGCCAATGATGCCCGCGCGCATCTGAGCCGGGTTGTGCCATCGCTTCTGGTATCGGGGCTTACCCTTGCCGGCGACTGACCTACCCCTTTTGCTAGACGCCGCCGCTGCTGCGGGCGACATCGCGTTGCGCTACTTCAAGTCCGACCCGCAGGTCTGGGACAAAGCCGGCGATCAGGGTCCGGTGACAGAGGCTGATTTGGCGGTCAACGACATGCTGACCGCCCGTTTGCGCAGCGCCCAGCCCGATTATGGCTGGCTGTCAGAGGAAACGCCTGATGACACCGCCCGCCTGACGACGCATCGCCAGTTCGTCATCGACCCGATCGACGGCACGCGCGCTTTCATCAACCATAGTCTTGATTGGGCACATGCCCTTGCTGTGGTCGAGGATGGGCGCGTGACCGCTGGCGTCGTGACGCTGCCGGCGCGCGGGCTGACCTTTGCTGCGACGCTGGGCGGCGGGGCGACGCTAAACGGCACGCCGCTGCATGTGACGCAGGTGACTGACCTTGCCGCGGCGAACGTGCTGACGACCAAGCCGAACCTTGCGCCGCATTTCTGGCTGGGCGGCGCGGTGCCGCCGTTTTCCAAAGGCTTCCGCTCGTCCTTGGCTTACCGGTTGTGCCTTGTTGCGCAGGGCAAGTTCGACGCCATGCTGACGCTGCGCCCATCATGGGAATGGGACATCGCCGCTGGCAGTCTGATCGTGTCAGAGGCGCAGGGCACCGCGACGGATCGGTGGGGTGCGCCGCTGGTATTCAACAATCCTTGTCCGCAGGTTGACGGCGTGCTTGCCGCAGGCGCGGTTCATGGTGCATTGCGCGCGGCTTTGGTTTGAACGGGTATTTAACCCATCATCACAGATAAGCGGGCAGGGCACCCTGTTGTAACACCGACCCGCCCTGCGTAAGTTGCGCGGCAACACCATCTTGATCAAAGGACACCCTCATGACCCAGCGCCTGCACCTTGTCTTTGGCGGCGAACTGATCGACCCGACCAAGAATGCGTTCAAGGATGTCGAAAACATCCACATCGTCGGCATGTTCCCCGATTATGCCAGCGCCTATAATGCGTGGAAGGCCAACGCCCAGCGCACGGTCGACGACGCGCATACGCGCTATTTCATCGCGCACATTCACCGTCTGCGGGACGAAGAGGTCGCGGCCTCTCCGACCGAAGAACTCGGCCTGTAATTCAGGGCCGCGGGGGTGGAGGCCGTCGTCTGGGCGCGTTGCGCCACCCCTGCGGATGCCGCTGTCATTGCGGCCCTTGATGCGCGCTTGCGCGCCACGGGCGAAGACGTTGGCTTTGCCGTCACCACGCAAGTTCACCCCGAAGGCCGCCGCGCTATTCGGGCGCATTTAACCAAGTTAGAGCCGATGCTGCTGCTATGGATCGGTGGCCCGCTAGACACCGTGACTTTGGCCGAGGCGAGAGAGGCGAACGTGCCTGTCGTTGTGATCGACTTGGACGAAACAGCGCTGGACGGCATCGTCAGCCGCTGGTTCCCATCGCGCAGCCGGGCCATCCTGTCGCAACTGAACGCTGTCTATACACGCGATCAATCCTGCGCAGATGCGTTCGTTGCAGCAGGCGCGCCTGCAGAGCGAACCTATGCGGTCGGCTTGCTTGAAGACCCGCCCGCCGTGCTGCCGTTTATCGAATCCGACCGCCGTGATCTGGCAGAGGCTTTGCGCAATCGTCCGGTCTGGCTTGCGACGCAAACAGAGGCAGCCGATGTCACAGGCCTTGCCGCTGCGCAGCGCCATGCTGCGCGCCGTTCCCATCGGTTGTTACTGGTCGTAGTAGCCGCCCGCGCCGAAGACGGCCCCGCCTTGGTCAGTCAATTCGAAGCGGAGGGCCTGCATGCGAGTTTGCGGTCCCTGACAAGCGGGCCAGAGGAATCGATGCAGGTGCATGTCGTCGACACCCCGGCAGAGTTGGGCCTCTGGCTGCGCCTTGCGACCGTAACCTTTGCGGGTGGCACCCTGACGCAGCGCGCGGCGCAAGATCCGTTCGAGGCGGCTGCGCTTGGCTCTGTCTTGATCCATGGTCCACGCACTGCGCCTTACACCGCGCGCTATGACCGCCTTGCGCGGGCCGGGGCCACGCTGCAAGTCGACGGCCAAGTCGGCCTTGGCCGCGCGGTCGAGGCGCTGTTAGCTGCCGACCGCGTGGCGGCGATGGCGATGGCGGGCTGGGATGTGACATCGCGCGGGGCAGAGGCGACTGACCGCATCGTCACACTGATCCGCAACCGCTTGGACGAGGCGGGTCTATAGATGGGTGCACCGAAGTTCTGGTTTACGCCGCCTGATACGCCGGACCTGCGCGCGCGCCTTCTGGCACCTTTGGGCTGGATTTATGGCGCTGCTACGGCGCGGCGCCTGCGCCAACCCGGTTACAAGGCGGCAATCCCGGTGATCTGCATCGGCAATGTTAACGTCGGTGGTACGGGCAAAACGCCCACCGCTATCGCGCTGGCGCAAATCCTGACGGATCGCGGCCAAACCCCGCATATCGTGACCCGCGGCTTTGGCGGCACACTCACCGGCCCCATTCGCGTCGACGAGCGCAGCCATTCTGCAGCGCAAACCGGGGACGAACCGTTGCTGTTGTCGTCTTTCGCACCAACTTGGGTCGCGCGCGACCGCGCCGCAGGCGTTCAGGCGGCTCAGGCGGCGGGCGCTACAGTTATTTTGCTGGATGATGGTTTTCAAAACCCATCGGTGAAAAAAGACCTGTCGATCGTCGTGGTCGACGCCCAACGTGGGTTTGGTAATGGCCGCGTCCTGCCCGCTGGCCCCTTGCGCGAACCCGTCGATACGGGCCTTGCTCGCGCTGATTTGCTGCTGTCCATCGGCACCCATGCGGCCCAAGCCGGGTTCGCTGCCGGCCCACATATCCCCGATTTGACCGGTGAACTGATCCCCCTGATCACGGGCATGCCGTGGCAAAGCCTGCGCCTGTTGGCCTTTGCCGGGATCGGTCACCCAGAGAAATTCTTTGCCACCCTGCGTGCCATGGGGGCCGATGTGATCCGCGCTGAACCGCTTGAAGACCACCAACCCCTGACAGAGGCCTTGATGACAAGGCTAGAGCTGGAAGCAAAGACGCGCAGCGCCCAGTTGGTGACGACTGAAAAGGACGCCGTCCGCCTGCCGGATAGTTTTCGCGCCAAGGTGCTGACCCTGCCCGTGCGCCTCAAGTTCGACGACACCGCGCCGCTTGACAAAGCTCTCACCGCGCTGGGCCTTTGACCTTCTTCTCGCCCCAAATATCCCGTAGGAACGGGGGCTGGCCCCCATCACTCCGTCGCTTTAATCAGACGCCTCGTCCTGCATCCGCGGCGCTGGGCCGCGCGGACTGGTATCGCCGCCTGACATGCGGATCGGTGTCCGCATTCCTGGTACGCCGTCCAAATCAACCTGCATTTCGCGGTGAACGATCTGTGGGTCGACAAACACCTCTGCCATATCCTTGATCGGCCCGGCAGGTACGCCCTGCGCCTCGCACATCGTCAAAAGCGCCTCTCTCGCGTGTTGCTGGGTCGCATCGTTCAGCACAGTGGCAAGCTGGTCGCGATTTGCCAGACGGTCTGCATTGGTCGCAAAGCGCGGGTCTTGCGCCAGTTCTGGCATCTTTAGCAGATCGCACAACCGCCGATATTGCGCGTCATTGCCTGTTGCGATGATGATATGACCATCTGCGCAGTCGAACACTTGATAGGGCATCAAATTCGGATGGGTGTTGCCCGTCCGCGCCGGGGGGGTGCCGGTCGTCAGATAATTCATCGCCTGATTGGCCATCACCGCCACAGCGACATCGTAAAGCGCCAGATCAATGTGCTGACCTACGCCTGTGGTCTGCCGTTGGTGAACAGCCGCTAGAATAGCTGTGCTTGCATACATCCCGGTAAACAGATCGACGACAGCCACGCCTGCGCGCTGCGGCTGGCCGTCGGCCTCTCCGGTGACGGACATTAGACCGGACATGCCTTGGATGATGTAGTCATAGCCTGCACGGTGGGCGTAGGGGCCGGTTTGGCCAAACCCCGTGATTGAACAGTAGATCAGCCGTGGATTGATAGCGGCAAGGCTTGCGTAATCCAGACCGTATTTCGCCAATCCGCCGACCTTGAAATTCTCGATCACGATATCGGCGTCCGCGATTAGGGCTTTGACGTGTGCCTGCCCCTCTGGCGTGCGGAAATCTACAGTGACCGAGGTTTTCCCCCGGTTCGTGCTGTGGAAATAAGCGGCGGCGCGTTCGCCCCCGTGATCGACCCAAGGCGGCCCCCAACGGCGCGTATCATCGCCGTCGGGGGATTCGACCTTAATCACGTCTGCCCCTAGATCGGCCAAGGTCTGACCCGCCCAAGGGCCAGCCAGAATGCGCGCCAATTCAATGACCCGCAGGCCGTCCAGCGGGCGCATCAACCGGCGATCGCGTCGTCGATGATCTTGGACAAGTCTTCGAAGGACATGTTGGAATACTTTTCACCATCAATCATGAACGACGGGGTAGAGCTGATGTCGTCGGCCTTTGCGTTCGCCTCGTACCATGCCACCAAGTTCTGTGCGTTTTCCGCGTCGTTCATGCAGGCATCCAACATCTCGTCGGTCAGGCCGGCGGTCTTGCCCAAGTTGCGCAGGTCTTGCGCGATTGTTGCCGGATCACCGCTGGCAGTCCAAGCGCGTTGTTTGTCATAAAGCATCTCGGCGATGCCGAAAAAGCGCATCTCTCCGCCGCAGCGGGCCATCATCGATGCCCACAGACCGAAGCGGTCAAAATAGACTTCGCGGTAGGTGAACTGCACTTTGCCGGTGTCGATATATTCCGCCTTCAGCTTGGGCCAGACCGTCGCATGGAAGTTGGCGCAATGCGGGCAGGTAAAGCTGGCGTATTCGGTGATTTTCACGGGCGCATCAGCAGAGCCGACAATCATGTCAGCGATCGCGGTTGGATCAGGCGTTGCGCCTTCGGTTTGGGCATTGGCCATGCCAACAAGCAGGCTGCTTTGCGGGCTGTTCAGGTTCAGGGCGAAAGCGCCGCCAACAAGGACGGCCGCGCCGCCAGTGGTCAACAGGGTTCTGCGTTTCATGGTCTACCTCAGGTTCTGTTTTTCGGTTTTGACAGGACGTTGGCGGCCAATGCCTCCAGTGCTGTCCTTAGGTCGTCATTTGCGACCCCTTTTGCAACCGCGCGGGCGCGGTCTTGCATGACGGGGTCGGGTGCTGCGGGGGCTTTAGGTGCGGGCGCAAAGGCCACGCGCCCTTCGGCAAAGCCTGTGGGGGCGGTCTGTGTGATGCGCACTCGCGCGATGGCGCGGTAGCCATAGCAGGCGTTCACTTTTTCGAGGATCTGCACCTTTTGCATTTCCAGCATGGGCGCATTGGCACCTGTCGTCAGTACCGTCAGGGTCGCACCCAGCGCGCCGCGGCCATAGCTGACGTTCACAGGCGTCGCCACGCTGGCCACCTGTTCGCCCACAAATTCAGCCCAATGGGTCAGCAGCCGCGTTTCCGCAAAGCCACGCCCTTCACTGCCCGCGCGAATGCGCGACTGCATCAGCGTGACGGCGCGGGAAAAACCGCGAGTAGAGGACGTGCGGTGAGGCTGTTTCATCATCACCGTTTAGTCTATGTCACCCCGCACGCCAAGTCAGTGCGAGGAGGCATGAACAATGCGTGAGCGATCGTTGCAACTGCTCGAATGGTACGACGTCCACGCCCGGTCCATGCCGTGGCGTGTGCCCCCTGCGGACCGCAAAGCGGGTGCACTGCCAGACCCTTATGGCATCTGGTTGTCAGAGGTGATGCTGCAGCAAACTACAGTCGCGGCCGTGCGCGATTATTGGCGCAAGTTCATGGGGTTATGGCCCACCGTCGCCGATCTGGCCGCGGCGCAGGATGCGAATGTGATGGCCGCTTGGGCGGGGCTTGGATACTATGCGCGCGCCCGCAATTTGCTGAAATGCGCGCGGGCTGTCGTGGCTGATCATGGCGGCGTCTTTCCGCCCGATCATGACACGCTGCTGACCCTGCCCGGCATTGGCCCGTACACTGCCGCCGCTGTCGCTGCGATTGCCTTTGATCAGCCGGAAACCGTGCTGGACGGCAATGTCGAACGGGTCATGGCGCGGCTATACGACGTGCACACGCCGCTGCCTGCTGCCAAGCCAGAGCTGATGTCGTTGGCTAAGGCGCTAACACCGCAGGAACGCCCCGGCGACTATGCGCAGGCGGTCATGGATTTGGGGGCCACAATTTGCACGCCGAAATCGCCAGCTTGCGGTATTTGTCCGCTGCGCGATGATTGCATGGCCCGCATTGCGGGGACGGCCCCTGTGCTGCCAAAGAAGACCCCGAAAAAGCCTGTGCCCGTTCGGCGCGGCATTGCTTACGTCGTGCGCCGCGATGACGGCGCTTGGTTGCTGGAAACGCGCGATCCCAAGGGTTTACTGGGCGGGATGCTTGGTTTTGCTGGATCAGACTGGTCGGATGATCCGCAACCTGCGCCCCCTTTGGATGCGGAATGGCAGCAGCTGGATGCGACGGCGCGGCATACCTTTACGCATTTTCACTTAGAGTTGACGATTCTTTGGACGCGCGTTCCGGGCAATGCACAGCCCGCGCGAGGGCATTTTGTACCGCATAACGACTTTTCCCCAACGGCACTTCCCACTGTGATGCGAAAGGTCTTTGATCTGGTCGCGGATTCTTTACCATTTGGCTGATATATCGCCGCAATTTTGGGGTAAAAGGCCGTGAAAGAGGATTCCATGACCGCAACTGCAGCCACGCCCCCGATCGCTCGCCTATCCGCTGCGCTGCCGTTCTGGCTGTCGCTGCTGCTGATCCCAATTGCGTGGATCAGTGCAATCTGGGGTGGCTGGGCCGTTTTCCTGTTGCCGCTGTGCACGTGGTATCTATTTGGCATTATTGATATTTTCGCAGGCCTGAACGAGGCGAATGCCGATACATCTACGCCCGATGATCAACTTTGGTGGTATCGCCTGATCACGATCATCTGGGCCCCGCTGCAGGCGGCGACGCTGTTTGGTGTCATGTACTACGCTACACGCGCCGATCATCTGGGCGGGTGGGAACTGGTCGGTCTATTCTTTGGCATGGGCGTGATCACGGGCACGATTGGCATTAACTACAGTCACGAGCTGATGCACCAAAAGCCCAAGATTGAGCGCAACATGGCCGATATCCTGCTGGCGATGGCGCTGTATTCGCATTTCCGGTCAGAACATTTGCTGGTCCATCACCGCTACGTCGCCACCCCGCGCGACCCGGTGACTGCCCGCTATAACGAAGGGTTTCACCGCTTTTTCCCGCGCGTGCTGCGGCAATGCTATGCTTCTGCCTTCAAGGCGGAACAGGCGATGCTGGCGCGCAAGAATCTGCCTTGGACGGATCTTAGCAATCCGTTTTGGCGCTACTGGGCGCTGCAGGCCGGGTTTCTGGCGCTCTCCGTGATCATTGGTGGCTGGCTAGGGCTTGCGCTGTTCTTGTGGCAAGCCTTTGTCGCGGCATGGCATTTGGAACTGGTGAATTACATCGAACACTACGGTCTGACGCGCGAACATCTGGGCGACGGCAAATATGAATACGTCAAACCGCACCATTCGTGGAATTCCGCACAGAAGGTGTCGAACTGGCTGCTGATCAATCTGCAGCGCCATTCTGACCACCACTACAAGCCCGACCGCCGGTTTCCACTGCTGCAAACATATGACGCCAGCGATGCGCCGCAGCTGCCCTATGGGTATTCGGTGATGGGATTTGTTGCGATGGTGCCGCCGCTGTGGCGGCGCGCCATGAACCCAAGGGTCCGTGCGTGGCGCCGCCAGTATTATCCGCATATCACGGATTGGTCCGCCTATAAGGCTGCAACCAATCCGTGGCCGCGTTAGGGTTTAGGCCGGATCGGCACCGACGCGGACCATTTGTTTACCAAAGTTGCCACCACCCAGCATGTCTAGGAACGCTTGCGGTGCGTTTTCTAGACCTTCGGCGATGTCTTCTTTGAAGGTGATACGCCCGTCGCCAACCAGTGGGCCGACTTTGGCCATGAAGTCCGGAAACTTTTCGAAGTGATCAAAGATGATGAAGCCTTCGACCAGCAGGCGGCGCGTCAGGATGTTGCGCCAGACGGCCGGCAGGGGCTGCGCCTCTGCAATGCCTTGACCCGAATACCAAGAGATCATGCCGCAGACTGCGATGCGGCCAAAGGTGTTCATGTTTGGCAGCACGGCCTCTAGCGTCTTGCCGCCAACGCTTTCGAAATAGACGTCGACGCCGTCTGGCGCGGCGTCTGCGATGGCTTGGGTTAACGCCTTGGCGTCCAATGCGCGGTGGTCAAGGCAGACGTCATAGCCCAGTTCCTTAACCGCGTAGTCGCATTTGTCAGCGCCGCCCGCGACGCCGATGACGCGCATGTTTTTGGTCTTGGCCAGCTGTCCAACCATGCCGCCCACGGCACCTGTCGCGGCAGACACCACGATGGTTTCGCCGTCCTTGGCGCGGCCGATGTCATTCAATCCGACCCAAGCGGTGATACCCGGCATGCCCAGAACGCCCTGCGCGGTCGAAATCGGGGCGATGCCCGGATCAACGATTCGCACGCCTTCGCCGTTGCTGATGGCGTGGCTGGTCCAACCAAAGGCACCGGCGACAATCTTGCCGACGGGAAAGCCTTCGTGATTGCTTTCCATCACCTCGGCCACGGTGCCGCCTTCCATAACGCCGCCGATTTCGACCGCTTTGGCATAGGATTTGGCGTCGTCCATCCGGCCGCGCATGTAGGGGTCTAGCGATAGCCAGATGACGCGAACAAGGAACTCGCCGTCCTTGATTGCGGGCAGGGTCGCAGTTTCGGTGCGGAAGTTTTCAAGCGTCGGCGACCCTTTGGGGCGGCTGGCCAGAACGATCTGCGTGGCGGTGGTCATTGGGGTATTCCTTTAGTCTGTGTCACGCATAAAGTAGCCTGCGCTGCGGGCTTGGAAAGGCTTTCGTCAGGACAAGGCGCGACGATACAGGTGCCAACTGGCGTGCCCAAGCACAGGCAGAACTGCAAGTAGACCAAGCAGCAATGGGATGAGTGCCGCAAGTGTCAGGACCGCGATGATCGTGGCCCAGACCCACATCACTAGCAGATTTTCGCGGGTGACCTTGAGGCTGATCAGCATTGCGGTGACGAAATCAAGCTCTTGGTCCAGCAACAGGGGCAGGCTGATCGCGGTGAGGCTGAACAGCAAAAACGCGGCTATCGCACCGACGGCCAGTTCGACTGCAATCATCGTCAGGCCAGTGCCATTCAGATAACTTTGCAGATCGTCTGGCGGGCCCAGCAGCACGGATGGCCCCATGAACAGGGCGAACAGCATGTGGGCCAGAAACGTCCAGAACAGAAAGAACGTCACAATGATGACGCCTGCCCAAGGGACTTGGCGGGTACGCTCTTGCCAGATGATCGGCAAGACTTGCGAAAAGCGGGGCACCTCGCCGCGCTCTAACCGGCGGCTGACGTCATACAGGCCAACGGCAAGGATCGGTGCGATCAGCGGAAAGCCAAGCGACAGGATGAGTGTCCATGTGAAAAACCCTGCGCCCATCTGGAACAAGGCGTTGCCGATCACGACGTAAATTGCGCTGAAGAAAAGCCCGAACAGCGGTGCCGCGCGGTAATCGGCCCAGCCGGCACGCAGGCAATCCCGCAAATCAGTCAAATGCAGGCGCATCACCTGCGGCATGGGGGCAGACTGCGGCGCTGGGGCGGTCATGGGCAGGTTCCATTCGGTTGTGGATGCGCAAAGCGTAGGGGTGTGATCCGGCGCGGGCTTTGATCTGCATCATGCTCGTAACCCAGATCGGGAACGAAAAAAAAACCCCGTCCTTCCAAAGAAGAGACGGGGCAAAGGTAGTGCCCGCGTGAAAGCCCATGTGGGGCTATCACGTCAAAGGCACCGGCGGTAACTGTTGAAATCTATGCGTGTTTTGCCATTTCGGCGCGGACCTGCTGGCGCAGAAGATCGATAGGCACACGTTGCCCTTCGCGCTTGAACTGCCAATAGGTCCAGCCGTTGCAGCTGGGTGCGCCTTCCAGATGGGCGCCGACCTGATGGATCGATCCCTTCATGTCGTCGCTGCTAAGCGTGCCGTCAGCGCGGACTTTCACGGTGTGACGCCCGTTGAGCGAGTAAAGCTCTTCGCCCGGACGCAGCATGCCGCGTTCGACCAGCACGCCAAAGGCGACGCGCGGCTCTGCCCGCTTAGAAGTGCTGACCTGCAACGACTCGTTGTCGAACTTGCGCACCTTGGCGATGCGCTTGGTCGCGACCTTGCGGTAGGCCTCTTCACGCTCGATGCCGATGAAATCACGGCCCAGCATCTTGGCGACAGCACCGGTGGTGCCTGTGCCAAAGAAGGGGTCAAGGATCACGTCGCCGGGGTTCGTGGTGCCCAGCAGGACACGGTGCAGCAGGCTTTCCGGCTTTTGCGTCGGATGCGCCTTGTCGCCGTTTTCGTCCTTGATCCGCTCGTGACCGGTGCAGATCGGCAGCATCCAATCGCTGCGCATCTGAATGCCTTCGTTCAGCGCTTTCAGCGCTTCGTAGTTAAAGGTGTATTTGCTGTGCTCGGACTTGCCGGCCCAGATCAGCGTCTCGTGGGCGTTGGTCAGCCGCTTGCCGCGGAAGTTCGGCATCGGGTTCGACTTGCGCCAGACGACGTCGTTCAGGATCCAGAAGCCCTGGTTCTGCAGCTCTGCTCCCATACGGAACACGTTGTGATAGCTGCCAATGACCCAGATCGCGCCATTCGGCTTGAGCAGGCGGCGTGCCGCCTTCAGCCAATCACGGGTGAATTTGTCATAAACAGCAAAGCTTTCGAACTGGTCCCAATGGTCATCGACGGCGTCGACTTTGGAATTGTCCGGGCGATGAAGATCGCCACGCAGTTGCAGGTTATAGGGTGGGTCTGCGAAGATCAGATCGACTGACTCTTCTGGCAAACTGTTCATAAGCTCGATGCAATCGCCATCCAAAATTTGGTTAAGCGGTAGCGTTAGGCCCTTTTGGGCCTTTGTTTTTATTGTCATGCTCTGCCTCTATCCCGGTGGATTTTTCCACTCGTTGATTGAGGTTAAGATGACCTTTTGCGGCTTTCAGAGGCAATGGATAAATTGCTTCATTCACCGCGAATTTTATCTTGCCACAACATCTTGTGTACCGGACCGAATGTGCGGCGATGATGTAGAGTGACACCGTGACATTTCAGTCCCTCTAGGTGCTCGGCGGTCGGATATCCGGCGTTTCGTGCCCAGCCATAGCCCGGATGCTGTTGCGCCAATCCCACCATCAGACGGTCTCGCCACACTTTGGCCATAATTGAGGCCGCAGCGATCGACAAAGATTTGGCATCACCCTTTACGATGGTTTGGCCGGGGCAGGGCATGTTTGGGGGCATGCGGTTGCCATCTATCAGTGCAAAATCCGCAGGTTGCGCCAAATCCGCCAGCGCGCGGGTCATGGCCAGTTGGCTTGCCGCAAGGATGTTCAATATCTCGATCTCTTCCACCGAGGCGCTGCCGTACCCAACAATTGCCACGTTTGGGATCAGGTCAAACAGGGCATCGCGCCGCTTTGCGCTGATCGCTTTGCTGTCGCCAAGGCCGGGGGGAATCTGCGCGGGGTCTAGAATCACGGCGCAAGCCATGACGGGGCCAGCTAGCGGGCCGCGCCCGACCTCGTCTACGCCAGCAATATGGGCGTATCCGGCGGCGCGGGCGGTGTCTTCGAAATGCAGGTCGGGGGGGGTGCGTGTCATGCCCCTATGATGCCGCAGCGGCGGGGCAGGGGGAAGTCCTGCCCGCGCCAAATGGACATCAGCGGCGACGATAGCCTGCATCAACCAGACATTGCGCGTCATAGCCGCGGCGCATGCCGCCCCATGTCGTCAGTTGCACATTGCAGATTCGCGGCAGTGCGCGGGTGTCGGTGCCCCAATCGGCAAGGCAGTCGCGGTCGTAAATGCGCCGCCACCCGTCCCGTGTTTCGATATCATCAATGCAGGTGGCGGGCAGGGACTGACGTGTGCGGCTATTGCCGAACGACGGCGCGACCACCACAGGCGGTGCAACCCGCGGTGGTCCTGTTCTGCCGCGCCCGTGGCCGGGTAAATAGCCCTGCTCGGTCACAAGCTCGCGCCAGCTTTTGCCATTCCGGCCTTGGTCCGCGGTGGCGGGAAATGCTACGGCAACCATGGCAAGTGCCATTATCAATATCCTAAACATCGTGTTCCCTTTTGCGATGGGCACTGATCGCGCCATATATGGAAACAGGATGGTCATATTGACCGCTGACAGGCGATATCATCCGCTGGCAATGTCGGTCTGCGCACGATAGCATCGGACGATATTGCATAACACGACGGATCCACGTCAGATCGCACCATGATGAAAAAGCTTATTCCCCTAATCCTTGCTGGCCTTTTGGGCGCGACTGCCGCTCAGGCCGATTGCTATGCCGATTATAAGGCAAAGCAAGATAACCCGCTGCGCCTGCACTACGGCGTCGCGCAGGTGTCTGGGGAATGCACAAAGCCTAACGCGCAAGCGGCCATTGCGCCGCGGTTGGCGGCGGATGGCTGGGCTCTGCTGACGATCGTGGGCGTGTTTGATGCAAACGGTCTGGACAGCAGAAAGGGCACCGCTGGTGAGTATTTCCTCCGCTACTGAGGCGCGCGAGATCGGCAATCGGATTGTCGTCGGCGGGATCATCGGTATCGTTCTGATCCTCGCGGCTGCTGCCGTGCTTTTGTTCGTCAACCTGCCGGATGCTAACGCATTCAACGCCCGGGTCGAACAGCTGTTCATCGCGAACGACAACCTGACCACCGGGGCAGAGATTAAGCTGCTGGAAATCCTCGCAGGTTCCGGCACCGCGTTTTCTGACACGCTGTCGTCCTATCGCTTTGTGATTTTCGTGCTGCTTGTGTTCTCGACGGCGCTTCTGGTCGCTGCGATCGCGTTTTTGGTCATGCTGATCGGGCTGACGCGGCGCATGGGCCAAATTGAGCGCAAGGGGATCGAGGTGAACTCGCTTTTGATCAGCCGCGATCAGGGATCGGTTTACCTGAACAACTTCGAATTCAAGCTGACCGCCGCGGCGATTGAAACGCTGTCCGTGCTGGCAGAGGCGCGGATGGACGACGAGGTGTTATCTGGCGCTGAAATCGAAGGCGTCATCTCTGGCCGTGACGCGTCCGACTGCGACGAAGCAGCCGGTGCAACGCGTATTAAGCGCCTGCGCGATACCCTGGGCAATCAAATGGTCAGCGAACTTCTCGTGAAAAACATCGCGCGCAAAGGCTATATGCTGGCAATCGACAAGGACGTTATCCGCATGGTCTGACGCCAGTTGGTGTCATTTTTGCGATGCGATCTGAGGGTGGTGATCCCGACTGGGTTCGAACCAGTAACCTGCCCCTTAGGAGGGGGCTATAATTCGGCGTATTTTCTCATTAGATACTGTTGGATACATTCAATTGGCCATCTCACGTGTACGCGACGTGTACATTTGCGGCCTCGTTGGTGCACCGGCATCTCCGCGAAAAGAATGAAACCTGCCGTGTGAGGAGCAGTCTCAGTGGTGAGCGCCCGATCACCGTTGTACGGTCACTATCCCTCGGGCATCGTTGACACATAGTGTCTAAGATGTAGGGTAAGTGTGCCTGACTAAACTATATCGGGGAAATTTTAAGATCAGCATACCTTCGTCGCCGCCACTGCGGGTCACGGCATCACCGCCTTTAGTTCTAGACTTTACTGAATTCGTATGTAACAGGGCGCTACATTCTCGAAAGGGCTACAATTGACCTGGACTACTGTTCATTCGGCTCATGCAATCGAGCGCATAGGTTTTGCCGTCACCTTTAAAGAGCAGTTGCCAACTAAAGTTGTCGATAAAGCCTGGAAGTCCTTCGAGCCCCGTAGTGACGAGCTGCGGTTCGGCTCTCGTCAGGAGCAAAACCTTAATGAGTTTACGATTGTGGGTGATAGCCACACTGTGAAGAAGACTCTTGGCTGGACCAGCCACCGAGGTGTCCAGGGTGGTCAAACCATTGAGGCTTTGAGCCTCGATGGCCGGACTTTAAGCTATGAAAGCTCCGACTACCGTGGTTGGACAAAAGCAAAAAAGCGGTTGCAAACGGTGCTTGGTGGGATCGTTGAAGACTTAGCAACTGTGGTTGATGTCCAGTCTGTCGATCTGAATTATACGGATCGTTTTGTCTTTAATGGTCTGCCGTCGGAAGCTGACACAAGCCCACTTTTGTCGGATCGAGTCCTCAAGCTTATTGACGAAAGTGCGATGAAAAGTCGAAAGCTTTGGCATTTGCATCGCGGGTGGTTCAAGGAATTGCATGGTCAAGATTTCTTGGTAAACCAAAATATAGATGTGCAAGAGGGGGCGACTCCAGCCGGTATAGTCGTTCGTTCGCTTCAAATATTGAACAAAGTTGAATTGCGTCCATCGCAAAATTATGACGCTGGTGGGCTTGAAGAACTTCTGGAGGTTTTACATAGTGAAGGCTTGGAAGTTTTTGCGGGATGCCTGTCAGTTCTAGGGCAAAAAATGGTTAACCTTTATTCACCAGGGAGAAGCCAATGACTTATTCGGGTCAGATGACCAGCACTTCGGCTTGGCCGATCAGAGCGGCTATGACAAGTGCGGTAGCAATGATCGGTCTGCATGGATCTGCTGCGGCTGCTCGTAATTTGGATGATATACTACTAATCGAGAGCGAATGGCAGGCAAGCGCACAGCCGCTCAAGCCTGCTCTTACGCACGCAAGCATTTATGAGTCGGAGAAAACTACTGTCACTTCAGCGGTAACTCAATCTTACATTGCGCTTGGTTACCATGATAGAGCCTTAGATCCTGTGGTCCGTCTTCCAGCTTGGCAGATTTCTTATGATCAGCTGGCTGAAATAGAGACATTTTCCGATGGCTGGGGTGGCTACAATTCTAAAGCTGCGCTTTCTGACTCAGTAATTGATTCAAAGTTACTGCTTTCTCGCCTTGAGGCTGCTTTGCCGACTGGTCCGTCGCCAAAAATAGGTGTCGATGACGAAGGTTATATCGTTTTCACTTGGGATGAACGCCACGTGGTAGGTAGCTTGTCAGTTTTTGAAGATGGAACTTATGAATTTTATCTTAAGGGTAAAACTGGTAAGTTAGGGTCTGCATCCCGAGAGATTTCCGAGGGTGATTTCAAAGATGGATTTGTCAATATTCTGTCGGTTTAACTTTTGACCAATTATATTAACGATGGATCAGTGTTGCGGCTTGTCTGGGAGCCTAAGCATTTTGTTGATGGTAAATTCGATTCTTCAAACTTTGGACGTAAAGAGTTGAAGGGTACACTTGGTACGGATGGTAAGCCTCAGTACGCAAGTGTTGATAAATTGGATCTGATCGTTTCGAAGTCAATCGATTGGCGCATACAGTGGCAACAGCGCGGCAACTTGATCGTCAGTGAAAAACGTGCTGTTGCACATTTTGCTAAGTTTGAAGTTCCAAACCTAAATCAGGCGCAATGGGAAAACGGTGATCCGATGTTCCAAGTCACAGCTGAGCCTACTGTAGACGGAGAAGAAGGTGAGGGTTCTCCCGCCAATCCAGCGCACTGCGGGATTAGAGGAGCGGATCGTACCAAGATCAGCAAAGCAGAAAGCGAAAATTGTGTTGCGTTAATGCGCGCTGAGTTGGTTGCGATTTGCTCAAAAATATTTCAATATGAAGAGCTTTTTCCTGCTGACTAGTGACGGGGTTTGGTTTTGGACGACGTTCATGCTTGGTGCGTCTCTTTTCAAAGAGATCACTGCTTACCGGTCCTACAAAGTAATTCGTTCGGCTTGATTCCCCCATGTGGTATTCAGTCCGCTGAAAGCATTTGTAAGATTTCGGTAGGAATATTTTAAATAGCAGGTGCTCATTTTAAGGGAAAAGTGAATTTAGATACAGGCCGATTATACGACCTATTGATGTTGAAAAACTATCCCTGACTAATTTTTTCGCGCAGTCTCCGCTCATTAATATCGCTATAGGCATACGGGCGATCAGGAAGCGTCGAACCTGCCCACCATTCTGCCTTTGCTGAACTGATGGGGTCTAGACCCTGTCTCACCAGCACTTCTGTGTATAATCCGTGGCGTCCAGCCTGATGTGGCGGCAGGTCAGGCTGGACGCATAGTTTGCAGTCGATCAGTATGCGAGCCCGCGCGCTTCAAGAGCGCTCCAGCAGTTGATCGATATTGGTGCTGGATGGGGCTCGATCGACCTTACCAAAACTTTTGTCTTTCCAAGCTGCTTTGCTTGAGCCTTGAGAGTATCGATGGCTCTTGGGGCAGTCGGAACGGGATCCCACATCTTGTTCCGACAATCGACACCTGAGATCGCAATAGCCGAATCTGGGGCGCTATCGACCACCTGGATGCTACTGACGTCTTGAGATGTTGTGCCGACAAGGTTGATGGGGGTGCTGGCATTGGTATTTGGTGCCGTTGATCCGCAGCCCATCAGGGCAGCTAAGGAAATGATGCTAAGAAACTGATATTTCATTGGTAATTCGCCTCCATAATATAACTTCATTTACATATCATTGCGTCCGCAACGTAAAATCACAACTGATCAGGCTCTTCAATTGGCGGTCATGTCGCTTCCAAAGCACAATTGATCATCGTTCCGTGCCTTGTGATGCGCCATTTGCCCTTTCTCGAAGTTGCCGCTCATCCAAGTCGCTGTGAGCATATAGCCGATCCGGCAAAGAAAAACGGGCCCATCGTCCCGCCTTGGCGGCACTAATCGGATCCAGCCCCTGTTGGCCCTCATCTCGGTGTAGAAGCCGTGGCGACCGGCTTGGTGGGGTGGAAGGTAAGGAAAGCTAGTCGACGTTGCGTAGCCAAACACTCGCAGTGATAACTTCTGGTCACCAGATCGCGCATGCAGGCGCTTTGCCTTCAGGTTCGCCAGGCGCACACCGGCTAGCAGACTCGGGCAGCCGTTTCGAATATGGAGGCCGTAAGAGCCATTTGTGTGTCAATGGTCGTATGATGGGATCATAAGATCGGCACACCAGTCAGATTATGCGGACCGTAGTGCACGAGCATATGCAGAAAGTAATTTTTATTGCGACCTCACAGACGCGCATAGATCGTTGTCATCGCAGGGTCATTGGGATTGTAATTCGGTCGAGGACCTGAAAACGAACCACCAGTCGCAATAGGCCCCATGTCGGAGGCGTGAAATAAACGCCAGCCCTTATTGATTTGGTACGCCCTCAGTGCGTCATGCCCTTTCCTGTCGCGTCCGTAGCAATGAGGTTCAACGGTCCTGAATTCACCGTGGTAGTTAAAAGATAATACACTGCCCGTTTTGATCGCGTCTAAGATAATTTGATGCACTTTAATCTCCTGAAGGCGGAGCTCCAGCCTAACTTGCGCAATAGGTTTGTAGAATATGCAATCGCCTTAAGTGGACGCGTCAGCCAAGATTGACCTTTTCCCGTAACCACCGTTCATCCACCTCGCTGTGTGCGTAGACGCGATCCGGTAGTGCTGAATCTGCCCATCGCCCTGCCTTTGCGGTGCTGATGGGGTCGAGGCCTTGGCGGACACGCATCTCGGTATAGAACCCGTGACGTCCAGCCTGGTGCGGTGGAAGGTATGAGATGCCTGCTGCCTTGCATATGGTCCGCCACCGCGCGTGCATGCTGGTCGCTGTCGCATAGCCGAAGACTCGCGGTGGCAGCTTCTGATCACCGGTGCGGGCCCGCGGTCGCTTCGCCTTCAGATTTGCCAGCCGTACGACCATCGCGCGACTGATCGCGACCCACTGGGCCGGGTGCCCCTTCGATTCGGCTAACCAAACCCGACCATTCATCAAGTCCAGATCCTGCGGCCTCAGTTGAACAGCCTGGCCGATTCGCGAAGCAGTCTCGAACATGAAGGCAGCCAAAGCGGCGTTGTAGACATCAGCATGGGCTGTGAACTTCGCCAACCAATTCCGGTCGCCGGGGGTGCGTTCGACGCGGCTTTGCTTGCCGCGCTTTGCGTCCTGCTCCATCCGCTCTTTGCGGCTATAGCCTCGTACACGAATCGGGGGGCAAAGACCTTCGTCGTGGGCGTTGTTGATAACAGCGCGGACTGGCGTTACGATCTCTCTCCACCAAGTATCAGTGGCGCAGGCCGGCATTAACTTCGGGCCCAACGATCGCAGCTCTTTCGGTGTGATAGATGACACGGCGCGTCCAGTTAGCTCGGGCAATATTCTAAGCAGCATCTTCGCTGTTGCGGGCTTTGCCGGGTACAAGACGATGGCATCGTCGAATGTCAGTGCGTCTGGCGCGTCTCCAACAATGTGACGACGTCTTTGCCTGGCCGTTTCTTCCGCGATCCAGTCCCGTGCGCCTGCTTCTGTAAATGCGCCAGTGCTGATCCGCCGGTAACCGGTGATCGCTTGGCCATCGAGCTCAATTTTTCCACGTGCCCACCAGATGTCGCCTCGGAGGTATGGTTCGAGCGGCATTTGGCATCCTCTAGGATTCGGTCAAGTTGGTGGGGTGTGATCAGCATGGCCCCGTGGCCGATAACTGTGCAAGCACCCAGTTTTCGGGCCTTGGTGCGCAGCGTCCTGGCGGACACGGTCATACCGCGGCGGGCAAATACTTCCGCCCACTCTTCAGGTGTGCGGCTTTCGTCGAGAATTTGTGCACCTGTCTCCATCAGTCTCCCTTTCCTGACGTCGTAAATATCGGATCGAACCAGGGCTCTGCGCGGTCGATGGCTGCTTGGATGCGTGGTGTTCCTTCTTCACGGCATGCAGAGCGAAGCTCGTTCACGGCGGCGATCAGCTCGGCAATCTCTACCTTGCCGAAGTGTGTCACGTCTGGCGGTAGGCGCATTGGGTACCATGGTCCTTTTGATTGTTCGCGGACTTGCAGTTTAATTGATAATCGGATCACCATGCCGCGCACGAAAAACGGCTGAAGGTGATTGACGATGGATGCAGGACTCAAGATCAGGTTGGAAAATGACCTGCGTAGCTTTGATGGATATGACTTAGAGGCGCGCGTGGCGGCGATTGAGGTCCTACTTGAAGGCATCACCCGCACCTTGATCCAAGACCCTGCGAAAAAGGTACAGATCGGGCATTTCGTGATGAATAACACTGAGTCCTTGTACAACGTCGATGAGAAGGAGGCTGCGGGTGCTATGTTCTCATGGTGGCGCGCTATCAGGGATTCCAACCAAGGCTGATGAGCCATTTGGTGATCCGAGGGTGAACAGGTGCGATAAGTTGTCATGGCGGGCCTATTCCGGGGCCGGCTGGGTTGTGATCGTAACTGGCGGGTGACCTTGGCCTAGGATGGTCAGCCGGACAGCACCGCCGGCTGCGAGATTTGCAAGCTCTCGCGGTGTCGGCTCCCAGACCGAAGTCATGTGGTTCACACCGTCGATGACCTCATCTTTGATCGCGAGCGCGTAGAATTCGTTTTGCGTCTCTGCGAGGACTCGGGTGGCGTTGGTGATGCGGAGTGGCTGCATGTTAGTCTCCGAACCTCAACTCTGCCGGCACCCATTGGTCAATTATCGCGTTCTGAACGCGAGACAGACCGTGCGCTTCCCGGACGGACAGATCGTTAAATAGATCTTCCAGCGCCTTCGCCTTGTTAGCTTTCTTCAGCTTTGCAAAAGACGCGCGCTGATCGTCATCGAGATCGAGGTCGAGCAGCTGGGCCCAAAGGCGGTCGAGATATGTGGGCGCGCAGCGCGAAAAGAAGCCGGCTGCCGTCGGTGTCCAGGTGCGTCGAATCAGTACGCCTGTCTCGCGCGCGAGCACATCGGATAGGCCGCGAGTGTCGAGCAGAAGGTGTCGGGCAAGCGTTTGGCTGAGAGCTGTGTTGCGATGCTTTTTGCCCAAGGTCCGAAACGCTTGAAATGTATCGGCTGTGGCAGGTTCTGTCGCAATATCGAGCGATATGGGGAGCCGTGCATCAATTTCCGTGCCGTCTAGCTTGTCGGGTGTGATGTTCGGCGTATCTAGGCGGACGGCCAGTGGGCGGCCATAGGGTGAAACCTGAGTCGAAAAACTGAACGCCAGAAGATCCAAAAGCAATTCGGTTTTGTCCACGGCCGCAGCTTGTAGGCAGGCGAGCTTAATGCGCGCCAAATCATCTAGTAGGTTCTGTGGCATGTCGGCTGCCGGGGATGCGGTGGAGGCGTTGACGTTGATCGCGGGGCTTGCTGTATCAGTGCCCTGGTCATTGCGGCGGCGATAAGGGTCGGATGTCTTGATCTCGCCATGCCAGTTCACCCAGATGAAAACGCCTGCATGCGCGAGGTCCTCGTCCGTGAAGTCACCAAGCTGCCGCTTCCGCAATTCCTCTGCTCGCTGGTGTTCGGCTGGCGTGGCCTCGATGGCGTCGATCCGCGCCTCGATAGCGTCCATCTCCGCTTGATCCGCATCGGTCAGCGCGATCGGCTCACGATAGATGCGATCGTACTTCGCCGCGACGTTCCAGTCGAAATTTGTGCCTAAGATGATCTCGACCCAGTTCCAGGCACCGGCCACCTTCTCGTCATCTGCACGGGCCAGCAGGGCATCCTTGAACAGCCGATCCAGCAGCTTTTCGTCGTGCAAATAACTGGCCCCTTCGAAAAGGTCAGAATCGGCACGGCCGCCCGCGGCAAGGTAGTTATCCAGCCCAGCAATGGCGACGCGTCGATCGTCCGAACGGATGCGATCACCGATGAACATGCGGCGTACCTCTGCCGCTGTGACCCGGGGCTGGCTGGCGGCTTCCAATGCATCGACCGCGGCATCCTGTGAGGGGGCAAGTGTCAGCGCACGGGCAACGTCGATCGTGATTCGGTCGGTGCGCAAAGCATCCAGTACTGCTTCCGGCAAATCCGCCAGTTTTAGGCGCCGTTCGACATGTAGCTCAGACTTGGCGAAGGTGCGGGCGATGGCGGGCAGGGTGCTACCTTGGTTGCGCATCCTGGCGTAGGCGCGCACTTCGTCTGCCGGGTGCAAATCGCTGCGGGCGGTGTTTTCAGTACCTGACCAGGCGATGGCCTTGGCGGGGTCAGCTGTCACCTTCACCGGCACGGGGTCGATGATGCGATCCTGCGGAACGCGGGACCAGCCTTCGGACGCGAGCAGCTGCAGGGCGCGTAGGCGTTTTCCGCCGCCAACGATGCCGATGTGGCCTTCGGGGTCACGGTAACCGATGAGATTTTGCAATAGTCCGGATACCGCAATGGAATCGGCCATCGCTTCGACTTCTCCGTCGATCAGCGCATCGCGCGCGTTGAGGTCCGATAGCGTCAGCTCCGCCAGTGGAACCAAGTAGATCGAGTGCATGGGCGTTAAATCATTCATAGCGGATCCTCTGATAAAAGGGAGACATCTAGCCGGCGTGATAAGGCTTTCGGCGGGTCGCTCGACGTGATGGCCATCGAGATAAGCTCTCAGTGGCGATGGCGGTCAAACTGCTTGGCGGTACCGTTGTGACAAAATTTGGCCACATTTTCCCCATAATCGAGACCTGCGACACAACCACAGGTATGTTTATGAGAACCGAGACTACGAAGCCCGAAATCGTCGGGCGCACATTCGACGTCGAGTATCGCAGCATAATTGGTGAGGTTTCCAAACGTCGCGTGACTGTCAGCTCTAAGTTTTCTGCAGATGGGGTGACGTTTTTTAAGGGAAGGTCGATGAGCGATGGTTCGCTGGTGACCTACCGGATGGACCAAGTTCTGAAGCTGACCGCGTACGAAGGCGTGCAATATACGATTGGCGGTGACGACAGCGCTGCCCACGTTGAAAGGAAGGCTGATCGGTTTCCGCTTTTGAATGACTGCAGCGACGTCGTTCACACAGGTTTGTTTGCGACCATCAAGCGGATGCTGTCCTTCGCTCACTAGTCGACCAAACAACTCTGCCGCTCGGCCATCTGACTGATGGCCAAGCGTAGGAACCCCTTTCCCAATACTGTAGATTTCCACGCAGAAGTGAGCCGGGTAAGCAGATAATTTCCACTGAGATTTGAGCCATGTGACCTTTCCTCCAGCGCGATGCGCAATGGGGGACATTGGAGTGATACACATGGGACTTTTG